>Ga0209390_10005308_pt1 | contig 18382 bp, 17 predicted proteins | sample BON01_FD_187212 | JGI IMG/M metagenome (GOLD analysis project Ga0209390, IMG submission 187212) | Freshwater microbial communities from Lake Bonney liftoff mats and glacier meltwater in Antarctica - BON-01 (SPAdes) (version 2) | ecosystem: Environmental > Aquatic > Freshwater > Ice > Glacier...
TAAACTGTTTCAAAATAGATCAAAAGTATAAAGAATAAAGCAACTGACGAAATCAGAAGAAAACAAAAAACAACTCTTGGATTGGGAAGCCATGTGAAAGGGGGGTCGAAGGGGGGGGTTGTTGAATTTTGACTCTCGGAATCGTTCGTAGCTAACGGCGCTCAAGCAAGAACTTTCACCATCTGCTTGTGTTTAGAACTTGTGTAGCCGCTCGGAGCAGCGGAGGACGACGCTGTGTGTGTGGCCGAAAATGATGCCGGCACAGCCGTGGTAAATCGGCTGCCTAGTCTTGCGTACTCCCCGTCTCCCATCTCCCCTTGCTCCCACACCGGCCTCGACACCTTTGTTCTTTCTTACGTGGTAGTGTCCTAGCGCTGTACGCCTCATTTGCACGCCCACGACAGGCTCGTTCACGCTGCGGCTTGCCTTTCCTGCCTCCTGCTTGGTGGACGCAGTGGGGTCTCGCGTGTGGGGCCGCCGAATGCCAGCCAGAGCGACCGCGTCCTGCATTGCTTGCCCTCCCTCGGGAGGCTCCCCCCCTTCCTCCTACTTCAAGTGAATCCTCAAACCACCCCTTGCAAACAACACAACAACACAGCAACACGCCAAACAAACCATCTACAAGCCCACCACAACTATGATGTACCTGCGCTTCTCCATTTTTGCCCTCCTGGCTGCCTCCGTCCTTTCCTTTATGCGCCCTGCTCCTCGTGTCGCCAGGCCTGCCTTGACGGCCGTCTACGCCGAGAAGAACATCATCGTGGTACGTCCTTGTCCTCTGCTTTGATCATGCATTAACGTATTGAGTGTAGGAACCTGGTTTATGGTTGCCCTTCGTATGAGTGTGACCTCGCCTTCGCGTCGCTTTTGTGCCCGTGTACTTTGCCATACCTCCCTCCCCTCCGCGCTTCTTCAACATTCATGCCCTCCTCCTCACTCATCACTACACTGCACCCCTCTCCCGCACCACACCAACAACAGCAAGCCGACAGCTGCCTGAACGGCGAGTGCTCTATCGACGACGTGAACGACCTGTTGATCCAGCTCCGTGTGCAAGTCAAGAACCTAAAGTCGCAAGTGGGGGAGTTGGAGAAGTACGAGCAGCAACTGACACAAATGAACGGCACGCCCGCGGCACGCGACGCTTTGAAAGACATCATCAAGGTGCGAACGTGCAAGAAAGGAGAAATGAGATAAGAAAAGGAAGACCATCTGTTGACCTTAGTATGTTTGAAGAGTCTTCTCACCTTTTCCCCCTAACCTCTCATTTCTCACTTCCTTCCTTAGGCCGTGTTGAGGGCGATGAACGTCGACCCAGAGGACACCAACTTCCCCCAGATTGTCAAGGCGGCGGGATTTGCGGGCGAGAAGTTTGGAAAGAAGGGAGCATTTGATGGCATGCCCTATAAGAAGGCTTAAGCTTGAGTTGAGGAGCGTGAGACACGTAGTGAGAGAGATGGAGAGAAGAAGACGATAGAACACACAAGCACACACAAGAATATGCCAGCCAGTAACGAACGAGAAGAAGAACAGCAATGAGAAAAGAGTTTGAACGAAAAGAGAGAGAAAGAGAAGGAAGGGGAATTGAGAAGGTTGCTACCGCGGCCCTCCATCTCTCCATCCATTCATTCATACGATGCCTAATTTGTTCATTTTTACCATTAACCCATCCTGCTTTTGCCCATCACTTGGTTGCAGCATCAGACACGCAGTATTTGAAAAACAAAACGGAGAGACAAGAATACGTAGCTCGATGTGTCGACGAACCAAAACGATAAAAAAATAGTGAATATATCTGATGATGACGCGATGCACCTTCTCAACTATCTTAGTTTTCTTTCTTTCCGCTTGTATTTTCCTTGTTTTATCTATATCAGCGCAGATGCCTACGAGCGGATTTAGCCCCACGATTCGTCTTTGTGTGTCGTGCTTTTGACCTCTTCTGAACGTCTCATTCCATTCTTTCCTTCTCTCAGTCCTGCTGCGGCTGTGGCCCGGTGCCAGCGTTCTTGTGCCTAAGCGGGTTCCAAGAAGGCATCGAGTAGGTCCATCACCACCCGAAATACGTCTCGCGGCATGCCCCCGCGCCCCAACCCGCACATGAATGCCAACGTGGTGCGGAACTTGCGGCTTTCCTCCCCCTCGTCCTTGTTCTCGCCGTACTGCTGACCCCTCGGCAGAGCCAACGCTATGCGCGGCAAGGGTTGACCTTGCGCCACCCGGATTAACAAACAAGATGGAACCACGGCGTTGCTGGTGGCGGCGACGGCGAGCCGGCGGGCCTTGACGAGGAGCGAGGCTTTCCCTGCTTCTGCCAAGGCTTGCTCGAGGAGGGCGATGGCGGCGTGGTGGGTTGGATGAGGATGTCGAGCCACGTCCAAAGGCGTCTGTCCGTTCTCATTGGTAATGGTTGGGTCGGTGCCAGCTTGGAGAAGGAGGTGGACTGTAAGGGCTGCCGTTTCTCCTTCCTCGTTGTTAAAGGTGCGGCAGGCGTAAAGGAGTGCTATGTTGCCGCCCCTCCTTTGCGCGTTGATGGTGGCTCGGACGCGCGGGTCGTGAAGCATGCGTGCCACTGTGTCAACCGATGCAAAGACCGCGTGCCTTATGAGAGGCAAGCCCCCGTTGCGATCTGCTACAATAGGGTCCGCGCCACGGTCCAGCAAGGCAATGAGAATGTCGACGGGGGCAACGTAATGAAGAGCGCTCCTCCCATTCCCCGTGGTGCCGTTTACGTCCGCGCCTTTCTCGTCCAGTAACCACACGACCAGTGGTAGACCTGGCAGCGAGGTAGCCGCTATTAACGGCGTCTCTCCGAACCTGTCCCTGTAGTTGCTCCGTCCGCGATTGGCTTCCACCCATTGCCGCAGCTCCGAGCTTTGAGCACAACAACAATACAAAAAGAAAGCGAAGATGTTCTACAAACTTGCCGCTTTAAAAGAAGATTTCGCGTCTTTGGTTTTCACCTTTGTTTGCATGGCTGCACCAATCCCATCGTTGTTCGTCTCATTTTCGCCTCCCACCCTCCTGTGCCAGCGGAAGAAGCGTAAAGTGTCGACGATTGCCCCAAACGACCAAACAAAAAAGTGAATATATTTGAGGATGATGGCGATGCGCTTTTTATTTTTGTGTTATCCCCATACCGCCTTTATTTCTCTTCTTACTCGCTCCATATTGCTTTATATTTCCTTTGCTTTTAACTCGTAGTTCTCTTTCCAGATCAATGAAGAAAGCCCACGAGTCGTTTTGGTGGTGTTTTTGTATCTATGAAGCGCTTATCCTATCCGCACTGTCTCCTTTCTCCCTTCTTCTTGCCTCCTCTCCCTCTCCCCTTCCTCCTTTCCCCTACCCTTGAGGCGACTCCCCCACTGTATTCCTCTTCGCCCGCACATTCCTCCCCACCGCCTCCGGTGTCCCTGCCACCACCCCTCCTCCCCCCCTTCCTCCCCCTCCTCCTCCTCCACCTCCGGGACGTTTCTTCCTCAAGGCCGGCGGAGGCGTGCCTAGAATAGTCGAACCCACCGATCCCGGCCTACCGCTACTGCTGCTTCTGCTGCTACTGCTGGGGCGTCCACCACGGACAGGAGAAGTAATCCCAGCACCTTGGAATTTCTGGACTACAGAGGCACTCCCTCCTCCTCCTCCTCTTCCTCCTCCTAGGGCGTGGTGTTCGTCCTCATCCTCCCTCCCTTCCTCCCTCTGCCCGCCGCTGCCGGTCTCTTGTCTTAATCGCTGCTGGCGTTGTCGCTGGGCTTGTTCTTGAAGTCTCTTCTTCTGCAAACCTCCTACAGGTGCCCGCTTGATAATGGAAGAATGAGAGGAGGAAGCGAAGGAGGAAGAGGTGGAAGAGGACATCCCTCTTCCTGCTGCTCCTGCTGTTGCTGCTGCTTCCGTCGCAGCGGACCGCGTTCGTTCCAAAGCCATGGCAGCAGCATGCCGAGGATTCACCTGTGGAAGCATCTGTTGCTGCTGCTGCTGCTGTTGCTGCTGCTGCTGCTGGCCAAAAGGGAGGGAGGGACGGCGGGAGAGGTTGGTGGGCTTTCGAAAGCTGTTCACACGGGTCATGTAGTGACTGGGACGTGCCCGCAAACTATCACTCAAGGCCTGCTGCAGAATACTACTACTCGAGGGGGCGGGAGGGGGGGGGGGAGGAGGATATTGCTTTTTGGTGACCTTGGCTGCTGCTGCTGCTGCTGTTGTGCTGTCTATGATATTGCGGTGGGCGTCGGCGGCGTCTTGGAGTTCTTGAAGCTCTCCGGCTGATTGACGTTTGTCTCGTTCGGCGCGTTGCTGGGTTCGAGTGGCATAGGCAGAGACGAAACCAGAGGCAGCGGCCTTGTCGCGGTCGAGGCCAAGGAAGATGGGGCGGCGCTTGGGGATTGCTTCTTGGTCTTGGTCTTGTAAGAGCAGCATGTCGTCGAGCGGGGCCTCGTTGCTGGCGCCTGCTACTGCTGCTACTGCTGCTGCTGCTGCTGCGGTTGCGGCTGCTCTTAGGTCGGCAGGGAGCAGGTCTTCGCATTCGACGGAGGTGTAAAGGGCGAGCAAGGCCTGAGGGTGGGAAGCGCGAAAGGGCTTCAGGAAAGCAGTGCTCAGAAAACGCTCAAACGACGTGTCGAGCAGACGGGTGGGATGCAAGGACTGCCGGCCCTGTGTGTTGGCTACAGCGTCGTCCTCGTTGTCCTCCTCCTCGCCCTTTCCTTTCTCCCCATTCTCCCCCATTCCGTCTTCGTCATAGCCGCCGGTAGTGTCTTCCTCTTCCCACAAACCCACGCTTCCCGCCGTGCTGCTCGCGCTGGTCTGACTGACAGTCGAGGCAAGGGTGACGACGCTGCTATTCCTTTGCAACGCCGAGCCGCTCCCACCTCTTCGTACCCCTCCATTTCCACCACCACCCAAAAAAAAGGTTTGTCGTAATTGGAGGTCGGCGAGGTAACGATGCACGCGCTTTAGCAGGGAGGGAGAGAGGGACGAAGAAAAAGAGGAGGAGGACGAGGATGAAGAAGAAGAAGAACCGCCCCGCTTCGATTCCATCAAACATAGCGTGCCCAAGACGAAATGCAACAACGCCTGCAGCTGCAATTCGCGGACCAAAGCCGTATGTGGCGTGAGACCCGGGATCCGGGCGCACGTGATAGGAGCGTCATCGGAGGGGCCAGCACCACCACCACCGCCGCTACTGCCGAGCAGACCTCCACTACTTGAGGCATAGGCTTCTCGCAGCGCGTCAATATCGACCAGCAGCTCCCGTCGAAGGACCTTGCCTAAGGCTCTGTGTGGTGATTGGCGCTTCTTCTTTTCGGTAGTGGTGGTGGTGGAGGGCGGAGGCTCGTCGTCGTGGGTCGAAGAAAGCAGGGTGCTGCTGCTGGTGGGAATACTGCTCTCCTGGCTTTGGAGAAAATGGCCGACCAAGTCACGGAGGTCCTTCGTGGCGGCATCAATAAGCCGGTGTCCTCCTTCTTGTAGTGCTCGAGCCATGAGCGACCGCAGCGTGTCGCAGAGCGCGTCGGTGGAAGCCATGGCAGCGGCGCGAGGCTTGGAATGACGGAGGAAGGCAAAGGTTTGGTTTGCGCGTGTTGGTGGGAAAGGTGAAGGCCTGCGCCTTGCTGGGCTCTTCCTGTGCCTGCTTGGAGGGCCTGTGGACGTGAGTGGTGCGTGTGGTTAGGGTGGATGGGGGTGTGCGGTGGCATTTGAACGGCGTGCCGCGCCCGTTGTTCCTTCGCTGTCGTCGCCGAAAAAGTGGGCGCGTAGATTTTGCCTCTTGCGGCCGTGCGCTGGACACGTAAGCACAGCCTGGTGAAAAGCTTTTTGTCTGAAAGAGCCAAAACACGTAATTTTGCTGTTTCGTGCGTCCCTGGTCGTGCTTTGAAGAAAGCTGTCACTCCAGCTTGACATCCAGCTTGACGACCTCCCCACCCCACCCCCCTCCTCCTCCCAAAGCAAAGGACCAAAAAGCCATACACCACACGCAGAGTGTACTAGCTACACATACTCTTTCTTTCTTACTTTTCTTCGCTCTTACTTCGTTCCTTTTTCTCGCACACACACGCTCTCTCTTCACTCTCTCTTTATCTTTCCGTCCATCCATCCATCCTCGTACCGTTCTGGTTTGTATTTCGTTCCGTACCGTTCTGTTCGTCTGCGTAACACACCACACCACATATCACTCTAGACTCGAACTCGACTCGCTGTTGCTTGCTTTGCTTGTTTTGCTGCTGCTGTACACTTACTACGACTTGCTAGCTTTCTCTCACGTTGACTGACTTTCCCCATTCTAAGTATCCTCCTACCGTACACTCATCTCTCCTCTCTCCACCTCTTCCTTCCCTCTCTCCCATTTTCCTCCGTTCTTACGCCTCTCCTCTCTCTTTCTTCCCATTCATATCTCTACCCTCCTACCATACATCTATCTATCCTCTCTTCACCTCCCTTTCTTTCACACTTCCCATCCATCCCACCCCTCCCTCCCTCCCTCCCTCCCTCCCCTTCATTACTCCTTGGCATTATCAATCCCCATCGCGCCAATCGAAAACTGCGTCTCCGCCTCCGGCAACGTCGGGCTGTCATAAATTTGACAAATCCGATTCTCCCCCCGTCCCTTCCTCAGCCTCAGCCTCGTATGAGAAGCGTGGGCAATGATATTCCCTCCAATAGGCTTAGTCGCATCCTTGGCGAAACTCATTCCGTCAGGGTTCGCCACCACTTGATTCGTCAACACTACGGCCACTCCAAACTCCTCACTCATCCGTGTCAGCTGGCGCAAAAACTGAGCGAGTTGCATCTGACGCTCGCTGAGCTCCCCACGGCCGCAGTAGTCGGTACGGAAGAGGGCGGTGGCGCTGTCGACGACGACGAGGGCGTATCGGTCTTCACTGGAGGGGAGGGAGGAAGGGAGGGAGGGAGGGATTGATGGTGAGTGAGAAGTTTGAGACAGAAGAAGGGAGAAGATTTCGTCAGGATGTAAAAGAATGGGAGGAAGGGAGGAAGGAAGGAAGGAAGGGAGGGAGGGAGCGAGGGAGCGAGGGGTAACAAATACCTCATCATCGCCGAGGCCATCTTCAACAGCTCCATCTGCTGCTCCGAGTTATGCGCCCGGGCAAAGGCCACATTATCCAGCACCGTCTCCACGTCCAACCCAAATCGTTCCGCGATCGCCACCAACCGCTGCGGACGAAAGGTCCCTTCCGTATCAATATACATCGCCTTCCCCTCCCCCCCTCCCTGATCTAAAGGCAACTGGCTCGTCACACACAGAGTATGACACAGTTGGGTTTTGCCCGTGCGGAACTCCCCGAAAATTTCGGTTAAGGAGCCTGTTTCGACCCCTCCGCCTAGGAGGGCGTCTAGGTCCTTGCTGCCGGTTGAGAGCTGGATGAGGTCCTTGCGGGTTTCGAGTTGCTGGGCGGCGGTGAGGAAGCCCATGGGGACGAGTTTGTTGGCGACTTCTTTGACTTTTTGGGCTTTTTGGTCGGAAATGCCCTGGAGAAAGGGGGGGAGGGGAAGGTGGGTTGGTTAGAAGGAGGGGTGGATGAGGTCCTTTGTGAGTGGGTTTCGAGTTTGTTGGGCCGTGCGGTGAGGAAGCCCATGGGGACGAGTTTGTAGGCGATTTTTTTGATTTGTGGGGCTTTTTGGTCGGAAATGCCCCAAGGATTGAGTGGAGGTTAGGAAAGGCGAGAATGTGAGTCGATCCCCAGCACCGTCTCCGTGGAGAGAGGGAGAGAGGGACGAAGGGAGGAAGGGAGGGAGGGAGGGAGGAAGAATCAAGAACGAAGAAGTAACTACTTACCTTGATGTCAGTAAGCTTGCGGAGGGTAGCGTGCGTGATGGCCTCGACGGTGCAGTAGCCCGCTTCCATGAGCTTGTTCAAGTCGGTCCGGTTGATGCCGTGGTGCTCCAGTTCCGAGATGTGCCGGAAGTTGACCACCACCTGGTGGAGGGGAGGGAGGGAGGGAGAGGTGAGGAGGAGGAGGAGGAGGAGGAGGAAAATGAGGAGGGACCAGGCACGCGGAGTGAAGGGACGACGGCGAAGGCTACTCATACATGCCTGCAGCCTCCCCTCACTGACAATCTCCTTCCCTCCTCACCCTCACCCTCGCCCTCATCACCACGTACCTCGTGCTCGCCCTCCTGCCGCTGCTGTGCCCCCGCACCATGCTGCATCTCTGCTGCCGCCGCTGCCATGTTGATCAGGGCTGAGGTTGCTGCTTGATGGGCTGCTTGGTTTGTGTGTGGGTGTGCCCTGTGGTGTGTGGGGGGGGGCGGGGTGAAGTGAGGGAGACGGGCGCCTTAGATGATGACGATGATGATGAGGGTGAAAACCGAGGAGGAGCCCGAGGCACCGGCAAAAACCTGCCACCCCCTCTGCGTGGCTAGCTGCCTGGTCGTGAGGAGGAGGGAGGGGGGTGGGCGTGTGCGTGGCTTGCGGTCGTGAGGAGGGAGGGAGAGGACGGCGGCAGCAAATAATGTGATGCGGGGACGAGGAGGAGGAGGAGGAAGAGGATGAGTGGTTCCCTTCGTCGCGTCTCGGCCCCAAATAGACCCCGTGCCCGCGCCCTTACGCCCTTGCTTTTATGTGTGGGTGTGTCGAAGGTCGTTGCGTTGCGTGGGCTCGGCGATGGAGGCCCTATTTCATATACGGCGGCTTCCCGCCCCTCGCTCCCTCTCGTCTCTGCACCCCTCAATCATCAGCAGCAGACACACAGTTGTTCTAAGACTGCACACAAGCACAAGCACCCCACCCGACCATGCTGAAGCCTCACACGCAAATGCTCGCTTTCCTCTTATTCCACCGTTCATTCGACAGGCACAGAGGGCTTGTGGTTTTGCCAAAAGATGGGGTGCCCAAGAGGAGAAGGAGTCTCCGCCGCAGGTTGCAGCAGGACGAGGAACACCAGCACGCGACGATGGACCAGCCCTCTAATGCTGCTGCTCCTGCTGGTCGTGATGGCCATGCTGACAACGACACACGCAAGACCGGCAGCAGAAGTCGGGAGCAGCAACGCAGCGTTTTCCAAGAAACGAGCAGCACTCAAGGCCAGCAGCTCAAGTAGCAAGGTGAGTGTGGGGAGAGGGAGATACGACGCACCTTTTTGGGTGTAAATGGCATAAAAATGATGGAAGCGGAACGGTTAGAGCAAGTTCAGAGTGCGTGGAGGCTGGGGAATGCCCGAGTGGGGTGGGAGGAGCGCTAGCTGTGCGTCTTTGGTGGTGGAAAGAGGGAAGACCAGCATTTGTTCTACGACCCTCAATGCCGTGTGCAGGCTTGAATGTTCACCATTTCTATGGTTTGCTTACCTTTCTATCCCTGCTTTCATCTTTTTACCGTTAATGCCTTGCTTAACTTGTGTGTATCGATCAATACTTGCCTTGGCCGACTCCTTCTTTCTCAGCTCTCGCTGAGTCGCGTCCTCTCCCTCCCTCTTCCCTTACCACCATCTCACCCTTCTATTCCCCCTTCTTCCCCCCTCACTATACGACAGAAGAAGCAGCCGAAAAGCGACGACGACGACGAAGTAGCAGCAGCTCCCAAACTCAACCGCATGCCCACCGCCGCCGCCGCCGCCAAGCGTAGCAAAAAACGTCGTGCCTCCTCTTCCTCCTCCTCTCGAGAAGTAGAAGACCCCGACGTTATCCCCTTCTTGGCCAGCACTCGTTTCAAGCGTGGCTCGGCCTTGACTTCTTCTGGTGCGGGTGGGGTGTTGGGTACCCTTGCTAAGAGGGCGGGGAAGGCATTGGTGGCCTCTTCGGTATTTCGATTTGTTGCGGAAGAAAAGATTTTTGAGACCGTCGTGGGGATGCTTGCTTATCGCGTTGCTTTCCAATGGAGTAAAGACACGACAGCGACGAAGAAGGCTCGGTTGTTGTTTACGGTGTATATATGCTTGTATCTGGGGGCATTGCTTTATTCGAGACAACAGGCTATTGTACTACAGGACACGCGAACAGTAAAAGTAGCAGCCATGCCTGCCATGCTCTCTTCTCTGTTCGATGTTGCCAAGAAATTGAAGAAAGGGGAGGGGTTAGGATCCCTAGGAGGAGGAGGAGGGATGGGTGGGTTGATGGGTGGGTTGCAGGGGGTGGTGTCGCCGCAGGAGAAGGAGATGAAGTTCAAGGAGTATGATTTGAGTCAGGTTAAGAGTGCCCTTGATCGATTTTCGATGTTCTTGGTGGGCATGACGTTTTTGCATTTCAAGATGAAGAACACGTATATGATCATGTATTGGGGGTAAGTCTCTTTCTATCTATCCCTCCTCCTCTGCCTCCCTCCCTCCCTTCCTTCCATCACAGAGCTGATACGTCCGAGCTTCTTATTCACACCTCGCCCTCCCTCCCTCCTTCCCTCCCTCCCTCCCTTCAGCATCCTCGGCCCTATCATGATGATCCGTGAGCCTCTCTTTCAAGTGCACGTCTTTGGGTTGGACGAGACAGGAATAAAGGGAACCCCCACTTTCGTCTCAATCACAAACTCACACCCCACCCTCCCTCCCTCCCTCCCTCCCTTCAGGATTCTCGGCCCCATTATGATGATTCGTGAGCCTCTCTTTCAAGTGCACGTCTTCGGGATGGACGAGACAGGAATCAGGGAGAGGCCTTTTGGCCCCAAGGAAGAACCAGAGGCAGTGGAGGAGGGGGAGGGGGAGGAAGGGGAAGAGGGAGGGGAGACTGTCAAGATGGAAGGAGAGGAGGAGAAGGAGGGGGAGGAAGAAGGAGGGGATCGGGCTGAGGCGGCGGAAACGGAGGAGGGGGAGGAGGAGGAAGCTGCTGAGAAGGAGGAGGAAGAGGGGGAGGAGGAGGAGGAGGAAGAAGAGGAGGAGGAAGAAGAGGAGGCCGGCTCCGAGGAGGAAGAGGAAGAGGAGGAGGAAGAAGTTGAGGAGGAGGAGGAGGAGGAGGAGGAGGAGGAAGTGCCTATTCAAAGTAAGGCGGAGGAGGAAGGGAAGGACGGGGACATTGCGAGCGGCCACGCTCATAATGAACACCCTGGTCAGATTCACGTGAAGAAGTTGGAGGAGGACGTGCATCCCCATTCGGAAGGGAAGAAGAATCTGACGCCTTCGGAGTTTCATGTGGAGAAGGAGGAGTAGGAGGGAGGGAGGGAGGGAGGGAGGGACGGGGGGCACAGGATGATCGATTTTTTAAAATAGGAGAACGAAAGGCAGCTTGTGTTTACCAACAAAAGAAGATCTTAGCTTGATTGATTGCATTAAAAGCGCTTTAGAGGGGAGAGGAAGGAAGAGAAGATATCATTTTTGCACTGCACTGCACCGCACCCCGAAAAGAGGGGACCAAAGGAAAAGAAAGAATTAAACGGAAAGAGAGCACTCATACGCTTGAAAGAAGCAGATGTGGTTTCTTGTGCTTTCCTATCGTCGTCTGATTTCTCCTAGCTTTACCCGTTGGTTCATTCTGCTCACTTCTATCTACACGTCTTTTTGTCTCTTCCTTCGTATCTCTGGTTTCATCTATCATTCACCTTTCCTCCCTCCTCCCCCCCCTCCCGACTCAAGCAACGCTACACAATCACCCACCGTCCACCCCCCACTCTCCATCCTCTGCCTCGACACCTTCTACTTCCCCCCTCTCCTCTCCCCTCCTCCTCCTCCTCCTCCCTCCCCCCCTCCTCCTCCCGATTCAAGCAAGGCTACACAATCCCCAACCGTCGCCCCCCCACTCTCCATCCTCTGCCTCAACTTCTCCAACAACCCACTATTCGTCGCCACCAGTCTCCTCGCCTCCTCATACGCCCATCTCAATAACACCTCCTCCTCCTCCTCCTCCTCCTCCCCTGCCCCAACCCTCCCCTCCCTCCCCCTCCTCCTCTCCCTGAACACCTGCGCCAATGCCCGGGCTTGCCTCGGGTCTGATACAATCAATTGCATGTGATTTGCCTCCTCCACCACCACAGGCGCCAACAAATAAACCAATAACCGATTCACGCCCACCGAAGACGAAAGACTCTCCGCAAATTCTTTGACGTCAGTCGTCATCTTCACCGCCTCCATCACATTCGGCGAGAAGCAAAAACAAGGCAACCCCAACAAATAAGCACTCAAGAAAGTCGCCGCCTGCACCCTCGCTTCCCTCTCGGGATCCCTCATAAATATCCTATTCAAACCAGCCAACACCAACTTAACATACCACCCCTGCCTTTGCGTGAAATCCAACCCTGCTGCTACTGCTGCTCCCACCAACACAACAGTCGCTGGCCAAGTGTCTACATGAACTAAAGGGCCCAGCGCCTCGACCATCAACGCACCTCCCAACACAGTCAACGCCGCTACTCCAGCCCCCAACTCACTTGTCCGCTCATCGCGTGGCACGGGTGGTAGCGCCTCAATTGCTGCTGCTGCTGCTGCTGCTGCTCCTGCTGTTGCGGTAGCACGTAGAGGAGGAGGAGGGGATAGAGTACCGACCCCGCGCGCAAATACCCTTGAGGCTCCATTTCGACGGCCCAGCAAGAGACATTCCTGAATCACGCTTAAGTCCCGCGAGAGCGAGGCGGCATCCACGAGGGCCGCAAAGCTTTTGGGGGTCAACAGCACGTTTTTCTCGGTCATTTCCTCGATTAATTTATAGACGGGGTGGAATGTCTGTGGCATTGTTAGAGGGGCTCCGCTGGGGCCTTTCCCCTTGTTTCCCAGGGCTTGGACGAGAGTGGCGGAGCGGCTTTGGAGGAGGATGTTATATTTCTCGTCGTCGGACAGGGCCTCCATGAGCTCGTCGTATTGGGAGGAGGGTAAGGCTAGGGGATTGGAGGAGGAGGAAGGGGAGAGGAATGGTTGCTGCTGCCGCTGCTGCTCTTGTGTTGGGGCTTCGGCTTCTTGTTGCTTCGGGGGCGTGAACCATTGTTGTAGCGGTGACTGTCGTATTTGGCGCGTGGTGGTGGGGTGGTGGGCTCGGGAGGAGGAGACGGAGGAGATGGGGGGGGTGGGGAGGTGAAATGCAAGGGCTGGATCGAGTCGTGGGAACGCGAGTAGGCTGACCAGGGGAAGGAGCAGACAGGGCCCTGGTGGCTGCGGTCGTCGTCGTGGTGGTGGTGGTGGTGGCCGTACTGCTGGGCGTTGTGATGGTGAAGACATATCAGCAGAAGCAGGGCGGATCAAGCTTGTAGTGGGATTGGAGGGCAACCGTGCCCCGATTGGCGGCAAGCGCCCAATTCCTGGGTGGAGGGGGATACAGAGGGGTCGAATGAGACGTTTATGAGAGTTTTTAGGTCAGTACGACGGTGGAGGGCAAAACCAAGCATGGAAGCAACACATCCAGGTAGCTTTTGGAGCCGACCTCCCCACCCCACAGCCACCTTCGGCCATCTTCCAAACAACAAGAGCAAACCACATACTGTATACTTAAGCCTACTCATTTCTTCTTTGTTGTTGTTCCCATTTGGATTGTTCTTTAGCTGCGTGCATGCTTTTTTGCTTTTTCCTGTGGTTCTTCACCCCCAAAGGACAGTACCTTTCACCACACTTTTTTCTTCCATCGTCTTTGTTGGCGGAGACCCTCCTGCACATTTTGCTTCTCTGTTTTGCGCTTCAAAACTACATGATACATCACTTTTTATCATCATTTCGTACATTTGCCCCTTTCCTTATCTCTCCCCTTCCCTGTGAGTCTTTCCCCTCTCCTTCCGCTCCTCTACGAATCCGTCGTCACCATCGCCACCCCTCCCTCCCCCTCCCCCCCCTCCTTCTCCCCCATTCCCTCCCCCTCGCCCTCCGCTCCCTCTGCCCCCATCACCCGACTCGGCAAATTCAAACTTGTTCTCTCCAGCGCCTTCTGGGAATTCTCAAACCCCCAAGCAAAGTAAATAACCCAGCCAATAGCCATCCACCCAAGCAAGCGATAAATCGTCTGCCTCGTCGACGTGCAAATCAACAAAAAACTAATACTAGCCCCTAACCCCGGAATCAGCCACGGCCCCAAGGGTACCTTGAACTTCCTCTCCAAGTTCGGCCTGCGGTACCTTAACACAGAGACACCCACACACACCAGGACGAACGCAAACAACGTCCCGACAGACGTCAATTCACTTAACACCTCAATCGGCAAGATACCCGCACACAACGAACACAACACCCCCGTAATAATCGTCGTCACCCACGGCGTCTTATACTTCGGGTGGATCTTCCCACAAAACGCAGGCACGAACCCATCCACAGCCATGGCATAAAAAATACGGGGTTGACTCATCAAGCTCACCAGAATCACAGACGTTAACCCCGCAATCGCGCCAATATTAATAAACATCGCCAACCACTTATACCCCTCAATCCCCTCCACCGCATACGAAATAGGATGCGCCACCCCCTTAAACTCATAATACGGCAACAAGCCCGTCGCGATCAACGCCACCAAAATATACAACGTCGTACACACCGCTAAACTCGACAACGTGCCAATCGGTAGATCCCTCTCCGGCTTCTTACACTCCTGCGCACAGCAACTCACCGAATCAAAGCCAATATAACTGAAAAACACCACACTCGCCCCCTGGAACACCCCACTCAATCCATAATGCCCGAACGTCCCATCATTCGGCGGCACGAACGGCTTCCAATTCGCCGTGTCCACCTTCGGGCCCATGGCGATAATAAAAATCACGATCACACTAATCTTAATCATCACAATCACACTGTTGATCCTCGCGCTCTCCTTGATCCCAAAAATCAACAAAAAAGTCATCAACAACGCAATCGCCATCGCGGGTAAATCAACATAATCACCCGTCATATGGAAAGCCCCCCTCTCAACATCCCACCCCACCGGACTCCTACTCCACTTAGTCGGCATATCATACCCACACGCCGACAGGAAACTCCTCAAATACGCACTCCAACCCACGCACACCGTCGCTGCCCCCACCAGATACTCCAAACACAAATCCCATCCAATCGTCCACCCAATAAAAGACCCCAACGTGGCATACGAGTACGTATAAGCCGACCCCGCCACCGGAATAATCGAGGCCAACTCACTATAGCACAACGCCGCAAACATCGAGGCAATCCCAGCAATCACAAACGAAATCACCACGGCAGGCCCCGCATTATTCGCAGCCGCCGTGCCCGTCAGCACAAAAATACCCGTCCCCACAATCTCTCCCACCCCCAGCATGGTCAGATCCCACGCGCCCAACGTGCGATGCAACTCCGAATTCGCTCCTTGCTCCTTCAGTAAATCCACGGATTTCGTCGTAAACATCCGCCCGAAGTAACCCTTGCCCTCGTTGCTACTGCTGGTCGTGCGAGGGGTGGGGACGAGGCTGGAGGATGTAGCCACTGGCTTGTTCACTCCATTGAGACTGGCGCCGCTGCTGGCGCTGTCGCTGTCGCCGGAGGCGGCGGAGGCGGCGGCCTTGCGTGGTGAATGCGCCATGGTTGCTGCTGCTGTCGTGCCAGAGGGGGTGGTGGGCACTCACCAAGGAGGAGTGGGCGCGTCGTGTTGTTGCTTGCCCTGTGATGATGGTGGGGAAGAGGACCGAAGGGAGGAGGGAGAGGTTAGTCAAATGTGATGGAGCATGACACAAGAAGAGCCTGGGCGTGGCCCAGCACGAGCTCCACCACGCATAGCCGGTGGTGGCACTGGGGCGCACGCAAGGCAAGACGAGGAGCTGGACGACTCGTGAGCTTGAGAAAGCACACGCACACATGCAGCCAAGACAGAAACGGCGTCGTCCGATCGGCCGCCGAGTTTGCAGCAAGAGTATTGGGGGCTGGCTTTCTGCCTAGCTTGAGCGTTTGGTCGTGCGCTTCCCCCACCATCTTCGATTCCTGTGTGTGCGTGTGTTGTGAAGGCGTTGTGTAATGCGTGATATGGTGTCTGCAGGACCACCGCCACCACAACGAGCCGTGCGCAATTCAGAGGAGGACACTTCTAGATCCGGGTAGCCAGAGAGCGAGACACAGGCCGTTTCGCTTTTGCCGAGCAACCGAATTCTCACTTTTTTCTTTTTCTTCTTCTTCTTTCTATTCTTCTTTTTGTGGTTTCTTTCCTCTTTTTTTTGTTTCGGTTCCTTTTTCCCCTTTTTCTTGTCGCTGCACATCTACACAGCAGCTCACGCACGTGTCACCGTATTATATAAGGCTCTCATAGCGCTAGTCTTGCTACACACACTCTCTCTCTGTACACACACACTTGTCTCCCTCCTTCCAGACACACACACATATGTATATCTATACTTATCCCCACACCGTCGCCCGCGCCAACAAAGGCGTCTGCGGATGATCCTCCTCTCCCGTCACCATCGCCACTGCTCCTCCTCCTCCTCCTCCCCCCCCCCCCCCCCCCCCCCCTCCCGCCGACGACGACGGCAGCAACGACGCGGACACCGGCGCCACCACCGAGCCTTCATCATCCCCCTCCCCCTCCCCCTCGCCCCCTGGCAAGATCACATAATCTTCCGCTATAAAGAGGTCCATGTCATACACAGCTTTATTACCCTTCGTCTTCCCTCCTCCGAAGGCAGACCACGACGACAAATACCCACTACTTCCTCCTCCCCCCTTCTTCTTCTTCTCCTGAGCCCCACGGCGTGGCCCGCGAAAAAAGGAGGAATACGAAGGCGGAGGAGTAGACTCCTGACTCATCATCGACGTGCTACTGCGAGAGAGCATGGTATTAGACGAAAATGCCGCTGGTGCCGTCCCTCCTGCTGCTGCTGCTGCTGCTGCTGCTGCTGCTGCTGCTGCTGCTGCTGCTGCTGCTTCAATGGAAAGTCGTAAAGGCTGACCAGTGAGACACGCCATCTGCACGTGGGCATGATGTGCTTCCTCCCAGGCTTGATCCTCTTGGTATTCAGTGAGGGCCGCACTGAGTTTCCACTCAGCAGATTCGAGGTAATAAGTGATTTCTTGTTCATCCGTGCATTTGGTCGCGTTGGTGAACCGCTGCCGGAGCACGGCTTGGGTGGGACGTTGCCGAAATTTGGCTACGTGGCTGACGACGTCTTGTTTGAGGGGGATCTGGGGGGAGGGAGGGAGGGAAGGTGAGTGGGAGGAGGAGAGCGAGAGCGAGAGCGAGACGGATCGTCGTACCTTCAATGTCTGGAGCATATGGAATTGCTCGCCAGCAAAAGCGTTGTGCAGCCTCAGCTCGGCCGGCGTCACTTTATACCGCAAACGTAAACCTTGCCAGGTATCAGTAGGCAAGACCGTGTGAGTCAGAAACGCCGGCCCCACGCCTTCCTCCCCTTCCTCGCCATCCAGCATGTCATCCTCCTCACCCCCGTCCTGCCCGTTCGCCCCGCCTCCTCCTTGCCCGCTCTCGTCGTTGTCGCCGCCCTTGCCTATGGTCACATTTTCCACCAACTCCCACCGGGTGACGCAGCGCGGGGGGCGAGCCGGACGAGGTGCTTCAGTTACGATCTCCTCCCCCTCCCCCTCCACCAGCGTGGCTATGGGAAGGCCGGCACCACCGTCATTCTCTTGCCCCTCCTCTTCCTCGTTCTGTGCTGCTGCTGCTGCGGTCTCCTCGTCCTCCTCCTGATCCTCCTCCTGATCCTCTTCCTCCTCCCCTTCCTCCACAACGATTCGTGTCTTCACCCACATTAGTCCGTCAGGAGGGGGCGGTAGAGGCCGCATTAACTCCTCAAAGTCCTGGTACTTGGTGCCGTCCGGACGCTGACGCCGCCAGTACAGGAGCCCGCCTTCCGCCATAGCTAGTGGTGCTGTGTATGATGTGGGGGAAAAGCGGTGGTAAAATGAGTCAATAATGTTAGTTGAGGTTCGATGGGGAGGATGGAAGTATCATATTGCAATAGTGACGATGCGCGGACCATCCCCCTTTTGTGCATCTCATTTCCTTGTGGTTCTGGCATGAAACCCCTGCACTACTGAGCTTACATGCAAGGAGCATTCCTCTTCTGCTTCTCATGCGCCGTGCCACGCAGCAGAGGCGCACAAAGGGGGCGCGCCTGCCAAGCAAAACACGACCGTTTAGATATCACCTCCCCACCCCATGACCACACTCCGCCCCTTCTCACTATCTCATTCCCACCACCCACCCCTCCACACAGCTTACAAAACACAAGGCGGGATGCCTAAGCGCAAGAAGCAACAAGGCGGCAATGGCTGGGATGCCTTGCCCTGGTCTAGTGTCAAGGTAAGTGGGGACATAGGGAGGAATGCCATGGGGCAGAGGCAGGAGGTCGATGAGTGGCCTGGACCGTACACAAGCACATGCGGGCTCTGGTGGTCTTTACAGCATGCTTAAGCTCAGGCTTTATCTAGTTAATGTTGCAGACAGTCCATAGGTCCCTGCGGATGCAAGCGCTGTCCTTTCTATTGGCTACTTCCCCCTGTCAAAATCATCTCACCCACCGACCCACCCTACCCTACCCATACACAGGTCAAAGAAGGCGACCTGGGCGAGGCGGACGATTGCTTTGCTTTCA
>Ga0209390_10005312_pt1 | contig 18372 bp, 13 predicted proteins | sample BON01_FD_187212 | JGI IMG/M metagenome (GOLD analysis project Ga0209390, IMG submission 187212) | Freshwater microbial communities from Lake Bonney liftoff mats and glacier meltwater in Antarctica - BON-01 (SPAdes) (version 2) | ecosystem: Environmental > Aquatic > Freshwater > Ice > Glacier...
GTTTTCGGCAATATCATTTTTATCATAGCCATAGTAAACGGTTGTTTTATCCACATTCCAACTCGCTCCTTGTCTAGCCATAGCAACTTCAGTGGACTTTTCTGCAGCTTGAATCTTGAGATTTCTTGCTTCAGCAAGCTCAAGCGCGCCTTCCAAAGTTAAAGGTATAGCTCCCTCCTGTGCCATAAGCGGAGCTGCCAAAAAGAACAAAACCAAGGTTGTGATGACTTTCGAACTTAATCCAAGCTTCTCTTTTTTCTCTTTGAAAAGTACATACAGCACCGGTAGTACAAAAAGCGTCAGGATTGTAGCCGTGAACAAACCTCCGACTACAACCGTGGCCAAAGGCCGTTGTACTTCTGCACCAGCAGAAGAGGAAATTGCCATCGGCAGGAATCCTAAGGCTGCAGCAGAAGCAGTCAGTAGAACTGGACGTAATCGTTCCTTGGCTCCAAATCTCACAAGCTCTTTAAGATTAGTGAATTTTGACTCCAAGGATTTAAAATGTTCGATCAATACTATGCCATTCAATACCGCAATCCCAAACAAGGCAATAAATCCAACACCGGCGGAGATACTAAACGGCATATCTCGAGCCCAGAGTAAAAACACCCCTCCAATTGCCGAAAGCGGAATCGCAGAATAAATCATTATTGCATCCTTTGCTGATGAAAAGGCAAAATACAAAAGCACAAAAATCAAAAATAAAGCAATTGGAACGGCTATTATTAAACGGTTACGAGCTTGTTGCAAGTTTTCAAATTGTCCACCATAAGTTACATTATAGCCTTCAGGCACATCGATTTTAGCTGCTACTATGGCTTGGATATCATTAACCACGGATTGTAAATCTCGATTTCGGACATTTACACCGATCACGATTCTACGTCTCGTATTTTCTCGGGAGATTTTTGCAGGCCCTTTGGTATAGGAGATAGTTGCCAATTCAGAAAGTGGAATAGATCCGCCGGTAGGTAATTGAACTGCCGCGTTTTCAAGATTAGAGATATCCTTTCTGAATTCTTTATCAAATCGAACCACCAGATCAAATTGCTTTTCACCTTCGAAGACTTTACCCGCAGTTCGCCCAGCAAAACCGGTCGTCACAATTTGATTCAGATCTTCGATATTCAATCCAAACCGAGCAATTTTTGAGCGATCATATTCGATTTTCATTTGAGGCAAGCCGTCCGTTTTCTCCACAATAATATCTGCCGCTCCTTCTACACCTTGGATAGCGGACTCTATTTTTTGAGCAGTTTGAAGTAAAACATCCAAATCTTCTCCAAAAACTTTGATTGCTAAATCAGCTCGAACGCCAGTGATCAATTCATTGAAACGCATCTCGATAGGCTGGGTAAATTCCAGTTCCAATCCGGGAATTATTTTCAAAGAATCTTTAAAGGCTTTCGCTAATTCGTCTTTGGTCTCAACCGTCGTCCACTCAGAAGGTGGATGTAAAATAACAATCACGTCTGTCTCTTCCATAGACATCGGATCCGTGGGAATCTCTGCCGCTCCAATTCGAGTTACGATCTGTTTGACTTCAGGAAATTTCATTAGAATAGTCTCGATTCTGGTCATCATCTCTACTGTGTTGGTCAGTGTAGTTCCAGTTTTCAGCACCGGTTGAATCACAAAGTCTCCCTCGTCCAAAGTCGGAACAAACTCAGACCCCATTCTGGAAAAGACAAGTATGGTAATCAAAAGTAAGCCGCCAGCTCCAGCCAATACTATTTTGGTATGATTCAATGCCCATTTGATCGAAGGCTCATACACTTTGTTGATTGCGTTTATAATGCGAACAGAAACATTTTTAGGACCAGGAGGAGTAGTCTTTAGGAATAGGGAAGAAACCACCGGAACATAAGTCAAACCCAGAATCATCGCTCCCACCAACGCAAAGCTGAAAACTTCTGCCATCGGACGAAACATCTTGCCCTCCACTCCGGTCAAAGACAGGATCGGGATAAATACGATGATGATGATAATCTGACCAAAGATTGCTGAATGCATCATTTTGGAAGCTCCTTGAAATGAGACTTCATCCTTTTTTATCCTTAGTTCTTCCGGAGAAAGATTATTGGACTCTTCAGTAATTTTAGTAAATCGAAATGCAATGTATTCTACTATAATTACTGCCCCATCGATGATAATCCCAAAGTCAATGGCACCCAAACTCATCAGGTTAGCATCGACACCAAAGAGGTACATCATCGATATGGCAAAAAGTAAACTCAATGGAATCACGGATGCCACCACTAGGCCTGAACGAATATTTCCCAAAAGCAAAACGACGACAAAAATCACAATCAAACAACCCAAAATCAGATTTTCAGCGATCGTGAAGGTCGTTCGTCCGATCAATTCTGAGCGATCCAAAAATCCGTTAATAACTACGCCTTCCGGTAAGGAAGGTTCAATCTCGTCAAGTCGTTCTTTAACTCGTTCAATGGTTGCTTTGGAACCAGCACCTTTGAGCATCATTACCTGCCCGAGCACTTTTTCACCCTCACCATTTGCAGTCACCGCCCCGAACCTATTTGCATGACCAAAGTCGACTTTGGCAATGTCTTTTATATAAAGTGGAGTGCCTTCCCGAACTTCAATAACAATATTACCGATATCTTCCAAGCTCTTGACCAAGCCTTCGCCACGTATAAAAAAACTCTCATTCGTCTTTTCAATATAGCTCCCTCCAGCGATGGAATTATTCTTACTGAGCGCATCATATACCTGAGTCAGACTGACCTCCATGGCCTTCAGCCGCTCTGGATTGATAGCTACTTCATATTGCTTTAGAAATCCACCCCAGGTATTTACTTCGACCACGCCCTCGATTCCTGAAAGTTGGCGACGCACCACCCAGTCTTGAATTGTCCGTAAATCAGTGATGGAATATTGATCCTCATAACCCTGCTTCACATCGATCACATATTGGTAAATCTCTCCCAGGCCAGTGGAAATAGGCCCCATAAAAGGTTGCCCAAAACCGCTGGGGATCTGATCTTGGGCGATCTTGATTCGCTCAGCTATTAACTGTCTAGGCAAATAAGTACCCATATCCTCTTCAAAAACAATAGTCACTACCGACAAACCAAACTTGGAAACCGAGCGAATTTCTTTCACACCCGGTAGATTTGCCATCTCTAATTCCACAGGATAGGTCAGGTATTTCTCAACATCTTCAGTAGCGAGATTTCGCGAAGTCGTGATCACTTGCACCTGATTATTAGTGACATCCGGCACAGCACCGATAGAAATATGGGACAAGGCATATACTCCGAAACCTATCCAGCCGGCAATCAGCAGAAAGATGATCAGCTTATTTGAAATACTCCAATTGATAATCCTGTCTAGCATAGAATGAATCTTTGATAGGCAAAAATGCCTAAAATCGTCTGCAAGCTAGTGCAAGGTTAGCTTAAGGTTTACTTAAACTTTTTCTTTAAAGATCAAACGAAAAATAGAACCTGCACCTTTTTGACTTTGTACCTCGACCAAAATCCCAGATTCCAACGCAAGTTTTTTTACGATAGCAAGCCCCAGCCCAGTGCCCGGCACCGGCTTTTCGAGTACTTGAACTTCTCTAAAGAATGGATCGAAAATTCTTCCCAAAGAATCTTCTTCAATCCCCACTCCCTCGTCCTCCACAGCTATAAAAGCTACACCTTGATGGATACCTGCACGGATGGCAATCATGGAATTTTGCTCTGAATATTTAAGTGAATTCTGAAGTAAATTATTCAAAATCATCAAAAGCGACTTCGTATTCACTTCCAAAATAAGAGGCAAGGTGAGGTTGGTTTCAAAATGAATTGGTCTGGCGTAATCTTGTGAAATTTTCCTGGCAAAATTGCGCCCAAACTTGAGTAAATCGATTGACAAATAGTCGGAGCTCGAAAATTTGCCTACACGGGCCAAGGCCAAAAGCTGTTCCATCATCTCAGCCATTCGATCAATACTTTGCAGTGCAGTTCGGATTTTAGATTTATATTCCTCAGCCGTTCGAGGCTTGCGAATCAGCACTTCCAGAGTTCCTCTCAGCACTGCCAGGGGCGTCCTCAGCTCATGCGAGGCGTCGGATGTGAATTGCTTTTCTCTTGTCAGGGATTGATCCAGCCTAGAGAGTAGCTCATTGATCGATCTTGAGAGCTGACCGATTTCATCATTTAACTCAGAAAATGGTACACGGTCATTAAGGTTGTTCTGGGTGATCTGGTTCGTAATTTCCACGATTTCCTGAATTGGTGCTATACTCTTTCCTGCCAAATATCGCATCGTGAGAAAGAGCGAAATCAAAATGGCAGGATATAAAAAAAGAAGAACGTTTCTCAGATTATGAAGCAAATGTCGCGAGTCCTCAAATGAGGTCGCTACCAACATAAATCCTTCGATTTTCCCCTGATGTCTCAGTGGGATTTGCATTTGTCGAACCTCTTCGTTGCCAATTTCCAATGTTAACGCATCCTCTCGTGAGGTACGATCAGGTAAAAAGTTTAAATGATTATTACGCAGATTTGGAGAACGATCCATGGTTTTCCCTTGGACATCTACGATTTCTATAAAAATAGGATTAAGTTGAATCTCAGTATGTTCTGCTTCTTCCCATTCATTTTTATGAGAAAAAATCAACAGACCATTCTTTAGAGAGATTTCTTGCAAATGTTTTTCAACTTCCACCAAAAGTGCCTTGTCGCTATTCTGGATTACAGAATAATTCACTACAAGATAAATTACCACGAAGACTACCAGTACAATCAAAGCCGTCACCCAAGTCAGTCTTCGCGCAATCTGCTCTCGATATGAATTGATTTTTTTCATAAATCTTTCGCCATATAGCCTACACCTCTTACCGTATGTATGCAGCCATCTTCTTCGTGAAGATCCAATTTTTTACGAAGTGAGTTGATGAAAACATCAATCACACCTGTATTGTATTCGAAATGAATATCCCAAACCTTTTCGATGATCAGCGTGCGACGACAGACTTTGTTTTTATTTCGAACCAGATACTCAAGTAGTGCAAACTCCTTTTGCGTGAGGGATATCTCAACATTATCTTTTAAAACCTGATGCCGTTCTGGAAAAATAGAAATCCTACCCAATGTGAAGAATTCCGGTTCCCCCACTTTCGCTCGAAGCTGTACACGGACACGTTCCAGCAATTCTTCGAAATGAAATGGCTTTTTGATATAATCATTTGCTCCCGTTTGTAGGCCAAAGACGGTTTCGTCAGTGGTGTCTTTTGCAGTAAGAAAAATGATCGGAGTATCCTTATCTTCTTTTCGAAACTGACGACAGAGATCAATTCCACTCAAACCGGGAAGCATCCAGTCTAACAGCAACAGATCATAATTACCTGAAAGAGCCATGTCCAGTCCGATTTTCCCGTTGTCGACGACGTCCACTGCATAGGATTCTTCCTCCAGTCCTTGCTTTAGGAAACCGGAAATCCCTGGTTCATCTTCTACTACTAAAATTCGCATAAGCTATCGATTAGATTCTATTCGGTGAATTTTCCAACCATCGATTTCTGCCTGAAGCTCCCATTGAAAGGTCTCTGGAAGATGTGGAAGTTTTCGGTTTGATTTAGAAACCCAAAGACCTTTGTAATTAACAGCGCTCTGAATCCAATTAGGATCATTTTTCAAATTAACCAAAGTTTCGTTCCAAGTTTTATCTTTTTGAAATTGAGTTTCTCGATTGAGACTTTCGTCTCCATCATAAATCGATACAATTGGTAACCCAGTCCTGAAAGAAATAGAGGGTAGTCGTTTATCATAAATAAAGGTCTGATCCTCGGCTTGTCGATGCGTCACAATCCAATCTGATACCCTTCGAGTATCATTTACTACCTCGGGGTTCGCACTGAAAAAGTAGGGTGTCATCAAACCGATTCCCATGGTAAATATCCAGGAATTGATCAGTACACGATCTTTTCGCTGAATCCCTGAAATCAAAAAACCTACTAAAATCCCTATCAGGATAAACCAAATAAAGTAGAATTTATAGCTTAAAAAGATTCTAGAATCAATCCATGGAGAAGCAATCAAACCAATCAAGGCCAATCCAAAAAAGATCAATTGTGCGATTTCCCACTTCCTTTGGCCTTTTTCTGAGCACATTTCCCAAGCTTGAACAGCACCGAACGCCAAACCTGAAAAAACCGGAAGGATGTAAAGCACTAATTTGGACTGACTCATTGAAAAGAAAAGAACAGGAATCATTACCCAAACCCAAAATAAAGCCATCGGAGTTGATTTATTTTTTACTACCCAAAGCGACTTTTGAAGTAATATCAAAAACCAAGGAAAGGCTGTAACGAACAAGACCACCGGGTAAAACCAAAATGGCTGACCGCGCTGAAATGTATCTGTCGCAAATCGCTGAATCGTATGCTTAAAAAGGAAATAGTTCAAGAAGCCACTATCTTCCAAATAAAGTCCAACAAACCAAAACAAACCTATTCCCAGCATCAAGATTATCCCAATGATGGCTGGAAAAGTGAATTTTGGCCAAGCTTTTCGCTGAAAATTAAAGTAAAAAATCACGATCAGCGGCACGATCCAAACGACCGGGCCTTTGGTTAAAAACCCTAAGCCTAGAAAAATAAAGGATAAAATCAGAAGGAATGGCATTTTTGATTTTTGGTAAAAGAACCAAAAATAGAGTGCAACCAAGACCAACGTGGCCAAATAGGTATCGGTAGTCAAAGCCCGACTGCCGATGATCACCACGGGAAATGAAGCGTAAAGCAAAGCTGATAAAAAGGCTTTTCGAGAGTCTTTAAATAGAATTTCACCCAGTTTGTAAACCAAAAAAATCTGAAGTAGTACTGCGATTTGTAGGAAAAACCGAGCTGCAAATGGGTTTACTCCAAAGACTCGATAAGACACAGCGGTAATCCAATAGGTCAATGGAGGCTTATGATAATGGAAAATCCTCATCAACTGCGGATGTAACCAGTCACCGGTATCGAGCATTTCTTTGCTGATTTGGGCATATCGGGCTTCACTGGATTCGGTTACAGACCAGGAATTAAGATTGAAAAATAATACGAATGCCGTAAACCCGATCAAGAGTGATAATCGATATGTTTTGATCCGATCTAGATAAGAATTTGGAATCGAGAATTTAATATTTTTCTCAATACTTATATTTCGGCCATATACCAATATCCCAAATGCCTGACCAATAAATAAGACAGCATCTTTTCTAAAAATTGCATACGAAGCAATCATTAATGCTCCAAAGATACTGATGTACCAAAAACTGATCGGGAAGTACGATTCCTTTTTTTGCTCAGCGTAATGCCATTGGGCTAAAAACCGACCGGTAAAAAGCACTTGACCGATGCTTCCCCAAGTGAGTAATAAAGTGTCAATTTCAGGATTGGAAAATAAAGAAGGAAATGAAAAATGGGTGATAAATAGATATCCGAAAAAGCAAAAGGGCAAGACTAGTATCAAGCCTCTGAGCCATTTGGAGAATTTATCCCAAGCATTCTGTAGTTGGAGATTTCTTATATAAATGTAATAACCAAAAATCTGTCCTCCTACGATCACGATATCCTGACGGAAAGTCCCATAAACCATCAGCAGGAAAGATGCAAGAATACTGAGTTGCCAGAAAACCAAAGGCGAAAGTACTTTTCCGGCTTTTTCCGACCGAATTAACTGGATGATAAATCGTGCTGAAAATAGCCCTTGAGCCAAAAACCCCAGTGAAAGTAAACCAATCCCATTCATAGACTGGGAGTTTTGAATATTGTATCTGAACTTTGGATTTGATACTTAATCTTGCGCTTTATCATCCATCGCACACCAAACGTGTCCACAAGAGGACCTATGGATCTATTGAGAAAATTGAATTTACTTTTCCCATTTTCTCTGGTGAAATGAGCAACTGGGATTTCCTTGACTTTACCTCCTTGCATCAGTATCAAAGCGGGAATGAATCGGTGTACTCCAGAAAAATAAGGCAGTGCTGCTGCGTATTCTCTTTTGAGGATTTTCAGCGGACAGCCAGAGTCTTTTACTCCATCGTGAAGCATGGAGTCACGAAACCAATTTGCAAACCGAGAAGTAAGTTTTTTTACTGAGGAATCTTTTCTAACTATTCGCGCTCCAAGAACCAGGTCAAAAGTATCCATAAATGGCTCAAATCTGAAAAAATCTATGGGCTTGGTCTGAAGATCTGCATCTATATAACCTACCCAATCACTAGTAGCATATTTGAAACCGGCTAAGATCGCAGCACTCAAACCTTGGTTTCGATCAAATGAGATGTAGTGGAACCTGGAGTTTGATTGGCATAGCTTTCTGATTTTAACCAAACTACCATCTGTAGAACCATCATCTACGAGTAGAACTTGAGGATTTAAGGAAGATTTCTCAAAATAGCGTAGGAACTCACTTTCCAACATATCTATTCCATCAACTTCATTATAAATCGGAACAATAATAGTCAGTTCTTTCATCCTTATTTAAAAAGACAAAGTTCAGAATCCTGACTTTTAATCAGCTTAACGAATTCTTAAGATTTGCTTAAAATCAATTTTCCTCTTCTGCCGAGACTACTCCTACCATGCTATCAGCAGTGCCATAATAGAGCAGCCATTTCCCTTCAAAATATACGAGACCCTCTAAAAAAGTTGTGCCCTCGGAATATTGACCTGACTTTTCGAATGAAAGTGTGGGTTGAATAAACGGAGATTCCACCCGATCCAAAAGTTTCCAAGGTGCTGCAGCAGAGAAAAGCGCCTGACCACCCGTATAGACTCTATTTCCTAGATTTTCAACTCCGACTTGTTGAGAATTTCCGGCATTATAAAGGACCACAATTCCATCTTTGGTCAAAACTGGCGGCGGTCCTGCCTCTACCAACCAAGAATCAAAATACCCTGGTCTGGGACTCAAAACAGGTACTCGATTCCCTTCATGATTTTCTACTGGCTGCCAATGGATCAGATCTTCGGAAGTAGCGAGCCAAATGTGGGGAACTCCATAATACATCCAATATTTCCCATTTATTTTAGCCGCTATCAACTTTCCTTCTTTCAGTTCAGTGACGATTGCCCCAGATTTGGATTCGGTATTGTGGTATTTACCATCCTTCCATTCTATAAAAATCGGCCCATGCTTTTCCCAATTTCGGAGATCTTTGGAAGTGGCCACCGCAAGTCTTGGTACATCCCGATTCCATTGGGTATAAGTCATGGCGTATAATCCTTCCTTGGTTTCTACAATTCGGGGATCCTCCGTGCCTCCAGTCCATTCAAATTCCTTTTGAGAATCATCTTTCGGATAAAAAATCGGTGTTGTTTCTCGCTCAAAAGAAAAACCATCGGATGAAGTTGCCAAACCTATTCTAGAAGTATGACCACCAATTTCCTTTTCGCCAAGTTTTTCTTCAGCCCGATAGAGTACATGCACTTTCCCGTCTCGGAGGATCGCTGCTGGATTAAACGTAGCCATGGATTCCCAAGCAACTTTCCTGCCCGTCATGGGATCATCGAAGAAAGTACTTGCTTGTGGAGCAATTATGGGCATTGCTGCTTCTGGCCGTATAAAAGGCCCAAGCATCCAGGATTTTTCCTGTGCTTGAAGCGACAAAAAAGAAAATACAAGCAGGATTAAAGAAATCGACTTCTTCATTAGAGTTGGGTTAGATGAATCCAAGGTAGACCCTTGAGCGCTGGAATAAAAGTAAGACCACTCCCCAATCGTTTGAATTAAGTGTCACCTTTAAGCCATCTCAGTTTCGAGATTAATGCTTGGCTTCCGATTTGTAGTCTTTTTCTTGCGCTTATTCCACCAGATCAGCGTACCCGTAATCGGGAGTGAAGTCGCCACAACGCAAGCTAAAAACCAAAGAAACTTTGAGAATTGTCCGAAAATCTCTCCAGTATGAAGGTATTTGACTGAGCGACCGATCCGCTGACGCAAAGGCAATTCTGAAAAGATTTTTGCTTCCAATATTTCCAGATTTTCCGGGGAGATCGTCAAATCATCCGAACCAGGACTTGCAAAGAAACCAGAATAATACTTACGAACTCCAATTGCTTCTTCACCGGAAGTAGGAAGCGAAATTCGAATCGGCCCTTCAAAATTCCTCATCTTATTGGTTTTAGCCAAAATATCGTCTAACGTAATCATCTCATTCGATAGAAAAGTGGATTTCGGGAGGTTCTTTTCAGCTTCTTTTTGAGCTTCGGATTGGTAAGTATCAAAGGTCTTTTGCCAGCCTTCTTTATACCAAGTAAATGACCAGAATAACCCAGTGGCAGAGATGGTAAATAAAAAAATCAAGGAGTAAAATGCCATAGTATTGTGCAGATCATGATTTACGCGCTTCCAATTCCCCGACCATTTGACCTGCAATCCTTGCTTCCAATTTTTCACTTTGTTTGGAATCCAAATCACAATTCCGGTGATCACTCCAATTAAAAATAATAAAGTAGAAACGCCATTGATAAATCTCCCCAAATCACGGTTGGACATACTCTCCAGAATGGGATTCTCCACTCGATCCAAAAGTAGCCAACGATGAAGACTAAACATATAACCCATGAATTCAGCAGTGGCAGTCTTATCCGAAGTGTTTGCCAAGATTTTTCCCGAATAGGGATTTACAAAAAACGTATTTCCTTTCCCTTCCTCCCCTTCTTTTTTCAAGGTAAACTGCACTGATCGATCCACTTCGGCATTCCAGGTGAGACCAACGACTTTGGCACCTTCGCTATTTTCCAACTTTTTTTTCAATTCCTCTGCTCCCATCCGCTGACCTGATTCTTCTACGAAATACAATTCCGAATCAAAGAACTCCCTGATCTCGGTGTTATACACATACAAAGTACCACTGAAACAAACCGCAATGACAATCAGTCCGCAGGTCAACCCAGCATAAAGGTGAACTTTATTAAAAAGTTTTCGGGTGATTTTCCAGATTGAAAACTGATCAGATCTCATAGGTTTCAGTTAGAGGTTTGAGAAATTGTATACCTGACAAAAATAAAACAGATTTTCTTTATTTAGATTAATTCTAAGAATTATTTTTCTTTAGACTGAATACAATTAAGATATTTCTTCCAAACGAGCCTTAAATAGTTTGCTAAATTGCTTCCAAACTAATTCGCCATGAAAACCATATTAAAATCCCTTGGAATTGCTTTTTTAATTACTCTCTATTTTTCCTGCACCGAGCCAAAAGCTACCACTGAAACTGAAATAGTTTTCAATCCAGAATTCGAGGCAGTACTTGACGCTTATGGCGATTGGCAAAAGTGGATAGATGCCAAGGCGATGAGCTATGGGATGGTTCATGAGACCAATTTGACGCAGGAGAGCCATTATATCAATCTTGATAGCCGCAAAACCAGAATCACTTCGGAATATTTTGAAATGGGATTTGACGGGGAAAAAACATGGATCAGTCCAAACCGCGAAGCCTATTCTGGCAAGTCGATTCGATTCTATCACAATCTGTATTTCTACTTTTATTCGATTCCTTTTGTATTTACAGATCCTGGAGTGACGGTGGAAAAAACTGAAGATAAGTCACTTAATGGGACCCTTTATCCTACTTTCAAAGTAAGTTTTGACAACGAAATCGGGGACAGTCCAAAGGATCAATACTTTATGCTGATTAATCCTGAGACCAATCGACTGGAATACTTACTCTATACCGTCACGTTCTATGGTACTGATAATCCAACTTTTAACGCATTGAAATATGAAGATTACCGTGATAATGACGGAATCTTTATTCCCCGAATCCTGACAGGATATGTCTATGAAAATGATTCAACGAAGGGTATCCGTTACAATGTAAGTTTTGGAGATTTATTACTTTTACCTGAAGAGTTTGACTCATCTATCTTCGAAAAACCTGCTTCAGGAGTCTATGCTGATTAGTTTTTGATTTGCTGTATTTGGACGTGGGTGTCCAATTTGGAACCGGAAAGGCCACCGTATTTACCCTGGACGGGCAAAGTCAATTGTGGGTTGGGATGAAAAGCAAGTGGAACATAGAGCTCGTTGGTCAACAAGCCCAAGCTCGGATCCAAACCAATCCAACCCGCGCCGGGAAGGTAAGTTTCCAGCCAAGCATGTAATTCGTGTCCTTCCTCCAACTCCGGATTGTAGGCGTAGCCGCTGACAAATCTACTTGCGAGGCCCAGCGTACCGAGTAGGTTCATTTCCATCCAGGCAAGATCTCTACAAGAGCCTTTACGTATCGAAAAAGTAAACTCAGGCGCCCATATATCTTCTTCCTCCCGAATCAAATGCTCCCAGTTCATGTGAATATTTGCGGTGATTTTGACTAAAAAATCCAGTAAATCTGAAGATTGCTTAAATAATTTGCTGGCTGTTGTAGATAAAACTGACTCAGATTTCCCATGGATAAATGCCGCAACCACAGGTTGAATATCAGTCGCATAAATAAACCGTGGATCACCCGAGGAGTCATTTGACTTCAGAAATATCGGATCAACAATAAATGCAAAGGGATTGAATTTGTGGCATTCGACCAGGATGTCGCTTTTGACTTTCATGCTTTGAGTTTCGCCTGCAAACCAGGCTTGCACATACGAATTGCCAATAAAATCACGCCTTTCAGCTTTACCCATTGGCTTAGGCTGGATTGATAAATCACTACTCAAAACCGTCTGAAAAGCCTGAACTTGTGGGATCAGAAATAAATCATGAATTCCCAAGGTTACTGATTTCTCGTATTGGTAGTAGGTCAGATGGGTGATTTTTAGTTTCATTCCGATTGTTATTGTTGCGGCACCGGATGAGTCCTGTCTGCAAATGCTTTATCCAAAATAGAAGAAGGAAGTTCTTCGATGGCAATTTTAAGCCGCTCGTTCCAGAACGTGGAAACATGCTCCAATTCTTTCTGCTCAAAACGCTGCTCTTTTAGCTGATAGCTATCATTGGCAAGAACTACCGTATCAATCGGGAAATCTACGTCATTGGCACAAATCCGAGTTGCATCAAATGCCAAAAAGGCACATTTCAACGCATAGTCCAGCGAATCTTCATAAGTGAGCGAACGCTTCAATACCGGATTTCCGAATCCTGAATTCCCGATGATAACAAACGGCGTCCCTCGTCTAATCTCGATCCAATTTCCCTGCGGATAAAGCAAGTACAGCTTGGGCTCTAAATCCTCTTCCAACTGCCCACCAATTATCGAGTACACGTTGAAATTCAATCCTGCTGCTTCCAAAAACTCCTTGTCCTCTTTGGCTACGGCCCGAACCTGATTTCCAAATTCGTTTACCGCATGATAAAGCTTGGTAAAGGATTGATCCTTGTTCTCGATGACTTCCGAAAAATACGTGATGGCTTTATCCCGAACCGATCGAAGACCCGAAGTCATGATGAAAAAGGTATGTTTATCTCGATTGACTGTATATACTTTTTTGGATGAGGTGGTTTCGCTTCCTGTAGTGATTCGAGTATCTGATAAGCCTACTATACCGTCTTTGGTCTTAATGCCTAGGCAAAATGTCATTCTTGATTCATTGATTGTTTGGTAAAGTTATCTCTTATGGTGAAGAAGTTTCTATCAATTTTCTCGGAGATGGAATTGATTTTAACCTGAAGATTATCCAAATATTCATGTAGTCCAAAGGCTATTATTTCTTTGACATCCACAAATTCAAGTTTGGAGCGGAGTTCACCGATAGATTTCTCTGCAGGATTATTATAACCACCAGCTTGATTACCAGAGATATTGTGAAGGCATTTTTCCGCCTCCTTAATACAGTAATAGATCGATCTGGGAAAATATTTATTCAACACTAAAAACTCCACCACACTTGCCGGAGCGATATTGCCATAGGTTCTCCGATAGGTATTGAAAGCCGTCACCGATTTAAGCAAGGCCATCCAGTGCAAGAAATCCAGTGGCGTGCCTACCTCCTCCTCAGAGGGCAAAAGTATATGATACTTCACATCCAGGATCCTGGAAGTTTTATCAGCTCGCTCAAGGAATTGACCTAATTGACGGAAATACCAGCCTTCGGTCCGAGCCAAGCTGCTGTCGGCTATTCCATAAAGTAAAAGGATTTGATTTTTTACTTTTTCAAAGAATGCTCTTGGGTCTTCCCTTTTCCAGATTTTCCGCTCCAGTCCATCCTGCATCATGTAGTGCAGCTCATTGGATTTCTCCCAAGTCTCCTTGCTTAGATTCTCGCGGATAATCCGGGCATTTTCTCGGGCACTTCGTACCGCCGAGAGCATTGAATTCGGATTTCGCTCGTCGAAAGCCAAGAAGAATAAAACCTTCTTGCTGTCGAAGCCTACGTTATATGCATTGTACATATTCAGATCTCCAGTGGCTGCCACTAGCGGCTTCCATTGCTCTTTCATATCAATCGGGAGATCCTGCATCAAATTGAAGTTTACATCAATAAATCGCGCATAATTCTCCGCACGCTCCAGGTATCTTCCCAGCCAATAAATATGGTTTGCTACTCTACTTAGCATTGTTTTTTTAATTTAAAATGAACACCCGCAATTTTACTCATAATCATAAAATCAACCCTGGATATCGATCTGCTGAGACTGACACAACATATAGAACAATTAACCTCGGTCACTAAACACACCGAGACATGCATCGGTCATCTAACACCAAAGATCAGTAATCCCAACATCGGTCATCTAACAGCATCTAGCACCGGACATCTAGCATCCTGTATCGGTCATCTAACATTGTCCATCTAACAGCATCACGTTTACTCATACAAAACCCAAGTATCCTTACTTCCTCCACCTTGCGAACTGTTGACTACCAGCGAGCCTTTTTTTAAAGCCACTCGGGTCAAAGCTCCGGGAATTACTTCGATCTCTTTTCCATATAAAATATAAGGTCGAAGATCTACGTGTCTTCCTTCGATTCCCTCATCAGTCAATGTCGGTACAGTAGACAGCGAAAGCGTGGGTTGGGCGATATAGTTTGTCGGATTATTTTTGATCAATTCTCTGAATTTATCGTGCTCCTCAGTGCTTGCTTTGGGACCGATTAGCATTCCGTATCCTCCGGCAGCATTGGTTTCTTTGACTACCAATTGATCGATATGATCCAAGACATATTGCCGATCTCCTTCCTCTCGGCAGAGATAAGTCGGTACATTATTCAAAATCGGTTCTTCGTTCAGATAATATTTAATGATTTTGGGAACGTACGCATAAACTGCTTTGTCATCGGCCACTCCAGTTCCGGGGGCATTTGCCAGCGCAATATTTCCAGCTTTGTAGGCTTCAAATAACCCTGGTACGCCCAGCATCGAATCTGGATTGAAAGTCAGTGGATCTAGAAATGTATCATCCATTCGTCTATACAGCACATCGATTTGCTGAAGTCCCTGCGTGGTTTGCATATACACAATCTTATTTTCCACAATCAAATCCACTCCACTGACCAGTTCCACTCCCATTTGCAGCGCAAGATAAGAGTGCTCATAATAAGCGGAATTGTAGATTCCTGGAGTCAAAACGCCGACTACCGGTTTGGGCTTGTCCGAAAGATTCTGAAGCATTCGGAGGAGCTTAGCAGGGTAATCAGATACTGGCATGACACCGCGTTTGTAGAAAAGCTGCGGATAAGCACGTTTGATGATTTCCCTGCTCTCCAGCATGTAAGAGACTCCTGATGGGCAACGTAGATTGTCCTCCAGAATGTAGTACTCCCCGTCCTTGGACTTGACTAAATCTGTCCCGGTGATGTGACACCAGATTCCCTTGGGTGGAGTGAGGCCAATGCAGGCTTCCAGATAATCTCTGCTTTTAAGAATCAAATCCGAAGGCACCACGCCGTCGTTGAGGATTCGACGCTCATTGTAAATGTCTTGCAAAAACAAATTCAATGCATTGGTTCGCTGTTTGAGTCCCGCTTCCAGTTTTTTCCATTCTGCGTTGGGAATGATCCTTGGGATAATATCCAAATGAAGGATCTTTTCCATGCCTTGATTGTCATGATATACATTGAAGGTCATCCCCATAGAGCGCTGCGTCTGATTTGCAGCGAACTGCAAATGATTCATTTTCTTTGCTGTGGTCTTGGTAAGTGTTTCACAAAACTCCAAGTAATGATCCCGGGTTTTGCCTTCAGGTGTAAACATTTCATCGTAATGATCACCCGATTTATATCCTTCTGTCTTCATGCGATTAGTTAAAAATTAGAACAGTTTTAATTTAGGAGAAATATTCCAGATTAAAAAAAAGCAATGAATCGGGAAGTTTGTTAAATGGAAAATCGATTTCGATCGATAAAATTAATAAAAAGGTAATTTCATGAAGAAATAGTCAAACACTGACCTAAGAACTCTAATTTTAACAAATGGTAAAGCGACTCTTGAAAATACAAGATTCCCAATGGGCTAAAAAAATCACAATTTGGCGACAGATCAAAGATGTTATTTTTATTTCCATGGGAGTATTTATGGCTAGTATAGGATTGAAAGGTTTTTTGCTACCCAATGGATTCTTCGACGGCGGCGCGATGGGGATCTCTCTTTTGCTTGAGCTTCTCACACCGCTGAATCTTTCTGTTTTGATCATCTTGGTCAATCTTCCTTTTATCCTTTTGGGAGCAAAGCAGATTTCTTTGGCCTTCGCGATCAAGAGTACGATTGCCATTTTTGGCTTGGCGCTACTGGTTCACTTCATCGAATTCCCAACGATTACCGCAGATAAACTATTAATCGCTGTTTTTGGTGGTTTTTTCTTAGGTAGTGGAATTGGATTTGCGATCAGAGGTGGTGCGGTCATTGACGGTACAGAAGTCTTGGCGATATCTGTCAGTCGGAAGTCCAGTTTGACTGTAGGTGACTTCATTACCATTTTCAATGTGTTCCTTTTTATTGTAGCTGCATTTTTTGTCAATCTTGAGACGGCCATGTATTCATTGCTTACCTATTTTTCGGCTTCCAAAACGGTAGATTTTATCATCAATGGTGTGGAAGAATATCTTGGAGTGATGATTATGTCACCGCTGGCAGAGGAAATCAAGTCTATGGTTTCCAATGATTTAGGACGAGGAGTGACCGTACTGAAATCTGACGGTGGCTATGGCGACCAAGCAAATCTACTTCCGGATCGGAAAGTACTGTTCTGTGTCATTACCCGACTGGAAGTGACCCGTATGCTAACCGAAATAGATAAGATCGATCCCTCGGCATTTGTGATCCAATATCCAATCAAAGACACGAAAGGCGGGATGATCAAGAAGCGACCGCTGCATTAACTCTAGTAGCAAGATTTTAGAACCATGAGAAAAAAGTCAAGAAATCCGATTTACGTGATTTCGTTTTGTTACAACACAAACCGAGGCAGATAAAGGCTGAATAACAATGATCAAACTCAATTATCCAGAAGTCACAAATTTCATAAATGAGACTGAATATAAATCTAAATCAAGGTTGTCAGACCCGAAAAATCTTTAGAATTTTTGACATAAATAACCTTTCCAACCCGGTTAATATGAGCCTTTAAGCTTTCATTTCTGATATGGTCCAAAACCTGCAAGTCAACCGTCATCGGGAAATCACTGGAGTTAATGTCCATCCAAAGCTTGCCAAGAGTCTTTCTATCAACTGGGTTTATGATCACTAAGTCCAAATCGCTCCGATCATTGTAGGTGTCTTTGGCACGGGAACCATAGACCTTAACTTCTTTGATTTCAGAATAATTGCGAAAAATAGTATTTAGGATATCCATCCCTTTTTTAAGTATACCAAATTCAGCTTTCATCAGCTTTTCAATAATTTCTCACAGAACTCTGCGAGAAGATGAATAAGTTATTTTGAAAATATACATCATTTGCGTTTTTGATAGGTTAAATATTTGAAATTAAACGGATAACTCTAAAAAAAACATTTAGATGTTAATCCAATTGTATTTTACATTACTGACAAACCTATATTCAATTAGCTTAAGAGTAGTAACTTTTAATTATACGGGGTTTCCACTGGCTCATATATTACAATTTTATTCTCATTTGCTCCATAAACATCTTTGCGAAATAGATTGATCCCAGTTGAAGACAATAAATTTTTTGACGGATCATATACTTGTGAGGAGAAAAAACGCTCTCCCAACTTCTCAAAATGCTCATCGAGAATTATAATAGAGAAGTCAGGCCCCTCGGAGACGAAAAGCTTTTCCAAAGGTGGCCTAATTAATGCCACCCTGTAATATAAGTTATGATTTTTGTCATAATATATTCCCCTATAATCAGAGGTAGTCATGCCATGGTCATCCTCTTCTTGGTCACGGGTGCCCTTTACCCTCTTGAGATAGTGGGATGGGTCATACCTGAAAGGGAAGATGGCCTCAAAGAATTCAGACCCTA
>Ga0209390_10005313_pt1 | contig 18370 bp, 18 predicted proteins | sample BON01_FD_187212 | JGI IMG/M metagenome (GOLD analysis project Ga0209390, IMG submission 187212) | Freshwater microbial communities from Lake Bonney liftoff mats and glacier meltwater in Antarctica - BON-01 (SPAdes) (version 2) | ecosystem: Environmental > Aquatic > Freshwater > Ice > Glacier...
TTCGAGAGCACGCCGGCAATAGCCGACTGGGCCGACTCCTCGGCCTGGCGCCACGAAGCGAGCCACGAGTCGCTCTGGTCTGAGGGCGTCGCTAATGAATTCTCGCGCGACTTCTTGAGCGAATTCTCGACAGAATCTGCGACCGCCTCGCACCACTTGCCTATCGGAGCCACGACGTGGCGCGTCACGATTCGGTCGGGGTCGATCACACGTGGCGTCGCCGAGACAGCGATGTAAAGCGCAGCGCTTTCGCGCAGCCAAGCGTTGACGACTTTGGAAACGGGCGGCTCGCCGAGACGCAACACGACATCTGGCCTATTGTCGGCAGCGAACTCGTCGCAGCGCAAGATCGAATCGGCAGCGCCGACGATCACGACGTCGTCATGGCCGTCTAGGCGCCCCTCAACGCGACAACCGCTGCGCGGGTCGGCAATTATCGGCCAACCGAGCGCCAAGGCAAGTCTTGCCACGCAATCGAACGACGGGCTACCAGCACCGGCCATAATCACGCCCCGAATATTTCTGAGTTCGTTGATCACCACTTGGATCTCTAATTCGCTCGGCATCGACGCAACTGTGCGCACAATCGGTCGCTCGTCCACAACTATCGGCAACACTTTCGCATCACCGATCAGCGGCTCGCGAAACGGCAAATTTATTTGCACCGGTCCTGGAGACAAACCGCAGGCTTTCTCGAGACATTCCCGAGCGAGAGCGCGCCAGTTAGCTGATTTCAAATCATCGGCGATTCCCACGTCGACGAACAACCGACTTGCCACGCCGTAGAGATTTTGTTGATCGATTGTCTGCGACGCACCGACCCCCTGCAGCTCTGGTGGCCGATCGGCGGTGCACAACAGCATCGGTACCTCGGCGTGATGGGCCTCGACGGCCGCAGCGTGAAACTCGACGGCAGCGGTACCCGAAGTGCACAGCAATATCGCCGGCATCTGAGTCTCAATTGCAATTCCTAACGCCGCGAACGAGGCCGAGCGTTCGTCGTGAAAGATATGCAACGCGATACTCGAACACGAGCCGATCGCCAGCGCCATCGGAGTGCTGCGCGATCCAGGCGAGAGGACCGCGTGGCGAACCCCAAGACGAGCCCATTCATCAACAAGGGTCGCGCAAAAGGTCGCGGTTGTAGCAGGCGATGACGTCACCCCTCTATCGTGGCATCTATGCGCGTAGAAGTCTTCTCCGATGTGGTCTGCCCCTGGTGCTTTATAGGCAAGCGGCGCCTCGAAACGGCGGTCGCCAACCTGGCTGCCAAGGGCGTGACAATAGACCTCGAGATCACCTACCGCCCGTATCAATTAGACCCGACGGCACCGAGTCACGAGGCGACGCCAGTTATCGATGCCTACGCCAAGAAATTCGGCGGCCACGAGCGCGCTACCGAGATCATCACCCACGTAACTTCGGTCGCCGCAGCAGACGGAATCAAGTTCAACATGCACAAAGCACTGCGCGCGAACACCGCGCTGGCACACCGCCTGCTCGGTTACGCGCTCAGCGAATACGGTGCAGATGTTCAGTCTCGGCTCAAAGAGCGCTTGCTACGGGCCTACTTTGAAGACGGGCTCGACATCGGCAGCATCGATGTCCTGGCGTCGTGCGCCCAAGATGTGGACATCGCCGGCGCTCAAGTCGCCGCGTATCTTGAATCTGACGCCGGAGTATCTGAATTGGCCGACGAATTATTGTTCGCCGCGCAAAATGCCATCACCGCTGTGCCGACATTTATCTTCGATGACAAGTGGTCCGTGCCCGGCGCGCAGGACGTCGGGGTGTTCGAGCGCGTGCTAATGAAACTCAGCGAGAAGTCCTAATCGATGCTCGGTTCGGTGGGCATCGGTAGCACTGAGTTGCCGAAGATCGCGCTGCTGCATGGCTTTACGCAAACGAGTTCATCTTGGGCCGGCATAACGTCACAACTCTCTAGTGACTTTTACTGTCTCGCCGTTGACGCACCAGGTCACGGTTCATCTGCTCAAACCAACACGAATCCGTGGCAGTCGGCAGACCAGATCGTGGCGACTTGTGGCCGCGGCGTCTATTGCGGCTACAGCATGGGCGCGCGCATGGCACTGCACTGCGCACTGGCCCACCCCAACTACGTCGGCGGCTTGATTCTCGTCAGTGGCACGCCCGGGATCGGTGACGAGGCCGAACGATTAGAGAGACGATTTGCTGACGATCAGATGGCGCAGCACATTCGGGCAGTTGGCACCGACAAGTTCATCGACGAATGGTTGGCTCGGCCGATGTTCGCCGCCCTGCCGTTCGACGAGCGCGATATCGCCAACCGCAAAACCAACAGCGCCGACGGCTTGGCGACAAGCCTCGAACTCTGCGGGGTCGGCACGCAAGACGATCTGTGGCCGCGCCTCAGCGACCTCCGAATGCCCGTGCTGATAATCGCCGGCGCGTTAGACACCAAGTTTGCCGGCATCGCCACCCGAATGCACGAGCGCATTGCTGACTCTGAATTGAAAATAGTCGCCGACTCTGGCCACACCGTGCACCTAGAACAGCCCCACGAATTTCATGCGATCCTTCGCGATTGGCTTACTAGCCGATAATCAATCCGGCGGTCAACAAAATCGCCACAATTAGTTGCGCGCGGCCGGTTGCCCCGAGCACCGGGATTAAATGCTTGCCCGAAGCGCCGCGGCGAATCTCGCGAATCGCAGGTAGCGCGGCGATTAACCCGACCAATCCAGTAATAGCTGGGGGCCTATCGAACGCCACGACCGCAATTGCCAGTGCGGCGAGGCCGATTAAAGCAACGTAAACACCGCGCGTCGTGCGGTCACCAAGTTTGACTGCGAGAGTAATCTTGCCGGCCTGCGTATCGCCGGGGATGTCGCGCAGATTATTAACGACCAACAACGCACAGGCCAACGCGCCAACCGCGACGGAGCAGATCAGGCTTAGCCGAGTGAGCTGCTGCGTGATCGCGTATGTAGTACCGGTTGTGGCGATTACACCAAAAAATAAAAACACGAACAATTCGCCGAGGCCGAGGTAGCCGTATGGTTTCGGGCCACCCGTGTAACCCCAGGCCGCGGCGATGCAAACCGCGCCGACAAGCAACAGCCACCAGGATGTAGTCGCCGCGATCAGCAACCCAGCGATGCACGCCACTCCAAACGAAATGAACGCCGCCATCTTCACTTGACGAGCGGGTACGACCCCAGAGCCAACCAACCGCATCGGTCCCACGCGCTGGGCATCAGTGCCGCGAATCCCATCTGAGTAATCATTGGCATAGTTGACACCGACCTGCAACGCCAGGCTTACGACAAGCGCGAAAAGCGCGTTTGCCCAAACAACGTCGGTGGCGCCGACCCCGACCGAAGCGCCCGCCCCGACCAGCACTGGGGCGATTGCAGCGGGTAACGTTCGCGGTCGCGCGCCTTGCACCCAAATATCACGTCTGGACGATGCACCCATTTGTTCAAGTTTCGCACGAACCGAGCCGCGAGATTGGTTCTGCCTTACGCTAAAGACGCTTGAATCGATTAATCGCGCTCGACATGCCGGCCAACGAGGCCTTCGTGGAAACAGTATTGGCGACGTGGGATAGCGGCGATGCGGTCTTCCCCGTCGATCAGCGGCTGCCCGGCCATTCGCGCAAGTCGATCGTCGCGGCGATGGGAAGCGCCCGAGTTGTCGACTCGACGGGCGATGTCGTAAATCTCAGCAATCAATTGCCCGTCGAACCGGGCGACGCTCTGATAATCGCCACAAGCGGTTCAACTGGCGAGCCGAAGGGCGTAGTGCACACGCACACGTCAATCGCGTCGTCGGCCCAAGCGACCAACAAGCGACTTGGCACAACAACGCGGGATCATTGGCTGGCGTGCTTGCCAGTTTCGCACATCGGCGGCTTTTCGGTGATCACCCGCGCGCGCGCTGCAGGCTGCCAACTTTCGATCCACGACTCCTTTGATAGCGACGCAGTCGAACACGCAGCGAGAAGCGGCGCAACCATGACTTCGCTCGTGAGCACCGCGCTAGCGCGAGTCGATGCCGGTCTGTTTCGCAAAATCCTGCTCGGCGCCGGCCCGGCACCTCAAAATCTGCCGCCCAATGTCGTTAAGACATACGGGATGACCGAAACCGGCAGCGGGGTCGCCTACGACGGTGTAGCACTAGACGGCGTCGAGCTTCGTGTCGACGAAAGCGGCGAGATATTCGTGCGCGGAGCGATGTTGTTGCGCTGCTACCGCGACGGCACCGATCCGAAGTCAGCCGACGGATGGCTTGCCACGAACGACCTCGGATCTTACGAAAATGGGGTCTTACGGGTCGACGGCCGGCGCGGCGACCTAATTATTACCGGCGGCGAGAACGTCTGGCCCGCGCAGGTCGAGGCCACGATCGCCGCCCACCCGTCAGTCAGCGAAGTCTGCGTGCGCGGCGTTGTCGACGAGACCTGGGGCCATCGCGTCGTGGCGTGGATCGTCCCGAAACAAGATACGTCGATCACCCTTGACGAGACTCGCGCGTGGGTTAAACAGACGCTGCCAGCATTCTGCGCGCCGCACGAGATTCGCCTACTCGAGAAATTGCCGCGAACAACTATCGGCAAGATCGACGCATCTATTTTGCGCTGAATCGCGCCCTCGCTACATTGCGCTAGCGCGGACCCCGGCACCGCCGTCGATTACGAACGTGTCGCCCGTAATCCAACTAGCCAGGTCCGAAACCAAAAAGGTCGCCAGGTTGGCGATGTCCTGCGGTTCGCCGAGGCGCCCGAGTGGGCTCGAGGCCGCTAGGCGCTCGCCAAAATTATCAACGAGCATCTTTGCAAAATCGGTCTTGACGAGGCCAGGAGCGATACCAACGACGCGCGTCGGCCCGAGTTCGCCAGCAAGTTGGCGCGTGAGATGAATCAAAGCGGCCTTCGTCAGGTTGTAGACGCCGAGGCTGCCCTCTGCTCGCAACCCCCCGACAGACGCAATGTTCAAAATTACGCCGGGCTTAGCCTTCATACTCGCTTCCCACACTGCCTGCGTCCAAAACAACGGACCACGCAGGTTGACCTGAAATGTTTTGTCGTAACGCGCTGGGTCGACACCGAGCGTCGGGCCGGCATACGGGTTGGTTGCCGCATTGTTGACGAAAATATCAATTGCGCCAAATCGCTCGATGGTCGCACTCACGCATGCCGCAGCTGCGTCAAGGTCGCCCGTGTTGGCCGCAAAAATTTCAGTATCGCCGCCTATTTCGTTAGCGGCCGCGCGCAACGCATCTTCTTTTCTAGACGTCAGCATCACCTTGGCGCCAGCCTTGACGTAAGAGTCGGCGATCGCTTTACCGATACCGCGCGAGGCCCCAGTGACTAGAGCAACCTTGCCCTTTAACGAAATCTCCATTCGCGCAACCCTAACCGAGCGTGCTCACCCGCACGGTCTGGATGCGTCGACCGTCCATCTCTTCCGTGCTGAAACGCCAGCCCTCATATTCGACGAAGTCGCCGACCACCGGTACGCGCCCGAGCCGCCCGAAGATCAGGCCCCCGATCGTGTCAAAGTCGTCCTCCAGAATTTTTGTTTTAAGAATGTCGTTAAGTTTGGAAAGCGTGGTGCCGCCAACGACCAGGTAGTCGCCGTTGGCAATTTTCACGACCGAAGTGTCTTCGTCGTCGTGCTCGTCGACAATCTCGCCAACCAACTCTTCTAGACAATCTTCGAGAGTCACGAGACCCGTGATGGTCGCGTACTCGTCGGCGACCATCGCGAGGTGGATCTTTGCCGACTGCATGTCGCGCATCAAGTCGGCCACCAATTTATTTTCGGGCACAACCCGCACGCCGCGAAGCATGCCGGAAACGGGCTCAGCGCCGCGATCGGCGTGCTCGGCCCTGACCAAATCTTTCACATAGACGACACCGATCACATCTTCCTGGTCGTCAACCGTACGAAACACAGGAAAGCGGCTGAAGCCCTCGGCGACCGCAATGTTCAATGCCTCCGTGACAGTTACGTAGTCGTCGATCGAAACAACGTCTGGCCTAGGCACCATGATCTCTTTAACCTCTGTGTCGCCGAACGAAATTACAGACTCGATCAACTCGCGCTCTTCGTGCTCGATCACGCTGTCTTGTACCGCGGCCTCGATCACGCCCAAAAATTCTTGCTCGGCGATGAACGGCCCTTGCGCTAACCCCTTGCCCTTAACAATCACGTTGGTCAGCTTGATCAAAAGGTCCGACGCCATGCGCAGCGGCCAGAAACGAGCCAACACCAGCAGCGGTCTCGCCGTCATCGTCGCCGCCCTCACCGGGTGCAACAGTGCATAAGTCTTGGGTACGGCCTCGGCCAATACAAAGAACACAACAACGTTGGCAAAGACGCCGATCGCGATACCGGCCGGCCCAAACAGCCGTCCTGCGACTACACCGGTAAGGGTGGCCTGAATCGTCTGACAAATGTTGATGCTCAGAAGCAACGGGTTGATCCAGCGCGTCGGCTCACCAGCCAGATGGACCAACGCCCTGCCCGACTTTGCCCCATTCTCGGCGAGAGCGGCGGCTCGCGGCTTGGTCATGCGCGAAAGGGCCATCTCGGCCAACGAAAAATACGTCAATGCGCACAGCAGCACAAAAATAGCCACCATCATCCAGTAATCGATCATGGCGGGTTGATTGGCAATCAAATCTTTTCTCCTGAATCTTCTGCGGGGTGTTCTTGGCGAAAACCAACGGGTGCTGGTCCGCGCCAGTGGTGCGCTTCGAGCAACGCTAATTCACGCTGGCGCATATTCGTGGTCGCCTCTGCGCTGTCATGGTCGAGGCCCAGAATGTGCAGCATGCCGTGCACCACGAGCAGGGCGACTTCGTCGTCGATCGTTCCGGCGTGCGTCGCGCATTGCGCTTGGGCGACGCTCGGACAAATAACCACATCGCCAAGTAGCAGCGGCAACTCGGCAATATCTGGCGCGTCGCGATCGGGGCTCCTCGTCAATGCGCCGGGCCCGGGAGTTTGGGTGGCGTCAATAGCGTCGATCGGGAACGCGAGCACGTCTGTCGGTTTATCTTCATCCATGTACTGCTGATTGAGTTCTCGAATTGATTGCTCGTCCACGAACACAATCGTCATCTCAACCGCGCCGCGAACCCCCTCCGCGGCGAGAACTGCCAACGCAAGCGTCTGCCAACGGGGCAGGTCGATTGATACATCGCTCTGTTCGTCGGCGCAGAAAATCTCTGGCTCACCGTCGCCACCGATCTTGCGCGACTTCGATAATCCTGGTCTGCTCTCAGCCAAAGCGTCGGGCCACCGGTGCCGGGTTACTTTCGTACGCGGCGACGATGTCGGCCACGATTCGATGGCGCACAACATCGGCCGCGCTTAGGTGCACGAACTCGAGATCCTTAACGCCTGTCAAGATCGCTTCAAGGCCGCTGAGCCCGCTGCGCCCATCAGGTACATCTACCTGCGTCGTGTCTCCGGTAACAACGATGCGCGATCCAAACCCAATTCGCGTCAAAAACATTTTCATCTGCTCTGGAGTGGTGTTCTGCGCCTCGTCCAAAATTATGAAGCTGTTATTCAACGTTCGCCCACGCATGAAGGCCAACGGCGCGACCTCGACAATTTGTCGCTCGAGCATCGACTTGCTCTGCTCTGGGCCGACCATGTCGTGCAACGCGTCGTACAGCGGTCGCAGGTACGGGTCGATCTTGGCAGCCAGGTCGCCGGGCAAGAACCCGAGTCGCTCGCCAGCCTCAACTGCCGGACGAGTCAAAATGATCCGTTGCACGCGTTTGGTCTGCAGTGCCTGCACGGCCATGGCCACGGCCAGCCAGCTTTTGCCAGTGCCCGCGGGCCCCAGACCGAAGGTGATCACATTGTTAAGAATCGCCTCGACGTATTTGCGCTGACCGGATGTCTTGGCTCGAACGGCGCGGCCCTGATTGCCACGCACAATCTCTTCGGTCAAGATAACGCTCGGTCGCTCATGGGCCCGCACCATCAAAATCGATCGAATCAATACTGCATCATCGATATTCTCGCCGCGCTGCAGCAGTTGCGTAAGTTCTTCGAACAACCGACCAACGACGTCTGCCTCGCCGCCGGAGACAGCGATCTCGTTGCCGCGCACGTGGATCACCGTGGTTGGAAACTCGGATTCGATCGCCCGCAAGTGGTCATCGCGCTCGCCCAACAATGCAGACATCAAATGCGCACCAGGTACCACGACGGTGACGCCAGAGACAGGCCTAGATGTAACAGACATTTTGTGATTACGCAGTGGTACTGCGAGAGACGCTCATGACGCCTATAAATCTAGCGTGGAACCGCCTCTACTAAACTTGGGACTTTGGCGAAGTCCAACGCGTAATAGCGCTGTGTCGTGAGAGTCAATAACTGCGCCTCGCCGACCATCTTGGCCATTCGTAGCATCAGTTCGGCCGCGCCGCCCTCAGAATTGGGCTGGTTGATTTCGGGTAGATCGAATACCAGCAGCGAGCCTTCGCGGGCCTCGACAGCCATTGCTTGTCGAGCCATGAAAATGCTTGCGCCCCTCGCCACGTACTCGGGGTCAACGACGGCCCACACGACATAATGCACCCGACCGGCGGCAAATTGCTCGGGGAAGTGAGCGCGAAAGTAGTGCTCGCTTAACCAACGGGTTCGGCGCACATCGGTTGAGACAAGCGTCATCGCTATCGGCGTGATATCAGCCCACACAACCCAAGCACGATTCGTCGCATCTAACAATTGATCGTCAAACTCAAAGCGATCCAACATCTCGTGGGTGACCGTAACCTCAGCGACATTGGCGTACGCGGCCTGATACAACGCCCACAATCGGTCGCGCAAGGTCACGTCGGTGACTGGACTATGTCTAGTTATGAACATCAGCTAGAAACTGTCTTTCAGTGCACGCGCACTCGTAGAGGTCTTGTACCTCCGCCTGCGAAAAGATTACCCCATCCGTAGCCATAATTTTGGGATGTAGTACCGTTTCTCCAGTGAAATCAACGCCAATCAATAGAGCGGCGTGGCTGATGGTTGGCGTCGGAATACTCGCCGCGGTGACTACCGCTGCTGTCGGCAATGGCCCACTAAGCGGCGCTTTGTACCTGTTTGCGACAGTACAGTTGGCCGCCGCCGTCATGGTCTCGGCGCGCCTGAACCGACCCCAGCGCGCCGTCTGGCTAAGCCTGCTATTCATCGTCGCCTGCTCAATCACCGCGCAACTACTAGACGGCTCGTTCACGAAACGACCCGAGTATCAGGCAATCCCTGACGCGCTCTTTTTGATCGTGCAGATCGTGTTAGTCGCGGGATTGCTGCTCATAGTCGCTCGTCGTCTCGGTAGCGACCCCACGAGTGTTCTGGTCGATGGCATCATTGTCGCCCTCGGTGCTTGGTTCTTGTTATGGGTCGTCTTTCTACAACCTTCCATCGGTACCGGTCAGTACACCATCTTGGATTCTGCTCTTCGCGGCATCACCTTGGCGACAAGTTCGATCGTCGTATTCACCTTGGTCACTCTGATTTTCGGCGACACTAAGCGCACCCCTGCCGTGTGGCTCATCGCTGCCGCAATCAGCCTTACTCTGGTTGGCGACCTGCTGTACGCGGCGACGAGTTCGGGCCGATTCGACGTTGCCGATCACTTTTCGAATGCGGCGTACATCGCCGCGCTGTTCGCAGCTTCCGGCGCGTTTCTGCACCCGAGCATCTCTAGCCTCCTCCTGCAAGGACCACTCCTGCCAAAGCGACCGATGATGGGTCGCCTGATAACGACGACTATGGCGTTATTAATACCTGTCGTCGTCTTGTCGCTGAGCAACCCGGCCGATCAACGCGACCGAGTGGTGCGCTCGATCTCGATATTTATTTTGAGCCTTGCTGTCATATTGCGTGTCGTTTATACCGTTCGAGTCAACGCTGCCAGCCAACGAGAGCTGACTTCGTCGGCGCAAACAGACTCGCTGACGGGTCTGCCGAATCGCACCCTGATGCTCTCGCACGTCACTCACACGATCGCCACCGCTGTCGCTGAGGGGCGCTCACCTTGCGTGCTCTTCATCGACGTCGACCGCTTCAAGAATATCAACGACAGCCTTGGCCATCAGGCCGGTGACAGCGTGTTGGTTGCCGTGGCGCAACGCCTCAAGCACGCGTTGCCCGAACAGTGCATCGTCGGCCGTATCTCTGGCGACGAATTCGTCATCCTCGACCCGTCGTCGCGCCAATTGACCGACGCGATTGTGCTCGCCGACCGCATTCTTGAGGCTTTCCATGAACCTCTTTCGCTACGACAGGGCGACGTCTTCGTCTCGGCGAGCATCGGCGTCGCCACCTATCAACCAGATGTCACGAACGGCGCAGACGACCTCTTGCGTCATGCCGATACGGCGATGTACCGCGCCAAAGACGCAGGGCGTAATTGTGTGGCGGTCTTCGACGAGTCGATGCTCGAGCGGGTCAGGCAACGTCTCTCTGTCGAGACGGCGCTGTACCGCGCGCTCGAGCGTCGCGAATTGCGTCTCGTGCATCAACCGATTATCGACATTGATCTCGGCGACGTAGTCGGGTTCGAGGCGCTGATGCGTTGGCAACGCGACGACGGCTCGACGATTTCGCCCGCTGAGTTCATCCCGATCGCCGAAGAGACCGGCACGATCGTGCCGATCGGCGCGTGGGCCTTGCTCGAGGCCCTCACGCATTTGCGCGGCTGGATCAACGAGGGCATCTGTCGGCGCGACGCCACGATGTCTGTCAATGTCTCGCCGCGACAGTTGCATGATCCGAACTTTGTTGCCGTGGTCAGCGAAGCGCTGTTGCGCGCACATGTACCCGCCGATCAATTATGGCTTGAGGTCACCGAGGGCGTGATGATCTCGCAGCCTGAGCAGGCGCTCGCGGCGCTGCAGAAACTCTGCGCTCTCGGCGTGCGCGTCGCGATCGACGACTTCGGAACGGGCTATTCATCGCTGTCGCTGTTGCAGCGCTTCCCGATCGCCCGGCTGAAAATAGATCAGTCCTTCGTTAGCGGTGTCGCCGACGATGCTGGCGCGCGTTCGCTAGTACGCACGATTATCGCGCTGGGCGAATCGCTAGGCCTCGATATGGTTGCAGAGGGTGTCGAGAGCGCGCAGCAATTACAGGTGTTGTCAGAGTTGCACTGCGCCAAGGCGCAGGGCTACCTCATTAGCCACCCGGTCGCGCCAGAGCAAATGGCAGCGACTGTCGCCGCGCTCGACAAACTCGGCTCGTGGCCGCGCCTGCGCGACTTCTAATTCTTTGGCCTACGCGGGAAGAAAGCGCTCGTAACGGCTTGATACTCGGCGTACTCGGGTCGCCTCTTGGTGATCGTCTTTTCTAAAAACGGAACGCCCGAAAACTTCATCAGCAAATAGGTCATAACGATCGCGCCGATTATTCCTGGGCGACCCTTGCTCGATTCGGCCGCGACGATCGCCATACCCCACCACGCAATGCTGTCGCCGAAATAGTTGGGGTGACGGGTGTACTTCCACAAACCCGTGCGCATCACCTTGCCCGTGCTGTCTGGCTTGGCCTTGAAACGTGCCAACTGAATATCGCCGATCGCTTCGAAAGCGAAACCGATGGCCCAGATGATTGTTCCGGCAATCGCGATCGCCCCGATATCAGTTTCAGAATCGATCTGGCCGAGCTGCAGCGGCAGCGATACGACCCACATCAACATCCCCTGCACGGCGAACACGGTCACCAAACTGATTAACGGAAATTTCGCGCCGTAGTGCTTGCGCATTGCCTTGTAGCGAAAGTCTTCGCCGTGTCCAATGTTGCGCCAGGCGAGATAACCGGCCAGCCGTAAACCCCACAAAGTTGACAGCACTAACAGCAAATTGCCCCTTGCTGATTGGCCATTCACGACAACTGCACTAACCCACGCGACCATTACGAACCCGCTACCCCATGCGATGTCAACGATCGATGCGTTCTTGATCGCCAGACTGAGAAGCCACAGGCCAAGCATCATTGCCGTTATGAACAGGGCCGAATTTATTAGCACTTCAGAAACTGGGGTCATAGGTGTGCAACCTACTCGGTTAATTGCTCATCTTGCCAAACTTGCTTCTCGATGAATAACGTTGCCGAAGCAAACGCGGCGGCTGCGATTACCAGCAGGACGATCGTGCCATTGATCCCGAGCGGTGGTTGCCATGCCGGGTTCGAAAACATCTCGAAATAGTTGTCGCCGTTGACTCCGACCGCGTAACGCCGCAGTGCCGAAAGACCGCATACCACAATCGATATGCTCCACACGCCGACGACGGATCGGGTTGCTCGTCGCGAAAGTTTCAAATATCTAGCGCCGAGAATCAGTAAGCCGCTGAGCAACGGCGTGATGTGTCTACCCTGCGACCCGTAGTTACGCAAGATGTTGTAGTAATTCAGGTTTTGAGCGACGACCACCAAGACGCACACAATCGCGAGCAACAACATCGCCAACTTCGCCGACTCCGTGATGCTTCGCCAACCAGCGGCGATGAGGGCGGCAGTCATTAGCAAAATCGCCAGTGCGATCGGCTGCGGAGTTGGCGTCTCTAGCCAACCGAAGTTGCCGATCGACTCATTAACAATGCGCGGCACATCGCCAAGCGAGTGCATAATTTGTTCGCCAAGTGCCACCCTCGGCGGAAGATACTCAGCCAACTTCGAATCGATGGCTGCGTTGAAGACGAATAAATACCACCAGGCCGCAAATAATCCCGCGCCCGTATGCAAAGTGGCTATTACCTTGTTTTCTCGCAAGATCTGCAAAATCCGGCGCATCGAACCAGTGGCCACGATCACGAGGCCAACAATGATCAGATACTGCACCATGCCGAGTGGCCGCGCGACGATCAGAGCCAAACCGGCGATGGCGACCGTCGCCGCTTCGAGTCTAGATTTATCGCCCGCAGCGAGAAACCCAGGCAGCACGGCCCATAGTGTGATCGCCGCGCAAATCTCGGTCCCGCTCGGGTTAACCACGCTCGACATGAAGATCACGCCAGGTGTGATCGCTACCAAGAGCGGCAACAGCGACACGCGTCTCTTGGTCAGGCAAGCCGCAGCCAGACCGATCAATACCGCCGAGGACAAGGAGACCATTAGACGAGCCAACCTGTACGCCAGATCATTGGCGCCCGCGAGCGTGCCGACGCCGCTGATCGCGAATGCCAAAGGCGTATATCGGCCCATCTGCGTGTAAACCCGTTGACCACTGGCGTCGAAATCTTCTATCGGCGCCGCGCATGCTGGTTGGGATGCTTGAGCGATAAAACATTGCGGCGTCGTCTGCGCCGCTGCCCATTGGGTGTCGACATCAACATATGTCGACCAATATGAATTTTCTAGTCTTCCCTGGATGCGCGACGCTTCTATAAATCCTTTAGTAGATGGTGACTGCTTTGGTGTCCTGCCGTCAATACTCCGAGACATAACAGGTTTCTCGACGACATTATTGACTTCATTCAGAGGAATCGTCGTCAGTGATCCGTCGTTCAGAAGAACATATACGGAATACGATGTCAGTGGTTTGGATAGCAAAACCGAGATGGAAAACACGACCTTGGCATCACTAGGAATCTTCAGTACGGAAGAGACATCAGCACGAGAAGCCGCTGGCACTTGTTCGCCAATCACCTCGCCGTCGCCTGTGACGATTACTTTGGCGACGCCGGAACCGCTGTCGTAAGCCCAGCCGTCGATCGAAAGCAACCACTTCTCAAAATCCTCGCCTTTGAACTGACCCCTGATTACTGCGGCAGACTTAATCAAACTCGAAGGCTCGTCTGGCCCAGCGCCGAGTGGGGTCAGCTGCGACCACAGCGTCATCATTGCCAAGATCGCCCCGCCGAAGCATGCGAACGCTCGCAACGACCGGCTGCGAACGCGCGAACCCGAACCCACCGACATCCGCACAAGGTTACAATCAAGTTCGTTCCTATGACGACCAACGAATCCAAAGCGGCCGTCCTCGTATTACCGACGTATAACGAGATCGAAAATCTCGAGGCGTTTATAGCGGCGGTGCACGCCGCCGCGCCGGCCATGCATGTCCTGGTCGTCGACGACAACAGCCCCGACGGTACTGGCGAACTCGCCGACCGACTCGCGCAGAAGAGCGGCTTGGTTGAGGTGATCCATCGTCACGGCGAACGGGGTTTGGGCAGCGCTTATCGAGCGGGATTCGCCAGAGCCATCGATCAATCGTTTTCCGTGATAATGACAATGGACGCAGATTTTTCGCACGACCCGGCCTTGATTCCAAAATTCATCGACCAAATCGACCGCGGCGCCGATGTTGTAATCGGTTCACGGTACGTACGTGGCGGCGCGATCAAGGGCTGGCCGGTGTATCGGACGATCCTTTCGCGTTGGGGAAACGCCTACACACGAGCGATCTTGCATCTCAAGCCCCGCGACTGCACGTCTGGCTATCGCGCGTACAGCGCCAATGCCCTCAAGACGATCAACCCCGCAGACGAGCACGGCGAGGGCTACGTTTCGCTCACCGCCTTCATTCGTCGCGCCCAGCAATGCCATTTGAAGATTGTCGAGGTGCCGATCACTTTCAGCAACAGAGTGCAGGGCACGTCCAAAATGTCTTGGCGGATCGTGCTCGAATCGATGTGGCTTGTTACTTTGCTGGGAGTGCGCGATGTCACCACGCGAATCCGGCGCCGCGCCTGACTATTTAACAGTCACGCTCGAATTCTTTTTATTACTCACGAGAATAATCCAAACCTGCCCTACGTCTAACGAGAACGGTTCCGTGCCGACCAGAAACGTCGTCCCGCCTGTGGGTATTGGCCGAGACCAGGACGCATCAAATCGCTGCCCGTTGCGCAAAATAATCGCCGAACCGACACCAACAGTGCGAAGCAAAGGAGTCTTTCCTCCAAACCTGTCACCTTGTTTAGAAACTGTCGCTTCGACGAACTGAATCACGACGGTCTTGGCGATGACTGGCTGCTTGGTTACATAGTCCTTCTGCACGTAACCATCGACCGAAATTGCCCATCCCTTTTTTGCCCAAGCGCCGCTTACCTTCGCCGAGGGCCAAACTACATTGAACGACTTAACCAATGCGCCGCCAGTCGGAACCGCAGAATCAAACCGCAAGCCGATATCGCCGACGGCGCCTAGTTTCTTCGCTTTACCAACCATCTCAGCCAGTTTGAGCATCTGATTGTAAGGCACCTCCTTTTTGCTATTGCGATAGAAATAGTTACCCATCTCATTAGGTGAAAGGCTGATCGCGTTTGAAGCAGCGATTTGTTTTAGAAGCACATTATTTGCTCCGCTGAACACAAATCCCGGCGCCGCGAACTGCTTCAATATTTCTAGATCAGAGACTCGTCCACTACGAACTGGCCCGACTACCTTGGGCAACTTGCTGCTGAATATCGCTGCTAGTCTGGTCAAGCCCCATTCCACCTCCTCTACATAAACCAGGTCAGCGTCAACGAGGCCAGTGTGTGGCCGAGCCAAGGCAGTGTTGTCCAACTTGACCATGACGACAGGCTTGCCTGCGCCATTGGGAAGTCCAGATAGTGGGCTATCGCCTTCCGCCGCTAGAGCCGACGAAACCGTACCCACAGCAAGGCGCCAACGAATGCTGAGACGATTAAGGTTGGACCTGATCCGTGGCGTGGTCTCTTTCGGTTCATCTTGAAATTGTAGGTGAACGCGAAACTCGCGACATGCGCTTTCTACAGCCGCTTCGAAAATACGGATTTGGATCCAATCGTAATTGAATTGTTCGCGGTGGCCGAAAATGCGCTCGGTTTGGGCTTTGATGCGCTCCCTTGGTACAGCGATTAACCCTTGCGATGTGACTATTATTCGATCATGACGAGACCGACTGAACAAAATGATCTCTGAGTCGACCCACCCGAACGTCTACGACCAATTTAGGGCAGATGGCTACATAATAATTCGCAACTTCATAGCAGGTGGCGATATTGCCGAAATGCAAACTCAGACAAGAACCGTCTACCAACTCGGCATTTCACACCCGACCACCTACCGCCACGGCAACTTGCTCTACGAGATTCTGCCGCAAGAACACTTCGGCGATCGGTACCTTGTTCAGGCGCACTGGGCATCGTGGGCAAGCACATATTTCGAAGAGTTCCGCCGCCGACCCGAGTTCTTGAGTGTTCTTAACCCGCTGATCGGCAACAACATCAAGCAGGTCACGCAACAAATTCACTGGAAGCCGCCTGGAGCACAATTGACTGGTTACAGATTTCACCAGGACCTGCGATTTCGCGAAAGTCGGGAACAGTACAACGACATCATCGCCGACACCGTGCAGATTGCGGTTGCTGTCGACAGGTCAACAGCCGAAAACGGATGCCTACAGATCATCCCGCGAAGCCACACCAACGGCTACCTCAATCTCTCCGAGGATGGAAAGACGATCATGACCGGACTTACTGGTGACGATGAACTAACTGCGGTTGGCCTTGATCCAAAATCCATAGTCAATCTCGAACTCGAGCCCGGTGATGCCGCGATTTGGAACCTGCTCACCGTCCACGGATCTTTGCCCAACTACTCTCAGAATGATCGCGCACTAATGATCTCGAGTTATGTACGCGGCGAGACTTCGAACAGGGGTGAATGGGCTTTCCGAAACGGAACATCGACGAGCATTGGCGAGAAACCAGAGATCTGCAAGTTTGAGGCACTTCACGAGAACCCCGAACCGCACTACATCGACTCGAAGTGGTTTCTCGGCGCGGCAAATGGCTACTGACGATCAGCAATCGGCACCGATTGATCGCAGCGATGCTTACGCACTCGTGACCACCGATGACCACAAGCGCCTCTACGCCAAATGGGCAGACAACTACGACGAGACATTTGCCGCTCAAAATGAATACCGTTCCCCGAAAGCAATCGCCGATCTATTCGCTCAGGTCGTACCAGCGCAAGCCCAGACCGCAATTGCCGACATCGGTTGCGGCACCGGTCTAGTCGGGCAGTATCTTGCCGAATTGCTTCCAGAGTCGAAGATTGACGGTATCGACATCTCGATTCAGATGCTCGATCAAGCGCGCACAAAATTTCGCTCCAACAAATCAGCCGTATACCGAAACCTAATTGAGGCTGACCTGACAGCCGACTTTGCAATCGAGCACGACTCGTACGACGCGCTGATCAGCGCCGGCACATTTACTCACGGGCACCTCGGGCCAGAGATCATTAGTAAATTGATACCCGTGGTACGCATCGGTGGCAGCTTCGTGATTGGCGTCAACTCTCAACACTTCGTTTCCCGCGGGTTTGACTCAGTGCTCTCCGAACTATGGCGAGACGAATTGATAAGCGCGCCAGAACTGCACGACATCCAGACCTATGGCGAAGGCAGTAAACACTTCGGCGACATCGCGAAGGTGTTGGTATTCAAAAGAGAAAAGTAGTTACTTCTTTTTCTCTTGCTTCTTGATCCGCTTCTCTTTGAGCGTCAACTTTGGTTCTTTTTTCTGGCTTGTCTTATTCTTCTGCTCTTTGTTTGCCACGGCTGCCTCGTTCAAGTAGTTGGATGGGTTGCACCGACATTACACGCTCGGAACCACCACGACCGGGCACCGAGAGTGCGTCGCCACCTGTTGCGCTACAGAGCCGAGCATCAAACCGATGAATCCCCCGTGACCACGACTGCCCACTACCACCAAATCTGCCGAATGCGATGCTTCAATAAGTACGTTGGCCGCTGGTCCTTGAGCAATGCGTCCGCTCACTTCAGTATTGGTAATCGCTTTCGCGACCGATACTGCGTCGTTCAAGACTTGCTCAGCGGCGCGGCTGAGATCCTCGACCGGAAAGGAAAACATTGACATACCTATCGGATCTACCAAGAGAGGAATGCTCCAGGTGTGAATAATGTCGAGCTTCGCACCGTGGGTCGTTGACTCACGAGCAGCCCATTCGACGGCGAGATGTGCTGCAGCTGATCCGTCTGTACCTACAACAATTCTTGAGATGGTTGACATTCTTTACCTCTGATGCAAACCTACACCTGCGTACATCACTAAACCAACGAGCGTAAGTACTGCGGCAATGAACTCACTTTCGGTGTCTTAGCCGCAAAGACTGCCATGAACCATCGGCCGTCCACCCGCCATCAACAGGTAGGACTATGCCGTTGACGAAACCGGACTGCGTCGAGTCGCATAGCCACGCAATTGCGCTGGCGATGTCTTCGGGTCTCGCGAACTTACCCATCGGCACGTGCTCGGTGATATCAGCGTCGCTGTAACTGCCGCCAGCCTGATCCACTTCATCCATCTCTGTCTTGACCCAACCTGGGGCGACAGAATTGACCCGCACCCCCTTGCCGCCCCACT
>Ga0209390_10005314_pt1 | contig 18365 bp, 13 predicted proteins | sample BON01_FD_187212 | JGI IMG/M metagenome (GOLD analysis project Ga0209390, IMG submission 187212) | Freshwater microbial communities from Lake Bonney liftoff mats and glacier meltwater in Antarctica - BON-01 (SPAdes) (version 2) | ecosystem: Environmental > Aquatic > Freshwater > Ice > Glacier...
GGGGGGGGGGGGGGGGAGCAGGCGGCGAGAGAGCGCGCGCTGCGAACAAAAAAAAAACGCGCCTCAGAAACGGCGAGTGGAAAAAAACGCGCCTCAGAAACGGCGAGTAGAAAAAAGCGCGCCTCAGAAACGGCGAGTGGAACAAAGCGCGCCTCAGAAACGGCGAGTGGGAAAAAACGCGCCTCAGAAACGGCGAGTGGAAAAAAACGCGCCTCAGAAACGGCGAGTGGAAAAAAGCGGCGGCGGCCGACGCACCTGCGCTCTTTCTTCCGCACAGCTCGGCGCGCTGCGCCGGGTTCCACTGCTTGCTGGTGGTCAGGACCGCGTAGCAGAACTTGTAACTGGGGGTTGTTGGTTTCATAGAGGGGCGGACAGGCTCGGTGAATGAATAATCAGTTGGCGCCAAGTGGGGGGAGGAGGAGGACCTGCCGTGCGTGCGCCGCGAGCCGCCGGCCGCCTTCCTCCAGGGAAGAGAGCCACCTCCTTCGAGGGGTCGTTTGCCCCCGATGGCGCGCGCGCGCGAGAGACGCAAGGCGCGACTCACTCGTCGTCCGCCACGAAGCACTGCGCGTCCTTGGACGTGCCCTGCGCGCTGGCCGGGCCCGCCGCGCCCAGGAAGAGGAGGAGCGCCGCGACCAGCGGAAGCCGCGGCCAGTGTCGCATTTCTGTTGGTGTCTCGCGCAACGATTGATGGGGGGCGTTCGGAGAAGAGGAAGGTCAAGGCAGGTGGGGTCCGAGGATAGAGAACACAATCGGATGAGTCGCGTGTGACTTACAGTTGTTGCGGCGGGGGCGTGAGAGAAGAAAGCGGGCGGGCGCGACGTCGGGCGAACCCGCCCCTGCGCGTCGCGCCTCCGCCGCTGTTTGCCGCCACCCAGTTCGTCGACAGACCAAATCCTCTCCTATTCTCAGCAATCAGCTGAGCTCGCCCGTCGGGTGGCCGCCGTGCGGCGTAACTGTGGTTCATGGATGAGGGCAAGAGGTGGTGCTCGAGGAGGAGGATGAGGAATGTCAGTGTGCGAGTTCTCGAGGATCGGCCGCTCCACCTCCTCCGGCGCGGCGTCCGTGGGCGGGTGGGACGGCACGGGCCGCGGCGCCGCGGCCGAGGCCGGCAGCGGGGGCGGCGCGTCGCCCGCCGCCGGCGCCGAGCGGGGCGGCGGCGGCGGCGGCGGCGGTGGCGGCGGCAGCGGCCTGCGGTCGTCGCCGTTTAGCAGCGTGCTGCGCGGCGCCAGCTTCCGGTTCGGCGGCGAAGGACAGCGGGCGCGGTCCGCCGCGGCCTCCGTGCGCAAGGGCCCCTCGGCGGCGAAGCAGCAGCAGCAGCAGCAGCAGCGGGGCGGCGCCGGCGGCGGCCCCCTGCCCCCCTGCGCCGCGCGCACGCCGAGCCGCCACCCGCCGCCGCCGCCGCCGCCGCCGCCCGCCGCCGCCGCCCCTGGTGCTGTCAGCCGCCGCCGCTGGCCCCGTACGCCTCAGCCATGAACTCGGCGCTGGCGCGCAGGTACTGCTCGAGGTCGCGCTTGAGGAAGCCGGCGTAGTCCCAGTCGGGCCCGTCGAGCTCGAGCTGGTCCCTGCGGTTAATGTTGGGGTGGGAAACGGTGAAACAACCCACGTCGTGCGAGCCAGGCGTCGAGGTGGGACATGCGCCACTCGCGGTACGACCACTCGCGCGCCTCGTCGAGGGCGCTTCTGGGGAAGAACAAGGGGGAAGAGAGGGGGGGGGGGCGGGGGCAGCAAGGGGAGGGCGTCAGCGCCGACCGGTCTCCCGTCGTTCCGCCCGCGCCTCCCCCCGCTGCTCTCCTTTCCCCCCTTTGCGCGCAACGTTGTTGCCGGCCCCCTTGTCGCAAACAACCACAGCCCAGAGAACACACTCACCGGTACTCGTCCCGCCACACGTAGATATCCGCCTCGACCACGTCCCCCACCGCCGGCGCCGCCGCGTCGCCGTCACCATCGCCGTCGCCCGCCGCCGCTCCCTCCGCCGCCGCCGCCGACGCCCGCCCGCCCGCCTCTTCCTCCTCCTCCTCGCCCTCCGCCACGACCGTCGCCGCCACGCGCTCGCGCCGGTACTCCTCCGCCTCGTACACGTCGAGGATATCGACCTCGCGCGGCGTGAGCCCCAGGAGCACGCGCCCGCGCACGCCGGCGCCGGCCCCGGGCGCGGCCGGGACGACCGCGGGGAAGACCTGCCCGCGGACGCGGCAGCGGCGCAGCGACGCGACCGTCGCTGCGCGCGAGGGCGGCACGCGCCGCAGCAGCAGGCGGAGCACCTCTTCGGCCATGAGCGTGCCGTAGACAAAGGCGCGGCCGGTCGGGGCCGCTGCTGCTGCGGCGGCCTCGGGGGGCGGGATGGGCGGGGCCATCAAGGGCGATTGTTGCGTGGTCGGGGGCCGCGCTGTGGCGTTTTGGCGATGAGGAGGAGAGGAGAGGAGGGGAGAGGAGATTGAGGAGGGTTTTGGGCTGTTTCTTGCGCTCGAGTTTTGACTTAAATCGCGACGGAGAGACGGTGATGATGGTACACGAGGCGGCAGGGGCAGATGCAAGGCGGGGTGCTTCGAGTGCTTTCTGTTTCACGAGAAGAGGTCAAACCGCCTCGTCGTCGGGCGCAATCACCCCGCCGTCGCCGCTGCGCCTGCTCCCGCCCCCGTCCCCGCCCCCGCCCCGCCCTGCCGCCGCCCCTCCTCCCGCTCCTCGTGCCTCCTCTGCGCGAGCTGCGCCGCCTTGTCCCCCGTCGGCCGCGCCTCGTACCCGGGCGCCTCCGGCAGAGGTTGTCTCGCGCGCGCCCCAAAGTCGCGCGCGAACGTCTGCGCCACCAGCAGCGGGAAAATGACCGTGGCATCCGCCACCACCTTGACCGGTCGCGCCTCTGGCCGGATCTTCCCCCACGAGACGGCCTCGTCGGGCTTGGCGCCGCTGTCGCTGCCGTCAAACTCCTGCGCCGTGTTGACCATGACGGCGTAGTCGGCGCCGTTACGCATCAGGTTAGCGTTGTTCACGTGGTGCTTGGGCACGCCCCCGCCCAGCAAGAGCATCCCCGTCCGCCGCGGCGCCGCGCGCATCGCCGTGTCGTTCACGCGGCGGATGTCCTCGACCAGGTCTATTTTTAGACCCGGCCGCCGGTACGAGTGGAAGTAGAGCATGTCGCCGATGCTGCCGTCCGTCAGGGCCGGGCAGAACACGGGAATGCCGTTGCGCGCGGCCCAGTAGTAGACGCTCGAGGGGTCGCGGACCTCGCGGCCGAGCCGCTCGATCACCTTGCTTGGGGTCCAGCTGACGCGGTCGCCCGCGTCCCCCGAGGCGCGCCACGCCGCGTCCCCGGACTCCTGCTCGTCGAGCATGGCGTCCAGCACGGGCATGATCCAGTCCTCGAAGGCGCAGTAGTTGGCGTTGGGCACGAGCATGTTTCCGATGCGGTTTAAGCCTTTCGAGCGGAGGTCGGCGCCGCGGAGCGCCCAGTCGCCCAGGTGCGTGGTGCCGCCGACGCACTTGATCAGGTCCTCCTCGACGCCGCCCGCCGTGGTGACCAGGACGTCGACCATGCGGTGCTGGACCAGCCAGCGGATCTGCTCGCGCGTGCCGGCCGACACGAGGTTGCTGGTGTAGCCTAGATAGACGACGGCGCGCTGCTCGGCGCGCCAGGCCGGGTCGCGCTGCTGGGGGTCGTCGCAGTCGGCGGGCACGGGGTCGTCCGAGAGACGCCAGTGGATCTGGGGTTGTGAGAGAGGGACGACGGTCGGTTGTTTGTGTTGGGGAGGGGAAGAGGGGGGAGGGAAAAAGTCGGTTTGTCGAGGGGGAGGGGGGGCGCAAGGGCGTCGGGTTTGTCTTGGCAGAGAGGGAAGCCCGCTCGTCGTACGCGCGCGCGACAAAGCCGGCAGGAAACGAACCATGCGGTTGAGCTCCTCCACCGCCTGCCCGAGCGTCGTGGCCTGGAACCCGGTCGTCATCATGGCGTCCATGATGGCGTCCAGGTCGCGCCCGCGCCCGTCCGGCCGCCCAAAGTCGTGCCCGCGCACGATGGGCCCGTCGGGCGTCGTGTTTGTCGGCACGAGCACCGCCGCCTGTTTTTTTGTTCGTGTGTTGTCGCGAGTTTGATTGGTTGGGTAAGAAGAGATCGTCAGGAAAGGCGCACACGGTGCACGTGCGACGTACGGCCCGCGCGCGCGCATTCGCGGGGCGCGTGGAGGCGCGCGCGGGGCCAGTGCCCCGAAAGCCGGCGCAAATTTTTCCCTCGACACGCCCCCCGCGAATGGTCAACAGACTGTCTCTCGCACCTGCACGGACGACGGCACCTCCGCCCTTGGTGACTGATCGTCGCCGCCCATGGTTGCTGATTGGGCTCGTGTGTGTTGGGATGGATTGATTGGGCCAGGCCGTCGCCGTCGTTCAAGGGCGACGAGCGGGCGCTATGTGTTTCGCCGTCGCGCGGCCCTCGCTAGTGAGACGTCACAACCACCGATCCATCCATCCGTCGGACCGATGGAGGGCCAACGATCAGGAGGAGGAGGAGAAGAACACGAACCCGACCTGCCGTCCGCCATCTCCTTCAAGCCGACGCCAAGGGCCCGCGTCCTCATTCAATCGATACCCGGGCACGAGCACGACACCACAGGCCCGGCAATGTTTGAGCTCGACCGAGTGCTGACCACGAGCGAGGCGCAGGCCTGGATCGACGCGGCCGAGGCGATGAACTTCGAGCGCCAGGGCAGTGGGGGCGCGGCAGCCGGCGAAGCGTTCCGCGACCACTGCCGCGTCACGGCGCGCTCGCCCGGCGCCGCCCGCCAGATGTGGGAGCGCTCCGGCATGCGCGACCTCTTCTCGCGCATCTCCGTGGACGGCGGTGAGGCCCTGGGCCTGTCGGGCAACCTGCGCCTGTACCGGTACGCCGGCGGCGGGCGCGAGCGCTTCGGGCGGCACGTCGACGGCGCCAAGCCGGACGAGGCAGAGGTCGTTTCCGCCGCCGACGCCTCCGCCGACGCCGCCGAGGGAGGCAAAGGCGGCGGGGGGGCGCGGCTGGTCGCGGGGGTCACAGGGTACACCGTGCTGATCTACCTGAGCGGCGGCGGCGGCGGGGGGGGCGGCAAACAGGAGGCGGCGGCCTCGCCGACCGACCGCGTCGTCGTGCCGCGGGCGGACCAGCGTTTTCTCGGCGGCGAGACGAAATTCTACCGCGGAAGCAGGCTGGTGGCGTCGGTGGCGCCCGTCGCCGGCAAGGCGCTGTGCCACCTGCACGGGTACGACCGGTGCCTGGAGCACGAGGCGGCGGCGGTCGCGTCGGCCGGCACGAAGTACGTCTTGCGGAGCGACGTCGTGTTTGCGGCGCCGCCGCCGCCGCCGTCGTTGCCGGGCACGGGGCGGGTCAGGGCGGCGGCGGCGGCGGCGGCCCGGGGCGGCGGCGGCGGCGCTGGCGGCGGGGCGGGAGGCAGGGGCCGCAGGAGATGAAAGGAAGGCGCCGAATCTTTTGCAAAACCGAAATTGAACCATCGCATGTCTTAGACGAACACGCCGCCACCGCCGCCCGAGCGCGCCGCCGTCGCCGCCGCCGCCGCCTGCTGGTGCGCCGCCGCCGCCGCGCGCGCCTCCTTTGCGCCCGCCAGCAGCGCCAGCCGCCGCCTGCCAATGTATCCGTTAAAGTCGAGGCGCAGCTGCAGCTGGCGCAGGTGCGGCGCGCGGTCGTGCTGCTGGAGCGTGCGCGACTGGAGCGCCACGTACAGGCCCGCGGTCGTCGCCTGGAAGGCGTCCGAGACGGCGCGCACGGCCGCCTCGTCCACCCAGCTCAGGCTGCCGCCGCCCGCGCCGCCGCCCGCGCCGCCGCCCCCCGCCGCTCCCGCGGCCGCCGCCGCCACCGCCGCCGGCGACACGATCTCCGCCAGGCGCAGCGCCTGCGAGAACACCTCGCCGAACTGCCGCGACAGCGAGCTGTGCGGCAGCAGCGACTGGGTCACCAGCTCGCGCGCGCAGGCGTCGTGCGCCGCCTGCGCCTCGGCAAAGTCCGCCGCCGCCGCCACACGCGCCAGCATTTCCGCAAAGCGCCCGTCGACCACATCCGTCTGCAGATAGACGCCCAGGTTGCCGACCAGGTGCGCCATGTGCTGCCGAAGGCGCGCGAGGGCGGCCAGGGCGCGGACCTGGCGGCCCAGGGGGCCGTCGGCGGCCGGCCCTTCGTCCGCACCGCCGCCGCCGCCGCCGTTTCCGCGCCAGGCGTCGAGCCGGCGCGCCGCCCGCGCGCGCGCGGCCTCGGCCGAGAGGCGGCCGAGGTCTGCCCACGCGCCGTCGAGGGCGGCCTGGACGCGGCGCAGGCGCAGGAGCGCGCGGCCGACGGCCGAGTAGCGGGCGAGGTGCGCGGGCGTCAGCAGCAGGCCGAGCGGCCAGGGAGGGCGGAACGCGACGCAGAGGGCGTCGCCCCAGCGGCGCTGCGCGTCGGCAGAGCGCGACGGCGGCGGCGGCGGCGGCGCGGGCGCGGCAGACGAGGGCTGGGCGGCGGGGCCTCGGGCCGCCGTCGCCCCCAGGAGCCCGTCGTCCCCGGCGGGGGAGGACAGAGGGGGCGGGTGCAGACCCGCGGCCACGCGGCGGGCGGCCTCGGCGGCGCGGGGCCCCGCGAGCGCCTCGGCCGCAAAAAGGCCCGAGGCCGCCGCAGCAGGGTCGCCCCCGCCGCCGCCGCCAACGCCGCCGGCGCCGCCGCCGGCGCCGCCGCCAATGCCGCCGGGGTGGACCAGGCGCGGCCAGAAGAGCGCAAAGTGGGGGTCGGCCGCGGCGCCGCAGCGCGCGGCTGCCGAGAGCCACGCGCGCCGCATCTCGCCCTCGAGCGCCGCGGGCACGGGCAGGGGGGCTGAGCCGCCGCCGCCGCCGCCGCCGCCGCCGCGGTCGTCCGGCCCCGCCGCGCCTCTCCTCGCCGCCGCCGCCGCCGTCGCCGCCCCGACGGGGAACGTCGCCGCCCGCGCGAAAAAGTCCTCCAGAAACGCCGAGAACAGGTCGCCGCGGCCGAGCAGCGCGTACGCGCGCACGGCGCGCAGGTGGCCCAGGACGTCGGCGTCGCGCGCGAGCACGCGCCAGAGGCGGCGCGCGGCGTCGGCGCGCGCGAGCTCGACCGCGCGGCCGAGGGCGGCGGCCTGGGACGTCGACGAGAGGCCAAAGACGAGGGCGCCGGCGCCGCCGAGGCCGCCGCCGCCGCCGCCGCCGCCGCTGCCGCCGCCGTTGTCGGACGAGGAGCAAGGGGGTGGTAGGGGCAACAGGCCGCCTCCTGCGGGCGAGGAGCGGTCGGCAACCGAGGTGACGGCGGCCGCGTAGGCGTCGGTGGCGCGCGCGGGCAGGAGCTGAGGGTCGGCCGAGTCGGCGCCTTGCTCGTCGTCGCCGTCGCCGTCGCCGTCGCCGTCCTCGTCCTCCCCCGCCTCAAGGTCGTCGCCGTTCCCGTCGCTGCGGCCGCTCCGCCGCCGCTGCGCCGCGCGGGCCTCCTGGCGCTGGCGCGCCATGCGCGCCGCCGGAGCCGAACGGAGCAGGCGCACGGCGCGACCGACGAACGCGGCCGACGCGGCCATCTCCGAGGTGACGCCCGGGGGTAGCAGATCAAAGGACGACGACGACGAGGGGCCGTCGCCGTCGCCGTTTCCGTCGCCGTTGCCGGCCCCGCCCCCGCCGCCCTCACCCTCGTCCGCGCCGCCGCCACCTCCTCCGACGGCCAGGACGGACTCGTGCCAGTCGCGGTAGCTGGCCGTCTCTTCCTCCTCGCGCGTGGGCGGGCGGCGCGCGTCGTCGTCGTCCGGCCCCAAACGAGAAGACGCCGCCGCCGCCTCCTCCGTTTCCGCCGCGGCCGAAGGCTGGACGAAAAACTCTCCCCCGCCGTCCCCGCCCCCCTCGAGCAGCTCCCCGTGCGCCATCCAGGCGGCCAGCTGCGCCAGGAGCGCCTGCTGGGCGTGCCAGTAGAGCCGCTGGAAGCACGCCTCCAGCAGCGGGTGGCCGCAGTGGGCGCGGCGGTGGAGCGCGTGCAGCAGCGCGGCGCCGCGCAGGGGCGGCGCCCGGTGCGGCGGCGGCGGCGGCGAGGATGGCGGCGGGGGCGCCACGTCGTCCTCTGCGCCCACCCCCGCGCCTTCGCCGTCACCGGGCGGCCGGCCGCCTGCCCCTCCTGCGCCCGCTGCTGCGGCCGCACCAAAGCCGTCGACCTGGCCCCACACGAAGGCGTGCAGCTGCGGCAGCAGCACGGCGGCGTCCGCGAGCGCGTGCTGCAGGGCCGGCAGCCCGCCGCCCGCGCCCTCGCCGCCGCGCTCGGGCGGCAGGACGGCGCGGCGCTGCGCGTCGCCCGTGACGGTGGCCTCGTACACGGACATCACCTCGGCGACGCCCGAGGCCAGGGCGCGCCGGTAGGCGCTGCGCGCGCTGCCACTGCTGCTGCTGTCGTCGCCGCGGCCGTTGCGGCGCCCGGGAGCGCCCCCGCCGCCGCTGCCCCCGCCCTCGTCCATCGCCCCCTCCTCCTCCTCCTCCAACTTCGTCTCCTCCTCCCCCGCGTCGTCGGCCGCGCGCTCGCGCGCCACGAAGGCGCGCAGGGCCGAGCAGTGCGCGCCCAGAGCCGCAAGCCGCTCGAGCACGGCGCGGTCCCGCGGCGCCAGCCACGGCGCGGCGCCCGCGGCCACGCGCGCGGCGCGCGCGGCCTCCCACGGCGGCCTGGCCAGCGCGACCGGGTCGGAGGCCGCGGCCGAGGTCGGGCAGGCCCACAGGGCCGGGCCGAGGGACGGCGGGCCGCCCGACAGGTCGCGCGGGAGCGACACGAGGACGCCAGCGTCGTCGGCGGCGCGGCCCGTTGCGAGGGCAGCCGCCGCTGCCGCCGCCGCCGCCCCCGTGTCGACGAACACGTCGCCAAAGTACCCGAGGAGGGCGGCGATCAGTTCCTGGAGGAGCGTCTGGTACTCCGGCGACAGGAGAGGGGGCGGCGGGGGCGGGCGGGCATGCTGTTGCTGCCGCCACTGCTGCCGCGGCTGGTCGTTCGAGGCGGCGGCGTCGGCGGCGGCGTCGGCGTCGGCATCGGCGGCGGACGAGACGGAGGTCGGCGCGCCGAGCGGGAATAGGTAGCTGCGGCCACCTTGCTGCTGCTGTTTGAGCAGCAGCTGCTGGTGGAGCGTCGTGAGCATCAGGGCTCGCGATTTGGCGTTTGAACTGTCTGAAGGAGCTGTTTGTGATTCTTCGCGCGCGGTTTGCTTGTTATCGCGAGGGTGTGTCGCCAGCAGCACGGAGGTGCTTGTAGTGATTGAGCACGAGCAGACGTCGGACGGGGTGTAAGCACCCGCGGCTCTTCTTGAGGGGAAAGAGGGAGAGAGCGCGACGTGCGCGATCATCCTGTCCTTCCACCGCCGCTAGCCGGTGGATCGCTGCCGCCGTCGCCGCTAGACGCCCCCGCAGAGCGTCGCCAGACGCGCGACTGATAGGAGGGGAGTCGTCGCAGCCGCCAATCTCCCCCCATCATTCTGGACGGCTCATCACGCAAGATCCTCACTCCTCTACCAGTAGCACCAGCGCCTCATTCATCCCTCGACCGCCGCGCGCGCGCGCCGACTCCCCGAATCCAAGAGAGAGAGGGAGCAAGAGCCCCCTTACCATGTCGGCGCCCGCGCCCGCCGCCGAGCTGGACGACCTGTACGGCGGCATGGAGGTGGATGCGGTTACGGCGGCACCCGCCGGCCATCCCGCAGGCAACGGCGGCGCCCCGAGAGCAGCAGCAGCAGCGCCGGCGGCGCCCGCAGCGGCGGCGCAGCCGCCGCCGAAGCGCAAGGGCAAGCGGCCGCAGGCAGAGCTGGCCGCCGAGGCGGCGGCCGAGGCCGAGCGCTCGGCGCGCGCACGGCTGACGCCCGCCGCGCCCGTGACGGCCGCGCGCGAGGTCGCGCTGATCCGCGAGGGGGACTACGCGGTCTTTGACGTCAACGGCGAGAAGATGAGCATCCAGCACGTGCGGGGCGCTTCGTGAGTACTTTTTTGTTTTTCCGTCGCTTGCGCAGCGGGCCTCTGGCCAACGCCTCGCTTTTTCGTTCCTTCGCCTCTCTTTTCCTCACCCGCCCGCCCGCCACCGCAACCGCAACCGCATGATCGCAACGACCAAAAACGACGAGACAGCACCGTCAAGATCGGCCGGTCCTACGTCTCCATGGCCCCCGTCATCGGCGCCCCCTACGGCAGCGTCTTTCGCCTGCAGAACCGCCCCTCGGGCGGCGGAGGCGGCGGCAACGGCAGAGACGGCAGTGACGGCGGCGGCGGCCGCGACAGGGCGTGCCTCGTGCGCGTCGCGCGGCACGCGTCCGTGATGGGCGGCGAGGGGTGGGCCGCCGAGGCCGCCGAGGAGGCCGCGGCGGACGAGGCCGCGCGGGCGCAAGGGGAAGGAGCGCAGGGGGCCGAGGGAGCGGCAGCAGAAAAACCGGCGGCGCAAGGGACGACGACGACGGGCGGCGGCGATGAGGCCCCCGCGCACCCCGCGGCCGCGCGCCCCCCCGCGCCCGGGGCCCCGCGCAACAACGCGCGCCTGTTCGACCTGGGCGGCGCCAACCAGGCCCTCACGGCCGGCGACGTCGACGCCCTGAGGCGCAGCGCCCGCGAGGGCGGCGAGGTCGTCGCCGCCCTCTGCGCCGCCAGCGCCACCTATGGCGCCAAGACGGCCTTTGCGCAGGCCAAGTACGTCAAGCGCAAGGCGCGCAAGCACGCCGCCGAGCTCTGCGTCCGGCGCGCGACGGGCCGCTCCCTCGCGCGCGCCATGTTCGAGTCGCGCGGCGCCGCCAAGATGCTGGCGCTGCGGCCCGACACGGTCGCCGTGGCCCTCTCGCTGGCCGACGTCGGCGCGCACGCGCGCGTGCTGGTGGTCGAGGCGCCGGCGCTGGCGGGACTGCTGGCGGCGGCGGCGGCGGAGCGGCTCGGCGGCCGCGGGCTGGTGTGCGCCGCCTCTTTCCTGCCCGGCCAGAGGGGGGGGCCCCTGGACGCGGTCCGGCACATGAACTTTTCGCCCGAGGAACGCGCGGCGGTGTGCTCGGCGACGCTGGACGAGCTGCGGGAGGCGCAGAGGGCGGTGGCCTCGGCGGCGGCGGCGGCGCGAGGCGGAGGAGGAGGAGGGGCGGGAGGCGAGGCCGCGCCGGCAGCAGATGCGGCGGCGGCGACGGCGGCAGCAGTGGGCGGCGGCGACGGCGGCACAGGCGGCGACGCGGCTGCCGCGGCCGCCGCCCCGCGCCACGACCCCAAGGCCCAGCGCCTCCGCTCCCTGCTGCGCGCGGGCTTCACCGGCGCCATCCTCGCCGACCCGCGCCTCGACCCGTCCGACCTGCTCGCGGCCGCCCTGCCGCTGCTGCCTCCCTCGACCCCATTCTGCGTGTTCGGCCCGAGCGCGCAGCCCCTCGCCGACGCGCACGCGGCCTTGGCGGCGTCGCGGCGGGCGGTGATGCTGCGGCTGGCCGAGAGCTGGACGCGGCCGTACCAGGTGCTGCCGGGGAGGACGCACCCGCAGATGTCGTGCAACGGCTCGGGGGGGTACCTGCTGTCGGGCGTGACGGCGGGGGCCGAGGCCGAGTATGGGGCCGGGGTGGGCAAGGGGAAAGCAGAGGCGGCGCCTGCGCCTGCAGCCGCGCCTGCAGCCGCGCCCGCGCCCGCGCCCGCGCCCGCGCCCGCGCCCGCGCCCGCGCCCGCGCCCGCGCCCGCGCCGGCGCCGGCGATCGTGTAAATTCGCTGTCGCCAACGTGTCCTGAGGTGTTTCTCGTGCTTTGTTGCTGCTGTACCCGTGTACTCCCTCGCACGTTACCCCATCTGTCTCACCGGCCATCGATCACTGACAGCCCCCGAGCGGGTTTCGACGGTCCGGAATTTCCCACGAAACTTGACAAAAATAAGAGGAGGAGAGACCGAAAAAAAAACTCTCCACTTCTCTGCCTCCCACAGACGCGCCTGATGCAGGCGCGCAGCGTGTGGCACATCGCGGCCGCGCTGAGCGGCGCCTCGGGCGTCGGCGCGGCGGCCTACGGCGCTCACGGCCTACCAAAGCTCATCGCCGCGGACGAGGCGGCGGCGCTCGCGAGCGCCGCCAAAACGGGCAGCGCGGCGCCGGCCGACAGCGGGGCCGCCGCCGTCCCGCCGCCGCGCGAGCTCGCGTCGCCCGAGCTGCGCGAGGCCTGCTTCGCCCGCGCCAACTCGCAGCACATGTACCACAGCCTGCTGATGGCCGCGGCCCCCGTGGTCGCCCGGAGGCCCGCCGTCGTCGGCGGCCTGGCGCTCGCGGGCACTCTGTCGTTCTGCGGCAGCGTGTATGCCGTGGCGCTCTCCGGCGAGCGCGCGCGCGGCATCGCGGCGCCCGCCGGCGGGTTTTGTTTAATCGGCGCGTGGCTCGCGCTGCTGTTGTAACAAGAAACAAAATCGCGAGCCCTCGTTTCGTGTCGCACGATCTTTCAGGAGGGAGGGAGATTGTCCGAAGGCGAGCGGAGCGCAAGCCGCCCCGGACCAAAGGACAAACGCGCGAGCGTCCGCCCTCCTCCGTCCCATGCGCGCGCGCGCCAGCCGCCGTCAGACGACCCTGTGCTCGAGGTCCCCCCAGCGCCCCTCGCGCGCGGCGACGATGTTGCGCACCAGCACGCCGCCCAGCGCCGCGTACGCCTCTTTACTGGCGCAGCCGAGGTGCGGCAGCACCAGCGCGCGCGGGTGGGACAGGAGCGGGTCGCGCGGGTCGCACGGCTCCTGCCACATAACGTCGAGCGCCGCGCCCCCGAGCCGCGGGGGGGCGGGGGCGGCGGGGCCTCCGCGCGCCTCGCCGTCCCCCTTGCCCTCCGCCCCCCCCGCCGCCCCCTTGCCCTCCGCCCCCCCCGCCGCCCCCCCCGCCGCCCCCTCGTCCGCAGGCCCCAGCGCCGCCTCGAGCGCCGCGCGGTCGACGATGCCCGCGCGCGCCGTGTTGACCAGAAAGGCGCCGCGCCGCGCCATGACCCCGAGCTCCTCGGCGCCGAAGAGCCCCCGCGTGGCGGCGCAGAGCGGCAGGTGCAGCGAGACGACGTCGCTCCGCTCGAGCAGCGCGCGCAGGCCGCGCCGGAACGACGGCCGCAGCGGGGCCGCGCCGTCGCCGCCGTCGCCCCCGCCGCCGCCGCCGCCGCCGCCGTCTTCCGCCTCGCCCGCTTCCGCCTCTCCCGCTTCCGCCTCCTCTGCGCCCTCCGCGCCGTCTGCTGCCGCCGCCTCTGTTGCTGCTGCTGCTGCTGCTGCTGCCGCCGGACCCGCCGCCGCCGCAGCTGCCCCCTCGCCCTGAATGTCGACGACGCACCTGCCCCTGCGGTCGATGCCGATCACGCGCATGCCCAGCGCCGCGCACGCGCGCGCCACCCTGCTGCCCACCCGCCCCGTCGCGCCCACCAGCCCGACCGTCCGGCCCCTGGCCTCGAGGCCGACGGGCCGGCCGACCTCGCCCCGAGAGATGGCCGCGGGAGCCTCGGCCGCCCGGCGCAGCAGCATCAGCAGCAGCATCACGGCGACCTCGGCCGTCGCCGCCGCGTTGTGCCCCGGCGCGTGGGTCACGGGCACGCCCGCCGCCCGCGCGCTCGCCAGGTCGATGTTGCCCGTGGCGCTCGCGGGCTGCGCGACCAGCCGCAGGGTGGGCAGCGCGCCGAGGATGGCGCCGCGGCCGACGGCCGCCGTCGTCGGCACGAGCACGTGCGCGCCGGCGACCTGCGCCTCGAGCGAGAGGGACGGGTCGAGCGGGCGGACGCGGAAGCGGCGCGGGTCGAGCGCGCGCGACACGGCCTCGCGGGCGTCGTGCCACCCGTCGAGGCACCACTGCACGGTCCAGATCTCGTCGTACGCGCCGTTGGAGCCGCCGGCGTTTTGAGGGTGTCGGGCTTCGGCGTCGGCACCGGCGTCGGCGTCGGCGTCGGCGTCGGCACCGCTGTCGTTTCGCGCGGGCGCCGGCGCCGGCGCGGGCGAGTGCGGGGCCATGCCCTTGCCCTCTACAGCCGGCGGCAGGACCGTACTCCTCGGGGCGCCGCGCTTGACGATGAGACTGGGCCTATTCGATGGTCTCTGTTGTTTGCTCGCGGCGTTTGTGCGATCGAAAGTTTGAACGTGGATCTGTGAGTGATGATGAGTCGCGGATTTGCAGTGTGTGTGTAGTGTGATGGTTCAGTACTGAGTTCGAGACTGAGGAGTGGAGGGAGGAGGAACGAGGGCGGAGGAAAGACGGGTTCCAAACGCCCCGGACCGTCGACCGGCAGCGAGCGGCGTTCCAGGCGGCTGCGCCGCGCGTCCGCCGGCGACTTTGCCGATACAGCTCGACGCTCCTTGGCTTGGGCCGCAAAGCTCCACTACACAACCACCGACTCGGTCTCGAGCACACCAATACACACGACGACTGCGAACTCGACATTTCCGCCCTTCATCATCAAAACATCCGAAGGAAGCCAAAATCCAAAAATTTCCGGAGGCGGCGCAGAATTCTTACCGCCCGCCCTCCAAGCGCACAATCCCCTCTCCAACCTCCCCCCACCGCGACCGAATCCTACCCTTCATGACCGTGACCCATCCGTCGCCGCACGCGCGGGCGGACGGCGGAGGCGCCCAACCCAAGGACGCCGCCCGGCGCAAGCGCAAGCTCGACGCCAAGCCCGTGCTCGAGCGGGTGCCCGAGGCGCTGGACGACGGGCGGTCGGCGTTCGCGCGCGCTCTGGCCTCCGTGGACTACCACACGCGCGAGCGCGGCGTGCAGGCGCTCACGCTGTGGCTGGCGCGGCGCGGCGCAGCGGCGGCGGCGGCGGCCGCGACAGAAGGCGCGAACGCCAACGCCGACGCCGACGCCGACGACGCCGACGACGACGCGAGCGGCATCAGCGACCTCGACTTGCTCAAGGTCTGGAAGGGCCTCTTCTTCACCCTGTGGCACAGCGACACCACCCCCGTGCAGCGTGAGCTCGCGCGCCGCCTAGCGGCCGTCCAGCGCGCCCTCCCCGCCGCGCTGGCGCGGCGGTACGCCGCCGCCGCGCTGTCGACGCTCCGGCGCGAGTGGCCTCTGATCGACAAGCACCGCGTGGACAAGTTCCTGGTGCTGGCGCGCGAGCTGGTGGCCCAGGGCCTGAGGGCGCTGGCCGAGCGCGGGTGGAGGCGCGGGGAGTGCCGGGCGTGGGCGCGCATGCTGCGCGACGTGGCGCTGCTGCCGGGCGAGGCGGCGGCGGGGTCCGGCGGCGGCGGCGGCGGCGGCGGTGGCGGCGGCGGAAGCGCGCGCCCCCTGCCGTATGCGATCCTGGCGGGCGCCGGCCTGCCGTCGGCGCCGATGGCGAGCGCGTACGCGCGCGGCGGCGGGGTGGCGTACCAGGTGGCGGACGTGTTCCTGCCGGAGCTGCTGCGCGTGGCGTACGGCGAGCAGGACGACCAGCGGCCGCAGCAGCCGCAGCAGCAGCAGCCGCAAAACGGCAAGGTCAAGGGCGGCGGCAACACTGGCGGCGCTCCGACGGGCGCCCGCGCCGTGCCGGCCGCGGCGCTCGAGGCGCTCCTGGGCGCGTTCGAGCAGGCGCTGGCGCGCGCGGGCGACGACGCGGCCGTCAATCGCTACCAGTCGGCCGTGTTTGACGCGCTGGCCGCCGAGGTCGGCGCCGAGGCCGGGTCGGACCTTTCACGCCGCGCGCAGGCGGCGACCGAGGCGGCAGAGGCGGCGGCGGCGGCAGAGGCGGCGGCAGAGGCGGCGGCAGCGGCGAACGAGGACGAGGGCGCGGACGAGGGCGCCGACGAGGACGAGGACGAGGCCGAGGCGCGCGACCAAGCGGTCGAGCGCGCGCGCGCGGCGCGGCGGCGCGCGTGCCTCGTGCGCGCGGCGGCGGGCAGCCCGCTGCGCGAGCTCGACGCGGCGGCGCTGGCGCGGCGGCTGTTTGCGCTCGGCGCCGCGGATCCAGGGGCCGCGGGGAGCGGGGCTGGCGCGTCTCGCGCGCGCAACCGCGCGGCCCTGTACGCGGCCAGCGAGCGCCTGGAGCGCGCGGCCGGGCGGCAGGCGCGGCTTCGGGAGGCGGCAGCGGCCGACGCCGACGGGCTCCTGGCCTCGGCGGCGGCGGCGGCAGCGGCCGACAAAAAGGGCGAGAATGACAAGCAGCGGCCAAAGGAGGCTGCTGTGGCGGCGGCAGAGGAGCACCGGCAGGAGCAGGCGGCGCTGCCGCCGAAGCAGCACAAAAAACAGCAGCAGCAGCAGCAGCAGCAGCAGCAGCAGCGGGAGCCGCCTCTTGAGGGCAAGCGCGCCCTCGCGGTCGCGACTGACGCCCCGGCGGCGGCGCCGGCGATCGGCCCTCCCTTAAACGGCGAGCCGTCGTCGCCCAAGAAGCGCAAGCAGCAGCAGAAGCAGCAGCAGCAGCAGCAGCAGCAGCCCCCGCATCCGCAGCCGCCGCTCGCGAGCCCCCCGCCGGCCGCCGCCGCGGCCACCCCTTGCTCGCCCGCCGCCGCCGCCGCCGCCGCAACGGCGCCCGCGACCGCGACCGCGACCGCGACCCCGACCGCGACCGCCCCGGGCAGCAGCACCCCAGGCGGCGGCGGCAAGCGCAGCAAGCGCGTCTCCATCTCGCTGCGCGACAACGTCTTCTTCGAGCCCGGCGGCCCGGTGCCGCCGCGCGACGTCGTCACGCCGCCCGCGGCGCGCCCGCGCGGCCCCGCGCTCAAGAAGCGCACGCGCAGCATCGCAAAAGCGGAGCACCTGCAGGCGTCTCGGGCCGCCGCCGCCGCCGCCGCCGCGACTGTGGCCGCGCGCGCGTCGCAGGCGGCGTTCGCCGCCGCGCAGGCCGCGGGCGCGGGCGGGGCGCTGCGCAGGCGCGGGTGGTGATACTTGCTTTGCTTTGTGTGTGGAGTGTTCGGACCTTCCCGCCCCTTCCCCCGCCCTCCCTTGGTCTGTGTGTGGCGTTCGCGGGATGCGCGGGCGGGGCGCTGCAGCGGCGGGCGGGGCGCCGGCGGCGGCGCGGGTGGTGACGCTTTTTGTGTGCGCGGTGGTCGACCCTCTTCACCCCCTTTTGCTCTGTGTGGCGTTGCGGGATGCCCACAACGACGCCTAACCCACAATGTGTACGCACACAGCACTCGAGAAATTGCTCCACAAACATGCCTCGGGCGGCGGCGCGCGGCGCGGCCGTCGCAGCCCGTCGCCTCCGGACCACAAAAACGGCGAGGCGGCTTGTCTTTCGCAGGGAGTCGCCTAGCCGCCGCCGCCGCCCTTCGCGGTTCACGTTAAATTCCGCCCCGCGCGGCCCGCCACAGCCTTTACCCAAACCACAAGCAAGCCCATCGGACTCTCCACGTTCCAACCCTCGCAGTTTGCCGCGCCCGCCCATCCACGAGCCCCCAATTACGTCGCCTCACGCGTCTCGAGTTTTTCCATCAGCAAAAAGAGCACCTCCTCCTTCTCGACACCCCTTTTTTCCTTCCCGCTGCCCCCTCTTTGCGCGTCGCCCCACCTCAGTGAGGCAATCACACACACAAGCCGCCACCCCGGCACAACAACCCCCATCCACCACCACCATCACCATGGCGACCGACAAGGTCCCCGCCTACGCGCTCGAGGCCTCCAAGCTTGCCAAGTTTCCCTTCGCCCCGTACAACCCCGAGGGGAAGCTGCGCGTGTGCGTGACGGGCGCGGGCGGCTTCATCGGCAGCCACCTCGCTAAGCGCCTCAAGCATGAGGGCCACCACGTCGTGGCGTGCGACTGGAAGCGCAACGAGCACATGCCGGTGAGTCGACCTTTCTCTTTTTTTTTTTCAGGGTATTTCCTCGGCCCTTTCCCCCTCCCGGCCCGGCGCGCGCCCGCCCCCTCCGCGGACCGACGCTCGGGCCACTTGGCAGCGGATGCACCAGATGCGACCCGCGCATCGCGATTGGCGCGGCGGGCACCGCGCGCGCGCGTAGATTCTCCCCGCGTCCATCATTTTTGGTCTCCTCTCTCTCCGCCGCGCGGATGCCGCCGCCGCCTTGTCGTCGTCGTCGTCGTCGTCCATTGTCGTCGTCGTCGTCGTCGTCGCTCAGAGGGGCGACCTGCGCCCCCCCCTCGCGCCGCCGCCGTCGACGCCTCTTGGGCACGCGCTGCCGCAGCGCGCGCCGCGAGACGACACGGGCCGGGCGCGGGCGGCCATCAAGGCGAGACCGCGCCGAGCGACCGCGCCTGTCGCCCGCGCTCTCACGCGCCCGCCGCGCTGCTTTCCTCGCCCCCCCCCCCCGCCTCTTGTTCCCGGGCCCATCGTACCCCGGCGGCGGGACGGCGAGCGAGCGTTGCGCCCCTGGGCGCGCCGCCGCCGCCACGATCGACTCGGACGTTTCCGGCCAGGGTTTTGAGGAGGAGACGGCGCCGCTCGCGCCGCCGCGGCCCCCCCCCCCCCCCCCCCCCCCCCCCCCCCCCCCCCCCCCCCCCCCCCCCCCCCCCCCCCCCCCCCCC
>Ga0209390_10005319_pt1 | contig 18352 bp, 15 predicted proteins | sample BON01_FD_187212 | JGI IMG/M metagenome (GOLD analysis project Ga0209390, IMG submission 187212) | Freshwater microbial communities from Lake Bonney liftoff mats and glacier meltwater in Antarctica - BON-01 (SPAdes) (version 2) | ecosystem: Environmental > Aquatic > Freshwater > Ice > Glacier...
CCCCTTAACCTGAAACCTGAAACCTGAAACCTTGAAACCATGAAACCTTTTAATCATGAAACCCCTATTTTTTTATGCAAAGACGTATTTTACTCTTAGGTTCCGGAGGCAGGGAACATGCTTTTGCTTGGAAATTGTCGCGCAGTCCCCGCTGTGCCAAGTTGTTCATTGGGCCTGGGAATGCAGGCACTGCGGAATATGGTGAAAATGTGCCCTTGAGCCCGCTGGATTTTCCTGCTATAGAAAAATTTGTGCTGGACAATCAGGTGGATATGGTGGTTGTTGGCCCGGAAGAACCGCTGGTGCGGGGTATTTGGGACTATTTTCAGGAAAAAGAAAGCTTGAAAGGGGTACCCGTTATTGGCCCGTCCAAGGCTGGAGCGATGCTGGAGGGTAGCAAAGCCTGGAGCAAGAAGTTTATGGAGCGGCACAATATACCGACCGCTGCGTACCGGGAATTCACAGGAGAGACTTTGAATGAAGGACTGGAATACTTGAAAAACCATGCCCTGCCCATCGTGTTGAAAGCTGATGGCCTGGCTGCTGGAAAAGGCGTTGTCATTTGTGGCAATCACGCAGATGCAGCCCAGGAATTTCGGGATATGCTGGGGGGCAAATTTGGCACTTCTGGACACCGCGTTGTGGTGGAGGAATTTCTTTCCGGCATCGAATTCAGCGTTTTTGTGCTAAGCGATGGAAAAAACTACAAAATCCTGCCCGAAGCCAAAGACTACAAACGCATTGGCGAAGGCGATACCGGACCCAATACCGGCGGCATGGGTGCCATAAGCCCGGTGCCGTTCGTGGATGAAGCCATGTGGCAAAAGGTGGAAGAGCGTGTCATCAAGCCAACCGTGAATGGCTTGCGCAAAGAGAAAATCGTGTACAAAGGCTTCATTTTCATCGGATTTATCCGAGTTAAAGGGGAGCCGTATGTCATAGAATACAATTGCCGCATGGGCGACCCGGAAACAGAAGTCGTGCTGCCGCGCCTGAAAAACGACCTGGTAACCTTGTTCGAAAACTGCGCCAAGGGTACCCTGGGCCGGGTAAAAATTCGGGCCGACCGCCGTACGGTAAGCACCATCATGCTCGTCAGTGGTGGCTATCCAGGTGATTATGAGAAAGGAAAAGTCATCAGTGGCTTGGATAAAGTGAAAGGAAGTATGGTGTTTCACGCCGGCACCACAACCAATGCCAAAGGAGAAGTAGTCACGGCTGGCGGACGGGTTATTGCGCTGACGAGTTTTGGGAAAGACATACCTTCGGCGGTGCGGAAATCGAAGCGGAATGCGAAGGTGATTACTTTTGAGGGGAAAAATTACAGGAAGGATATTGGGGAGGATTTACTGTAAGCGTCTAATACTAATATGCATTTTCTCAACACATAGACACATAGACACATAGGAACATAGGAACATAGAAGACATAGTTTTTGAGTACGTAGCGCTATGTCTTCTACGTTCCTATGTGTCTATGTGTTGAGAAAAATATGTGTTTAATAACAATGCTGTGACCGACACATTCACCATAAAACTGGCCGTTTTCGAGGGCCCATTCGACCTCCTCCTCTTCTTCATCGAGCGGGACGAACTGGACATCTACAACATCCCGATCGCGAAAATAACCGACGATTTCCTGGACTACCTCCGGCATTTAGAGTCCATGAATGTGGATTTGGCCTCGGATTTTATCGTCGTGGCGGCTACGTTGATGCGCATCAAGGCCAAACTCCTGTTGCCCCGCAAACAAGTGGATGATGAAGGCAATGAAATAGACCCCCGGCATGAACTGGTGGAGCGCCTGCTGGAATACAAACGCTACAAAAGTGTGCTCGAAGAACTGCGCCGCCTCGAAGAAGTACGGGCTTTCATGAACCCGCGCGGCTATGCCGCCACCGAATTGCGCAAACTCGCCGAACACGCCCTGGCAGATGCCGAAATGGAATCGGTAACACTCTACAAACTCTTACGCGTATTCGAACGTCTGGTGTCGCGCTTCGAAGAGGATAAAAAAGCCAAGCGTGTACACACCGTCTACAGCTTTACCTTCACGATTCAGGAGCAGCGGGAATACATTGTCAGCAAATTGGCAAAAGGAGAAAAGAAGGATTTTGAAGATATATTCTTTGCCTTGGAAAATCGGATCCATGCGGTAGTCACGTTTCTTGCTTTGTTAGAATTACTTAATGCACAGGAAGTAACCTTGATACAGGGGGAGGGGATTAATAATTTTTGGCTGACGCTCCCGGAGGAATAAGCAAGGGGCAAAATTTGAAAAGGAAAACAGGCAAGTATGCGAGAAGCTATAAGGCAAAATTTAAATGGATTGCCGAAATCGGGTGCTTATTATCACATTATCAAATTGTCCAATTATCACATTCTTCCTATGGTACAAATCGTCGATTGGGAACCCCGCTACCAACAAGCCTGGAAAGCCCTCAACATTGCCTGGATTTCCAAAGACTTCGAGGTTGAACAGATCGACTTGGATACCCTTGATTTTCCCGAAAAGTATTTTATCAATGACGGTGGCGCGGTGCTGCTGGCGGAAAAGGACGGTGAAATCATCGGCACTGTGGCACTTCAGCCATTTGGAAATGGTGTTTTTGAACTGGCTAAAATGACCGTTGCGGAATCGGCGCGCGGACTAAAAATCGGAGAATTACTAGGGGTAGCGGCCCTTGAACGCGCCCGTGCACTGGGCGCAAAGCGTGTTTTCTTGCTGTCCAATACCAAAGCCTACCAGGCCATCAATTTGTATTTCAAGCTGGGCTTTCGATGCGAAGCCTTGGACAGTACGGAGTTTAAGCGGGCAAATATCCAAATGGCGATTAATGTTTGACGGGCTGTTGGCTATTGGCTGTTAGCCGTTGGCAGCACAGGATAAGATGCCAATTATGGCTTGATTTTCAGCATCCGAGACAAAAAAAATAATATTTTTGAATTTGGCAATGCCATTCAAAATAACCAATAATGTGCCGCCAACAGCTAAATGCCAACAGCCCTACTTCATTTTCCCCACATAATCCGGCAAATGCAAATACCCTTCTGGCCGGATTACCGCCTCCAGCTCAAACTGCGTAGCAACAGCGGCCACATCTTTACCATCCATACTGCCCTTTTCGTTGAGCACTTTGGCGAGTTCGAGCAGGAATCCGCGGTGTTTTTTGAGTAGCACCTGGGTTTCCTTTACCATACCCGCAATCATCGTTTCAATATCTTTATCCGTTTTGGACTTTTCCATGGCATGAGCGAATTCCAGTGAGTAATTGGCCTGGTAGCGCTCGTCGAAACCGTAGCGGCGTATGTAGTCCATGGCGAGCATGGAAACTTGTTCGCGGTCGTTGAGGCGACCCACGGTCGCGTTCATTTCACCAAAAATGACCTCTTCGGCAATACCTCCGGCCAGAAATACGGTGATTTTTTTCAGGATATTTTCCTTGGTCTCGTATATCTCGTGTGGAAAGGTGAAGCCGGCGGCATAGCTGCTGGCCACTTTTGATTTGAGTTGTAAGGGTGCCAGACCAAACAACACGACATAAGCCACAGCATGGCCAGCCTCATGCACACTCACATTGGCCACCACCTCCGCAATATTGCCCTGGCGTATCTTGTCGATGCGGCCTACGAATGGAATCTCGATTGGCTGACCGCCGATTACCGTTTTTATTTTCTGGGCAACATTGTCGTAGTCAATGGAGAACTCCGCGCATTCGCTGTTCAGGCACTCAAAAAGAAATTTGCTGAGGTTGGTCTCCAAAATATCGGTCACGCTGCTGAAAACAGGCCGAACCCCCTGCACCGGGAATACACCGTTGCGGTAAATCAGGCCGTAAATATTGTCGCTGACACTGATTTTTACCTCAAAGGTGTTTTCTGCTTTTACCAATATTTTTCCCACTTCTTTGCGAATAAGGGCTTCAAAATCGGCTTTTCGCAGACTCGGATAAATCAGGTGGATGTTGCCAAAACGTGCCACCTGCTCGGGCCGAAACCGGCGTGTCAGGGCGTTTTTGATGTCAACTGCGGTAATTTTCTTGGTAAAAGCATGGTAGATATCCGCATCCACCTCGCTGTCTGAAGTATGGGTCGCCATTTGGAAGGCCTCGTCCAGGTTGCCGCTGATGAGGATGAGCGTTTGAGAATAATCCACTGGCTCATACACGCGGCGTTTGCTTTTGGCTTCCATGATCAAGTCAAGCATTTGCTTTTTGCTCATGTCGGCGATGTCCACCACGTCTTCTTCCAGTTCCAGCATCTTTTTGAGGTTGCGGGCCTCCCAAATTCCCACGCTGTCGTGCATGGGATCGTCGTTGACGGCTTGGGCTTCAGCAGGCTTTCGGCTGCGCTGCCGCTGGTTGAACATGAAGTCGGAGATGTAATAATCAAAGTCTTCTTTTTCGCGCCGGGCCAGGCGGCCATCGCTAAGCAGCTCCCAGAAGTCGTTGAACTTGGTGCTTTGCACAGGCGAACCGTCAGAATCAATGGTATAGAAGCGCTGAATCTCGTCGAACAGCACAATAGAGGGCTTGTTGTCGATGATCCCATTGGCACTCAGGATGGCGCTGACGCTGCTAAAATAGGTGGTGTTGTCGGTGTTCCCGAGTTCCACCTCTGCGAAGCGCTCCTGAAAGTCCAGGTATTGGACGAGTTTTCGAACCAGGTCGGTTTTGCCCACCCCCGTCATGCCCCAAAGGCATACGATGATGGGCCGGGTGAGGATTTCGGGCATCAGGTACCATATCTGAATATAGTCCAACAGGCTGTCGACGATTTCATCAATGCCGACAAAATCCTCTTTCAGTCGTACGCGCAGCAATTCCAAAGCGGCGCGGCGCTCCCGAATGCGTGTTTTATCAACGGTAATTTTTTGCTTTTCCATAGCTGGGACAAAGAAACGAAAGGTTTTTGGGGAAAGTTCCACCTTGCTGTTTTCTGCTGCTTACTTTTGTGGATGCGCGTCACAATTACACTGCTGAGTTTTTGCTTCTTTTTTTCTTGCCAGGACAATCCACCCGTCAAACGGACGGACAATGTTGCCCGGGCGGTCTGTAGTTGTTCATCAGAATTGATGGATTTAAATAAACAAGCTGCCAAGGCCACCGGCACCATCGATTTTGAAGGCATTCAGACGGCCTTTAATATGGCCAAGACTTGTATTGCCAAGCAAAAGATTAAGCCAGAAGAGATGCCGGAAGTGGAGAAGGCGCTCGAGGTGCTGTGCCCGGAACTTGAGGCGGAGCATGAGTTGTTGGAAGAATTGATTGGGGGGTAAGGAAAGCCTAGTCTTTACACGGCCACACATAATCCGACAGCGGAAAAACTTTCCCTCGATAAGAAAAGTGCCACCACTCCGTACGGATGCCTTGAAACCCAACAGCCTCCATGGTTTCACGCAGGAGTCGGCGGTTTTTCAGCACCTCCGCAGGCAAGTTCATATTGTCGCTGTGCGCTTCCACGCCAAAAAAGTCATATTCGGTGCCCATGTTCAACTCCTTGCCCTTTGCATCCACAATGGTAAGATCAACGGCTGCCCCACGGCTGTGCATGGAGCCTTTGGCGGGCGGCGCTACATAATTGGGGTTGGGCACTTTATCCCACAGGCGCTGCTGGTAAGGGCGGGGGCGGTAGCAGTCGAACATTTTGAGCGACATGCCCTTGGCTTTCAGCAGCTTATTTGCCTTTACAATAGCCGCTGCGGCTTCCGGGCGCAACAGGCAGCGCGGGCAGTCGTATATTTTTGCTTTGGTAAAATTGTTGTCCGTAGCGTAGCGGATATCCAGCCTGATACTTGGATCAAGGGCGACAACATCGCTGAAGGTATCCGCTTCCTTTTGCTCCAGAGAGGCTGGTACCGTTGATTTTGGTGATTTTGTGTCTTTTTGTGCTGCAACATGGAGTGTCAGTAGGCACAAAAGCAGTGTGTGGAAACTTTTAGTCATCTCGTATAATTTTTTTAACACATAGACACATAGGGACATAGAAAACATAGTACGACAAACACGACAAAATTTTTCTTGCACAACGCCACAACCAAGACAACGTCGAGATGCTTTTGGTCAGAAAAGCCTTGCGACAACCAAGAACGAAGCCTTTTTCGTTGTGGCGTCGTGCGAGATTTTTTTATGTCGTGTTTGTCGTACTATGTTTTATATGTTCCTATGTGTCTACGTGTTAAAAATATGTGTTAGAAAAATCACATCATTTCGCTCCAACGGAGTACTGTCCCATACCCTTTCTCCTGGAAATACAGCCTTGTCTCAGCCTCTGATTTCTGGCTGGTAGCCAACACGAAATCGCCGCCCCAGGCCCCAAGGCTTTTCACTTCGCCCCAGAAATCAGCAAACAGCCGTGGTTTTACTGGTTGGAATTCCAGCAAGTTTCCAACGATATCCTCATGCTCACAGATATATTTTTCAAAATCGTGCAGGTTGTCGGCATTGAGTATACGTTCTGTCAGGTCTGAAATTTCGGTAATGAGCATTTTATTCCCCTGGAATTTTTCGCGGTAGCGGACAATGCCTTCCCTGGAGTTTTGCTTGTGTTCCAGGTAAACAAAGAACAGGTTCTCCCGAAAATTCGGTTCAAAGGCAACATAGCGGATATTGGGTTGATCGCCTTGCAAATGGTAGAGCAACAGTGACTCGGCATAAGCACAGGCTATATCATAGCCCGACCCACCAAGGGTATTGCGCAACACCGGATAGGGATCTACCTCCGCCCAACGGGCCATGGCAGCAATGATGGTGCTACTGGTACCGAGCCCCCAAACACGCGGGAAATCACAGTTGGTGGTTACTTCAATGCCTTGAACGCCGTGCAAAAACGAAGGGTTTTGTCGCTGGCAATCCCGGATAATCGAAGCCATCATTTCTGCTGCGCTCCGGTCACTGGTTTCCACCACGCCGAGATAGGGGAGTTCGTATTCCGCGCTAAACCAAACGGAGCCATCAGAATCTTTGCTTTCCCAGACAAGACCTTCCGCTTGGGCACGGGCTTTGACGGAGAGCGACTGTCCAAAACGTACAGGACAGGCTAAAGCTACAGCGCCATCTAAAACGAAATACTCGCCAGAAAGCAAGAGTTTCCCGTTCGCGCGGGTTTCAAAAGGTAATATTTGTGACATGGTGAGAGCCTAGCAATAATGCCGTGCGACAAATGTAACACGTATTCTTCAATATGTGCCAACTGAAAGCATCACGAGTGTGCAGCCTTCTACGACCTCAATTTTCTGTTTTTCAGCGAGTTCGGCCAGTTCCGGATTCTCTGCTCCAGGATTAAAAATAATTCGTTTTGGCTTTAATGAAAGCAAATAATCATAGTATTCGCGCTGCCGTTCAGCGCCGAGGTATAAAGTGATGGTATCAACATCTTCCACTTCGGGCCGCCCCTGCATAATTGGGATACCATTTATCTTCCCGGTTTTTATGCCTACTGGTACCACCTCATGGCCCTTTTGCGACAGGCGCTGCACAGCGAGGTATGCATACCGCGCTGGGTTGGTCGTAGCACCTAATACCAATGTTTTTTTCATAAAAGGATGTTCTTAATAATTCCACAAAACGCTCTGAACACTTGTTTTGGTGAAAAGTTATCAAAAACACTCTTTTAATAGGCTATTTGGGTAGTTTTGCGGGCTTTTACATAAAATAAAATCATTTTCAACCCGTCAACCCGTGTGCTAAATTATGATATTGAGCGATAAAAAAATTCTGGAATCTGTGGAGCAGGGCGAAATTGTTATCGAACCCTTTCGCCGCGAGTGCCTGGGCACCAATTCTTACGATGTACACCTGAGCCGCCACCTGGCGGTATACCTGGATCGTGTGTTGGACGCCAAAAAGCACAACCATACCAATGCGATTGAAATACCGCCTGAAGGCTTTGTTCTGGAGCCGGGCACTTTGTACCTGGGTGTCACGGAGGAATACACAGAAACACATAACTCCGTACCTTTTCTAGAAGGTAAAAGCAGCGTTGGGCGCTTGGGTATCGATATTCACGCCACGGCGGGAAAAGGCGACGTGGGTTTTTGCAATACCTGGACACTCGAAATCTCTTGCGTTCAGCCCGTACGTGTGTATGCTGGTATGCCCATTGGGCAGCTGATTTATTTCCTCGTAGAAGGCCCTATTGAAAACTACTACAACAAAAAGAAAAACGCCAAGTACAATGAGCGCACTGAAAAGCCCATAGAGAGCATGATGTGGAAAAATTTTTAATGGTGCCCAATAAGTCATTAGGGCAGAACTAAGGAAATTCTAAGGAAAAGTCAGCGTTTTGGTACCTATTTTTGCCAAAATACACCTTTGCATCGGATGAAAACCTCGGTTTCTTTTCGCAGATCAACAAACGCACTTATTCGATGAAGTACAAATTTATTTTGATTTTTGGGCTTAGCCAGCTTTTTTGGCTGCCCGCCTGCAACAACACCAGCAGTGCTGATACCCAGCAAAAAGCGAGCAATCCCGAGTTCCTTCACGCAGGAGTCCGGCGCATTACCGATATTATCCGCCACGATATTTTTGCGCCCCCAGTTTCGGCACGTATCTACGCTTATTCTGCCATTGCAGCTTATGAAGCGCTGATACCCGGCTACCCGGAATACAACAGCCTGGCAGGCCAGTTGCGTGGACTGACCACTTGCCCAACGCCTGAAGCAGGCAAAGAATATTGCTATCCGCTGGCCAGCACCAACGCGTTGCTTATTGTAGGCAAACAATTGGTTTTTTCAGAAGGCGATATGGAAAATCTGGAAGAAAAACTCTTCAAGGATTTTAAAGCTATGGGCATACCAAGTGCCGTCTACAACCGCTCCATGGCATTCGGAGAGGTCATGGCAAAGCATATTCTTACCTGGTCGAAATCAGATAACTATGCGCAAACGCGCAGCTCCTCTAAATTCACGATCGAGGTGAAGGATGCCGGCCGTTGGCGCCCGACTCCGCCTTCATACGGCGATGCTTTGGAGCCCCACTGGATGGATATTCGCACCTGGGTGATCGACTCCTGCGGCCAATTCTCCACAGAAGCACCTGTACCATTCAGCACTGAAAAAGGCAGTGAGTTCTACAAGCAAGCCATGGAAGTGTATGATATGGTAAAGGCCCAGCGCGAAGACGAAATAGCAACTGCCTGGTATTGGGACGACAATCCCTTCGCGATGGAAGTAAGCGGCCATATCGCATTTGCCCGTAAAAAAATCAGCCCAGGAGGCCACTGGATGAACATCACAGCACATGCGTGCCGCAAGGCGAATTACAGCATCGCGCAGTCGGCTGAAGCTTATGTGAAAGTTGCTTGCGCACTTGTCGATGGATTTATTTCATCCTGGCACTGTAAATACAAATACAACCTCATCCGCCCGGAATCATACATCAATCAGTACATCGACGCTGAATGGCGGCCACTGATTCAATCGCCTCCGTTTCCAGAGCATACCAGCGCACACAGTACGATCTCTGGTGCTGCATCTACGGTGTTGACCAATTTGTTTGGGGATAACTTCTCTTTTTCAGATTCTACAGAAACGGAGTTCGGCATTGACCCACGTACTTTCAACTCCTTCAATGAAGCTGCAGAACAAGTAGGGGTGAGCCGTTTGTATGGTGGCATTCATTACAAACAGGGAAACCAGGCAGGCCTCAAAAGTGGCCGTGAGATCGGGCAGTTCGTTTTTGACAAGATGAAAACGCGAAAGTAAGGGAGGATTGCCTTCGGTGCAACGCCAAAGGATATTGCACCCGTTCCAGCGGAACGGTATCTTCAACAAAATTCATGATATCCCGCGTGTTGTGCTAAAAGAACGGCGCCATTTCGAACATTCGAAATGGCGCCGCGCTTTTTAGCACTGTATATTCAATGCCTTAATTTTGCACCCCCGGACCAGCTGGGCTGCGATCCGCAGCTTCCATATAGGGCCTGAATCTTTCTTCCAGCTCTTTCCTGAGTGCGTCGTCTTTCATGTCGGATGCCATACGCATCAGATTGCCTGCTGTGCTCAGCGAGAATTGCTCCTCTTGTTTGTAAGCTTCCCTAAAGGTTCTGGACAATGAATTGTAGTATTTCAATTTGTCCTCCATCGTATTGGCGATCTCCTTTATTTTGTCAGCAGCTTTTTGATTTGCACCAGTACGGACATAAATATCGGTCATGAAGGCCGTAAACTGATCGTAAGGGAAGTTAAATTCCGGGAATACCTCGAAGTATTTGTCTACCAATGCTTCTGCCTTGTCTTTTTTGCCTTCGTAGATCAATTGTCGAGCAATACGGATCATGGAAACGCGCATGGTTTGCAGGCTGGGCAGGTATGACTTGTTGACGAATACCTTTTCTTTGTCAAAATTGCCCCATTTCCAGCTTTCCATAATGTTGCGGTAGGCAGTTTCTGTGTCTACACCGCCGGATCCAATGATACCGTAGGCTTCGGCGCTGCTTTTCACTTTTTTAGGAACCAATTGAAGGCTAAGTCCCTCGAGTTGCAGGTAATCCTCCAGCCCCAGCAATTTGTCTTCCCGACAAGTGACCGCCCAATAAATGGGACGTTTCCCAAAATTAGACGCCACAATATCCAGGATGGCCAATTCATCTTTGATGATGTATTTTTTGTCCTTGCCCAAATCCATGCGGATGGTATCCACAATCATAGAATCGTTGGCACTAATAATCTTATTGTCCAAACACAGTTGCTTGTTGACCACCATAAACATCTTCCGTGTTGGAAGGTAGGAATCAAAATCCCGGCCTCCGTTGGATGCCTGCCGGTGGTCTTCACCCATGAATTTCACCACCTGATTGATGTCCATTTCGCGTTCACCACCTGGCGCACCATACGGAATTTGCACCCGTTTATAGCCCCTCAATTGCTCCTGAGGAATGCTCATCGCAATTGCCGGGGAATTATTGACAGCCCTGCGCAATTGTCCAATGTACCAATCCACCGCGATCAGGGACAAGTTGACCACCCGCACATCGGTGCGTATGCCCTCCACTTCCTGGCAGTACCAGAGCGGATAGGTGTCATTGTCGCCATAGGTAAATATGATGGCGTTGGGCGCACAAGAATTGAGGAAGTTGCTGGCGTAGTCGCGGCTGGCGAAGTGCTTGGATCGTGCATGGTCGTCCCAGTTTTGGGTGACCATAAGCAGGGGGGCAATTAGTCCAACCATGATGGCTATGGGCGCAGCAACGGCTTTCAAGCTTTTGGCCAACATTTCAAAAATGGCCAGCACGGCCAGCCCGATCCAAATACAATAGGTAAAAAACGAACCGGCCAATACATAGTCCCGTTCGCGTGGCTCGTTCGGCGGTTGGTTGGAATACACAATGATACCAATACCCGTAATGATAAATAAAGCCATTATGGCCGCAAAATCTTTTGGCCTTCGCCTGTAATGGAAGAACATCCCCAACAAGCCCAAAAGGAATGGGATCATGTAGTATTTGTTCTTAGCCATATTATTCCGTTCATCTTCCGGCAATTGCTTGAGGTTGCCCAAGTCAACCTCGTCAAGCACATCAAATCCTGTTATCCAGTTGCCAGAGCTTGGATCCCAGGAATAATAACCCTGATCGCCATTTTGCCGGCCTGAAAAATTCCACATAAAGTATCGGAAATACATCCAGCCAACCTGGTAACGCCAGAAAAACGTAAGCTGGTCGCCGAACGTTAAGGGGCCAGTTGGTTTATCGATCCACTGGCGGTACAATTTTGGTCGACCCTGTGAGTAATCCCCCATGCGTGGGAACAGCGCTTGATCTTTTGAGTCGTATTTGTAATCTACTTTTTCATCGACCACTTCATAGCGCTTACCTACGCGACCGTAGCGCTCCTCACTGTTCATGCCAACAGGTTGTGCGTCGAAATCAGGTCCCCGTAGCAATGGGCGTTCGCCATACTGCTCACGGTTGAGGTAAGGCAGCAAACGCATCGGATCCGATGGATCGTTCATATTAATGGGCGGATTGGCATTGGCGCGGATAATCACCATGCCATAGGAAAAATAAGCCACCACCACCAAGCCAAAGGCAACAATGATCCGTTGCAGGAGTCCGTTTTTGGTGCTTTCTGCCCGTTTTAAGCCGAACCATATAGCCGCGCCAAAAAGTAGCAATACCAGGACTATTCCGGAGTAAAACGGCAGCCCAAAGCTGTTGACAAAGAGTTTGTCAAAACTTGCCCACATGGTTGGAATGCCCGCGATAACCAGCTTCTGAATGGCAACAATAGCAAATACCCCAACGCCTGAAGCGATCATGGTGCCCAATACCGTTGGCTTTTTTGACTTTTTGAAATAGTACAGCATCGCCAGTGCCGGGAAGGTGAGCAAGCTCAACAAGTGTACCCCAATGGACAAGGCCGCTGAATAGAAGGTAAATACCAGCCATTTGTCAGACTCCGCAGTATCGGGCAGGTTGTACCATTTCAACACGGACCACAACGTCATGGCCGTGAAAAATGTGGACATGGCATATACCTCGCCCTCTACAGCTGAAAACCAAATGGAAGAAGTAAATGCAGCCGCCAAACCTGCGACCACACCAGCGCCAACAGTGGCAATTGCTGCGGCACCTACCGGTTCCGCTTCACGACCGACTAAAGCAAGCCGTGCCAGAATAGTGGTACTCCAGCAAACAAAAAGCGCCATAAATGCGGTGCAAATTGCAGACATCAAATTTACACTGTAGGCGATTGACGCTGGATCGCTGGAAACAATCGAAGCGACCCAGGTAAACATCCGTCCTATCAATAAGAACACCGGTGCGCCTGGCGGGTGCACCACCTGCAACTTGTATGCCCCTGCAATAAATTCGCCGCAGTCCCAAAGGCTGCCCGTTGGCTCAGCAGCCAGGCCAAGTACAATGGCCGCGATGGCAAAGGTGATCCATCCGGCTATGTTGTTAAGTTTTTTAAAGGAAAAATCCATATTTTCAAGTGTAAGCAAATCGTCTCTGAAGCGAGAGAATTTGTAAAGACCGCGCAAAACTAAAAAAGTCCGACGGTTGTTCGGCAATTTCGGGCATATTACAATGGGAAGAATTTGCAAAAACAGATACAAGTGGCCAAATCAGGTCGTTGGATATGGCATTAGACGAGCCTTGACCTGCTCAATAGATGGAGCGTGGGTGCATTTATCATAACCCATTTATGGCAGTCTCATAAGTCCCATCGGGACTTTACCTTTGGTGTAGCAATGCCAAAGAATTATTGCACCCGTTCCAGCGGAACGGTATCTTAAGCTTCTACCCCCTGACGCAGGTTAACGAAAAAAAATGAGCCATCCTGATCATGTAGGATGACTCATTTTTTTTAGACGTTTGTTTGCTTGCAGGGCAACTTAGGTAAGGAAAATACCTCTACCTGCGCTTAAATTCCCAGTTTTTTCTTCACCAAATCCGTTACATCATCGGTTTCAGCAGCATAAAGCATGGAACCAGAGCTGGTATCGAATATCATAAGGTATTGGTTTTCAGTGGCTACCGCTTTGATGGCGTCGTCAATCCTTTTCAAGATAGGCTTCAGCAACTCGGTGCGTTTGTCCGTTACAGCCTGCTGTGCTTCCTGCTCAAATTTCTGAATTGCTTCCTGTTCCTTCTGCAATTCAGATTCTTTGGTTTGGGATTGCACAGGCGTGAGGGTGCCTGATTGATACGCAGTTTGATAGGTGGCTACAGCGGCTTGGAAGGCTTTGGTGAGTGAATCATCCTTTGCACTGAGATCGTCTGCGAATAATTTCAGGTCGTCATTGGCCTTTTTTGTGTCGGGCAATAACTCAAGCAAGTTGCCGAGATTCATGTGGCCATATTTTGGCGCAGCTTGGGCATTCATCGTAGCGCTACCAAACAGCAACGCAAACAAGATAAAGATGGGTGTCTTTTTCAACATTATAAGTTTGTATTTTTTAAAAGAAACGAAAAACGGCGACAAAGGTAACATTTGCACAGAATCAAGGGTTAATTGTAGAAAAGCGGTTTTGACAAATTTTCCCACTTTTTCAAAATAATAACGCACAAAGATCAAATTCAGTTGCTAACGGTTTGCAAAACCCTTAAAAGGTTTATTTGTTAAATAAGGGTTAAGCAAGCGCGTTAAGGTGGGACGAATCAGACCACTTAACCGTTCATTCGGCGTATCTTTGTCAAGTTCCATCCTGTTCAAATGCAAAAATGAAAAAATTTCTTCCGCTTCTCGCGCTTTTTATTGCCCTGTTTGCCGACCTACATGCACAGGAAAGCTCAAACCCCCGACTGATTCAGTTTTCTGGAATGGTCATCACAGAAGTTGAAGGGCGCATGGCGCCTGTGCCCTACGCGACCGTTTCTTTGCCAGAAAAGCACCGCGGCACCTACTCTGACTACCGCGGCTTTTTCAGTATCGTGGTGGAAAAAGGCGACAAAGTGCGCTTTTCCTGCATCGGCCTTCAAACCGTAACCGTCACCGTGCCCGACACCCTTTCACAGGATCGTTACGCCGTGATTCAGCCCATGTCTCAGGATACTTTCTACCTGCCGGAACTGGTCATTTTCCCCTGGCCTTCGAAAGAACACTTCAAAATCGAGTTCCTGAAAATGGATGTGACACCAGAATTGCAGCGTCGCGCCACTGAAAACATCGCCAATGAATACCTGGCCGAAGCCCGCAAAAATCCCGACATGGTGCCTTACGGTGGCCGCGAAAGCGCCAATTTCTACCTCCGCCAGCAGTCCCGCGAGTATGTTTACCTCGGACAAACGCCACCCATGAACATCTTCAGCCCTTTGGCTTGGGGGCAGTTTTTTAAGGCTTGGAAGGATGGGAAGTTTAAAAAGCAGGATAATAACTGATTCGAGTGCGGATTTGGGAGTGCGGAATGCGGAGTGTGGAATGCGGAGTGCGGAATGTGGAGTGCGGAGTGCGGAGTGCGGAATGCGGAATGTGGAGTGCGGATTTGGGAATGCGGAATGCGGAATGTGGAATGCGGAGTGTGGAGTGCGGAGTGTGGAATGTGGAGTGTGGAATGCGGAATGCGGAGTGTGGAGTGCGGAGTGCGGAGTGCGGAGTGCGGAATGCGGAGTGCGGAATGAGCACATTATTTCAGCTTACTTCTAGCTGATCATTTCAGCACCATTAATCGCAATGTCATTGATTTTAAAGCCTCGGAGATGCCAAACGTTTGTTTGGCAATCAATATATTAGATAACGTGTGATATGGGCAAATACCTGCCTGAACGACGCTAACTAGGTTCCAAAAATGTCATCTTATACCTGAACCAGTACTGCAAAGGCGCACCTAACTTTCACTCATTTTGATTAGATTAAGCGGATTATAAATTTATATCCCGCTTAAAGTGGTGCAAAAATGATAGATCAAGCGGGATATAAATTTGCAATCCGCTTAGCCCTCCTTTTTTGACAGAAAAATGGTAAGGTGTTCTTATTGACAGGCATGTACAAAAAGTGGAGCTCTTGAGGCTGCACTAAGCTCTCCTAGCCCGAGGTAGGGATCAAATATAGCGCAGAGGCACATACGCTCACCAACAAAGATGTAGAAAACCTGGAATCCAAAAAAAGGTCTTCCGATATCACCGTAAAACCAAAAAACAACTATTCAGCACCCTCATCACCACGGTTGGAATAACACAGAATCAGCACAAAATAAATGCTGTTGATCAAGTCGTAACGCTGGATGATTTGTTTTTAACGGTAGACGATGGACGGTAGACGGTATGCACATCTTTTGAGCCTTCTCTTGGCATTGAGTTTCAGCACCCAGGCAAAAGAGTGTTTTTTATTGGCAAAGGTGCTGAAACTCAATGCCAAAAGCAGGCTCGTAAGTTGTGCTACCGTCCACCGTCTACCGTCCACCGTCTACCGTCTACCGTTAGAACACATGTCTTTCCGCATGGTAGCTTGACCGCACCAACGGACCACTTTCCACGTATTTCAGGCCTTTTTGAAGCCCTACTGCTTTGTATTCGGCAAACTGATCGGGGTGCACAAACTCCGCCACTTCCAGGTGCATTTTGGTGGGTTGTAAGTATTGGCCCAGGGTGAGGATGTCGCAACCGTGCGCCACTAAATCGTCCATGGCCTGGTACACTTCTTCGGGTGTTTCGCCCAGGCCGACCATAATGCCGGTTTTGGTGCGTTTGCCGAAGTCTTTGATGCGTTGTATTTGTTCGAGGCTGCGCTCGTATTTTGCTTGTGGGCGTACTTTTCGGTAGAGGCGCGGTACTGTTTCCATGTTATGGCTCACCACTTCCTGCCCGGCAGAAATCATGCGTTCCAGGGCTTCCCAGTTGGCTTTTGTGTCGGGAATCAGCGTTTCAATGGTGGTTTCAGGGCAGAGTTCTTTAACGGAGCGCACGGTCTGATACCATATTTCAGCGCCCCGGTCTTTCAATTCGTCGCGGTTCACGGAGGTGATGACGGCGTGTTTGACCTTCATCAGCCAGATGGCTTCGGCGACGCGACGTGGCTCGTCTTCGTCATATTCTTTCGGACGGCCAGTTTTTACGGCACAGAAAGAACAAGAGCGGGTGCAAACATTGCCCAAGATCATAAACGTAGCCGTGCCAGCACCCCAGCATTCACCCATGTTGGGGCAACTACCGCTTTGGCATATCGTGTGCAGCTTGTATTCGTCCACAATGTTGCGCACATTGCGGTAGTTCTCGCCCATGGGCAAGCGCACTTTTAGCCATTCGGGGCGTTTGGGCCGCGCTTCGGCATTTTTGTCTAGGATGGGAAGTTCGAGCATGATAGTTTGCAGAACGCCAAAGATAGGCTGAATGTTTATTGCAAGCCAGCCAACCAGTTAGAAATCTTGGTCAGGTCGGCTTTTGGTACGGTCGGCTGCGCCAACATGGGCACATAACCCGGCCAGTTTGCTGGCTCTGGCTTTTTAATCAATGCAATAATGCGCTTGGCGGAATATTTCTTTGCGGCGATGTCGGTCCACTTTGGGCCTACCAGTTTGCGCGCCATGTTGTGGCAGGCAGCACAGCCATGCCGATCGAGCAATGCTTGGATGTCCGCGGGGATTTCCGGGCCAGATTTTTCCGGGGCGGGGGCAGGGGCGGGGGTAAAAGCAAGCAGGACGGCAAGCAAGGGCAAAAGCACTAATAATTTTATCATTTTATCACCTTTTTTAATTGAAATGGTGGTTAAGGCAGTCCAAAGGTCGGAATGTAAGGGGAGTTTGTGGGGGTCTTGATGGGGTTTTTGAAAAAAATAACAGAACTATAGATCGGTAGCGCCATGGGTAGCGCGGCATTTCATGGGTAGCGCGTCGTTTTGTAGGTAGCGCGGCACTTATTGCCAATGTCGTTGACTTTGCGTATGTACACATCCCTGCATTGTATGGCATCAACGTTCAAACATGCTGAATACCAAACAGTGGTGTCATTCCGAGCGAAGCGAGGAACCTGAGGAATAACGATGCCAATTATCAGGTTCCTCGCTTCGCTCGGAATGACACCTCTGTTTGGTATTCAATATGGAAATGAAAGCGGAACAACTGCTTTGCCAATTGCTTCTAGCCAGGTTTTGACTTTTGTACATTTACGGGACGCGGGTCTAATGCCTAGGAGGTTTTTGCCACGCTGCCATCGTCAAAATCGCTAAGTCAACGGCATTGGCATAAATGCCGCGCTACCTACAAAAATACCGCACTACCTACAAAAATGCCGCGCTACCAAGGCCATTGGATTCCTATATATATACGACCACGTTTTCCTATATATACATTCAGTGGCGACACATAGACGCTACGCGTTGATATATACGCCATATATGCTGCGCCTATATATGGGCTTATATACTAGCAAGGCTTTTACGTGTGCTGCGCACATGAAAAAAGGGTTGGCTCGCCGAGCGCGCCAACCCCAAAGGGTAAAAGGGTAAAAGAGCCAAAGGGTTACTTTGTCCTGGCAAGGCGAAAACCCAAACCATTGCTGCGAAAGCCGGGTGCGCCGACGCCGCGATACGCCACACGGCAGTCCTGCGGGTCGCCGAGCCACGACCCGCCGCGACGAACACGGTAGGAGCCGGTCGATGGGCCAGTCGGATTGGTTTGGCTGCCGGAAGGATAGTCTCCGTACCAATCGCTGCACCATTCCCAAACATTGCCGCTCATGTCGTGCAAGCCCAGCGCATTCGGGCTGTTCAGGCTACCGACGGGAACGGTTTTTTGCCGGTATTCGCCAGCTAAGGAATAGGATTTTTTATACGATGCGCTGCCGTCAAAGTTCACTGCTTTCGGGTCTACAATATTTTTCCCATTGCCAAACAGCACTGCTTTGCCGCCGCCGCGCGCAGCATACTCCCATTCGGCCTCGGTGGGCAATCGGTAGGGCTTTCGCCCGGCAGG
>Ga0209390_10005323_pt1 | contig 18344 bp, 22 predicted proteins | sample BON01_FD_187212 | JGI IMG/M metagenome (GOLD analysis project Ga0209390, IMG submission 187212) | Freshwater microbial communities from Lake Bonney liftoff mats and glacier meltwater in Antarctica - BON-01 (SPAdes) (version 2) | ecosystem: Environmental > Aquatic > Freshwater > Ice > Glacier...
CGGAGACTGGTGGAGCTGACCGATGGGTGTTACAGCGAAGGGGATTCCCAGGGGTTGCCAGGGTTTATTCACCCCCGTGTCCTTGGGATACCCACTATCAGTTTTCAATAAAAACTCTACTCTCAAAGAAGAAGCCTTCCGTAGCAGATTCTAAACCCAGTTTAAACAAATAACAAACCAAAAAAAAATCAAAATACATAAATAATCTAGGGAAAGAAACAACAACTCAATCATGGGCGCGCGGCGGCGAAACCTACGAATGGCGCGCGGCAGCGCCGCCTCTGTTTGTCTTCGTGCTCGCCGTTACCTGCTTTATACTCCACCAAGACCTCACACCCAGCCTCGCACTCACACAACACAACACCCCTGCACGCAACCACACTTCACTCCCACCTCCCTCTTTACTCCCACCGTCCCCACACCCACACCTTCCAACACATCATTTTTTGCAAATGTATTGGCCCTAGGTTTTGTGTTCGCTTCTTTGTGAAGGGTGCGCACAGCATGGGTCTATTTCACATCCACACAACCCACTCCATTAACACCCGCGCACACCCAACCCCCACACCCCTTGACAAAGTATACACAAGAGCCTTGGTTGTACCCCCCTCCTTCCCTCACCAAAGAGCGTTCGTCTGTGGGGCGTGCATAGGCACCGCACAGGTTGGTGTCTCCTTGGTGTCCCTTTTCAATCCACTCTTCAAACAGTCTAGGTGTATTGTTTCGATGTATGTTTGACGTGATATTTGTGACACATGAAAGTATGATGACAATACCGACACTGTGTGTGTTGTTTTGTTTAATTAAACCAATATTGGGGAATCAATGAAAGGTCCCGGAGTTTCTTGACGAGCGAGCCAAGAGAGAACGAACTCACGATTGAAAATCGCCGACGCACCACCTCACCCTGACCTCCCTTAACCTGGGGTGGCCGGATCCTCACCCTGCACCTTAACTACGTAGCTGGTTATACTGATCCCCTCCTCTTCCTCTTCGAACGGATCCAGCAACTAACGACGTTGACAACCAGGGGCAAGCCCTGGCGGCTCCGTGTCTGGGCAGGTCCAAATCAGCCTCATTGGTGAGGGCCATGAATGATGATATGATATCTTAGCTACTGTGGTCCCAGTGTGTGAAATCCTTTGCCACCCATGACCTTCGCAAAGCAACACTTGTATTTTTATAATTAAATAAAGAAGAAGAAAACCCGAAGGAAAGGTGCTTGCGTTGTTTGCACTTGAGAGCTACTTAACCATCTGGTGACGAGTTTAGACTCCTCTGGGAGTGTGACTGGCAGCGACTGGTGGGCCCACCGGGCGCTCCCGGGAGGAGAGGGTATGTGCGGGGGAAAAGGGTGGATGTCCAATTGCGGACCTTTTGGGTTGTTGTTGCCGAGATAGCGACGAGTTTATACTCCTCTGGGAGTTTAGGATCTGGAGCTGGTGTACCACGAATTCACACTCATGTTGGAGGATTTCAGCAGGCTGGATATGGCAGTCAGAGGCATATGTCGGGGTGCAAGGCCTGTTGGGAGTAAACCAGAATTTGTCAGGGGCACATGACGCTTGAGGTGCTGGGTGCTAGGTTGCTAGGGGTTGGAGGAGGACTCGAGGAGCAGCCATGTGTGGTTGGTGGAGTCGTTGTCTGAGTCTATATTGTAGTTGTCCAGTGATAGACAGTGCGGCCCGGAACTACTATCATCAGGGTAGAAGACAGTGAAATTAACTATCTGCTTACACACTGTGCATTTGGGGTTGCTGTTCCACGCAGATATCTTGCCAAGACACCAACCATATGTGGGCCATTTGAAGAGTATGTGCTGCCCCAACATCTGTTGTCCAGCAGGGTAAAGGGGTTGCCTTGTGGTGGTGCGGACGCTGGCTGGAAACCGGGTGGAAGTAAGATAGGTGAGAAATCATCATTGCTATCAGATGACTGGGCAGCATGATCATCAGAGGACAGATCCACAGAAACAGGGTGAAGGGATGTGACGTGCATACGGAGGGCGTGTGCAAACTCGCCACAGATGGGGGTGGCTTCTGTAATCCATCCTTTGAGTTTGGTGAGGACTGGTGGGGTGGGATTGCCAAGTACCAGTTGTGTCATCTCATCTGGTGTGAAGGATGCGAAGGGAGGAAGGTCCAGTAAGCGTGTGAGTCCTTGGAATTTAGCAGCGAACTGTGCGAGGACCAAATTGGTGGCTGGGCCATGACAAATAATGTGCATTTCGTCCCCCAGTACTGTTATGACTGCAGCAAGGCAGTGCGGTCACACTCTGTCTGTGTAGTCCGCCCGGGCATGTCTGAATGCATAATGAAGGTGGGAAGGAATAATGTGACTAGTGTGCTGTGTGCGGATCCGCAGAAGTTCTAGTTGATAGGGGCAGCATTGGTGGGTGAGATATGGGGCTGGTTTATACATACTGTGTTTGTGTTTGTTGTGGAGATGCCAGTGTATGTATGCTCGAACTCGGCCTGGTGGGTTGCTGAGTGTAAGTTCGAGGTGCTTGCGCCATTGATCAGAGCATTGAGACTCAAAGTATTTCTTGTATAATTTCTCTTCGTTGAAGGGGTTGGCCAAGGAGATATTATGCGGCAGGGGGGAGGCAGGATCACGCCGAGCGGGATCTACGTGACAGATTGCAGTCTGCATGCGGTCTTCAAGTGTGTGCACCACTTGTAGAAGGGGCTGCCACAGGTTCCATAAAAAGTGCTGAATAGTGTCAGGAGGGGAGGAGTGCAGCCTGAATCTGAATTGTGCGAGCTGCAGGTTCTGTGTGATGTACAGAGGGGGAATACCAGTGTCAGCAAGTAGTGCTGTGGGGTGCCCATAAACATGCAGTGTGGTGCTGAGTGACCTGTTGAGAGTGGCCTGTAATGTTTGAACCTGTAAGGCAGCGGATATGTAACGGAGGTACACACGGGTCTAAACCTCTTACACGGAGCAAAATTTCAGAGATTTCTCAGTGGCAAAACCTCTGAACTCAAAATTTCAAATCCGAGAATTTCATGCACGTTGAATGGAGTGAAGAGAAGTTCTTGAAAGGTAGTGTGGGTCACCAAATCAAGCTATGCTTCTGAAACAAGCTTCAGATGACAGATCTTTTGCTCATGCAGCTGGCAAGCTATAGATATGTGCTAACAAGAAAAATATAATTTCAACTTTATGTCTTGATAGATTTTATTTATTAGCCAAATTTTCTGGTATTGTTTTTTGATACTTCAACACTCTTTCATGCATTCTATTGTAGCGCTCCAGCTGCATGAATACAAGGCCTATCTTTTGGTGTTTGTTTCAAAAGCGTAGCCTCCTTTTTTCATCCACAATACCTTTTAAGAAATTCTCCTCGCTCCATTCCATGTGCACGAAATTCTCAAATCGACATTTCCATTTGAATAACACACTTTTGCCCCGGAGAAATGTGTGGGAGGTACAGTAGGAAGTGTGGGAGGACGCATGATTTCCACAAGTTGAGCATTTCAACAGGCGAACTGCAAAATGTAGGGTTGGAGTGGTGCTTGTTAGGCGGGAGATACATATGCCCTCCAAGAGTTTGGCCAGGGCACTACTCAAATAGATACCACGGTAGGATGCTGGATCTGCCCTTAATTTGTCCCCACCCTTGTAAATTGGCTGCATCAATGACATCTGCCATGCCTTAGGTTGGATCTCGTGCTGTCATAGTGTACCAAAGACTTCATGTAGAATTTCCTCGAATTTGGGGCCTCCTGCTTGGATCATGCGGTTTGTGATACCATCATCCCCGGGGGATTTATCAGAGTTCAGTTTTTTGATGTCATTCTGGAGTTCTTGTGGTTCAATGTCCGTATGAAAGAGCGGGTCAATACGAGGGATAGGGTGCTCTACTTGGTACAGTATTTGTTTTTCACTAGTTGTTACCCTATGGGCAGCTGCCTCGTCGTAAGGGGACTGTGCATTTTTGAAGAGATGGTGTCCGAGGGCATACCTGAACCGGTGCCACGCCTGGTGGTCGAGAGTAAGTGGGCCTAGTTTCCATATCCGAGCATCTGTGTGGACACCACCCTGGTACGCTACCATACCCGACATGCTGTGGGTACTTTCTGTGCCTGTTTTGCTAAAAATATGATGATGACGTATCAACAATTCCCCCGAATCCGGTACGTGAGTCAGGTCTCAGTCATGAGTTTTGCAGTAGGGAAAACAAACGTACTATAGGCCGGCCAAAGGTTAATTAATTGATTAATTAATCCATTAATTAATTAAAAGAAGATTCTGACCTGTCATTCGTGGAAAATAATTTTCCTACTTCATTAACAGGACAGAGTACCCATGAGGACTAGCTCAAAAAATCCGGCCTGCGGCGCATTTTGTTTGATAAGTCTTGCCTGCGGCGCATTTTTTTTCATAAAAAATCTGGCCTGCGGCGCATTCTTTTCATAAAAAATCCTCTTCTTAATCATTTGGGGATGCATTTCATTTCAAGTTTCTTATTCTGTCTACAAATTCATTAGTAGTGAAATGATCTGAACTCCAATACTGAGTGATCGCTTCGGTGTGATTCTTAACCGAAACCGTTTTTGAGAGAAGTGCTTCCGTTGACATAATCTGAGTCTCGGCCGGCGTGACCGTGACAGTGGAGAGCAAGCAACAAACTTGGACAAAACAGAGTCTCCCTCAGAGGTATTTATGTGTGGGGTGTCAACTCAAAAGTGACCGAGCAATCAGTTCACTATGTTTGAAATGACACCTCAGAGCGCGTGACTCGACGCTGTGACGACACCGTTGATAAGAAGCGAGTGAATTCTTGTGTACCAAAACACCTCTTTTTGGAGGAATTTGAGCAACCAAAAATATCGCCAAACAAACCCGGAAATGATTTCTCCGACGCGCTACTAATGTCAAGTTTTCAAAATTTCGCGGCTGACGCCGCAAAAAAACAAAACCGCGGGTTTTTTGAAACCGTGCTTCGCGTGGTTTTAATTAATGAATTAATTCGGGGCCAAACATTCTGAGAAGTTGTTTTATTCACTGGAATTTTGTTGAGTTGGCAGGCAGGCAGCGATCTCTACCCACCAAATGCTTAATCTCTCCCGCCGTCAAAACCCAATACGTCATACAAAGCATGGGGGGACGCTGATTGGTGGTTGAGGATGCGTCTTGTATAGGGCTTACGTAAGTCCAGCGATGTGAGCTAGCCCGTCAACTTGTAGAGTGTTAACCATGGATTGACAAGTACGTGGTTTGTGCCGCTGTCTTTGGTATGCACGTCGTGGTTTGTGCCTCTGCCAGTGTGTGACCACTCCCAGACGGTTTACTTCCCTCCCAACAGGAGGCGGAGTATATTTTTTCGGGTTTTATTCCAACAAATAAACAAACAAACAAAAAACAACAACAACAAACAAACAAAACGTTTATAGTACATGAATTGCAGGAGTGCCTTCGAGCCAGGCGCTTCCGGGCTACCTTATTACTGCACCTCCATCTGTGTGCGTTCCTGCTGTAATTGGCGCACTAGCTGTGTGGATTCAAAATCAAAAGAAACAAAAAAATGGTAAGTTGAAATCACCAACAGGTTGGGTCTTCGAAAACAAAAAAAAAAACAAACAAACAAACCATATGGGACCATATGGTTTCAGGTAGTTTTATCGTAGGTATGGTTGACAGGAGGAAGAGTCACTGGCACACCACTTGTCCAATCACACTTGATTACAGTGTCCAGCTTGGGTATGAAGCGTGAATCAAACCCGAACACATTTACATCACGATGCATATATAGACACGTATGTAGACAACACTGTATTGACACACAGAACACATGTGAAGATAGTGTGCGAGAGGGGAGGACATTGGACATGGTTCGAAGAAATTCTTTTTATACAAACCTCAAACAAGCCGTACTTTCTAGATTGTCAAACTGTTGACCCATGTAGACATGTGCTCCTCCTTGTCTTCATTCTCTACATCCGAATGATTTCAGAGGATGTATCAAGTTGATAGACACCCATGATCGCATCTCCCGAAATACTTTGCTCATCAACCCATTTTTGGTACTTAGTCAAGATGTCAACGTTGGGTCGCACCTTAATCTCTTTGAGCCTGAGAGAAGTAAAGCCTGAATGCTTCAACCCAGTTTGCCCATTCATATCTTGTAGACAACACTATTGTCAAAAATAACACACTAACACATACAATAATTACGAGGAATGTAGAGTATGTCCTCCATACTCAACTTCCTTGGTACCACGCGTACCTGTATGTACGGGTATGTGTAAGAAAGTACATGTTCTTTATGTTGGGTGACAAACATGTGTACCCCTTACTGATGACCCTGCAGCACCCTCAAGACTCTGCAATGCTTGACCATGAAAATTCTCGGGCAGGCCGTTGACGTTCTTCTTCGTATGAATAGAAATTGCTGTCGCGGGCGTGTTGTCTTCCCGGAGAGCTGTGGCCGTAAGCTCCTGCTGCTGCACATCACCAACCCGCTGCTCCATTGGCGGTTTAGCTGCACCATCTTGGCCTTTTCCCTCCACTTGTGGAGGTCAATCCCTATTTTCGGAGCCTGCCTGCTAGAGTGTAAAGTTAAGGTACCATAGAAATCTTATGGTACCTTAACCTATGGTACCTTACCTCATGGTACCATAAGAATCCCAGCGAGCTACCATATTGTATGGTATCTTTTACCATATGGTAGGCATTGGGTATGATAATTTCTCGACTAAGGTACCTTCATAACTCTGCCAAGAGGCCGAGATTTTCAACAGAAAAATCAACAAAAGAGAACGTGTGGAAAAAAAAATGTGCGTTCCTGATGTAATTGGCGCGCTAGCTGTGTGGTGGCAAAAAAAAAAGTGCTTGACAGCGTGTACATGAAGTTTGTTGTGTCTGAATACGTATCACGTAGAATATTGAGATACCGACCGCCGACCTCAGGTGTGTCCCCCTTCGACCTGCCACCATGTTAGGTTTGAGTGTTAAACAAAACAATTGCATTGTTAGTCCACAGTCCGTCTGCTCCTACGTGAATTAGTCACGCAGTAGTTTTGACTTACTGTTACGTGAAATAGTCACGCAGTAGCCCTTTCGTGACGAGTTCTACCCTCGAAAGAGTGCAGAATCTTTCGTTTTTTTAGGCTATCACGTCCCCAGGGCCCTCACCATAAGTTTGGTTGAAACATTGATAACAATAGATTGAATAAGATGCCCACCAACGTTGTGAGCTGTTTTACCCACTTGCAGGGGATCTGATTTGGTCTACCATAAACTAGGTAATGCTCCGTTCCCCCGGTCCGGGACAGTTTCTTGGGTCCTAGGTGGTTAATCGGGTGCTCACCACCCGCTTAGTCCAGTGATTAGGTTGTGTCTTCAAAACCAAAGAAAGAAGAAAAAAAGATGACGCTGGGTCTTTTGGGTCAATCTGATGAAATTCATCGTTTTGAAGAAGAAATAAAGTTCTGTCAAATAATATATTAACATTCGGATATATTTTTGATATTGATTGTGTATGGAGCCTTCTAGTACACACCTGCAATTTCATCACTGCTAATATTTCTTGATTCTGTAGTATTTTGGGTATTTTGGGATCTTTTGCTGTTTCTGTCTTCCTTTTGCTATCCTTTTGGGGGACGTGATAGCCTACAAAAACGAAAGATTCTCAAGAAATCATGGACGAGGGTACCAGGACTCGGCCAGATTACTGAGATTACTTGTCGAATCGTCTGACAAACAAATTGAGGAGCCACTTGGGATAAAATTTTGCACAAAAATCGAGAAATATCGGAAACGTGAACGCCGGGAGTGTGAGCGCCAAGGGCATGGTGACAAATCTTCCCAATTGTTTCTCAACATGAAACCAAATACAAACACTCAAAGATTGTCTTTGCAGCCACATCTGTTGCGCTCAGCTCGGGACGTCTTGGGACGCAGTTGTTAAGGCTTCCCGCGCAGTCTCTGATAGGGAGTCAGGTGCCCTCTCTAGAGCACATCAGTCTGTTCGTGGGTTTCTCACGAACTCCACACGGTGTCGTTCGGACAAACAATTCACCGCACAACGGCATATCCACTCGTGGTTTTTGACAGCTCCTGCACAGTATATGTCTGAACAACCAAAATACCAGCCCCTCGACCAGCACGCTGCCCCGGGCGTCGTCCAGAGAGCATAAGAACCCAAGAACTCAGAATACTGGTTCGTCGTGATGGTGTTCAGAGGCACACACAAAAGTAGTGCAGGAGGGAGGAGCAACAATTGGCACTGGCAAACGCACGCAGTGGACACTCAACATTGCTATTATTAAACGTTGCAGGTGGCCTCACAGCATGGCCGCGTAGCGGCGGCTCCGCGGTGGTGGCACAAGGACCACCGGACGAGGTATGGTGTCGAACGAGCAAGGCATGCACAATACACTACAGGATCAGACAATGCACGTCTCATGCAACAAGGTCACACTGTTCTGAAACATGATCATGAAGCATCATGGAAGCACTCAACAACCACGATACCAGCCCCTCGACCAACACACCACCCCTTCGGACGGCGCCCAGAGAGCATACGCACCCACGAACCCAACTTGATACTGGTTCGTCGTGATGGCAAGAGATGAAGCGCCTCATGCAGACTCGTGGAGCGCACCCACATGTCAGAAGAGATCTAAAAACTAACATTTTAAAACCGAGTGCGTGTTGACTACACGCACATACCACGATACCTACGAACATGATTGGTTCCATGTTCCATGTGTCAATTGTGGGAGTGTGTGCTGCTTTGTTTTATTAAACTGATATTGGGGAATCAATGTACGGTCCCGGTGCTGTTTGATTCGTGCCAGGCGTTTTCAGACTCAGGCTTCCTTATTACTGCACACCACTTTTGTGCGTCCTAATGTAATTGGCGCGCTGGCAGTGTGGCGGCATCACAACCAAAAAAAAAGAAAGGGTCCGGGCCAACATAAATTAGTGACTTCAAAATAAAAAGTGTGAGAACAAACGAGAGCCCACGTAAAAATTACAAGTGAGAGAATGAACGAACAAACCCAACAGGCGGCAAAACAAACCAAAAACCAAAAACAGGCACTCCAACTTGTCGTCCTCCATTTCAAATACACAGTCATCCAGTAGACCTCCACACCAACAAAGGAGGGTCCTAAAGGATTTTTGGTGATTCATCGGTCACCGCAGCTCAGTAGTGAAGAGCGTGGCACTTAAGAAATCTGGTTATCCGCAGGTCCCCGGTTCGATTCCGGCCGAAAACATTCAACACAGATTCACATGGATTTGAGCAAATAGACCCTCAAGCAAGGGTTCTAAACTGCTGTTTCCAGTAATAAAAGCAATTCAAATTAAATCTACAGGAGAAAAATTTTACAACCTGACTCTGAGGTTCAAATTTCGCTGTAGTAATGCCCACCCTCAACACACCATAGAAAATGGAATTGCCAAGGCACACTCCACGCTCATGATCTCCACCATCTACCCTGGCCCACTCCGAAAACCTCCCTCAGTCACCCTTGTAAAACCCAGGAATAGAGGAAATTCTTACACCACATTCCTCAAACCCATTGTCAGCGCCGAGTGGCTCCGTCTAATCCAACTCAAATACCCACACGCACCCCAACACCCCTTGGAGGATGTTTCCTCAAGACCGCATACCCACTTTCTACTCCATCACCTCTCCCTCTGTAACAATTTATACAAACTCCCCCCTTATCTCACAATGTGTGGACACTGTAACCCCATGTCTGTCCTCTGACTCTGTTCCCAAATCCACCAATCCATCCCCACCCACATGCTCACCATAGTTGAAACCAATGAGACTCTTATGACAATAGCCTGAGAGTGTGTCTTGAGAGTGTGCCTTTACTGCCCATCTGGCGTGACTGGCTCGTAAATCCACCTCATATCGGAATGTCCCAAAACATCTCACGTCGCCCTGGACTTGATCCAACTCCTGCCAAATCTCCTTTACAACACCTGTCAACCAGTCTAGACTACCTTGACCCACAAACAAACCTCTCTTATCCTAGGAGACCCCCCCTCTACCCTATCCAAGAATCTCCACCACATCTAGTTGAAGTCAATCCTCCCCGTCATTTTTCAATATGTCTCTCAACTCGATTTTTTTTGATATAACATGACATTAAAATTTTCTTTCGCACCCCAAAGCCACCAATCCATCCCCACCCACATGCTCACCACAGATGACAACCGACGAGACTCTTACGACAATGGAGTGTGCCTGCACTACCCATCTGGCGTGACTGGCTCGGAAATCCACCTCATATTGGAATGTCCCACAACATCCGCATGATCTTACGTCACCCTGGACTTGATCCAACTCCTCACAAATCTCCTTTACGACACCTGCCAACCAGACTGGACTACCTTGACCACCCACCAACAAACCTCTTTAATCCTAGGTGCCCCCCCCTCTACCCTACCCAAGAAACTTCACCACATCTAGTTGAAGTCAACCGTCCCCATCATTCTTCAACTCGAAATAATTTTATATAACATGACATTAAAATTTCCTTACACACTACACCCCTCAGTGACACAATACCTTCGCTCCCACCTTGACCAACTACCCGGAGGCGGAGTATGGGTAAGTTAGTTAGTAATCCACAACCCCTCAATCCCTCACCATCCCAGAGTCATCACTACACGTTCACCCTCATTTGCGCCAAATGGACACATCATCAGTGAAAACAAACACAAAGTAGCGGAATCCGCACGAACCATCTTTCTCTTCTTCTTTCACCCACACGCTCCTCATGTCACATGTGACACTATCCCCTCGTTCAGTGCCTTAGCAGGTTCACTGGAACTGGGTTCGTCCGCACCTAACACAAACAATTTTTTTTCGAGGGGTTCTCACAATATCCACTTTCCAAGCGAGGGCGTGGACACCTGAAGAGATGGGGCTATCAATACCAACGCCGGTAGGTCAGCACAGGCAACTCACGGGACACGAGCAACGTTGTACCAAGTTGTCGCGCAGAGATGTTTCTTCCTGCAGACCTGTGGGATTCGTCTTGTATGTCTCCTCCACTTCACGGCTCTCAATGCCTGCGGCAGCGGGCGTCGTGCTTAAGAAGAGGTTCGAGTACATATTGGCGTAATTGGAGGGCTATTTGTGTGCAGTATAACAATCCAAAAACCAAAAACCCATTGGTATGCATTCTCAACGGCTTGGGGGGGTTAATAGTGTGGCGGTCATGATAAACAAAAACAAAAACAAAAGTCCCACAGCACGTCATACTGCGCTTCTCTCTTGGGTCCATTAAAATTTCAACTTGAAATCTCCACTGCGGGAAGGCCAGGATTCGAAGGACCTCCCATTACTGCACACCACTCGTATACGTTCCTGATGTCCTAGGAGGATTAGCGGTGTGGTGGTTATAATAAACAAAACAAAAAAAACAGCTCTGAAAGGCTGATGCCCAACAGATAGCACCTGCGCCCGCACCAAAAATGAAATCAAACAAACAAAAAAGAAACAATTGCGCTCCCCACCAACCCATCTCGATCCTTTACTCCCCATCACGCTCCCACTACCCAAAAAAGAGATTCTCTATCCCCCCTCACACCCCACATCATATGGACACGCACACAATCCCCATGGTTACAAGCAATCCGCTCATCTTCAAGTACACTTGATCCCCACTCTGTCCCCCTTACCAATGGGAAGAGACAATGACCCGATTGTCATGCGTTTTTTTTTCCTTGATTCACTCAATCTTGAGGAAGACTGAATCCTCAGCTGCTGTCCACAGAGGACACCCTCACCATAGGTAAAGGGGGGGGGGGGCAAAGGTGACACTGTGGTGTCGCACCGGAGTCTACTGTACCAGGCAAAAGACTCCTCGCGACGAGTTGCCCATCAGTCACCTCCTCTCGATGGTGATAGACAGGTCTCCCTCATCAATCACTTCCGCATGCAGATCGTTCAGGAACAACGGGATCACCCGACCAGAGGAGGTGATCTGGGCTCTTACGGTCGAACAGGGGTGGTAGTGAGAGGGGGTCCGGGTATGGGCTCCCACACTGGGAAGAGGGTAAGGGACAGGCAACATAAAACGGCTTCAGAGTCTGGGCTCCAATCAGACTTGAAAATAAATGAGATTGTGCTGAACCACACGTTCACTATATTACCCTTTTGGTAAGGGTCCGGGCCAACATAAATCGGTGTCTTAAAAATCAAAAGTGTGAGAACAAAACGAACCCACATATATTGGCTCACACTGGGCATACGAACATAATCAGTTCTCTGTCACGGTGTCCAGTGGGATTGCCGTTTGATTCGTGCCGGGAGCTTCACAGTCACCCTAGTACTGCGCACCACTCGTATGCGTATTCAAGTTCTCGGAGAGTTAGTGGTGTGGCGGCCTTACTTACAAACAAACAAATAAGGGCCGAGGGAATTGGACGGGCGCCCCCGGGGGGGGCGCTGGTTGGGGTAACTCCGGGCAGTTTTGGGGCGTCTGTGACAGGGAGTCACTTAGCTATACTACCCTTTCGGTAAGGTTCCGGGCCAACATATAATCAGTGAATTAAGGATAACACGTGTGAGAACGAACAAACACCCCATCCCCCCCACCATGCAATTGGGTGTTCGCCACCAAAGCAAGAAAAAGAAAAAGAAAGAAATTCCACATCACCACTCGCTTTCCCCTCTCTAGCTCCCCCCAAACACTACCCCTCAAAGAATCAGTTACTTTCAAGTATCTAGGCCTCCCCTTCGACATTGACCTCCCGAGTCCCGACCTCTCTGTTTTAGGTGTGGTTTTTCCTTCGGTTTTTTTTTTTTAAAACAAGCAAGTGTTGCTTTGCTTTGGTGGTGGGCGGTGGAGGATTTCGCGACACTTGCCAGTGGGACCTTAGATCTCATGAAATCTTACCATCACTCAGGACCCTCACCTATGGGGTCGAACGAACTTTGGACCCGCCAAGACGACAAAGCCGGCAGGGCACAAGCCCCTGGCTGTCAACATAGTGTTTGTGGGTCCGTTCGAAGAGGAAGACGAGGGGGTCGGTATAACCAGCGGAGTAGTTAAGGTGGAGAGTGAGGATCCAGACACCCCAGCTTATTTAAGGGGGGACATGGAGAGGAGGGATGTCGGCAATTTTCAATCGTGGGTTTCCTACCGTGCCTAGTGGTGGGGCACCATTACTTGAGCGCTACATTTCTTGGTAGTTAGGGAGACTCGATTGTTGGAACTTGTTAGCCCGAGGATGCATGCCAGCCCACAGACATTTGGAACTGTTTTTACCCACAGCGGGTCGGCCTCGCACCTAGGTGTTCAAATGACCGGGACAGTTTCTTAGGCAATGAAGAAAACAACTTGTCAGAATCTTTGGCTCCAAATTAATTCGGTAATTCATTAATTGATCAATTAATAAATTAAAACCGCGTGAAGCTGGATTTTTTTTTGCGGCGCCAGCCGCGTTGGAATACATGACATTGGTAGCACGTTGAAGAGAGGATTTCCAAAAAATTTGGATTATTTTGGTTCCTGGACTACCTCCAAAAAGAGGTGTAAAGCATACACTATCCATCTGGGATAGTCATACACTATCCATCTTGGGTTGTGATCAGCAGAATCTGGAAAACCTTCTGTCAGACTTCAAGTGGTCTGGACACAGGTTAGCACACGTGTTTGCTGATGGATCATCAACAGCGTCACACCAACGTAAAAGGACCTTGTTGGAGGCGCCCACAGGGACATTACTTTTCTATTACAACGACATTAAGCAACAGATCGTGCACAGGTTACTGTTGGAGAATTATGGTGTGTCGAAGAAGTGGGTGATCATTATGGACAGGAAACAGGACTCAAATGCAATCAGGAAAAAGTGGACCTTCGGCTCAGAATTCTTAATGTGCCAGAGAAGGTGCGAAGAAACGGCGTGGAAACAGAGAATATAGACAAGTCTAGTACCTGTGCTTGTTATGTTACATGTGTTGACGTACGTTGTTTCTCATACATTATTTTGGAAATTGGAGTTGTGAGATTTGTAGGTTTGATTTGACAAAGGTTTTGTTATTTGAGACTTTCTAAAGTACTGTTTGGAACAAATCGTGTCGTTGTGATCACTCCGTATTGGAGTTCAAATCATTTTCACTAACACTGAATTGGAAGACAGAATAAGAAACTTGAAATCAAATGCATCTCAGAATGATTAAGAAGAAGATGTTTTATGAAAAAATGCGCCGCAGGCCAGATTTTTTATAAAAAATTTGAGGCAGGAAAGACTTATCAAACAAAACGTGCCGCAGGCCAGATTTTTTGGCCGAATCCTGATGGGTAGTCTGTCCTATTGATGTAGTACGAAATTCATTTTCACAAAGCACACTTCAGAATCTTCTTTCTTTAGTTAATTCATGAATTAATTCAAAAATAAATTCATTCATAAGTGAGTGATGAATTAATTAATCTTTGGCCGGCCTATAGTACGTTTGTTTCCCCCACTGTTCATGGGTCCTACGTGATTAGTCGGGTCACAGTGCTCAACACCCGCTTATTCCAGTGATTAAGATGGGTATTGGCCACCCAAGAAAGAAATATAGAAAATGGGTGTGTCCCCTTTGGCTCCGCTCTCGAGGAAAACCCGGGACCGTAACAATTCCCCAACATGAGTTTGATTGATGATTGCTTGTATTACTTGAAACAGTAATTTAGTACCCTTGTTTGAGGGTTTATGTAGCTCAAGTCCATGTAGATTTGAGTTCTCGGTGTTTTTTTTTGGGGGGATTTTGCCGGTTTTTCTAAGCAACACACAATATGGAGGTAGCCAAAAAACATATCTGCCGAAAAATCAATGCCACCCATGAAACAGTTGCAGCAGTGGCGCACAACCTCCGGTATCACTCCCCCACAACAGATAGAAGCATCCGCTCCAGCCCATATGTTCTTTACAGGATATGACAACCCTGTGTCCTTAGCTTTGCCACTGATAACATCCTTATCTAGTGAACAATGCGCAAATAGGCGCAGTCGAACAAATATGCATTCACTTTTTTCAACAGACACTACTGTGGGAACGGATTCGACCGGTACGCTATCGAAGCATATTTATGCTCCGGATCAAGGTCCGAATGTACCTAGCTAGGTACATTTGGAACTTGGTGCGGAGCATAAGTATGTTTTGATAGCTTACCAGTCAAATCCGTTCCCACAACTACACTGCTTTACCTCCCCACATATCACCATGATAGAAATAGGTATCCATCGCCTCAGACTTCAACAGGCACTTCAATTGGTAGCCCTACACTTCAGATACACAGTACTTTATCTCAACACCATTGCTGCCAAACTCTACACCCTCCGCTGTCAATTTAGACGTAGCAATTCCTACCCCTCACACCCCTTAAAAAACAGAATAGCCAAGGCGTGCAGTACTCTCATGATTTTAACCACTATCCTGCCCCCTCCCCAATGCCCAGGACAGTAGCACTTGCAAGTCCAGCACACCGTGGGAAACCATATACCAAATTTCTCGAACCAATTGTCAACGCAGAATGGCACACTGATATGATTTAAATACCTAATTAGCCAAAACCCCCCTGAGGCATTCCTACTACACGCCCACATGTCCATTTTCTCCTCCACCATCTCTCTTTGTGTACAAACCTATACCAACTTCCCCCTTACATCAATATGTGAGGCGACCGCAACCCTATGTCCCTTTTCAGCATCAGATCCCAAAGCCATCAATCTTAGATGATCCCTATCCATGTGCTTACAATTGAAAACAATCATGTTTCCCACCGCTTCTGGATGATCTTTGCCTGGGCAACAACAACCTCGTGATGTGATGCCCTCCTGCCGGGCGCCACCATGGTAGACTGTGATAGGCTCCTGGTGGTTTAGGCGCGGGCCCTGCAGACGTCTGCAGACATCTCTGATCGCTGCGTGGGCCCTGCTGATACATGGACGTGAGTCACATCTCACAAGGGGCAGAAGCCAGATGATGTTACCCGATGGTGATGACCAGTGCAGCACCGAGCCCGCGGCCTGCATCTGTGCACATTGGGCAGACACCATGACACACTCATGCGGTTGGCAACCTAGTGACAGATTTCGCCCCATAGCCCATCGTGCACCGCCATGGCTGTGCACCGCAACCACTCCGCAACAAGCATGTCCTTCGAGGAGCAGCTTCGGCCGACCGAACGCCATGCCACCAATCTGTAAGCAATACCTTCCTTCCTTGCCTGCTGCGCGTACACCTCACCTGCGTGCTTCTTTTGACGTCTTTTGCAGTCTGGTTTGCTCGCGTTTGAGTGTATGCCATGCCCAGCAAATCTGTGTGCTTATGTCTTGTAAGCTTGTAGCCCTCACAGTAAATATCCATCCTTTGTGTGTTGACATTTAAGTGTGAACGTCGAGGCTGTTTGCCTGTTGTGTGTTGTTCATGCCTTTTTTCTTTTTTCTTGTGGTTCCGTGGGTGGATACCTCTGACAAACGCCCGTGCGCATGCCCCTCCTCCCCCTCTACTCTGCCCAGCCTCCACCACCTCCTCTCTCCCAGAAGAAGTGCGCTGGATTTTTCTTTCACTCAAACAAATTGGGCCACATTCCAAGGATACCTACACGCGCTACGGTCTTCCTCCAACTGAGCGCGACAGCAGATATAACCACCGTTAAAGATATGGTCTCCACAGCAGACCACACACCTAGAAAGAGGCAGGACCTAGATATGCTGAACCACGAACCCAACCAAGACAACTTTGCCAGAAACAAGCAGAAGTACCCAGAGTCGGAAATGGACGATTGGGATTGGGACGAGCTGGAAGCTTCCCCCTTTAAGGGAACTACCACCTCAACCCAACCTCCGACAAAACTGCCTCCATTGATAAATAACGAAGGGGCAACAGGGGGCATTGGGCACAAAGACCATCCGGATCATGAGGCAGACACCTTGAACACTACGAGCCAACTACCCTTAAACTCCACATGTGAACAAAAACAAGCACACCTGCTCCTTTGTCACGATAAATGCGGATGCAAGAACTCAATGCCCAACTTTCCCGGAAAAACCAGGAGCATCCAGGACTATGGCCTCCGGGGTGGAAAGGTCGACCTCATATCGATCACGCACATCGCCAACGGTGAAATCGCTGCAGTCTTTGGAGAGACGTCAATGGTATGGGATCAGGAAGATGTAGACGAGTTTGACTGTATCACGACATTGCACAACACGGGGGGGAACGCACAAAATTTTGAATTTTATGTAAGAGGAAATGTCCCAGGCATTCAAGGCCACTTCCACATCATACCAAAGGAGGATGCAGGACTGGCCCTATCTATGGAAATCAATCCATCCCTTAGACGATCGCTACAAAACAGATCTATATGGGAAGGCGGGGGACAACATGCGAAACATACGTGGTGGAAACGACACCAAAATGTTGAGCTACAATTCACCACGATTCAAACAAAACAGGAGGACGCTGTCGAAAATGGACTAGGCCTGAGCAAAACGGACACGGTCGCAGTCCTAAGAGCCACAAGGAAAAATCGGCCGGGGGAATCCATCAGGTACCAACATGCAGACCACTTACGAATGGGACACACTCCTAAATGTGAATGTTGCCTCCACATTGGCTTATGTCAGCCCCAGGTGAAAGAGTCTATGCTCGAGAAAATAGCTTCAGTTCCCAGTCAATCCTTCCCAGAAACATGGCAACCCACGATTGGAGCACCGGTCACTGTATACACCGGAGGCGACGCTCAAAAATGGAGGGTTAATCACATCAAACAGGGTATTGGCACCTCAATAACAATCAAGTACGAAAACAGCGAAATGATAGTGGACAAGAGTTGGTTCATGTTTGACATTAACATGGGCTCCCTAGTACTCCAGAGGTTTGGCTTCTTCAGCAATATTGCTCTCAAACGCACTACGAACTCAATCGAAATCTGGCGTAACATCCTTAACCCAGACAAAATGATGGACGGAGAAACCTTGACGGTGCTCCTGGAATGGACAATCCATGGGAACTCAAGTAACGATGAACTAGGGTTACCAGAGGCACAGAGCAAGACATGGCTGGTTGACAGGTCCTTCTGGCAGTCCTGGGAACAAAAAAATGAACCCCAACCCGTGCCCATAGGGAAATGCAAGGAATGGGTGTGTGTCGAGATAGAACCAATATGGGGCACGGAAGTAACTCACAATAGACTACGCAAACTTTTAGACATCTGCTTCTCCAAACAAACAAAGGACACACATCCAAGTGGCGACACCCCATTGAGACAATGTGTCCTGCCGGACCAAGACAGGCCAAACAATGATCTAGAAGGAGTACAGCTCATGACCTGTGACTACATCAAAGGCACAGAAGGACACCATATGCCGAGGGAA
>Ga0209390_10005324_pt1 | contig 18342 bp, 10 predicted proteins | sample BON01_FD_187212 | JGI IMG/M metagenome (GOLD analysis project Ga0209390, IMG submission 187212) | Freshwater microbial communities from Lake Bonney liftoff mats and glacier meltwater in Antarctica - BON-01 (SPAdes) (version 2) | ecosystem: Environmental > Aquatic > Freshwater > Ice > Glacier...
GTTCGTAGGCTCTTTCCGGTAACTCGATCAGCCCCATGCTGGCGGTGACCATCTGGTCGAGGCCCGGAACCTCTGACGACACCCGGGTCGGGATCGCCATCCGCCGCCGTTCGGCGCGGCTGACTGCATCTTTACCACGCAGCAACAGCACAAATTCCTCGCCGCCAAGCCGTATGGCCATGACGTCTTCATCTGGTTCGAATGCATGGGCAACCGCGCGCAGCACATCGTCGCCCACTGCATGGCCGTGGCTGTCGTTCACTGATTTGAACCTATCGAGATCGATCAGCGCGAAGGTATCAAATCCCTTCCTTCGCAATTCGGCAAAGCATGGTTCGATTGCCCGGCGGTTCATCAAGCCGGTCAGCGGATCTCGTTCGGACAAAGCTTCCGATATACGGGCTTCCGACACGGCCTGATCCCGCTCGAGGCGGATGTTCATGAACCTGTCGGCCAAGCCTAGTGCGGTCGCGATACATTCCACCGCGATGCCAAAATGAAACAGACCATTGGCATCTGTTTGCTGCAATTCAGGCACTAAATAGCTGACCACGCGCGCTGTTCCGGCAAGGAATAACGGTGTCCAGCCAATTAGCTGAAACCATACAGCGCGGCTGCCGCGCCGAATTGCATGACAGATTACCATTGCGAACAGGGGCAACATCATTGCGGAACCGAGATAGAACAAGTCGGAGGAATAGCGGCCAAGGCTTTCGATCGCGCCGGCATGGACCACGGTAATGAAGCCGGCCCAAACCGCGCCAAGCAGGAGAGCCTTGCGCAATTGCGGCGGCAGTTTGTCCGGTTCGATAAAATGAGCGGCAAACATACTAGCCGAAACCATCATGCCGCCCAGGGACAAGACCGTCCCGGCCCGGATCTGGTCCATGTTGAGATCAATGATCGCGTTATAGAAGCCTGCAGTGAGCATGATCTGGATAAGGGCGCAGCTGGAAAGGGATAAATGCCAGAGCAAGAATGGCTCCCGCAAGATCCGGTAAAGCGCCAGGTTGAAGGTCAGCGGCATCAAGATCATCCCGCACAGTACGGCTAGAAATAGCGAAAGAGCTCGTTCATCTGGTGCCTCTCCTGGCAACTCGTCCACCAGGCTCAGATGATCGAAGACGATTTGCTGCCCGGGCCCTTCGAAGCCGATATAGACAAAGCGGGTCTGCCCAGTGACAGGCGGGAGCTCGGCGGCATATTGGAAGCCAGGCAGGCCGGGCTGCACTTCGTTGAAGCCGTAATCGCGTTGACGCATCGATCCGTCGCGGTCCTCGGCCAAGATGCTGACCCGCTTGAATGTGGCGCTTCGGCCAACAAGATAGCGAGGTAATTTTACTGTCTCAGCACCGGTCTTCCAGCTGATGTCCATCCGCAATACAGTGCGTTCTTGCGACAGATCGAAACGGCTTTCTGTGCAATTCCACTCAGCGTTCGAAGCCGCCAATTGGGCCAAACTGCGGTCAGCAGAACCGCTCACAGAACATATCGATGGCGCGTTTGTTGTCGATGCTTCGGCGGCTGGAACGGCAAGGGCCGCGCAGACAAGCGCGAGTAGCCAACCCGTGACCAATAGAATGCTATTCCGCGCCATTGGGAACGATTAACGCAAATAGCTTAGCCCAAAGTTAAATTATCTCGCGATATTAACGTATTGCCTGCTCAACGGGAAGGTTTTGGTAACCAAGTTCGTCAGCAACAGCAGCATAGGTGACCTGTCCAGCATGCACATTCAGTCCATCGGCCAGATACGGGTTTTGCTGCATAGCTTGTTTCCAGCCCAATCTTGCTATCCTCAGGGCATGGGGCAGGGTCACGTTGTTGAGTGCATAAGTACTCGTCCGCGCCACTGCGCCGGGCATGTTGGCCACACAATAATGCACGATCCCGTCAACGATATAGGTTGGATCTGCATGGGTGGTGGCGTGGCTGGTTTCGAAACAACCGCCTTGATCTATGGCGACATCCACCAACACCGCGCCTGGCCTCATCAGCGACAGCATTTCGCGGGTTATCAGCTTGGGCGCAGCAGCGCCGGGGATTAGGACGGCGCCAATCACCAGATCAGCCTCGCGGATGGAATCTTCCAAATTGGCTTTGTTGGAAAAACGGGTGCTGGCGCGGTTTTCGAAGAATGTTCCGACCTTGTCGAGCACCTCGGGATCGCGGTCCATGATGGTCACTTGCCCGCCCAGACCAACGGCCATTTGCGCTGCGTTAAAACCGACCACGCCGCCGCCTATCACCACAACTTTGCCCGGCATCACGCCCGGAACGCCGCCCAGCAATACGCCGCGCCCGCCATGCGCCTTTTCCAGCGCGGTGGCGCCGGCCTGAATGCTCATCCGTCCGGCCACCTGGCTCATCGGTTTCAGCAAGGGCAAAGTGCCGCCGGGCCCGGTAACTGTCTCATAAGCAATGGCGGTTACGCCCGATTTGACTAAATCCGCAGTTTGTTCCGGATCGGGCGCAAGGTGTAGATAAGTATAGAGGATTTGCCCCTCGCGCAGCTTGGCGCGCTCGACCGCCTGCGGTTCCTTGACCTTCACCACCATTTCGCATTCGGCAAAAATCGGGTCGGGCCCGTCCGTGATTTCGGCCCCGGCAGCGCGATATTCATCGTCGGTTGCGCCGATCCCCATGCCCGCACCGGTTTCCATCCATACTTCATGGCCGTTGACGGTCAGTTCCTTGACACTTTCGGGGGTCAAACCGACCCGGTATTCGTGGTTCTTGATTTCTTTGGGGCAGCCGACGCGCATGGGATGTCTCCTTTGGAAGGGTCGTTACAATTGAAACGATCTCGCCGCAACAACAGCCCACGAAATTGCGCGCTGGAAACGCCGCTGATCCAAAGCTAGGGGCGGTACCATGCAATTCAACATGGAAACACTCACCCCGGCAGAGCGATACAAGCTGCTCGTCAACACCATCACCCCGCGCCCTATTGCGTGGGTTGTCACCCGCGACGCGCAGGGCTGCCGCAACGCTGCACCCTATAGCTTCTTCAACGCAATGGGCGCGGACCCGGCGCTGGTTGTGGTCGGCATGGGCGCTGACGGTGTCCGGCAGGGCGAGCTGCAGAAGGACAGCCTGCGCGCGATCCGGGAAACCGGTGAGTTTACTATTGCTCTGGTCTGCGAAGCGGACGCGGAAAAGATGGTTCTGACTGCCACCGATGCGCCCGCAGGAGTGGACGAGCTGGAATTGGCAGGCATCGAAACGCGCCCGGCGAGCAAGATCGCCCCGCCGCTTATCGCCTCCTCACCCGTCAACTTCGAATGTAAATTGTGGCAGTTTATCGAGACGGAAAAAGACGGCGGGCCCGGTGGCGGGATCGTGCTGGGTGAAGTCCTCGCGATGCATATCGACGACCGTGTTTTGGGTCAGGAAGACGGCAAGCTACGGATCGACGCCCCTGCGATGAACCTGCTCGGCCGCGCCCACGGCGCAGGCTGGTACTGGCGCGGCAGCGATCAGGTAAAGATCGACCGGGTGGGGTGGGAGGAAGGCGCTAAAGGCGGATGACCACTAACGACTCAGCTGGCGAGATTCTCACCGACCGAGCGCCGATACAAGTGCCATGTTGCGTGCCCAAGCACTGGCAGAACGAATAGAAGTCCTAAGAAGAATGGCAGCATGGCGACGAACAAAGAGGCCGCAATAACGATGGCCCAGACAACCAAGACAAACGTATTTGTTCGCACCGCTGCCAAGCTCGAGAATATGGCTGTGAGAAAATCAACTTCACGGTCAACTAACATCGGCAGGCTGATGACCGTGATCGAATAGAACGCGAATGCGATCAGGCCGCCCACTGCTCCGCCCACCAGCAACATCATGATGCCTGCTTGGGTGCGTAACAACTCAAGCGATTCTGCTCCGATCCCCGATTCCGCCAGGAAGATTGCAAAAATTCCGTGTGCTATCATGATCCAGAATCCAAAGGCGACGAACAAGATGACGCCCATACTGAGTATCTGTTCGTCACCGCGTCCCCACATTGCACCGAGGATAGCTCGCCAAGTCATCGCTAGTCCTGCCTCGCGGCGACGGCTGACTTCATATAGGCCCACGGCGGCAAAAGGGGCGAGCAATGGAAACCCTGCCGCAGCTGCAATCAGCCATACAACTTCGCCTCGGATGAACAGGAAAAAATAGAGAAAGCCTCCTACAGCTACATAGATTGCGGCGAAGAACAGCCCGTATGCCGGATGCGCTCTAAAATCACCCCATCCCGCCGCAAGAGCGGCGCCAAGGTCGCCTAGCTTAAGGTTGTGTTTGACTGTGCTCGGCGCGCTCTTGGCCGGTGCATCTTTGTTCATGACACGTCCTCCTGATTTGAGCTTTGGAGGATTGTGCAATAGGTCCTGTAGTTCAGCAAGTTTTGTTATCCTGCTATCCGCTCAACCTGCTTTTCACTTTATTCGCCATGAAGAGACCCTGCCGTGCACCCTGAAATTCCATATCTGAGGGAAGCGATCATCTTTCTGGTTGCGGCTGGTTTGATAATTCCTCTGGTGCGTAAGTTTGGCATCAGTCCGGTCCTCGGTTTCCTTTTTGTGGGATTGCTCATCGGTCCGCACGGTGCCGGCCAGTTGGTCGGGCAGGCGCCCGTTCTGGAATATATCATTTTCGATGACCTGGAAGGGGTCAGAAGGTTCGCGGAATTAGGGGTCATATTTCTCCTGTTCACGATTGGACTGGAGCTTTCAGCTGCCCAACTCTGGGCCATGCGGAGGCTGGTATTCGGATTGGGGGCCGCGCAAGTAATCGTCACTGGGCTGGCAATCGGCGCCATCGCTTATCTGTTCGGAAATTCGCTGGTCGCAGCGGCAATATATGGGCTTTGTCTGGCGCTTTCATCCACGGCCTTGGTCATGCAGCTACTGACCGAAAACCGCCGGCTCAGCACACCGCCCGGACGAAGCAGTTTTGGGATATTGCTGCTTCAGGATCTGGCCGTAGTACCGATCCTGTTCTTTGTCGGCTTTGCTGGAGCCAGCGTCGAAGGATCACTTGCCGGGGCAGCTGTTTTTGCCATTGGGCAGGCATTATTCGTCATCGCCGCAATATTTCTGACTGGCCGCGTGATTGTTCGGCCTTTTCTGAAATTTGTAAGCAGTGCGTCTAGCCGAGAGGTGTTCATGGCAGCCGTTCTGCTGCTGGTTTTGGCCACTGCTGCCCTTACCGCTTGGGCTGGGCTTTCCATGGCGCTTGGAGCGTTCCTGGCCGGCCTACTGTTTGCCGGGACCGAATATCGCCACCAGATCGCGAGCGATATCGAGCCATTCAAGGGTCTGCTTCTGGGCCTGTTCTTCATATCGGTTGGCATGAGCCTGGATATGGCTGCGGTGTGGGATGATATTGGATGGGTGGCGCTGTCTGTCATTGGATTGATAACGCTAAAATCCATGATAATATTTGGCCTCGCCAAGGCCTTCCGCTTGTCCAATGCAGTGGCAGCGGAAACATCGATATTGATGAGCCAAGGCGGGGAATTTGCCTTTGTGGTGATCGCATCTGCGCTTTCATTTGCCTTGCTGGATCCGGTTGTTGCCCAGTTCATGTTGATGGTGGTCATTGTCACAATGTTCCTGACGCCGGCCCTTGCAGCGATAGGGCGCCGCGTGGGCGTGCAGCTTGGCGCAGCCAGCTCTGAAAATCCCGATCTCACTGTGACATCAGGCGGGAGTCAGATGGTTATCATCGGCGGCTTCGGACGAGTTGGCAGAATGTTGGCACAATTACTGGAAGGCCAGCGAATACCGTTTATTGCGGTCGACAATGATCCTGAACTGGTTGCTGAACACCGGGGTAAGGGAATGCCGATCTATTTTGGCGATGCTGGCCAACCTGATTTCCTCCGGCATTTGGGCATCGAAAATGCTGCGGCCTTTGCCACCACCATAGATGCACCGGAAACCGCAGAGCATGTCATAAGGGCGATCCACCAAGCATGGCCGCACGTCCCGATTATCGCCCGCGCTCGCGATGTGGACCATGCGCTGGTGTTACGCAGCTCCGGAGCCAGAAGCGCGATCCCTGAAACGATGGAGGCCAGCCTTGAGCTGTGCGAGCAGTTGCTGACGGGGATCGGATTTCCCGAAGATGTTGCTCGCACAGTGGTGGATGATCAGCGCATCTGGCAATTGGATTCGATGGCCAGCGAAAGGGACAGCTCACATTCGGGCGGCTATAGCAGCTAGAGCGGATTCCCGTCTCGATCTCGGTAAATCTCGCGCCGTCCGACGTGATTTGCGGGGCCGACCAGGCCTTCGGCTTCCATCCGTTCGATCCATTTGGCGGCGGTGTTGTAGCCGACGCCCATCTGGCGTTGCAGCCAGCTGCCACTCGCCTTCTGGCTTTCGAATACTGACTGGCAGGCCTGGCGGTATTTGCGCTCGTCCGGATCGTCGCTGGCGGTCAGTTCATCATCGAAGCTGAAGCCGCCGTCTTCCGGTTCTTCGGTGACAGCATCAATATAATCGGGCTTGCCCTGCGCGCGCCAGTGGCTGGCGACCCGCTCCACTTCCTCGTCCGATACGAACGGCCCGTGGACCCGTACCATCGAACCGGTGTTGGGCTTATACAGCATATCGCCCTTGCCCAGCAGCTGTTCGCTGCCTTGCTCGCCCAGAATGGTCCGGCTGTCGATCCGGCTGGTGACCTTGAAGCTGATCCGCGTCGGCAGATTGGCCTTGATCACGCCGGTTATGACATCGACCGACGGGCGCTGGGTAGCCATAATCAGATGGATCCCGGCGGCGCGTGATTTTTGGCTCAGGCGCTGGATTAGCACCTCGATTTCTTTGCCGATGGTGACCATTAAATCGGCCAGTTCGTCCACGATCAGAACGATCTGCGGCAGCGGTTCGTAATCGAGCTGCTCTTCCTCGAACATCTCCTCACCCGTGTCTGGATCAAAGCCAATACCGACCCGGCGGCCCAGCGGTTTACCCTTGGCGATGGAGGTTTTGATTCGGTCGTTAAAACTGTCCAGATTACGCGCGTTGATGCTGCTCATCATGCGGTAACGGCGCTCCATTTCCTCGACCGCCCATTTTAGCGCGCGCACCGATTTATGCGGTTCGGTAACGACCGGCGAAAGCAGATGCGGGATATCGTCGTAACTCTTCAGTTCCAGCACCTTGGGATCGATCAGGATCAATCGGCATTCAGCGGGGGTGAAGCGGTACAGCAGCGACAGCAGAATACAGTTGAGCCCGACCGATTTACCCGATCCGGTGGTGCCCGCGACCAGCAAATGGGGCATGGCGGCAAGATCGGCGACGATCGGCTCACCGGCAATGTCCTTGCCCAGAATTATCGGCAGATTGCCGGTGGATTCGGCAAAGGCTGCGCAAGACATCAGCTCCTTCAACACAACCATCTGGCGGTCGGCATTGGGCAGTTCGATGCCCATCACCGTCTTGCCCGGAATGGGCGAAACGCGGGCGCTGATAGCGGACATATTGCGGGCGATATCTTCCGCCAGGCCGATCACCCGGCTGGCCTTGATCCCGGGCGCAGGTTCCAGTTCGTACATGGTCACCACCGGGCCGGTGCGAACAGCGGTAATCTCGCCCTTCACATTGAAATCGTCGAGCACGGTTTCCAGCAGACGGGCGTTACGTTCCAGCGCCATCTTGTCGAGTTTGGGGGCCTGATGAACCGGCGGCTCTTCGAGCAATTCGAGACCCGGCAATTCATATTTCGCGAACATGTCCCGCTGCTTAGACTTGGCCATTGCAGCCTTCTTTGGCGGAGCAGATGGATCGGTAATTTCTGGCGTCCGGCGGGCTGGCTGAGCAGCGAATGCTTCGTTCGGCTCGGCTCTATTGGCTTTTTCCTTCGGCTTGCGCTTCGGCAGGAAGGAACTTTCCGTATCATCAGATGCGGGGCCGCGTTTCAGAAATGCTGGCAGGGTCAGTAATTGCGCCCAGTCAATCGCGAAGACTCGCGTGAGCAGAGTGGCCCCGCCGCCAAGGCATAACAGCGCAAGGCCGAGGATGGTCCAGCCTTGTGTATTTTCCGGCAGACGCCCAGCCACGGCCTCGATAGCGGCTGCGCCCAGCAGCCCAGTGATGCCGCCCAGCGATGCAGGCAGGGTGCCGCCCGGTCCGCCGAAAGCCAAGGCTAGCACTGTAGAAATCAAGGCCATTGCGGCGATCAACATAGCCACTGGCTGCCACCAGCGCGTGTCAGCTTCGCGGTCCTCCTCCTCCACATCACGCCATAATTTGCGGGCGCCGATGTATAGCAGCGGCAGCAACAGGATCGCGGTTAGGCCAAACAAGACCAATACGCGCTCCGCCACCCATGCGCCGGGTCTGCCCAGCCAATTACCGATGTCTGTTCCAGCAGCCGCGGTTGAAAGGCTGGGGTCGGTGTGGGTGTAGCTCGCCAGTGACAGGCCGAGGAACAGCATCATGATCAGAAGCGCTGCAGCGCCGCCCATTTGCAAGGCACGGCGCAGCGAACGCCGGAACGCGGCGCGCCAATCCGTTGCAGATGATTTCCCGATTGCGCGGGCGGCCATGGTGTTTCCCCAAATCACTTCGACTACTCCGGCTCATTCCGGACAGGTGTCATATTCGTATAATGCACCGGGCAGGACTCCTGCGTCAAGAATCCTTCGTCGAAGCGAGGCCATCAATCGCCGCCCAGCGGGGCCAATCCAGCTTTGTGGCGGTTTCCGGGGTCATTCCGCCCAATGCGATGACCGGCATTTCGGCTAACTTTGCCAGCTGGCGGAAGCGAGCGGGCCCAAGCGAAGCGGCGCCCGGGTGGGAACGGGTCGGGAAAACCGGCGATAGCAACACCGCATCTGCCTCGATCTGGTTAGCGGCCGCAATCTCGGCTTCGTTGTGAACTGCGGCGAGAAGGATCAGGCCGGGGGCATTAGCAAGCCGTTCGGGCGGGCCGTAGATCCCGTTGGCGCGCCATGCCTTGGCTGTTTCCGGGTCGCAGGATACTATTACCCAGTGGCCCATGCTGCGGGCCAGATCAGCGAGCTCGTCAAATCGCTCGCGTCTTGGAGTGTCCGGCAAATGATAATGGCGGTAGATGAAACCCGAATTGCGCGGCAATTGGTGCAAGGCATCTGCGAGCGCTGCATCATTGCGCTCGTCACTCAGCAGCCACAATTCTGGCAATGCAGTGGCAGGATGGGTCTGGTTTCGCGTCACAGCCGCGCTATAGCGCGCAAATGATCGAAAATGCAGCCACCAGTCTCCAGAATGTCCGCGAGAAAATCGCCGCCGCCGCAAAAATCGCGCAGCGCAAGGCGGAGGACGTCACGCTGATCGCCATCAGCAAGACGCATCCGGCTGAGGACGTTCTCCCTTTGCTGGAGGCAGGACAGCGGGCGTTCGGGGAAAACCGGGTGCAGGAAGCTCAGGGCAAATGGCCCGAATTGCGCGTGCGATTTCCCGATGTAGAGCTGCATTTGGTCGGGCAACTTCAATCCAACAAGGCCGATGATGCTGTCGCTTTGTTCGATTGCATCCATTCGCTCGACCGGCCCAGTCTGCTGAAGGCGTTGGCCAAGGCAATGGACAACGCGGATCGCCGCATCCCGTGCTTTATTCAGGTCGATATTGGTGAGGAAGAGCAAAAGGGCGGCTGTGCGATTGGTAATCTGCCTGCCTTTATTGCGCAGGCGCGGGCCGCGAATATCCCGCTGGCCGGGCTGATGTGTGTACCGCCTGCCGGAATTGAACCGACACCGTTTTTTGCGCTGCTTGATAAGCTGGCGACCGATAATGGGCTTGATGGCCTAAGCATGGGGATGAGCAGCGACTATCCCATAGCGGTGCAGCTGGGCGCAACGCATGTGCGCGTTGGAACCGCGCTATTCGGTAGCCGCGGCTAAGAGCAAAAAAAGGGGTACCCGAAGGTACCCCTTTTCATTATCCAAAAGCGGCTCTGCTTAGAATTCAAACAGCGCTTCGATGCCGATCTGACGACCCTTGGATAGCGGCGACAATGTGCCGGCAGCAGGGTTATCAGCGAATGGCACGTTCACTCCGGTAGACCGTGGACCGCCGAATGGCAGCTGTGTGTCACCGCCAAACTGTACGTTGTCGAGCAGGTTCTTGCCGTAAACCGAGAAGCTCAGCCCTTCCATTGGGGTTTCCCAAGTGATGTTCGCATCGAGAACTTCTGCATGCGGGATCCAACCGAAGTTGTTATCCGTATAAGCAAATTCATCGCGATATTGGAAGTTGAGCCGGCTGATCACCGCGCTCGACCCGAGGTCCAGTTCATGCAGGACACCCACGCCCCAGGTAACTTCCGGCACACGCGGCAAACGCAGCGCCAGATCGGCATCGTTAATTAAGCCGTCACCCGAAATATCGAAGCGAACTTCGTCATACTTGTCGTCGATCACACCAATGTTGGCTGTGAACAGGATATTGTCACTGACACGCATCTTCGCTTCAGCCTCGAAGCCGGTGATGGTTGCATCGGCTGTGTTGAGGATGAATTGCGAAACACCGGCGGTTAGTGAAGACTGGTTCACCTCACGCTGCATGTCCGCGATCTTGGTCATGTAAGCGGCGACGTTCAGTGTGAAAGTGCCATCATAGGTCTGGAATTTCGCACCAACTTCGTAGCTGTCGACTTTTTCTTCACCGAAGAAGAAATTGCCGCCCGTTGCCGGAACCACGACATTTTCGAACACAGTCGCATTGGTTATGCGGAAGTTGTAGCCGCCCGAACGATAACCTCGGGTCCATGAAGCGTAGATCTGTCCAGTGTCGAATTCATACTGCAGGCCGATTTTCGGAGACCAGTTTTTCCAAGTGTTGGAATCGACAAAGCTTGTCGGGCATGTACTGTCAACTACGGAACACGCAGGACGTGGAAGGATGTAGGTTACGCCGGCATCCTTGGTTTCCTTGCTCCAGCGAATACCGCCGATTACGCTCAGCGCATCAGTGATATGGAACTTACCCTGCGCAAATATCCCGAGGACTTCATGGTCCTGCTGCCCGCCGCCATAAAAGATTGGCGGCGCCGTTGGGCCGGTCGCGTTGAGCAGATCACGGGTTTCGGTATAGGCAATGCTTTGGTCAAAATAAAACCCGCCAACAGTTAAATCCAGCACATCATCGAAGCTGACTGCATAACGCAATTCGTTCGAAATCTGATCCTGTTCAGTTTCGGTCCCAGAATGGAAAAGGTCCAAGGGCGAGGAATCGATGTCGCCTAGCGTGGTTGCCTCATAGGTCCGGTAACCGAAGATGTTGGTCAAAGTGCCGGGCCCGATGTCCAGATCCGTACGGAGTGAAGCAGTCCAGATTTCGGTATCGTAAGCGCCTGGCTCGTCGATCGAGAAATCAAACGTATCGCGCGCAAAGATACCGTGGTTCTGGCCGGATGGGCCATCGCCTTCACTGGTGAAATAATCGACCTTACCGACAAATGTCAGGGCATCGGTAGGGCGGAATTCCAGCGCACCGCGCAGGATTTTGGTTTCCGCAGCGCCGTGGTTTTCGCCATCGAACAGATTGGTGAAGTACCCATCATCATTGTTGTAATAGGCGCCAACCTTGAACAACAGAACGTCTTCGATGATTGGGCCGGAAATTACACCGCTAGCTGTATAGTTTGCACCGCCGCGTCCGCCGTCGGCAAACGGACCGTCAACAGAAGCGCGGAATTTGCCAGCGAATTCTTCAGTTGGGTTGCCGGTGTTGAGCAGCACTGCGCCGCCGGTGGTGTTACGGCCGAACAGGATGCCCTGCGGACCGCGCAGCAATTCTACGCTGTCGAGATCGAAGACATCGAATACGACGCCGCCGTTAAAGCCGAGGTAAACACCGTCGACAAACACGCCGACAGTTGGATCAATCGAAGGGATCGAGCTGTTGATGCCCAAACCGCGGATCGAGAAGTTGGCAGTGCCGCGGCTGGTGCCGATTTGATCGAGCGAGATGTTTGGTGCCGAATAGGTCAGGCTCTCAATATCGCGCACTTTGAGTGCTTCGAGTGAGCCAGCGTTAAAGGCAGTGACCGAAAGCGGCACATCCTGCACGTCTTCAGGATTTTGACCCTTGTTCGCGGTCACGATGATTACGCCAGCGGCGGCATCAATCGAACTTCCGCTGCGCGAAGCGGGGGCTTCTGCAGTTTCATCTGCGTCTTGCGCAAAAGCCAGTTGTGGTGTGAGGGCCATGCCAGCGCCGAGTACGCAAAGCGAAGCAATTGAAGTAAAATTCTTCATCGTGTTTTCCTAAGATCATGGATTTTTTGTTATTGTTATCGCTGTCGCGATCGCATTGCGCAGAGTCAGTTCTTAATCAAGACCTATTTTGAAGCCTGTTGCAATCGAGCATCAGGCATCTTCTAATTCGGCTTGCCGCCTATCACTGGAAGCATCGAGCAAGGCTTTCTCGATCGCCGTTAAGCGGTCAGCATTTGTGATCTTATTACCAAGTACGTCGGTAACATAGAAATTATCTGCTGCACGCTCACCATAAGACGTGATGTGTGCTGAATATACCACAAGCTGGCTTTCGAATAATGACCGCGCAAGCCGGTTGAGAAGCGCCGGACGGTCACGCGCATTCACCTCGACAACAGTGTATTTATTGGATGCTTCATTGTCGAAAATCACCCGCGGCCGAACATCGAACGCACCGGCGCGTGAACGTGGAAGTGGCCGCCTTGCCAATTGCGGTACCAATTCGATCCGGTTGGCCAGTGCATCGCCAATCGATCGCTTGATCCGGTCAATCTGCCCCGATTCGTAGAACGGTTTCCCCAATGGGTCCTGAATAAGGAAATTGTCGACCGCCCAGCCGTTGCGGGTAGTATGAATTCGCGCGTCAATGATATGCGCCCCGGCTAGATGAATGCCGCCCGCTATCCGGTAAAACAGGCCCGGATGGTCCGACGCAATTACACTGACCAAGGTTGCGCCGCGCTCTTCATCATATTCACAGTGGATCGAAAGATCTTCCTCAAGCCCGCGCGCAACTGAATATTGCACCAGGTTCAGGGCGATGATCTTTTCCGATTCTGCGACCCAATAGGCATCATTGAAGTTCTGATCGTATTCGGTCACCAAATTGGCCTTGTCACCCAGCAACTTGGCGACAGTTTCCTTCATATAGGCGACCCGTTCTTTGCGGCCGTGACGGACATGGCCGAGCCGCAGGCGTTCTTGCGCGGCGTCGGACAATTCGCCCAGCAATTGGCGTTTCCAACTGTTCCATACACCGGGGCCGACCGCGCGGATGTCGACTGCCGTCAACATCATCAAATGCCGCAAGCGCTCGACGCTCTGTACCTCAGCCACGAAGTTTTCAATCGTGACCGGATCGGTCAGGTCGCGCTTGAACGCAGTGGCGCTCATCAGCAGATGATGGCGTACCAGCCATGCGACCAGATCGGTTTCGTCCTGAGTAAGCCCAAATCTGGGGCACAGTTTTTCAGCAACATCGCCGCCCAATACGGAATGGTCACCGCCGCGCCCCTTGGCGATATCGTGCAGCAAGACCGCAACATAGGCGGCGCGGCGGGACGCAACCTTGTGGATCAGTTTGGTGGCGCGGGGATGATCCTCGCCCAGCTCGCCCCGTTCGATCCTGCTGAGCAAGCCAATGGCGCGGATCGTGTGTTCGTCGACCGTATAATGGTGATACATGTCGAATTGCATCTGGGCATTTACACGCCCGAAATCAGGCACGAATTTTCCGAATACGCCCGCCTCGTTCATCCACCGCAATACGGATTCGGGATCGTTGCGGCCTGACAGCAGGTCGAGGAACAATGCATTCGCCCGCGGGTCCTTGCGGATTTTGGCGGTGATCAGACCGGAATCGCGGTCTGCCTGCCGCATGGTTGCGGGATGCACGTCCAGCCCTTCGGCTTCGGCGATCTGGAATAATTCGATCAGACGGACCGGGTCCTCGGCAAACCAGCTATCGCCGGGCGCTTCAATCTTGCCGCCGTACACCCGGTAACCCTTGTGCATCCGTGCGCGAGCGGTGAATCCGGCCAGCAACCCGCGGCCGGGCCGACGCCGGGCGAATTGCTGGTCAATATGTTCAAGGAACACCGCTGTCAGGCTGCCGACCCGTTTGGCCTGCAGAAAATAGAACTGCATGAACCGTTCGACTGAACTTTTACCCGGGCGATCCGCGAAATTCATCCGCTGCGCCACTTGCCGCTGCAAATCGAATGTCAGGCGGTCTTCGGCGCGCCCGGTCAACATGTGCAAATGGCAGCGCACTGCAAGCATAAAGCTCTCTGCACGTCGGAAAGATCGGTATTCCAACCGCGTCAGTAAGCCCGCTTCAACGAGATCTTCGCCGCTGCGAACCTGATGGATATATTTTCCGATCCAATACAGCGTCTGCAGATCGCGCAGGCCGCCTTTGCCCTCTTTGACATTGGGTTCGACAACATAGCGGCTGTCACCCATCCGTTTGTGCCGGGCATTGCGCTCATCCAGCTTTTCCGAGACAAATTTGTGCTCTGTGCCGGCCACGACTTCGGCAATAAACCGTTGCCGGATTTCCTGATACAGATCGTCATCGCCCCACAAGAAGCGCCCTTCCAGCAAGGACGTGCAGATGGTCAGATCTTCCTTCGCCAAGCGCACCATATCATCGGGCGTGCGGCTGGAATGGCCGACCTTCAGGCCCAGGTCCCACATAAAATAGAGGATGGCCTCGATCACCTGTTCGCACCACGGCGCACGGCGAGTGGGGGTGAAGAAGGCGATATCAACGTCGGAATGGGGTGCCATTTCAGCCCGGCCATATCCGCCAACCGCCATGATAGTCAGCCGTTCTCCGGTCGACCGGTTGGCCGAGGGATAAACATCGCGCACCACGTGATCATGGATCAGGCGGACCAGCTGATCGACCAGAAAGGCTTGCCCCGCGCAGCATTCATGCCCGGCCGATGGCTTTTCCGCCAGCCGCCGGGCTACTTCTGCCCGCCCATCATCCAATGCGCCGCGTAGCAAGGCGACAATATCGGGCCGCGCCTGCGCGCCTTGGGCAGCAGCAAGCTCAGCAATGGCTGTTCCAATCGCGCGGCGATCAATAATCGCGCGTTGATGGGGGATCCGAACTTTATTCACCTGACTTCAAAATCCCCGCTGGCTTGGTTACCGCAACGCTTAACCGGCCTCCATCAATGCGGAATATTGTGCGCGCAAAGATTTCTTGTCGATTTTTTGGGTGCCAAGTCGTGGCAGTGCCTCGTGTGCTTGCCAGACATGGGCAGGCAGCTTGTAAGGCGCAAGGTTTCCATCGAGGAACTGGCAAAGTCCTTCGGGGGATAGGGATTTGCCGTCGCGAACCAGATAAATCGCACCGACAATCTCGCCGAACCGCTCGTCCGGCAGGCCGAACACCGAACATTCGATCACGTCAGGATGCGCATATAATGCCTGTTCAACCTCGATGCAGGAGATATTCTCACCGCCGCGAATGATGATGTCTTTCTTGCGGTCGACAATGAACAGATAGCCGTCTTCGTCCAGATATCCCAGATCGCCGCTGCGGAAATACCCGTCCTTGGTGAAGGCTTCCTCGGTTGCTTTGTCATTCTTCCAATAGCCGCGGAAATTGGCCACCGTACGTATGCAAACCTCGCCGACTTGGCCTTGTGCCAATTTGTTGCCGTCATCATCCAGGATTGCCAGATCGACAATCGGGCGGCTGGCTTTGCCGGTGCTGCCCGGTTTGGCCAGGTAGTTTTCGTTGTAATTGCCGCAACCAACAGCGTTGGTTTCAGTCAGGCCGTATCCCAATAGCGGGAAGCCGTCCGGGAACGCTTCCTTGATCTTGGTAACATGATCAACCGGGCGCGGCGCGCCGCCAGCGGCAAAGCTCTTGCAAGTGGACAGGTCAAAATCAGCCCGCTTGGGATGGGTGGCCATTTCGTAGCTCATCAGCGGCACGCCGACGAAATAACTCACTCGTTCTGCCTCGATCAGCCGCATGGCTTCTACCGCGTCCCATTTGGGCATCATCACCAATTTGCGGCCAATGGCGTAGCTTTGCAGGAACAGCGGCACTTCGCCGGTCACGTGGAACAAGGGCACTGCCACCAGCGCGCAGGGCTGTTCAGATGGAGGAGTTCCCTTCTGGGTCAGCAGAATAGCCGCCATCGCAGTTTGGGCCACATAGCAAACGATGCCTGACACTACGCCGCGATGATCGGACCAGGCGCCCTTGGGAAATCCGGTGGAGCCTGAGGTGTAGAGAATGGAGGCCAGATCGTCTGGCCCCAGTTCGGGCAATGTGGCAGCATCGCCTTGCGCCCACACATTGGCCAGGCCGGTGGATGGCGGGCCAACATGGTCGATGACAATCACTTGCGCGGAATGGGCGGTCCCTTCCAGCCGCTTGGCGCGCTGCGCATCGGCCAGTACCAGACTGCACTCGGCCAGCTCGATACCATATGCCAGCTCGTCACCGGTCCAGAAACCGTTGATCAGGGTCACACAGCCGCCAGCCATAACTATGCCCATGTAGGCAATGATCCAATTGGCAGAATTGCGTGCCGCGATTCCAACGCGGTCGCCCTTTTTCACGCCGTGATTTGCGACCAGACCGGCAGCAACTGCGCGTGCCGCGGCGTAGGATTCGGCGAAGGTCAGCCGTATATCGCCATCAACCAAAAAGGTCAGATCGGCATGTTCGTTACAATAATGCGCGAAATAATGTGCCAGACTTGGCGGAGCGTTCTTGAACGCAGGCAGCTGATGGCCAAACTGTTCATACGAAACGGTTTCAAAGGGTTGTCCTGGCTGCACCAATGCATCCATGATGGAATTCAGCGCGCGATCCAGTTCCGTTGCCATCTAGTAGTATCTCCTAATCCCGATTATGCGGTCCACCTTGTGTCGGCGATCTCGTCGTTATCAATTCATGTGCAGCACAGGCTTTAACCTGCCGCTGGTCTATGCCAAAAGCAGCTGAGGCCAAACGTTTGGTGCCCTCATGCGATTCTGGTTACTTAAGGGGTAAGCTTCTTGCTGTCACTACTCACGTTATCGGCCGCATCCGATCCAATCCAATGGGCTGAATTGGGCCTCAAACCCGGTATCGAAATCGGCTCATTCATGTTGCGCTACTATTCGCTTGCCTATCTGGGCGGCCTATTGTTCGCCTATTGGCATATGTCGAAGATGCTGATCGCGCCGGGCGCGCCGATGGCCCAGCGGCATTGGGAAGATCTCTTCTTTTATTGCACCTTGGGGATCATTTTGGGCGGACGTCTGGGTTATGCAGCTTTCTACGACCCGTCTTTATTCACCACCTTCGAAGCCGATAGTTTTGTCAGCTACCGCTTGCTGCGATTGTGGGATGGCGGGATGAGTTTTCACGGCGGCCTGATGGGGGTGCTGGCGGCGATTGCCTTTGTCACATGGCGCGGCCAGCTGAATTTTCTGCGGGTGTGTGACTATATTGCCGTCAATGTGCCGGTTGGCATGATGCTTGGCCGGCTGGCGAATTTCGTCAACGGCGAATTATGGGGGCGGACAAGCGATGTGTCCTGGGCGATGGTATTCCCCGGCGGCGGCCCATTGGCGCGCCACCCCTCGCAATTGTATCAGGCCGCGCTGGAAGGTGCGATCCTGGTGATCATCCTGCTGTTTTTGTTCTGGCGGACCCGTGCGCGTTACCGCCCCGGTTTGCTGGTCGGGGTGTTCACCACGGGTATTTCACTTGGCCGGTTCATCGCTGAGTTTTTCCGCGAGCCGGATGCGCAACTGGCCGATTTCGCGCGTGAAAGCGGCCTTTCCATGGGCCAATGGTTGACCATCCCGTTGATCTTTTTGGGCATTTTCATCATGGTCCGCGCCCTGATCCGCAAACCGCTCGGCGGGGGCACCAATCAGGGTAATCCAGCTGCAGCATGAACGAACCGCCTAAAAGCCTGGCGGACATTTTTCGCCGGTTGATCCGCACCAATGGTCCGATTTCGCTGTCCCAGTTCATGGGGGAAAGCAATGCGCGCTATTATTCGGGCAAGGATCCACTGGGCGCGGATGGTGATTTCGTGACAGCGCCGGAAATCAGTCAGATGTTTGGCGAATTGATTGGCCTGTGGCTGGCCGATATGTGGATGAACGCGGGCCGCCCGGATCCGGTCTATTATGTGGAAATGGGCCCGGGCCGCGGGACGCTGGCGAAGGATGTGCTGCGTAGCGCCAAACGATACGGGCTGGAGCCGGCGGTACATCTGGTTGAGGGGTCGCCCGCATTGCGCGATATTCAGCGGGAGACGTTGGGCAGCGTCACGTTCCATGATGATCTGTCGAGCGTACCGACCGATGCGCCGATGCTGCTGGTGGCGAAT
>Ga0209390_10005326_pt1 | contig 18338 bp, 12 predicted proteins | sample BON01_FD_187212 | JGI IMG/M metagenome (GOLD analysis project Ga0209390, IMG submission 187212) | Freshwater microbial communities from Lake Bonney liftoff mats and glacier meltwater in Antarctica - BON-01 (SPAdes) (version 2) | ecosystem: Environmental > Aquatic > Freshwater > Ice > Glacier...
TCTTATACAATGTGGACTTACACCTTGTCTAGAAATAATTAATGTTCCTTTTTTTCTATTACATTTATCAGTTTGAAATGCAACACCACCTCCGCCATAAACATCATATTTAATTCCTTTATAATTTTCTTTAATTCCGTCTTTAGCTTTTGTGATTCTTGTTCCATACTTAACCTCACAAACATCTCCTAATGTTTTATATGTAATCCCCTCATAAGAGTTGTCTTCCTTTTTAATATAATCATCATACTTGAGAGACCAATCTTTATTAACAATTTGTTCTAATGTGATTGTTAATACATTTTCTTTAATATACATTTGTTTATCTCCTTTACCTTTATCTTCGTCTTTGAAATATCCTTGATGGTAAATAACTTGTTGTGTAGTTTTTCCTTTCTCGAAAATAATACAAGCTGTATCAAAACTAGTATGAGAAAAAATACCCTTTGGTAATAATAGAATTTCTTTAATTTCTGTATTTTCAAGAATAAATTTCCTAAGTTTTTTTTGCCATGATTTATTTTCTGTTCCATTATTTAATAGTCCCCTATCAGTTACAAACCCTGCAACACCACCTTCTTTTAACATTTTATACATTGCATAAACTGCAAGCCCTATAGAATCTTTAATTGTATATTTACCTGATTTCATAATATCCCAATATTTCGTTTTCTCATTAGAACCACTTAATAGAATATTAATTGAACAACCGAATGGTGGATTTGACAAAATTTTATCATATTTATTTTCATTGTGTTTTAAATATTCTTGATAATCAAGTGTATCTCCTTTTTCAATATTATCTAATTTAATATCTGCAATATTAGAATTAAATTTTAAGAATTTAAAAATTTTATCATCCATTTCATGTGCATAAATATTTTCAGGTTTAATTTTACTTTTATATTTTGCTTGAAGAAGGAAACCACCAGAACCAGCAAACGGATCAATTAATTTATCATTCTTTTTAATATCAACTTTATCAATTAAATAATTAATCAATTGTGGTTTAGTAAAGTATTGACCCCAATTACCACCTGACGAACCCGCATCATTCATAAATTTTTCAAAACCTTCACCAACAGCATCATATGGAAATAATTTAATATCAAATTTATTTTCCGAATTAAGTGGTAGAAAATCTTTCTCATAGATTTTATTAATAATCTTTTGGGTTTTTTGACCGCCGTCTGTATTTGACGCACCATTATCTTTATGTATTAAATTCGTAATTCGTCCGATATCTAATTTAAAAATTTCAATGTCATCACCCATGATTTTAACGAATGAAATATTTTTATTTCTTTCATGATCAATTAAACCAGGAAGTAATTTTTCAGATAATTCTTCAAAATAAATTTTTTTCCTAATACCAGATTTATTTTTATTTAAATCCACATTATGAAGATCTTCTTTTATTTTTTCATCAATACAATAATTTTCGTAAAGATATTGTAAATTATGTTCATCTGGAATATCATCTTTATTATCTGACAAATGTCTTAAATATAAATAATTCATAATTTCGTTATACGCATCCATACCCGTAAATGTTGGAGCAGGTGTATCACGGCATATATCATGAAGTTGTTTAAGAATACTATTATATTGTGTTTTATCCATTATACTATATTTATTTATTATTAAGAACTGTTTAAATCAATTTTTTTATAAATAAAATATAATTTATTAAAAAAACATGTTCTTAGATTTAATATCATCAAAATATTCCCAGTTAAATTCATCCCATACATATATTGGATATAGTGGTAATTTATTATCTAATTTACACCATGATTTCCAGTTCTTTTTTGAATCACATAATTTAATTCCATTCTTTTTTAATATTTTTTTTGCTTCATTAATATCTGTATAAAAGTCATGTTTAATCTCTAAAAAATCAAACCATGATTTATTTGAAAATACATTAATATACTCATCGCTTTCAATATCTGGTAAATTATATTCATTCTTATCTAAACTATTAATTTTTTTATATTCTTTAACAAAATTAGTATTCTTATGAAACCCAAACTTTTCTTTTAATATTATTGATTTACATTTAAAATTATCATCACAACTTAATTTAATCTTTTGTTGTAAAACGGAATCGAATTTACTAACAATCTCTTCCCAATCTATTTTATTACAACTAATATTAATATTTCTTTCGCCTAATTTCATCGTAATTGTTTCATTTACTTTATCAAATACAACTATATCTTTCATCATAACATATTGATCATAATTTTGTTTTGTTTCATCATCAATATTTGACACATTCTCTAACGCTAAATAATAATCAAAAATCTTATTTATAAATTGTCTCTCATAATTTGTACCATCTTTAACAATCCCATCAATAATAATACCTTTTGTTTTATCTGGTGTATTAGGACATATTCTTAATACTCGTCCAATACTTTGAATAAACGGAATAGCACCTCTATCTTTAACTTTATCTAAAAATAAACAAGCATCTAATAATCGTATATCTGATCCCTCTCGATGTTTAGAAGCACAAAATAATATCATGCAACCACTCGATTCTTTAAATTTAATATAATCATCACCCTTTGATAATGATGTATCCAACCCAAATGTAAAATTTAACATATTTTTTCTCTGTTTATAATTATCTTCAAATAATTCTTTCCACTTTTTAGCAAGAGCAATTGACCCACACCATGCAATAATTTTTTTATTTGGCATGGTTGGAATAATATAATTTAATACTTCAAGAACTGAACCTAATTCTTCTTGAGAAACTAATTCCCCCTTATTCTTATATTCTTTATGTTTTTCAAATTGATACCAATAAAACTCTGGTGGTAAAATTAAATTATTTGAAATAGAATAAATCATATTGAAATTAGTTAATAAATTTAATGTTTTCTCATCGTCTTTCTTTGCATAAATTTCCTTTAATTTTCCTAAATCATCTTTACCTGCACGAACAGGTGTTGCAGAAAATCCAATAATTGGTGTATTATTTATATTACAACTTTGTAAGAAACGATGACATTGAACAGACGAAGTATTATGACATTCGTCATGAAGAACAAGACTTAACTTTTTAAGAGTTTTATATTTATTACCAAGAGTTAAATAGGCACGATTAATAACCAGTAATGTTGGACCTTTTGAATCATTTAATAATTCAACCCAATCTTTTTTCTTAATTGTTACTCGATTAATAATGTTAATATTAGTTAAATCACATAAACCCCATGATTTCCATTTTAAAATATTTTCTAGATTACATTGATCACTCCCTTTTTTGAAATCAAATAAATCTGCAAGTATATTAACACGTTCTGTAAATAAGATAATTTTCGGATTTTTTAAATGTTGCATTGCATAACCAATATATTTTAAGATAATATATGATTTACCACAACCTGTTGCTTGACAATGAATACCTGTTTGTAATCCATATTTCTCAAGATGTTTAAATGCTTCAATTTGATTACTACGTGGTTTAAATTCTAGAATACTTTTATTTTCATTACTATATTTAATAACATCACTTTCATCAACTGTTGATATATTAATTTTTTCAGATAAGTTTCCAAAAAAATTATTTGCGATTAACCACGGATAAATTTCTTTATCAAAATCATAAAATTTTTTCTTATTATCAGAATCAATATTTTTAATAATTTTTATTGATGTTTTTTCAATACACACATCAAACGATAATCCATCTGTAACATATTTAATAAACTTTTTCTCATATAATTCAATAATTTGATTGAAATATACATGATCATGACAGATTAACTTTTGGATATTATCAGGTATATTTTGTTTATTTTGCTTAAAATATAATTTAATTAATTTACTGTTACTATCATCGTTAAAATCTTCGTCTTTTCGACATTCTATGATATATTTTATAATTTGTTGAATAAATTCCATTAAATAATAATAATATTGTTATTATTTAATGATTATTTCATTTTTTTTTATATTAAAAGCATTTAAAATATCTAATTATATAAATATATCATAAGAGTGATTATTTCTAATATATATACATCCGATTGCTGAATTCATATACAAGTTATATAATAATATTTTTAATTTAATAATAAATAAATTTTTATTATATCAAGGACACGATGAAAAAGGTTTATATATTACTCATAATGAAATTAACATATGACAACAAATATATTTCCTAAATATTTGTGTCATTATAAATATATTTTATCATTAATTACACGACAATAATATGAATTATGTGTATCTGATTCAAATATAATATTAAATATTTTTTTGTTACAATAAATTAATATATTATTAGTCGCATTTCGTTAAATCGCTAATTTCTTGTTTGGATAATTTTTTATATTTAATTCCAAGTGTAATTAAATAAGGTTCAATAAGAGTAATAATTTTTTTATTATAAAAATCAACACCACCGCCACGATTAATATTTAATTCACGAAACTTATATTGTAATAAGCGTTCTATAATTGTATTTTGTTTAATTGGAACTTCAAATACTGTTTCAAAACATCCTCTTTTAACATCACGAGATGTATATTGCAAATCTTTGTCATGAATATTTTGTGATTTACCCATTTTACAAGCATCATGAACATCATATGATGGATTGGTTCTAATATATATATATCTGATTGCTAACGTCATACAAGTTATAATAATGTCTTTAATTTAAAAATAAATCAATTTTTTATATCGTCATCAATATCAGATAAAATTGGGTACACAATAGGGATATCATTTGTTATAAATATTAACTTATTTTTATTATTTGAATGTATTAATTTTACAATAGAGTTATATAATTTGAAAAAATTGAATAAATATTATTTAGTATTAATAGTTAATCAATATTATAATGTCTGTGTAAATTTGAAAATTGTGAAAAAAGATCAAGTTATAATTACGAAGGTGAAAAAACACCTTTATATTGTTCAATTCATAAAAAAGAAAATATGATAAATGTCAATCATAAAACATGTATTGAACCTTGTTGTAAAAAAAGACCAACATTTAATTATGAAGATCAAAATAAACCAATATATTGTTCATCACATAAAAAAGAAAATATGATTGATATTGCTAATAATGCATGTATTGAATCTAATTGTAAAACACATCCAAGATTTAATTATGAAGGTCAAAATAAACCAATATATTGTTCTCAACATAAAAAAGAAAATATGATTAATATATTGGATAAACTATGTATTGAACCTAATTGTAAAACACAACCATGTTTTAATTACAAAGGATGTAAAGAAAAATTATATTGTTCAAAACATAAAAAAGAAGATATGATTAATGTTAAGGATAAAGTTTGTATTGAAACCAATTGTAAAACCCTGTTATGTTTTAATTATGAAGGATGTAAAGAAAAATTATATTGTTCAATACATAAAAAAGAAAAAATGATTAATATTAAATTATGTAAAACTAAAATAAAGTAGTTAAATATATATCAAATACATTTAAACAATATACGTGGTATGTGATAAAAAAATATATAACGGATGTTATAAAAAACGACCTGATTTATTATTATACAAGTTGATGAAAATTAACACCAAAGTTATGATTGTGGTTGTGATAATAAAAGATTAATGAAAATATCTAAATATTTAGGATATAGACCCGTTATTTTTATATAACTACTAAAAAAATAGTTGTTGGTCAATTAATAAAAATGGTATTATGTGTGTTAAAAAAGAATCTATTAAAGAATGGAATGAAAGATTAAATTTACTTAAAATTCAAGTTGAATATTGGATTAATCCAGAAAATAAAATAAATAAAACATTAGAAGTTATTCAATTATTTTTTGATAATTTTAAATAGTGTTTTATGGTATATTGAAAAATTGAAAAAATATAATTATTAATTTAAATATAATACTAATATTATGGATTCCAGATATGACTATATATATGTAAAAAACCACAAATCTCTTGAAAATTTTAATAAAAACAAAGTTGTTAAACCATTAACTTTTATACAAAAAGATAGTTTCTACAGAAAAATAATATTAGATGAATCTATGAGCCTGTATAAAATACAGAAATATACAACAAATAATTTTAAACAAAAAATTGAATTACAATTAAACGATTTTAATATATATGACGATGATGAAATGGGTATTTATTTAATTGAAACAATAATTGACATGAGCGATTATTTCAAATCACATTATGGTCCAGGTCCAAGTCAATCAAAACATTTTGATTTACTTCACAAAAGAGAAAAAACAACAATAACCGAAATTTATATAAATAAAAATATAAAAAATAATCCTATGTATCAAATATATTTTGAAGCAGTTACTAGTAAAAATAACAGTATTAAATTAGATTTGGTCGCAGATGAATTTCGAACATATGCATTATGTTTCGCAGCTGTTAAAAATGATGGTAATAATATACATTTAGTTTGTAAAACATTTCAAACATATGAATTATGTTTAGAAGCAGTTAAAAATAATGGCAACACTTTACGTTATGTAAAAGAAATATTAAATAAAATAGATATTAATAATTCAAATTATTATGATGTATTTTAAATCATATAAAATTTTTTATTTAAATAAATATTAACGTAGTTTTTTAAAATGTTTTTCATCTAAAATATTTTCAAAATGAAAATAATCACAATTTCCATTTTTAATACATGTTACATGCAGCACGACTCTCTTAAATATAACATAATATTTTGGAATAGGAATAGTAATATCTATTTTATTTAATGTATTATTTATGAATTTAATTAATATTTTTTTACTTTTATTTATTATATCAGTATTACCACTATTTTGATATTCTATAATTATTTTAAATATTTCTTCGTCATTAATTTTATCAATTATATTATCAATTATATCTAGTGAATCATTTAAATATTTAGGTTGCATTGATAGTGTTAAAATGTCATCTAATAAATTACTTAATGATACTTCATTTTCTAGTTGTGTATTAATCTCATTTATAAAAGGTTGTTTTTTATTAGTTTATTTCCATTGAAAAAATTTTCTATTACATATCTATATATTTTTTGAAATAAAAATTCACGAATATAGAATGCATCTTTATTTTCTATTTTGAATAAATCTAAATCAATAATATTATTATAAATATAATCAAAATTAATTTTAAATTTATCCATAATTTTAATTTCAATTAATGATAAAAACTTTTCATTTAATTCTTCAATTTTATTAATATTTGTTTGGTAATTTTCTAATTTTAATTCTAATTTTTCTATTTTATTTTTATATTTTAATTCTAATTTATCTATTTTATTTTTATATATTAATTCTAATTTTTCTATTTTCTTTTTTAATTCTAATTTTTCTATTTTAGTTATTAATTCTAATTTTTCTATTTTATTTTTTAATTCTAATTTTAATTCTAATTTTTTTTTTGACAATTATTTTTTTCTTTTTGACAATCATTTTTTTCTTTTTGATAATCCTTATCAATAAATCCTTTGAAAGTTTTCATTTTTTCATTTCTTAAATAATTAATAAATTCATCATAAGTTAATTTAAATTTTTTATGACCTTTAAATGATCCTTCACTGAAACAAGAATAAATAATTGATATTGTATTATTATATTTTTTATTATTAAGTATAAATGATTTATATACTTTGTAAAAACCACTTGTATTCCCCATGTATTCAGCACTACCAACGGTATCTTTACTATATTTTACTTGGATTAATACTTTTTCATCATAACGTAATGTATAGTCAATATCTTCTAGTCCTTCTAATTTAATAGTAGTTACTCCATCTTTTAATAAACAAATTAAACTTTTGTGCAATTGGTGTATATATCCTTTCATACTATCTGTTGCATTTCTAGGATTTTCATCATCATCCTCATTATCCTCATCATCATCATTATCATCATCATTATCGCTCATTATTTAAATATATAAAATGTATATTTAAATAATAAATAAATCAATTTTTTATTCAAGCGATATATCGATAAAATAATTTTAAACAACTGATACCTTTTTATTTTATTAACTTTACCATTTGGTATAACTACAGAATAATTTTTCTAAAGTATCATCATCAATACAATATACTTTATTATCTTGTAAAATATATTGTTTATCTTTGTGTTCAATAATTTTATATTTTTTAGGTTTGTCATTTTTTAGAATTATATTTTTAATCATTATCTGATTCTTCACCATAATTATTATAATTAACTCATCATTCAACAAAAGAAGATAGAAAAAAATTTAAGTATTATTGTAATAAATGTGATTTTGGAACATACGTAGAAATATTATTTACATGATATTGTGAAACAATGACACACAATGATTTTACTCCATCCCAATTATCGTAAAATCTTTTACATTTTTTTCTCTCAAACTTCTACAATATTTTATAATTCCATCTGGCAATATTCTTATAGATATTGCGTATTTTTCAATTTGGATTACGACGTGTTCGTTAAATGGTTCTATTCCCATTAGTTCATATCTTTTACAAACATAAGCAAAACATTTTAGACATTGATGTTTGTCATTTTTACTAATTTTATTATTTCTAATTAAATCCTCAATATTATTTATATTAAAATTATCAATCACATTTTTTTCATTGCTTGTAAAATTATTTTCACAATCAACAATTATATCACTACATATTGAAATATCGGTTTTATTTGTTTCACAAACAATCATTTCAGTAGTATCTGGAAAATTGGGGGCAAATATTGATACTTGTTCAGTTATAAATTTGTATTTGTTATTTTGTATTGCTTTATTAGCATCATCAATTAAACATTTCTCGCATTTTTCACATCTTATACAATTTATTATTAATGGTTCATTATTTGTATTAACCAATGTTAATAATGAATTCGCATCAATTTCAACCCAAGGTTCAGGTCTATCTCCGCTACAAGTTTTATGTGTATTACATATTTCATATATACCCTTTATTTCACCATTAAAGGTATGTGCTACATCCGCAATTCTTAATTCATCTTCATAATTAAACCGATGTTCTAATGTGATAATTGAACTTTCAGTTATTTCAGGAATGTTAATTTCATTAGTTATTTTACACGATACACATTGTCTTACGAATTGAATATTTGTTTTGTTTTCTAAAAGAGTTTTCAATAACATTTTTGCATCTTTGTGGATTTGACTTTCAGTAGGTTTGTTGTAATGATGACAAGGATTAATACTATTTACTTTATGACGAAAATGATGAATTCTTATTTCACATTGCACTAAAATTAATTCCTTATTACATTCGAGACAAATATATTCATCTTTATTATTTGCTATTTTAGGATAAACATATTCACCAGAAAGTTTATTGATTGCTCCGAGAGATAATAATTGTGTCATTGTTGTATAAGTTATATCTGTTTCATGTATTTTTAATTTCATTTTTATTTAGTTAAAGATAAAACACAATAAGATGTTTGTAAAAATATTCAAATGTTCTCCAAAAAGTTTAATGCGTTGGTAGAAAGATATAAAAAAGATGGAAATGTAGATATTAATGAAGGATGGAATATAATTACAAAAAATAAAACTGAATGTAGTATTGTAAAATATTTTGACCATCTTATGAAACCTGATATTACAAATGATATTTCACAAAAAAAATTAAAAAAAGTCAATGTCCAATATAAATTAAAATTGATTCATTTGCTCCAACAATGAGAGCTGAACATCATGAAAATAGTAAGATAAATATAAATGAAAAAATTATGATTGATATATATGATTAACAGTTAGAGACATTCTCCAGATTATGTGTTTAGTAAAAAAAATATGGTCGCATATAAGTATATAGGAAATGATGTTCCGCATTTATTGGGTTATTTAATTGTCAATAAAGTCAATGAATTATGTGCAAGTCATTTTGCTTAAATATTTGTATTTTCAACTTGTAACGAAAGCTTGTCTATTAGGTATTCCACATGTAATTTATATTTCGCTATACTCATGATATTTTATTTTCATTTCATCAGTTTAATAATAAGTTTATTATTATTTCATTTTCTACAAAGTATAAATTGTATCTTGTATATTATTATTATTAAATAAAATAAATTAATCACAAGCATTTAAATTAAATTACAGATACTTTATTTTGTTTAATCTTTTTAACTTTTCCATCAATATAACTACCAAATATTTTTCCTTTAGTATCATCTTCATTAATCTTATATAGTTTATCACCTTCTAAAATATATAATTTATCTTTATACTCGACTGTATCATACTCTTCTTCATCATCTTCTTCGTCATCAACTTCGTCAACTTCTTCATCATCTTCTTCATCAACTTCTTTGTCAACTTCTTCATCATCTTCTTCATCAACTTCTTCTTCGTCAACTTCTTCTTCATCAACTTCTTCTTCTTCATCTAATTCATCAACTTCGTTATTCTCATCAGATGATTCATTATTTGACTTTATAATTTGTTGTTGAGGAATAGCTTCTTGACTTAGTTCTTGAATAAAATTATTATATAATTCTTCTGCATTTTTAACTTCAGTTTTCAGTGTTTCTATTTGTTCGAATGTTGATTCCAAATCTTGAATTAATTGTTTGTTTTTTGGAATTTTAATTTGTAAATTAGTTAATATTTCTTTATTTAAATTACCATGAGTACCAATAGTTCCTCTCCCGTATTTTTCTAAATCCATATTTTCTAATGTATAATATAAATACATTTGATGTATATTTTTAATTTTTGAATTTAAATATACTATTGCTTCATTACAATACATTTCAACACCTGCTATTGCAAGTTTACCAATTGACAATTTGAAAGATAATAATATACTATTAATTGGTATTTTTCTATTTTTCATAGTTAATTCACCTTCTTTAGTAATATGTTTTATGGTGTCATATATAATATTATTATTTAATTCAGTGACTGAAACCCACGGGATTGTACCTTTATCCCAATAATTATGATTTTTAGTGCTGGGAGTTGTTCCCATATTTATATCACTGATATCGCCTAATTTTACTTCATCGCAATCTTCATTTTCTCCAATCTCTCTAATTCTATTTTGAACGAATGTTTCTAACTCTTTAATTTGAGTTTGTTTTTTAATTTTAGCATTATATTGTGCTGAAATTTTATCTGCCCATTCAACCATTTTTTTCTTAGATTTTGGGATCGGAATTTGTATATGTTTTTCTAAATCAGATGAAAGAATATATGGTTGTGCAGAACCTTTTCGAACTTTAAATATATCATCCTGTCTAATTTTTAACATGTAATAAATATAATCTGGAATTATTGTTTTATTTGGAATTATAGCAAAACAACTACTTACCCAAACTTTCGTATTATATTTACTTATATATCCTGCATTATTTCCTAAAGATGAACATAAAATTGTATTTTCAACCATATTATATTCATTATGAAAACCAATTGGACTAATACCACCTCCAATAACAGGAATATTGCCTTCTTTAAAATTATCTTTAGATAAATACTTACCTTTTTTAAATTCACATATATCAGATAACTTTTTTAGTTCATAATCTTTCCCACAAATAATTTCATTTTTATTACAATCTTTCTCATAATCTTTTCCATGTAATGAGTAATTCATATCAAAACTTGGTTTATTGTCATTATTATATTTAATATTAATATTTGATAATTGTTCAAAAGTTGCAGTACATATTTTAACTTTATTAACTTTAATAATTTGGTTAATTGGTTCTATAATATCATTTCCATATTTTTCATCATACTCTATTTTATCTACTTGGTTTTTAACAACATCTATATTCCAAAAATTAATTTCCTTAGTTTTTCCATTATTTTTAAACCGAATGATTGATGTTTTTGTTGATGTATTTTCAAATGCTGCTGAATCAATAGAATAAATGTCTGAAACATTAAAATTATTAATAAGAAAACATCTTAATTTAGAATATTTACTATCAAAGAAAACCCCTTCTTTTAATACTCCTACACATTCACCATCATTATCTAATAATTTCATTAGGAGAATTAAAGAACACGATTCTTTATCATTAAAATTTATATTTTTACTTTCAATATTATTTGTTTTATATTTAGTTTTCAGTTCATTTTGTAATTGAATTTTATATTTGGTTAAATTTTGAATTTTTACTTTATTACTTTCTGTTAAAAGTTCTTTATCGATTTTTTGAATATATTGTTTTCGTAAAATTTTATCATAATCATAAATTATATCTTTTGAATACTTTTTAATAAGATCACTACAAGTATCATAATTAACTTTGTGTTTTAAACCATTTTTTACCTCTTCTTCAATTTGAATTTTAAATATAATATTTTGCCATATTAATCTAACTAACATAATTAAATCTAATTCATTATTTCCTTCATAAAAATCTTTAGTTAGCTCTTTTACTTTAGCTTTAAATAAGCCAATATCTAATATATTATTATTTTCAATATCAATAATATCATTTTTTTTATAATTATTAGTTATTTTTTTGGTTAATTGATTAAAATCTTTTGTTTCAATACCAAGTTTACTTTTAATTTTTTCTATTTGATTTTTATTATAATCTACGATGGTTTCCTTCTTAATAATTTCGGGTGTCTTATCTGTTTTGTCGCCGCCATAAGGTGGGTTGCTTATGATGTATTTATATTTTTGTTCAAATTCTCGTTTAAAACTATTACATCTAATAAATTGTGTATCTTTATCTGGGAAAAAACCAGTTAATGAATAAAATTCTACGGCTGCAATTTTAACAACATCTTCCGACATATCACAATGATGAATCTTTTTATAATTATCAAATTCATCCCATTTTATATCATATTTATTTTTAATATATTCAACATATGATAAAGTCATTCCACCTGATCCTCCAAACATATCTATCATAAGAGGAACTTCACCATCAATACATTCAGGAGATAATTCTTCCATGATAAAATTTGTTAAATATCGATCAGTAAAATATGCACCCATATCTGAAATTGCTGATTTATCACGACCAATAAAGTATTCATAAATTTTCCCCTTAATATCAAAATTTTTATCATTTTTATTAAATGGTAAATCATCCACTTTATTAAATAGTTCTTTACAAAAAGAATGCGGTAAGCCATTTGGTATTTGATGATATATAAAATGGCTAATATTTATTAAAATTTTACTTTTATCATTTTCTGAATCATCTATTTTTTCCCCTAGTTTTTCCATAATTTTTATTAAATCTTTATTTTTCTTATTTTCTAATATGTCACCAACATCGTCATAAATTTCTCTTATAAAATCCATTAAAGGATGTTTGCCTTTGTTATCGTTCAAACATATATTTCTTAATTCATTAACAGCATTATAAATAAAAGTATCAAAACCTTCATTTAAATTATCACGTAAATATTTCCAGTCACAATTTTTTGATAATCCATATTTTTCTAATTGTCCTTCCAAGATTTTTAATGAATAAAATACATTAAAAATCTTAAGTGCTGTCATATTATATCCTGCTCCAGAATTTCTAATATAATCATGAATACTGTGTACATATTCACGTAATTGTTCTTTTGTGTTAATTGTTGTATTAGGCATGTATTGTATATATATTGTTTTTATATTAATTAAATTTTAAATCAATTTTTTTTTCAATTAGTTCTTCAATTGTAGAATAATCAGAATATAATTCTTTTGGTATTAATGGTAAATTATAAATCAATTTTTTTTTCAATTAGTTCTTCAATTGTAGAATAATCAGGATATAATTCTTTTGGTATTAATGGTAAATTATATAAAATAGCTTTCCTAAAATATTCTTTTGATGTTCTTATTTTATGTAATTCTACTTTTTCTTTTAATTTTGTTTTTGATGTAGGAAATACATTTATATCAATCCCTAAAAAATCATACCAATTAATCCATAAATCTCTGTAAATATCTTTTGGTTTTAATTCCAAATTATTATCTGCTGCATATTTATAATAATCATTATCACATATTAATTGTTTATTTTTTATTCTATCTTTTAATTGTTCATACTCAATTCTATTTTTATCAATATCTGCAATTTTAATCTTTTGTTGTAAAACGGAATCGAATTTACTAACAATCTCTTCCCAATCTATTTTATTACAACTAATATTAATATTTCTTTCGCCTAATTTCATCGTAATTGTTTCATTTACTTTATCAAATACAACTATATCTTTCATCATAACATATTGATCATAATTTTGTTTTGTTTCATCATCAATATTTGACACATTCTCTAACGCTAAATAATAATCAAAAATCTTATTTATAAATTGTCTCTCATAATTTGTACCATCTTTAACAATCCCATCAATAATAATACCTTTTGTTTTATCTGGTGTATTAGGACATATTCTTAATACTCGTCCAATACTTTGAATAAACGGAATAGCACCTCTATCTTTAACTTTATCTAAAAATAAACAAGCATCTAATAATCGTATATCTGATCCCTCTCGATGTTTAGAAGCACAAAATAATATCATGCAACCACTCGATTCTTTAAATTTAATATAATCATCACCCTTTGATAATGATGTATCCAACCCAAATGTAAAATTTAACATATTTTTTCTCTGTTTATAATTATCTTCAAATAATTCTTTCCACTTTTTAGCAAGAGCAATTGACCCACACCATGCAATAATTTTTTTATTTGGCATGGTTGGAATAATATAATTTAATACTTCAAGAACTGAACCTAATTCTTCTTGAGAAACTAATTCCCCCTTATTCTTATATTCTTTATGTTTTTCAAATTGATACCAATAAAACTCTGGTGGTAAAATTAAATTATTTGAAATAGAATAAATCATATTGAAATTAGTTAATAAATTTAATGTTTTCTCATCGTCTTTCTTTGCATAAATTTCCTTTAATTTTCCTAAATCATCTTTACCTGCACGAACAGGTGTTGCAGAAAATCCAATAATTGGTGTATTATTTATATTACAACTTTGTAAGAAACGATGACATTGAACAGACGAAGTATTATGACATTCGTCATGAAGAACAAGACTTAACTTTTTAAGAGTTTTATATTTATTACCAAGAGTTAAATAGGCACGATTAATAACCAGTAATGTTGGACCTTTTGAATCATTTAATAATTCAACCCAATCTTTTTTCTTAATTGTTACTCGATTAATAATGTTAATATTAGTTAAATCACATAAACCCCATGATTTCCATTTTAAAATATTTTCTAGATTACATTGATCACTCCCTTTTTTGAAATCAAATAAATCTGCAAGTATATTAACACGTTCTGTAAATAAGATAATTTTCGGATTTTTTAAATGTTGCATTGCATAACCAATATATTTTAAGATAATATATGATTTACCACAACCTGTTGCTTGACAATGAATACCTGTTTGTAATCCATATTTCTCAAGATGTTTAAATGCTTCAATTTGATTACTACGTGGTTTAAATTCTAGAATACTTTTATTTTCATTACTATATTTAATAACATCACTTTCATCAACTGTTGATATATTAATTTTTTCAGATAAGTTTCCAAAAAAATTATTTGCGATTAACCACGGATAAATTTCTTTATCAAAATCATAAAATTTTTTCTTATTATCAGAATCAATATTTTTAATAATTTTTATTGATGTTTTTTCAATACACACATCAAACGATAATCCATCTGTAACATATTTAATAAACTTTTTCTCATATAATTCAATAATTTGATTGAAATATACATGATCATGACAGATTAACTTTTGGATATTATCAGGTATATTTTGTTTATTTTGCTTAAAATATAATTTAATTAATTTACTGTTACTATCATCGTTAAAATCTTCGTCTTTTCGACATTCTATGATATATTTTATAATTTGTTGAATAAATTCCATTAAATAATAATAATATTGTTATTATTTAATGATTATTTCATTTTTTTTTATATTAAAAGCATTTAAAATATCTAATTATATAAATATATCATAAGAGTGATTATTTCTAATATATATACATCCGATTGCTGAATTCATATACAAGTTATATAATAATATTTTTAATTTAAAAATAAATAAATTTTTATTATATCAAGGACACGATGAAAAAGGTTTATATATTACTCATAATTTAAATTTATATTAATAAGTAATATCTACACCACTTTCAAATAATACAACTTTGAACATTTAAAACACAGATTTTACAATATTTGGGGAACCATCTCATAAACTTCTAACACGACACTTAAAAATTTTACATACTTCTTGTAGTTTATTACTAACTAAATGATATTCAACAGCACTAATTTTAAAATTTTTACTTTATGTAATATATTGTATAAGTATAAAATAATTTTTTAATGAAGTTCATTAAATTTCATTGCTTTTCTTAATTCTATTTTTTTGACAATTTTTTTCTCTTCATTATTTATTTCGATATCTTCATTAGTTTTTTCAGTTTCTTTAATTTTTTTAGTTTTTTTAGTTTCTTTAATGTCAACATTAATAATTATATTAGACTTTAATGTCTTCTTTTTATATATTTTACCATCAGTAAATGCATCAGTTATTTCTATATCTTCATTAGTATTTTCTATTTTGATATTTTTAATAAATTCAATATAAAATTTTTTTTTAAAATAGGTGAATAGACGCCAATCTAATAAAAAACTACTCCAATTACAAGCATTTATTAAATCGGAAAATTCATCTGATTTTAAACATTTAATAATATTAGTTGCTTCATCATCAGTGTTATATTTAATAGCCATTGTATGTTCGGTCATTCCATAATCGCCATTTTTGTCATTTAATGGTTCATTAATTCCTGCTGTTCCAAATATTATTTTTTTAATACCAAACAAGCCTTTTGTATTATCATTTGTATAATGATATTTAATTTCTTTTTTTGTGATAGCATTAATTAATTTATATTTATATTCGTTGGTTTGTTTTTTTGACACCCATTTTCTTCTTGTTTCGTAAATATTACAATCAAATAATAATTCACAAGGTGGTTCTTTATTATTATGAAATAATTTTTTAAATTTGTCAAAATAATAATTTGGTAACCATTCATAATCTAATAAATTTACTTTATTTATTATTCCTTTTTCATCCTTAATAATAGTTATAGTATTAATATTTTTTTCTTTTTGTAATACATAATAATCATATCTAGTTGCACATCCAAATGTTTTCATACCATCTTTAGAATTATGTATTTCTAAATATAACATTCTATTATTATTTGTCATCAATTTAAAATACTCTTTCATTTTACTTTTTTCACTTTGTGGTTTTCTCCATGTGCTTGGATGAATAAAAACTAAATATCCTTTTTCATTTAATTCATTAATACTTTTTTTTACAAATAATTGCCATATACTATTTCCTGTTCCAGTATTATCTTTATTATATGGTGGATTCCCCATTATAATATCAAAATGCTTTATATTAAATTCTTTATTATAATCTACTTTTAAACTATCACCTTCATATATATTTAATTTTAATTCATTATTAATATCAAATATTTGCTTACATACCAACACATTTTTTTTATTTAACTCACTCATATATAACATATTTTCTAAGATATGTTTCTTTCTTTCTATAACATCTTTAATTTCATTTTTTAACCCTTCTATTAATCTTAAATATACTGCTATTGGAAAATTGCCCATTCCAGTTGCTGGGTCTAACCATTTAAGAGTTTTGTCTGTCCATACTTTTTCAGGTAATTTATCTAACATTTCATTCACTAATTTCATTGGTGTAAATACTTCTCCAAATTGTTTTTTCTCTACTTCTTTAGGTTTCAAACAATCATTAATTAATTCTAATAATTCTTTTGGATTATCTATTAAACTTTGTAGTGACATCTTAAATTTAACTGAGATATTAAAAGTATTAGAAGTTTTATCAAAATATTTTTTTACTATATCTTTTATTAAATCTATTAAATCGGTTTTATTCCACCAAATTAAACATTGATCATCAAATGTATTCAATAATTCTGGATTTTCTTTAATGTCATTTAACATCTTTACAAAATCCATATTTGAATTTTTTACTGTTAATATACATGTTAATGGTATTACATAAGGTAATACATCTTTTGTAAATGATATTTGTGTTTCTTTTATTTCTTTTTCTTCTTCATCACAACTTTTATCATCATTATCATTATCATTTTTAATTTTTTCTTTACCTGTTGGTAAATCTTGAATTATATCATCATCATCTTTTAATTTTAATTCTAAACTTATTTTATCCTCTTTCATACTTTTTGTAAATGTTTTATTTATTAATTTT
>Ga0209390_10005328_pt1 | contig 18330 bp, 13 predicted proteins | sample BON01_FD_187212 | JGI IMG/M metagenome (GOLD analysis project Ga0209390, IMG submission 187212) | Freshwater microbial communities from Lake Bonney liftoff mats and glacier meltwater in Antarctica - BON-01 (SPAdes) (version 2) | ecosystem: Environmental > Aquatic > Freshwater > Ice > Glacier...
CGTTCCCCCCCCTCCCTCCCTCCCTCCCCCCCCCCCTCCAGGCAACTGCTGCTGCTGCTGCCGGACCAAACAAGAAAAACACCGTACAAACCCCGTCAACATCAGATCAGACAGCCCCCCCCAAACCTCACACCTCCCACACACACCCACCGCACTCGCCACCGCCACATACCCCTTCATCAACGGCGTGCCCAACCAAAGCAAAAACGAAAAAAAGTGAAATATCACCGTAATCCAAGCATCCCCCCACCCACTACTCCGACTCGCGCACCCATCCCCCCCCACCTTATGATACGCCTGCATCACCCCCTCATAATTCGCGACCATCATATCCATCACCCGATCATGTTCCAACCCCTTTATACTCCCCCGTGCCTTACTCGCCAATCTGTTCCTCAAGCCCTTATCAACCACCAACCGCCTCGTCAACTCATAATATTCCTCCACATCCGCCTTATTAACCACAAAGCCATTCACCCCATGACTAACCAAATGCCCGCTACACCCCGCCGACGCCACACACGGCACCCCACTCGCCAACGCTTCCAACGTCACATTCCCAAACGTCTCCACCTCGCTCGGAAACAAAAAGACATCCACACTAGCATAAACCCTCGCCAGCGCCTCCCCACTCATCCACCCCAAATGCTCCGTCCGTGGCAACCTCTTCATATTCCCCTCCCAGCTCCCACTCCCCACCACCAAAGCCCGAAACCTCAACCCCTCCCTCTCCAGCCTCCTAATCACATCCGCCCATATATCCGGGCTCTTCTCCTTCACCAACCGTCCCACCCAGAGAATAACCACCTCATCATCCTCAATCCCCCTCTCCCGCCTAAACGCCATGGACCGATTCGAGGGATTGAACATCTTCAAATCCACCCCCCTCCCCCATATCCCCACCCTATGCGCCGGAAACCCACTATCCAACAACCTCTTTCTAATAAAAGGCGTAGGAACATAGATAGGCATATTCACATAAAACGACCTAATATACCTCTCGACCGGCAATCGAATAATATCCAAATGATAAAATTTCAGATAATCAGAGTAATTGCTATGCCACGTACCCATCACTGGGATATGCTCCGCCTTCGCCCACCTCAAGGCATCCAACGCCAAGAAATCCGGCACCGTAAAATGAATAACTGAAGGGTTAAAACTCTTTATCTGTGCTTTACATTCCTCCGTCAGCTTAATCCCCAAGGAATACCCAAAATTATCATCTGCATTGATGATAGGCAACGGGATAGAAGGCACCGTGAACACATCCGGTTCACTCCAACCCGCCGGCCCACACGACACAACCCGAGAAGCAATCCCCTTCGCTTGAAGGTGTCCCCGGAGTTTCCGTATCGTCAGACTCACCCCATCACACACATAATAAGCAGCCGTGAATATAACCACCCGCGGCGCCGCTCCGCTCTCGAACCCCCCCCCGCCGCTGCATCCTTCTTCTTCGTCGCCTTCGGCGTCGAAATCGGTATGGTCCGTGTCGGCCAGCAGGGCGGTGGAGCAGCTGCTGACGCTGCTGGTGCTGCTGCTGGTGGAGCCTTGTTGTTGGGGGTGATGGAGGTAGTGCTGGTCCTTGTGTCGACGGGCGTCGTAGATTTCTTCGGAGTAGTGGCCGGCGGCCTCTTCTAGGTCCTGTTTTGTTTGGAGGGGGGTGGGGGTGGGGAGGGAGGGAGGGGAGGGGAAAGAAGAAGTGAGTGAATGGTAAGACAGAGATGTTTGGGTGCAGCTTGTAAGGGCATGGCGTGCAGTAGTCTTCCTTTCCTTCAGCGTGCGCGTACAGATGTCGTCTGTGTCGCACCTACGCGGAATTGCTTGGACAGATTCCACGCAGCCTCCCTTCAGGAGGAGCAGGTCCATATTCCCCTCCCTCCCCACCCCTGGTCCGGTTAAGGGCAAGGCAACGCGCCTGCACATTTCCATCCATTCCTTCCATTCCTTCCCTTCCTCGCGTGTTTATCCCTCTTGCTCTAGCTCCACTAAGGCGCTTCTTCACTTACCTCATTCGGCAGTCGTAGGACGCGGTCGCCGCCCGGCATGATTCCCGATTCCCGATCCAGCTAGGCGCCTTTCTTTTCCTAGCACCTGCTGCTGCTGCGACTCTACCCTGCTGCTGATTCCTCCTCCCTTGCTGCTACTGCACTGTTGCCTGGTGGGTGCTGCCTCGTGTGGTGTGTGTGCTGCTGCCGCGCCCCCTAGCTAGCTGAATCACGCAAGAATAGGGCTTGCTTTGCTGCCTACGAGTGCTTGTCCGAAACCCCTTATTCGCTCCTTGCCGCTATTGCCTTGTCCTCACCTCCATGCCCTAGCTCCACTGGCCGTCAGTACCCGAGGCGTTCTGTGTGTGTGAATGGGTTGATGAGGGGTCAGTGATATGGTGTGTAATGGAGGGAACAGCATCTTTGAAGCAAGGATGAGATCTGCTGCTTGTGCTTGCGTCGAGGAGCGAGAGCAGAGATCAACGGGACAAACGCCGAGCCAAAGCCAAAGGCATGGTGCGGCCAGCGTCGACCACACCAAGGGAACCAGGCAAGCCTGGCACATGAGCTTTGCTCCCTGATTCTCCTTTATCATGACACAATCCGAACAACGAGCAAAACCTACCCCCTGCTTGCTGACCCCCTGCTTGCTTCTCTGGGAGAGAGCACCAGCAGCCGGCACTCATTTGGCTGCTCCTCAAGCAAGGTCAGCTCCTTCTTGTTTTTGCATGAGGAACGAAACATTGACGAGTTTTCCATGTCTGCGTGCGTTGGGTTGACGCAAGGGGCTTGGGATAGCCTCTTATAATCGTGAAGCGTTCATTTGTTCTAATGGGCCACCACCTCGTAGGATGCACACCCTGCTGGTCCAACAGCGGTCTGCCCGGGCTACCGGAGCGACTCTGCGGGTGCGAGCGAGGAGTTTTACGCAAGCCCGTGCTTGCCTCGACCTTATGCGAGAGTCGCCGTGCTGGGCCTTTGTATGTGTGGCAGGCACCTGCGCGGAAGATCGAAGAGAGTTGTCGAGACTCGCCGGTGATTGGCCGGGGCTTGTATGGCCAGCAATGAACGGGCTTATGCTATATCGTACATCAATGACGGGCCCTTTTTGAATAAGTTTCCATGATTTTTTGGGTTGGCTGCGTGCGTCTGCCCCCTCCCATACTCCAGGCAGGACGAGCCTTCACGAATGGGGCAAGGCCGCCGCCAGTCAAACTGAGACAGTCAGAAACATATTGCTTATTCGAATGCATTCTTACTTATCCTTACCATGCACTGACTTACTGGTAGTTCTTGATCGGGTCGTATAGCTTGCGCATCTCTTATATTCCCCAACAGTGATTGCCAAGCCTCCCCAGGTGCCACTTTGCGCGCCTCCGGCGCCTTGGCTGCTGGCGCTGCCGATGGCCACCGCACGAGTACAAGGAGAGACGAATCCAGTAGTTTTTGGTCGCGTTTCTCACATTTTCCCTGTCAATTCTCCACATATACAGATTTACAGGGTCGCTCGTCCATTCAATACGTAGCGCTCCGTGAGATGATGTAGTATATCAATCCCTCTGAAACAGCCTGCCAGTGATTCTCGTTTGCAAGGACATATATGTGTGGGTCTGTCTTTGTGGAGAGGCGCGCATACACATACCTTTGTCTAGGTTTTCCCATTGTCTTTCTTTTTATTTTGTGTTTGGAGAACACGTCCATGTAAGGAGCCCGAGTGGCTGCCGCTTCATTCTGTTGAGAGTTTGATGGTTGCATTGAAGGCCGTGGAATTGATATATATATATAAAGCAATGACAAATAAAAAAACAAATAAAAACATTTACCGGTAGATTTAAGTAACTGACTTTTCATACTAGACTGTGTCATATAGTCGCCTTCGCTGACAAAGCGATTCAAAGCAAAGAGAAGAAACAGATACGTAAAAACTAAGACACTAAAACATCCGCACAAATTTGCGTACATTTTATTATATTTCATTTTGCCTCTGCCAAAAACATAAGTCGTGTCAGCTTTGCCTCCTATCTGCTCCCGCCCGTACACAACGGGCACTGACACAAAAACCCATACTCTTTCAATTTCTCCCGCCGTTCCTCGACCGTCGTATTTTCCACCCTCACATAACTTTGAAACAACTCTCCCCCCGCCGGAATCGGCTCCAGCGCCACCAGCTCTGCTACCAATGGCGAACTGACCCCTAACCCCCCTACCCACCGCACTTCACAATTGGGTCGACACGAATGGTTCATGCAGCAAACGAGGGAGAGCAACGCCGTCCCGTCCAACGCAGAGAAGATGCCTGACGTCTTACTCTTGGCCAAGCAGGCCTCCAGCAACTCGGGCGGTGATAACGATGACACCACAGAAGGAGAAGAAGCTTGCTCGTGGTGGTGATGATGTGCGTGACCATTCCCATCACCATGAGAAGACCTTCCCGTCTCCTCCTCCTTGTCCACATGCATAGCTTCCTCCTCCTCCTCCTCCTCCTCGTCTTCGTCCTGATCCTCCCCCTCCTCAGCATCCACCCAATCCTCCAACACCTTCCCCAGCAACTGCAAATAAACCCGCGTCGACGGCTCCTGGCAACGGGGCACAAGCTGCTCAGCCAAAAAGGAGGGCAAAGGCGACTGCCTTCGAATGCCCACATTATTCTGTTCAAACATCCCAATCACGCACGCCAAAAACTCAGGCGTAAACACCCCATCCACCACCCCTTCATACGCGGCAAACGGTGCTCCCGGACGGGTGAATAACGCCTGGGCCAATAAATCAGCAGCTTCTTGAACGAGGCTCCGAAGCATGTGTTGAAAAGCAACGGGGTCACTCCTCGGATCGGGGTTCGTCGCTACTTCCCACCACGGCCGCTGCACAAAATCACGAAACGGCAACAACGCCGCGGCCAGATCCCCGCCATTGGCTTCAAAGCACGTGAGCACTAGCGCGATGACATCGGCGACGAGCAAAAAAATCTCATTGGTTTGCACGGCGTGCATCTTGTACAGCACCAGTGGGTGCGTCGCCGCCTCGCTCTCCGAGATATGGCCCACGCACAACAGCCTATGCCCGCGAGCCCAATGCTCCTCCCGACACTCAGGCGTACAATACAGTTCGCCACAACCCATCGCGCAAGGCACGAGCGGGGCCATCACAGCCGCGGGGAAGAGCGCGGCCTCCTCCTGCAATCGTCTCGCCTCGTCCGGCCCGACCAATTGACTGCGGTCCCCTTGCTCCGCCAGCAGCGCGAGGTGCTGCCGGCACGTGCCGATGACGTGCAAGCATGATCCGCACGTGGGAAAATATTGCCGGTTCTCCAAGCTTTGCAATGCGACGAGCGGCCGCTCGTGCAGGATGATCTGTGGGTGGGTCGGACGATGGTGGGTGGATGGAGGAGAAGGAGAGAAGTGAGCGGAGAGCTTTGTCTGAGGGGCTGGAATTTCCACGTATCGAGATTCAGAAAAAATAGTCTACGCACGATGCGCCTACGCGCCGGCTGGATTAGTGACCGGTGTAGGGCAGAAACTCGCAGCCTTGCATCGCACCACCCCACCCACCCAAGGCATCGAGGGGAATACTTGTGCCAGTTTGACAAACCAAACCCGCCCTTCTCCAAGCGCGTCCCTTGTTGCCGACAGGCAGATTATAAAAGTCCCTGGACAACCCTCTTTTGAAGCCGCCGTGGCAAGCAAGGACCAAACAAACTACGTCCATGCCTCAAATTCTCGACCTCCTGCCTCCCTCCCCACCACCCACCATCTCTTACCTCGTTTGGCATGAACGCTTGCGTCGCAAACAGGCCCCGACCATGATGCTGGCTGGCCGCGACGCTCACGTTGCTGCTGCTGTTGGCCATGATGCTGTTTGAGCGGTGTGCGAGGCAATTGTGAGACGAATGGGAAGCGAAGAAGAAGCGAGGGGCAATCAACTGGACGCTGTCTGTTATTTGCTCTGCCTTTACTTTACTTAACACCATTTCACAACCTACACACGATCTACACAGGCAAGGCCGACGCCCCGATGGTGGAGGAGAGTGGCTTCTCAAGCCGGGGCGCCGGTAGCGGTGGCAGCGGCGGCAATGGCAGTAATGGCCGGAGGGGAGGAGGCCAAGAGGGCAGGCAGTCTTCGCCTCCCGCACCACATAGCCCCTCGCCCCCACCCGTGACACGACCACGCCTCGGCAGCGGTCCCAACAGTGCCAACAGCACCCCGCACGTCTCGCAGCGCTTGATGACCGGGTTGGGGGGCTCGTCGCCCTTCACCCCTGCCTCCTCTCCCTTGGCCTCGTCGAACGTGGCGCTTCTAAATCATCACCCCTCCCTTGATAGCCTTGGCAACAGCAGTGCTAATGGTGATGCCGAGGACCGCGCGCCTTTGCCTCAGCTGGTGCTCCCTCCAGAAGAGGCGGAGGAGCAGAAAGCGGAGGAGGCAGGGGAAGGAGAGACGCCGGTAGCTGGTCAGAAGGCGGCGGAGGCACACGGAACCGATGAGGAGGAGGAGGAGGAGGAGGAGGAGGAGGAAGAAGAGGAGGAGGAGGACCATGAGGAAGAGAGTGACGAGGGGAAAGAAGAGGAGGAGAAGAGCGACGATGGGGAGAATAATGATATGGAAGAGGAGGATGGAGCAGAGGGAGAGGAGGAGGACGAGGAGGAGGAGGAAGAAGACGAGGAGACCGAGTCCGAGGAGGAGGAGGAGCCTGAGCCTACAGCGACGACAATGGCGGCACCCCCAATTGTCAACCCATCGCATCACCACCATCACCACCACCACCACCGCCACCACTCCTCAATTGGAGGAAGCGTCGTCGCTGTCGAGCCCCCGCCCGCATACGCAGGATACGCAGGACCCGCAGACGCAGACGCCTTGCCGTTGCCCGGCCTCGTGACCATTACAGGCGTACCCTTGGTAGGGAACGGCAACAATCTACGCATGCGCCGACCCCAGCTGCTGCAGCAGCAGCAGCAGCAGCAGCAGCAGCAGCAAGGACAAGGCGGTGCCTTCCAAGCAGCCAATGGCTCCCGCGTCCCTCCTCCCCAAACAACAGGAATCGGAGCAGCCCGTCTACCACCTTCTTTCTCTCCTCCTCCCCCCACCCCTCAAGATTTACTCGGTCAAATCACCCAAGTAGAAGACATCCCAAAGGACGCGTGGGTCTGCCCCGTCTGCCTCCAAAACTTCGACGAACCCTGCCGGCTCCCCTCCTGCGCTCACACCTTCTGCAAAACCTGCATCCAAGGCATCGTCCGCAACATCCTCACCGCCCAACAGCAGCAGCAGCAGCAGCAGCAGCAGCAGCAATCACCAGCACCCTCTCAACTCCCTCCCCACTGCCCTCTGTGTCGCTCAGAATTCATCCCTTCCGAAGTACGACGTCACGAGCCCCTCCTTTTAGAAATGCGAGCCGCCCGCGTCCGCTGCCCCAACACACGCTGTGGCGCCTTGATTTCTCCCTTGGAAAGCAAACGTCATCAGGATGAGTGCCCGTATGGCATTGCCCTTTGTCCGCACCAACCACACGGCTGCAGCTTCCGCACTGCCAGGAAGGACTTACGAGCCCACCTGACCGTTTGTCCCTACGAGCAAATCAAAGGCCTCTTCCCCAAGATCCGCCAATCCAACGAACACGTCACCGCCGCCATGCGTGGGTGGGAGAACGCCTTTTTATCGCAACAGCAGATGCTCGCATCCCACACCGCCTCCCTCCGTATGCTCGATCGTCGGTCTCCTTCCAACCCTTGGCATCACGTACAAGTCCTCGCCTTCCTCTTCTGGGAGCCTTATCTCTGGCTCCCCCAACTCGACCGGTGGACACACACTGCCTTCTCCCTCCGTCTAACAGCCATGCTCATGCACTTCTTCCCCCTCCTCCTCGTCCTCCTCAAAATCTCTGCACGTGGCTCTCCAGACGCCTGGAGGGGGGGGGAGGGCGGGAGGGAGGAAGGGTCTTACTTACTATACCCACCGGCCGCTAGCTACCCTGCACCTATTATTGGTGTAGACTGCTTCCCTCCTCCGAACTTCTCCTCCTTCTCCTCCCCCTCCTTCTCCTCATTTTTCTCTACCATCTCTTCCTCCATCTTGGGCTTGTACACTTTTTCCACCTCCTTCTTTCGAGCACTGCCGGAGCAGCAGCAGCAGCAGCAGCAGCAGCAGCAGCAGGTGGAGGTGGTGTGTCTAGCAGGCGTTCCTCCTGAGCTCACCTGGCTTGTATTCATTGTAGTCGTTTTCGTCGCATTTTTCGAAATGCAAGATGAAGCGCTGTGGGTCCTCTGGATGGAGGACTGCATTCGTCCTTATTGGCCTTTCTCCTCTTCCTCCTCCACCACTTCCTCCTCCTCCCCCACCGCCGCTCCAGCAGCGACCCCAGCCTCTCTTTCTTCTTCTTCCTCCACCCCACCAGCAACAACCACCCCTTCCTCCTCCTCCACCCCTTCCTCCTCCTTCTCCACCTCCTTCCCCACCACATTGAACATCTCCTTCTACTACGGCGAGTACCTCCTCCAATTCGCTGCCGCCTGGGCCTGCTACTGCCTAGGTGGTGGTTATAAACACACACCCTCCCTCCCTCCCTCCCTCTTCTCCCTCCCCCCCTTTCTGAAAGGCTCGGCGCTAGTGAGATATTGTGCGTTGGGTTTAAGCTTGATCCCGGCGACGGCGTTGCAGTCCTTGGCGCCTCGGTGTAAGTTAGAGAAGCCAGTAGTGCAGGGATTTGTGTTGGGGTTGTGTATGTACCTTGTGGAGTGGCGTGCGTTGGCCGCCTCGATTATTCTTGAAATGTTTTTGAATCACGCGCTGATTTATTTGTGGGGGAATGTCATTTTGGAGGCTGTGGGGGAGGGGAGGACGAGATTGAGGAGGTACACGGACCAGCCGGGGGCGAAAATAAGGGGGATGGGTTTTTTGTGCTTGGCTTTGGGCATGCTTTCGATTGGGAGGAGCTGGGAGTTAATGAAGGGGATTGTGTTCCGGACCGTGGGGACGTCCATGGCGTATGTCTCTCGGATTATGCTTGCGAGGTTTATGGAGAGAGTGCAGCGCATGCCAAGGCCGCCTGTGAATGCGGCGGCGGCACGGGTGCTGGAGCAGCAGCTGGGAAGGCCTCCCCCGGGGCATTATATGTTGATGGCGACGAGGGCGTTGTTGGTGTCGTCGGTGGTGGGGATGATGGTGTTGGCGTTTTATTAAGGTTGATTTCATGAATGGCACACACACACTTGAGAAGAGGATAGAGTGTGAGTGGGAAAGGAAGGGATGTAGAGAGAGTGTACATACAGACGAAAATGAAAGGCAAAGAGGCAGAGAATCCCTCTAACTCCCCGCTCGGGGGAGATACGCTTGTAACAAAGAATGAAAATCTGCATTTAAAGGCTTTGCTTCTATGATTATTTGTCGTTTTGAGAGGAAGGGGTGGGGTGGGAGGTCGACGAAGCCCATCGACGAACGCCGTTGAAGGGCCTGCCCTCTTTGGTCTTGTCCCTCACTCACAACCACTCACCACCCCCACTATCACCACACACACAACGGGTGAGAACGCCTGCTTGTCTTCCCGGCCGCGCGTGGAGCTGAAAGCGCCTCCAAACGCAGCCCTTGCCGTCTTCTTTCGCGTCCACATCCTCCCCCACCACTCGCTTTCCCAGCCCCCAGCATCACCTCTCGCCTCCTCCAAGCCTACTACCATGCAAATTAAAGGCTACAAGGTCCTCGGCGTGCCCTTAGGCGTAGACGCCTCCAGCCCGTTCTCCTCTTTTCTCTATGTCCGTCAGCACTCCAGCAAAGGGTACGTACGTCCTGGCCCCCTCTCTCTTTTCCCCAAAGTATCTTTCGATTCTGCTCGCGCTCTTGCCCACGCTCACCTTCCCTACCCAAACCCCACCAACCCATACATAGCGAGGAGGATTTACCCCAAGGACGGACGCTCTTCCTGGCCAATGTCCCCGCGCGGACTGGCGTAAACACAGGGGCATACTTGAAAGAGGCATTTGCCCGGTATGGGGAGGTCGAAGAGGTCAGGGTCAAGGACGAACCCGACGACGATGCCGCCGCCTCCTACACCAGCAAATGCGCCATTGGCTTCCTCGTGTTTCGGACTAGTAAAGGCCTCAAGGCTGTGTTGAGCGCGAGTGGTGATGCCTCCCGTCTGTCCCCACCATCGAGTGACGCGCTTCTTCCCGGGTACAAGCCTTCCAAACGGCAACGCAAGAAGCAGCAGCAGCAAGGAGGAGAAGTGGACAAGCCATCCATCGCAGCAGCGGCCGAAGAGGAGGTGCAGCACTTGGTACGGCGCTTCAGGGCGAGATTACCACAGGCCAAGGTGCTGCAAGAGGAAGTGGACAGTTTTATGGCTTCGTTCGAGGCGGCCGAGGCGGAGGAGGAGCGGAAGAGGAAAGAGGTAGCAACGCAACCAGATGCGGATGGGTTCGTCACTGTGTCTTATGGTAACAAGCGTCGGCGGGGAGGAGGTGGAGTAGGGGGGGCAGGGAAGGAGGTAGCGAATGGTGGGAAGAAGAGGGGGAGGTCGGGGAGTCACAAGAAAAAGAAGAAGGAGACGGAGTTGAAGAATTTTTACGCGCACCAGATGCGAGAGGCCAAGCGGGAGCAGCTTGCTCGGCTTCGGACTAGGTTTGAGGAGGATAAGGCTCGGATAGTAAGGATGAAGGCAGCGAGGAAATTTAAGCCGTTTGGGTAGAGGTAGGAAAAGTGTGTTTGTGGACGTAGTGGAAGAAGAGGCAAGCACATGAAAAGACAAAGCAAGACAGAATAAAGTACATTCAGAAGAGCAAGGCAAGCTAAGCAAAGAATTCCTCTCCTTCGCTTAATTTATATTTGTTACATTTGTATCTTCGCTCTGCTGCATTCCATCATCTTACCCTCCCTTTTCCTCTCTCCCTTCCTATGCCCCCTGCTTAGACGCTGCTGCACTACTGCTGCTGCTGCTGCTGCTGCTACTACTACTCGTCGACGAGGGCAACAACAACTGCTTCTCCATCCCCGTCAACTTCCTAAACCTTGCAATCGCCTCATCCAACAACCGTAACTTCTCCACCCGAAACACCAACGTCAGCAACCGTGGCGCCTTCTCCTCATTCTGCTTCCCTCCCCCCACCTTGGTCCTATTCGCCTTCGCCAGCCTCACCTCCTCCTCCTCCTCCCTCGTCAGGGACAACAGCTGCCGCTGCTCCAAACACGCCCCAAGCAACGCCTCATACACCGCCAGCTCCGTCGGGCTCTGCAATTCCCTCTTGAAAACCGAGTCCTGAAACTCATCCATCGTTAAGAACATGGGCGTCTGAATAATACTCTCCGTAATCGCATTTTCCGCTCTCAGTTCATCATCCGACGCCAACAAAATCCTCAACCCCTCCAAGGCCTTCTCATCCACCACTCTCCCCTTTCTGCCCAGCTTACACCCACGCACATTCTCTTGTAGGCCCTTGGAAAACAACGTCTGGACCCTATCATCATTCACGACCCCCGCCCGTTTCTCCACCAACCACCCCAACAAATCCCCAAATTCGAACACATCCGCGGGGGCATCCGCTTCCACAAAGCCATAATGCAACATTAAATCATCATTATTCTTACTCCCATACGACATGAACACCTGCTCCCCCTTCTTATACCCCACCCCTAAAGACAACCGAAACCTCTGTCTAATTGAGTCATAATCCAAATCTGTCGGGACCGTCGAGCGATGGTTTAATGAATCAATCATCGGCGCCAAAATATACGTACTCTTCGACCTGAAAAATTCTAAAACAGAAGGAAGGAGAGTCAGCCCCGCGGGGATGGCGGCGAGGTAAGGGTATTCTTCCAAGGCGTAGCTGACGAGTTGAATCGTCTCTTGGTCAATATAATAAATCCCGGCAAATATGCCCATTAACAACAAGGAAGGCGCCAAGCTATTAAAACCCGTGCCGAATGTCCCCTTGAAAGCACGTGAAAGGACACTCTCCATGGCCCACACAAAGGTATCCTCATCCATATCCTCACGCACCGCGCGTGTTTTCCCCAAGGTGTCATAAAGCCCTGCCCAGACCGTTCGTTGTCTATCCACCTTATTGACTAAAGCAGGGTAGACACTTCGAAGCGCGTTTAAATCCGTCTCGGACCAATGGAAAGGGGTTGGGAGGCCCTTGGGTGGGGGGAGGAGCTGTGCATAGCCGGCCTTGAGGGCGCTGGTGGAGGTCTTGCGTTCGTAGACGAGCTTGAGGCCGAGTTGCGCGTACCAAGGCATTTTTTCCCATTGCTTGGCTGGGACCCATAGGGGAAAAGGCGTGCCTTCTCCCTCGTCTAAACAGATGGCTTGACCCCGTGGTAGCTCGATCAGCGCTTTGTTTGGTGGGGCATCAATCTTGGTCTTGAGGCCGCGGGATGGGGCTGCGTCATCCACGGGCCAGAAGAGGGCGTGCTCCAACCCCTCCGCCACCACGCCCGAGTCCTTCAGACGACGCTCAAAGGAAAACACGGCCTCTTTCTCGTCGGCCGAAAAGGTCACTTGGGGGTTGTCTACGACAGCGGGTGGCGTGGAGGGCGGCTCTACCGTCACAGCGTGCCTTGTAGTTGTAGTAGGGGCTGATGATGCGGAGGAGAGGGGGCGGAGCAGGAACGCGTGGGTGCTCAGGGGCAGGACGATCGCCACGGCCGCCACGACGAGGACACCGGAAGCCACCCGCATGCTGTAGCGTCGTAGGGTGGGGAGGGCGTGAGAGCCTGTGTGTCGTGAGAGCCTGTATGCCGAGGCCGAGGGTGTGAAATAATGACGCGGGGTCGGACCAAATGAGCATTTGCTTTCTTTTTCTTTTTCCTTTTACAAGCCCTCACAAGCCACTCCAGCATTACCTGCACCACGCCTTTCTCTTCCTCCTCCTCACGCCCACCACCTCCCACGCCCTCCATCACAACCACAGGGCAAGCAAGGCGGGACATTCCAAGATACTCGCCAACACAGCAGCAACAAGCTGGCATCAGATGTTCGTCAAACCCCTCCTCCTCCTCCTTGCCCCGGCCGCCACCCCAGCCTTGGGACTGCGCGTTGCCATTGTCGGTGCGGGCGTTGGCGGCGCGGCTTCAGCCTACTACCTGAGGGAGCTGTTAGGGGACAGTGCAAGCATCACGGTCTTCGAGGAAAGTGTTCGAGTGGGAGGCCGGGTTGAGAATGTCTCCTACACCAATGCGACCGGTGCCACCGTACCCTTGGAAATTGGGGCATCTATCCTCCATAGTGGTAACAACCACTTGGTGACGGCCATCGACAAGCTCAAGCTGCATGCGGGTCCGCCTGTGTTTGACAGCGACGACGGTACGACGGGCATATGGGATGGGAATCGACTCGTGTTTCAAAGTAGTCCGTGGAGCCTCGTCACAGCCTTTCGGGTGCTCTGGCGCTATGGCTGGGGCATGTTCAAGCTAAGGCGCGTGGTACGAGCGACGTTGGACAAATTTACCCAGATTTATGTATTACAAAATGGCACGTTGAGCGGCAGCAGCAGCAGCAACGGGCTTGCGTTCGAGACGCCGGAAGCGCTTTGGGAGGCTTTGGGTCTGTTTGACTTGACCCAACTGAGCATTCGTGACTACTTGGCAGCGCAAGGTGTAGGAGCACCCGATTCAAAACTAGTCACGGAGTTTGTGGGCTCCATTCAACGTGTCAATTATAATAGCAACAACGACATAAACGCTCTTGCGGGCCTCGTCTCCCTCTGTCCGATCGTGACTGGCGAGGTGGTGAGTGTGAAAGAAGGAAATGCTGCCATGGCCGTGGCAATGATCCAGGCGGCCGAGGCTCGGTTGGTGTTGAATGTGACTGTGCGCTTGGTGCAGATTATGGGTGGTGGTGGCGAGGGGACGAAGAAGAGTTATCGATTGCTTCGGGAGGACGGGCAGCCTGTGCTGGTAAGGCATGAGAACGAGAACGAGGAGGAGGAGGGAGACTTTAATGCTGTTATTATCGCCACACCCTTTGCCTTTTCGAAGCTCGCCGTCCTAGGGCTGGATAAACAGTCTGTCATCACCGACTTGCCGCCTAAGCAATTTACTGACACCCATGCCACATTCATTCAAGGCCGTGTCCGCCCGGGGTTCTTTGGTCCCTCAACCCTTCAACAACATCGCATCCCCTCCTCCGTTTATGTGGTCGAAAACGCCAGTGTGCCTATCTCCTCCTTGTCGCTGCACATCACCTTGAACGCCACGGACGGTACGGGGATTTACAAATTGTTTAGCTCAGCTTTGCTCGAAGACTCGTTTGTCGATTCCGTCTTCTCTTCTGGATGGGAAGAGCTCCATCACCGCGAGTGGCTTGCTTACCCTTCCTATCACCCACCAGAACAAATGACCCCTTTTTTGGTTCAACCGGGAGAGAGAATTTGCTATGTGAATGCTTTGGAAACGGCAGTGAGCGCGATGGAAATATCGGCTATTGCTGCGAGGAATTGCGCGCTTCTGCTGGTTGAAAGTCTAGGACTCGAAGGAAGAGGAAAGGAAAAAATGTCGATGGAGGGACATGCGGAGGAAAAGGAGGACTTGTAAAATGCGCTTCTTCTGGCTGAAAGTCTAGGGATAGAAGTAAGAGGATTGGGGAAGACGACGATGGAGGGGCATGCAGAGGAGAAGGAGGAATTGTGAAATTGATGTGAAAGAAATGTGTATGTTAGAGAGAGTTAGGAAACTGAATTTGTAAAATAGCCCTCACTGTGTGAAACGAAGAGGGGGGAGGCGGTCCCGTGGTCTTAGAACAAAATGCAGCTAGCGAAATAATGCGTGTGGCTATCAAAGTAAAGAAATGGACGGAAAACATGCCCTGAAAATTTCCTCCACTTATCTCGTGTGGCCTCCGCGTCGCTGTCCCAAAAGAGACATACACCCTTTGGGGTGGTGCATAGGTGCATACCCAGATGGGCCCGGAACGTCGGCTTCCTTCTTTTCCGGGCCATGCTTGCCCTCTTCTCCTTGCCGTGCGTGTTCTGCTTGCCTGATTGCTTGAAATACCCATGCCTTTGAGACTGGGATAGTTATGTGTCTGTTGCACCTTTCTAAGTAGCGGTAGGCCGCGACGTGCCATTCCCCAAAGTCAATCCCCTTGTCCGTCTGTGTAATCACCGTCCGCTTTACTTCTTCCTTCCATAGCACTGCACACAGCCCGTCCTGCCCTTGCCTCCCACGGCCGTCCCACCTGCACCCACTTCCTCCACGATGGCACGACGCCACGTCCTCGTCCTGGCAATCGTGGCCGTGGCGGTGACTAGGACAACAGCCTCGAGCAAGGCAGCCGCAGCAGCGACGGCCCCCGCAGCAGCAGCGGCCACTGCAGCCTCCGCTACAACGTCAAGCATCACCTCCAGCACCACCACTACCGAGCGTAGCCTCCTGCACCTGCCGCACATGCATGCCCCGCACTTGCAGATCCCCAAGGGTGGCTTCCTCTTAAGCCCCTTTCGTCACCAAGGCGGCGCTCATGGCAACTCCGTCATTCCCACGGGCAGCTCCCCGCATGCCACCGCTGCGGGCGCATCGGTCCACGACCTTTTGAGGCCGCACCCTCCTGGGAGCGTCAACAAAGTAAGTGTGACCGGAAGTGCCTTAAGCTCGTCGCCGGCAGGTGGGGACGCCGGCCAGGCCCGCAGCAGCAATGGCGAGCCGCAAGAGACCAATAATACCAACGGCCAGCGGTACCCGCACCTACATATGAAGAGCTTCTTCCAATCGCTTCGAAGCTGGACGGCCTTTAAGCAATACTGCCGGGGCGTGCGTGACCTTATTCTGATTGCGCGGCCGCTCGAGTCTTTTTTATTGCGCACAGGCACGATTCACGATAGGGACTTGAGTCGCTTCATTGCTCGCGCTATTGCGTTCGTGGCTTTCACCATGATTATCACCTCCATTTTGGGCACGATGGGTCTCGACACTAAGCCAATAATTGCTGGTCTGGGGGTTTCCGGGTTTATTGGTACGTTTTGACTTGTGGGTAGAGGGCGGGCGAAGAAGTGTTCAAGAAAACTATATACCTGATGCTCATCTTCCCTCACTCCATCTTTCCCTTCCCAAAATAACAGTCGGTTTCGCCCTCAAGGAAATCGCCACCAACGTCCTCTCGGGGATCCTCCTCGTCTTCCAACGGCCTTTCCGCACAGGGTGGAAAATCAAGGTCGGCTCTTACCAAGGCACGGTCCTGTCGATTGACTCCCGTTATGTCCGCTTACTCACGGATGAGGACGCGATGATTCTCGTGCCAGCCTACCAGGTGTTCACGCAAGCAATCACTGTCCTTGAACGAAAGGACAAGTCTGGGAAGGTCATTCATTCTTCGGGCACGACGGCTGGAGCTGCGGCGACCACCGCGCCGCCTCCTCCTGCCGCTGGGGCTGCTAAGAACACGCCGCCTTCAAGATAAATAGATGATGAGTCGCTAAGGGGTTGAATGTTGTTTGAGGCAAAGCAAAAGAGAAGTTGTTCGAGTCAGTAATTGTGGGGGAGAGAAAAAGGGAGAAAGAAAATGGAGAAAGGGAGAGAGCAGAGAGTGAGGGACAGGATTTGATGCTTGTAGATAAAGACAGAAGCTCAGCATTTTTTGTATCAGCAAGAGCAAGAAAAAAACAAAGAACGTAAGACAAACACAGGTATTTTATATTTTGTCAGCATTACTCGTCGCGCCTTTCTCTGTACAAATACTTCCTTTTCTCTCTCGTCTGTTCAAAACTTCAGCCTTTTCTACATAGTCATGATGGTGAGTTTCCTACTCCTCCTCCTCCTCCTCCACCAGCACTACCCCCAAAAAAAACATCCCGCCTTCGCTGCTGCTGTACAGGAATTTTCGCCCGAATCTCCTGCACTCTTTCCAAGTCAATCTCCGCCATCACCAGCGCCGGCGACGCCTCCCCTCCCGCGTCCTCCACCACTTTCCCCCACGGATCTACTATTAGAGAGTGACCGTATGACGCACGCTTGTCGTTGTGCTCCCCCGCTTGTGCGGATGCCAAGACATAGCATTGCGTTTCAATTGCCCTGGCCCGGAGTAAGATCTCCCAGTGGGCTTGTCCCGTGGGGACGGTGAATGCTGAGGGGACGAGGAGGACTTCTGCACCTTTTCTGACTAGAGCTTCGTACATTTCTGGGAAACGTAGATCATAGCAGGTGGAGAGACCCAGGCGGCCGATGGGGGAATCGATGACGACTACTTCCGAGCCGGGGGCGGTGTATTTGCTTTCTTGCAGGACGGGGCCATTGGGGATGTTGACATCAAAAAGGTGGATTTTGCGGTAGACTGCTTGGATGTCTCCCTTGTCGTCGAGAATTAAATGGGTGTTGAACACTTTTTCGTTCTCTTCCTTTCCTTCGTTTCCGCTTTTTGTGCTGGTTGATGGTTGTCTTTTCTCAGGGAATCCTCCAAGGGAGAGCCACAAGCCTTGTTCCTTGGCCAGAGCCCGCATTTCAGTGACAATAGGGCCATCTAAGGCCTGACCTGCTGCTACCGTCTCTCGCCAGGAGGAACCTACTAATGAAAAACATTCCGGCAGGCAAAGCAAGGCGGCCCCGCGGGCTTTAGCTTGAATTGCGAGGTCTTTGCATATTCGCATGTTCTGGACTCGGTCGCCCGTGGAGGTGAGCTGCCCCACGGCGACAAGAGGCTTCATGAACAGGCGACTGCTGCTTGCGGCGGTGGCGGCGGCGGCAGAGGCGAGGCTGGCAATGCGCATGAAGGGGGTTGGGAGAGGACCACCTGGTGGGGTTTGAAGGAGGAGTAAGGAAAGAAAGTAAAGAAGGAATGAGTACAGGACTTAAAGGAATGCTTTTTGCTTAAAACTCTCTGTTATCGGTCGCTTTGTTTTGTTGTTCTTGTGTTTCTGTACAGTATCCTTTTTTTGTTCCGCATTTGATTCTCACACGTTTGTGCCACCATTTACAGCCACATTTTTTGCGCCTGCCCCTGCATCACCCTCAAGGCAAAATGAGGCTCGTCAAACACAACCTACAAATTGACGAGTCAAGCATGCCTGATTTAAAGTGAGCAATCTATCTAAACATGGCCTCAGCCACGCGGACTAGCCCGGCTTCCTTTTCCTGACCCTCAGAGAGGTAAGCGTCGCGAGGGTCAAAACAACAAAACTTGGTCCCGATCAATGCTGCAAGTGCCGGTGTTGATGCTGCTGGCGAGGATGAGGGCAAGACAGGAGCAGGCGAAATGGAGGAAGAGGAGGCAGGGAGGGCAACGCCCGGAGGCACGAAAAGGTGGAGTTGCTTTAGACCATTGACAATGCGACGTGTCTCGTTCCACTGCTCTGGCCCTTCTGCATATATGACCGATTCCCAACTCGTGAGAGAGAGCCCTAAGGCTTTGGAGGGAGAGAAAGAG
>Ga0209390_10005330_pt1 | contig 18319 bp, 10 predicted proteins | sample BON01_FD_187212 | JGI IMG/M metagenome (GOLD analysis project Ga0209390, IMG submission 187212) | Freshwater microbial communities from Lake Bonney liftoff mats and glacier meltwater in Antarctica - BON-01 (SPAdes) (version 2) | ecosystem: Environmental > Aquatic > Freshwater > Ice > Glacier...
ACGAGGACTTTTTTGTCGTCAACGTTTACACCCCGAACTCGCAGGATGAACTCCGCCGCCTGCCCTACCGCATGGAGTGGAACGCCGCCTTTCTCTCCTACGTGAAAGAGCTCGAAAAAACGAAGCCGGTCATTTTCGCCGGCGATCTCAATGTCGCCCACCGCGAGATCGACCTCGCCCGGCCCAAACAGAATCGCAAGTGCGCCGGATTCTCCGACGAAGAGCGCGCCGGATTCGACGACATCGTCGCGGCCGGATTCATCGACACCTTCCGCCACCTCCATCCCGACGAGCCCGACCACTACTCCTGGTGGAGCTACCGCGGCGGCGCGCGCGAAAAAAATATCGGCTGGCGCATCGACTACTTCTGCGTCTCCAGCCAGCTCACGCCCCGCGTCACCTCCGCCTTCATCCTGCCCGAAGTGATCGGATCAGATCACTGCCCGATCGTGATTGAGTTGGGGTGAGCCAATTTCTCGGAGCTCATCAATCAGGCGGTTCGGGAAGCCCTGCCGGAAGATCGGGATGACCTCGCCTTTTCCACGAGCGCACCGCCGAGCCGACCGTCGCGTTCGAAGAAATGCTCAAGCGTCTCGGCACTTTTCTTGATCGTTTCGAGTTGGAAGCTCCGGGTGGGTCTTGGAATCGCTAGACGACGTGGGCCGTTTGGTTCGTATGAGTTCGGGAGGCGTTTTTTTGGGGAAATGAGGGGAGTCCCCCCGCGGTTGTCCTACCCTTTGGTAGAACTTTAGCTGACGTCTCGCCCAATTTTATCTTGCAGGGCGGGCGAAAACACGGGAAACCAGAGAAGTCGAAGTCGATTTTTCTCGCAAGCTTCAACGGTTTACCGGTTTTTGGACTGGAAGGTGGAAAAAAGCGGATTCGTATAGATTTTGAAATCAACAAATTAACTCTGAAAACAGAACCCACAGAGAAGTGCCCGAAATCTTCCGTGGTTGCCGGCTTGGAGGCTAAAGGCCGTATGCTGTCGAGGCTTTCGGCCCGGTCCGGGCTCCTTGCCGATTTTTGCCGAGTCTTAGAAGGAGGAGGGGTAGACCGTCCTACTGAAATTCGGCGAATAATTTTGGAGGATAATGTCTTGGGGAGACCGACTTCATCAGCGCGATCAAAACTTTTCAAGGAGCTCAGGTCTCGATATCTCCTCAATGCGGAGCATCCTCTCTTTATTGCCTTCCTTGAGGAATGGTCGTCAGCGGGTCATCTGGAAGAACGTGATCTTCTCGTTTTCGTTCTACTTGCCCTGAATGATCTTACCGTGATGACGATAACTTGTGAGTGGTTGTTTCCACGATTGCGGGGGCCGAACCTCCAGCTACGGGTCGAAGACCTTAAGATCTACCTCGCTCAATTGGGACGAACTTCGCATCCGGAGGTATCTCACTGGTCTCCGTCCACTTTGGCCAGAGTGGCGCAGCATTATCTCGCCACGATCCGCGATTGCGGAATGGCCCGAGGCACGATCAAGAAGGTGGCCCACCGGCCCGCTCTTTATAGTTCTCCGGTACGCCTGTTGATCAAGGCTCTTCGTCTCGCAAATGTGCCCATCACGGACCTGGTCAGGCATGAGGCGTTCAAAATTGCAGGAATTGCTCCGTTTGAAGTGGTTGATGTGCTCACCGAACTGAATCGGCAGGGCTCCCTCAGTTTCCGTATGCAGGCGGACGTAGTTGAGCTAAAGCTTTAATACACGATGACGGAAGCCCTCACAGCAATTGTCCAAGCCGCGGCCGAACCCTTCAACCGGGCTTCGGTGACGACGGACAATTCCTACCTCCTCATTCATCCTCCCGAGCGGAGCCTCGATTTTCACGACATGGTCCGTGACCAATGCTTACCCGAACTCCTCTCAAGGGGAGTTTTCGTCCAGGTTTTGGATCTTTTCGGTTTCATGTTCTCGTGTTTTTCCGACGAAGAGTTCGAGGACTTGGAGTCGGACGAATTTCGGAACTACAAGTTTTTCCGGCAGGGTCTATCCGGAAGAGTCGAAAAACGGCTCGAGAGTCGCATTCGGGAAATGGCCGAGTTTCATCCGGGTAGCAATCTCTTCCTCCTTTCGACTGCATCGCTTTTCCCGCTTGTTCGCTACGGCGAAGTTCTCCGCAATCTCCGGGACGTCCCCCAGCGGATTTTCGTCGCTTTTCCCGGCGAGGAAAAAGGCGGCAGGCCGCATTTCATGAATGCGTCTGATGGTGGGAATTACCTGGCCGTGAAAATCTCGGTCAAAAGCTGAAACCAACGATCATGCCTGAAACCGTCAAAGATCTCATCCGTCGCAACATTGCCGACAAAGTCGAGGGAGTCGTCAAGGTATTCGACCGGTCCGCACTGGCCACGGAGATCCGGGAATATGTCGTCACCGACAAGATCGAGGAGGAACTCAAGCGCATCTTCGATACCTTCACCCAGGTCAGCGACACGCTTCGCCGCGGTGGGCATTCGCGGGATGTAATGGGGATCTGGGTCTCCGGGTTTTTCGGCTCCGGTAAATCGCATTTCGCGAAAGTTCTTGGCTACCTCCTTCAAAATCCTCCCCTGTCCGGGGACGAGGGCGAAACCTGCATCGAGGCCTTCGAGAAGCACCTCACGGACGGACCGCGGGGGCGCGATATCCGTCTCCGGCTGGGTGAGATCAAGAAAACGACCTCGGTCAAGCCCGTTGCCTTCGAGATCCGCAGTCGGCAAAACCTCACCAATCCAAATTCAGTCGGTGAAATCCTTCTCGGTGAGTTCTACCGGAGCATTGGCTACTCGGAAAACTTCGTTATCGCGAAAATCGAGCGACGCCTCGACAAGCTGGGCATGCTGCCATCGCTCGCTACAGCATTTCAGGAGCAGTTCGGTATGGCTTGGGCCAGTGGAGAGGGGCGCGACGACCTCGCCACCGTGCGGCGGCGGCTCTCGAAGGTGCTGCCCAAGATCGATCCCGTGAATTTCCCGTCCGAGGATGAGGCACTTACTGGATTGGACGATGCCTTCGAGCATAGCCGTTTGACCGCCGAGGGCATCGCCGACGAACTCGTCGCCTGGGTGGACGACCAAAAGCCCGAGGGTGGTCGGGTCCAGCACCTCGTCTTTGTGATCGACGAGATGGGGACCTTTATCGGCGATTCCAACGACCGCATCGGGGAGCTGAACAGCCTTGCCGAAATGATCGGCAACAAGGGCAAGGGCAAAGTCTGGCTGATCTGCACGAGCCAGCAGGATCTTGAAAAGGTAGTTGATCGCACGAACTTTGATCCCGTACTGGTGGGACGACTCAACGCGCGATTCGAGTTGAAGCCGCACCTCATCTCCGACGGAATCAACAAGGTCGTCTCGGAGAGGATCCTGAAAAAGCATCCCCACAAGGAAGGCGCACTTAAGACGGTGTTCAAGGATCGCGAAGGGGCGCTCGCACAGCTTTCCGATCTCCGCGCCTCGCGCAGTCTCGGTCTTCTGACGGAGCGGGGCTTCGTCGATGCCTATCCGTTCCTTCCACATCAGATCCAGTTGGCCCAGGATATTGGTGAGGCGCTTTCCGGCTTTCGGATTTCGGGCGGAGTGCGCTCCATGATCTCGGTGGTCATGGAGTCCCTGCAAAAATTGGCCGATTGCGAGGTCCCCGCAATCGCGAGCTTCGACCTCGTGTTCGATGCGCTGGAAAATGACCTTTACTCGCAGGAGTATCTCGGCACTGCCGGTGTCAAGGCGATCTACGATGCCAACGTCCGGGTGGGTCGAGAGACGCCACTACCTGCGGCGCGTGTGCTCAAGGCGCTCTACCTCGTCCAGCGTGTGACTTTCGTCCCGCTTACGTCGGAAAATCTGGCGAAGCTGCTCGCCACATCGGTGGCCACGGACCTCAAAGAACTCACCGGAGACGTGGAGACGACCCTCGACGCCCTGCAGCAGGCCGGTTATGTGGCCCGGGACGAGGCCACGGGCGAATGGAAGTTCCTCAATGAAAAGGAGCGCACCGTCGAGCAGGTGATCCAGGAAATGATGCGGCCCGGATCGTCGAAATCGGTCACCCAGACCGCCATTCGGCAGCAGTCCGTCGATCTCATCAAGAGCGGAGTCATCGCCAGGAAGAATCTCGACAACTACGCGGTCTTGCACGGAGCGACGAAGACACCCTTCGCCTTTGCCGTCTCGCTCGATGGCGAGTCCCTGGATAGTGGACCCGAGATCGAAGTCCAGTTTGTCGGACCCCTGGCACCGGCTCGCAAGGCGGCGATCGACGAGGCGAAACAGGCCAACCAGGCGGCCGGGGCACGCGGACGCCGTATTTGGTGGATTGCCGCCATCCCTGAAAAGATGGAATCGCGGCTGAAACGCTACCAGTCGCTCATCAACGTCACCAACGACAAGCGCTTCACCGAGGATCCATCGAAGGACACCGCCGACGCCATGGCGGAAAAGCGCAAAGAGCGCGACGAACTCGGGCGTAACCTCGTCAAGGACCTTCAGGGGGCCTTCCTGGTTGGCACGCTTTATTATGCCGGGCGGGAGATCGCCCTCGATCGTGCGACGAGCATGACCGAGGAACTCCGCAAGGCGGTCGCCGAACTGATCCCGAACATCTACCCCCGCTTCGGCGTGGCCGACAAGCCGGTTGATTTCGCGAAGCAGCTCAAGGCTCTCCTCAATCCTTCCCAGGCCGCCCTCCACGATATTGCCCCGGATCTCCAACTCTTCGACACCCAGGGCAGCCTGCAAAAGGAGTCCGCTCTCGTTTCGACCGTTTTGGAGGTGATCAAAGATCTCGAAGCCGATGGCGAGGATCCGTCCGGCAACCGACTGCTCGAGGACCGGGACGCGAAAGGCTTCAAAGGTTTTGCCCGCTCTCCCTTCGCCTGGCCTTCCGAGACAGTGCGCCTTGTCCTGGCGGCCTGTTTTCGTTCCGGTGCGATTTATCTGGAGCGCGCCACGGCTGCCGGGCCGACACCTCTCTACGATTACAAAGACGCGTTCGACGACTTCGCCAAGATCAAGACCTTCGAAAAAACGCTCTTCCGCCTCGCCGAGACGTCCCTGACCGTCGAGCAGATCAAACAGGCCAGCAAAGATCTCATCTCTCTCGGAGTCACGGGCACGCCGGAGTCGGGCAATGCGTTGGCCACGGCGATCCGCAAGCTCGGGGAGAAACTGCTGGAGGCGGTTCGCGACGCCGAAGTCCGGTCGGAAGGTGGCTTGCCCATCGTCGATTCCATTTTAAAGGCCGAAGCCGTGCTTAAGGATCCCATCCAATTGCGCGACCCCACAAAGGCAGTGATCGCCTTTCTCGAGAAGTCGGCCGGTTGGTTTGAAGTCAAAAAGGCGCTCGACGATCTGAAAGCCTTCCTCGATGCCAACCGGCACAAGGAGTTCGAACTTTCCCGGGCTCTCCTTGCTTTGATCGCGGATCACCCGCTGCCCCCCGATGCCGAGGACCGCGCAGCGCTGGACCATGCCGTCGCTGATCTGCAGTCCCTCATCGCGTCGAGCGAAGTGGTTCCTCGATGGAGCGATTATCGGGCGGCGCGGGACCAGGCTTTCCAGATCTACGCCGCCGCCTATCGCGGGATCTACGAGCGTGTCAGATCGTCAGTCGATACCAGCGTGGCCACGCTCCGCGAGGGGCCTGCCTATCAGGCCGCACCGGACGAGCAGAGGGATGCCGTCGTGCGGAGCATCTTCGGACCCGGTGGGCCCTGCCATTTTTCGGAGGTCCAGCTCGCCACACTCCCCAGCCTGCTCTCGGCCGCCTCGAAGGCCAGCCTCTCCGCGCTGGTTCAGGCCGAGAAAGCCCTGCCGATTTACCGGGCCGAGGCGGAGTCCGCCCTGCGCGCCCTGAAATCGCCGCCACCGCCCACGCCCCCGGGGAAGAAAACCTTCGTCTGGCAGCCCGCCGCCACGCTTGCGGGTCGCCGCTTCGCCACCGAGGATGAAGTCGAGGTCGCCCTTCAGGAAGTCGGCGACGATTTGAAGCGCCGCATCCGCGACGGCTACATCATTGACACGATCTGATCCCGCATGCCTCCCGACCCGACAGATGCCGCCCCGAAGGCCGCCCCGGCCGACCCGGCCGCTGCGCCCGGCGGTCGCTCGTTGTCGGACCAGCACAAGAATTCCGTCAAAGCATGGATCAAAAAGCTCCGCCTCGCCTTGCAGGATGACCTCCAGGCCCAAGTCACCCGCCTCGGTTTCCGACGCGATGGCAAGCACACCCCGGGGGAAAAACTTTCCCTTCCACCTGCCGATCTTGCGATCCGCCAACGTCTCGCGGCCCTCATCGAACACGACACGGCGAGCGAGGGCAATCATCCGAAACGCGGCTTCGACGCCGTCGTCCGAGAGCTGACCTACACCTTGGTCAACCGCCTCGTCGGCATCAAAGTGATGGAAGCCCGTGGCCTGCTCTACTTGCCTACGCCCGGTCAACCCGGAGCCGAGGCCGAACCCACCGAGGTGCTCACGCTCCAGCCGGATCAGGAACGCTCCCGCTTCCTCCGCGACTTCGTGGCCGCCGGTGGCAGCCGCTACAAATACGACGACGATGCCGAGGAGGCTCTTCTCCGCGACGGCCTCACCGCCGCCTTCGATGCCCTTTACGACGATCTCGGACCTCTCTTCCGCCCGGATCACGACTACGCCTGCATCTGGCCCAGCCACGCGGCCTTGGCCAATGCCATCCGCATCATTAACACCGGCCTCGTGCCCGATGCCTACCGCGCCCCCGACTTTCTCGGCTGGGTCTATCAGTTCTTCAATGTCGATGAGAAGGATCGCGTCCGTGGCGAGAACAAAGGCACCCCGCGCAGCCCCTACGAGCTGTCTGTCATCAACCAGTTCTACACGCCCTCATGGGTCGTCAAGGTTCTCACCGACAACACCCTCGGCCGCCTCTGGATCCAGATGCATCCGGATTCCGCCCTCGGGGCGTCGGGTCCGGTGCCGCTCCCGCACGACCGATCGGCGGATTACCCCGTGCTGGCCAATTACCTCATTCCCCGCACCGGCGAGAAGATCCGCTTCCGCCTCGTCGATGAAAATGGCGACAGCCATTCCTTCAAGCGCGTCCGCGACATCAGGCTGCTCGATCCGGCCTGTGGCACGATGCACTTCGGCCAATACGCCTTCGGCCTCTTCCTCCGCATGTATCAGGAGGAAATCGAGCACGCCGGACAGCCCGGTTGGCCCGCCGAACCTTCCGTCGCCGATCCCGCCGACATTCCCGCTGCCATCTTGGAACATAACCTCTTCGGCATCGACATCGATCCCCGCGCCATCCAGATCGCGACGCTCTCCCTGCTCTTCACCGCGAAAGAAGCCGCGCAAAAACTCGGCCGCCGACCCGATGCGATGCGGGTGAAACCGCGCAACCTCGTCGTCGCCCACGCCGTGAAGGTGGACGAGGCCGAACTCCGCGCTCTAGTCGAAGAAGTAGTATCATTTATCAGTGAAGATTCACTTCGCGAAACTCTCTGTAATGACCTTTCAGATGGTTTGCTAAAGATTCTCTGTTACATGGGCGAACTTGGCGGCCTTGTTAAAGTGGAGGAAAACGTTACAAAAATACTCGAAAAATGGGTGGATGAGCGGTTGAAAGCAGATGGTTACAAAAGGCCTACAAACGTTGCCGAGACGAACAACCAGATGAATCTAGGGGGACTTCTTGCCCATGATGCAAGTGAGCAGACAAAAAGAGCATTGGCTGCTCTAGATAACATTGAATCTGAAGCCCACCGTATCCGCCAGGAACTGCTCTCTGGTCTCGAATGCGTCGCCAGCGAGGCTGCGAACACCCCGCGCCAACGGCTTTTCGCCGAGGACACCGCCCGCGGCCTGCGCCTGCTGGAATTGCTCGGGCAGTATTACGATGTCATCCTCATGAACCCGCCTTACGGCTCGTTCACGAAGCTGGAGAACGCCGCCGAGGACAAGAAATTCAAAGCCGAGCTCAAGGCCATGTATCCCTGCGGCTACCAGGACATCTATGCCGCCTTCGTCGAGCGGGCCACCCAGATCATCGAGCCCGAGGGATATATTGGCGCGTTGGTCAGCTCGACCTTCAAGACGCACGTCAGCCATTCGAAATTCCGCACCGAAATCCTGCTCAAGCGCAACCCGCTCGTGGCCATGCTCGATCTGGGATTCGGCATTCTTGACGGTGCCACCGTCGAAGCCGCCGCGCTCGTGTTGAGAGGAGGTGCCCTGTGACGAAGTCATCCCGCATCGTCTGGCGATGGGCCGTGCGCGATTTCGGCTTCCGTTTCTGCCATGGCAGCGGCAAAAAACAGGCGGAACTCTACCAGGCTGCCACGCCCGGGGAATTTTACCAGATCCCCGCAGGCCAAAGAAAATTCAAGAAGGATCGCATCAAAGAACTCTGCGCTCTCTTACCTGAGCCAACCTCACCTACCATCGTCGCAAATCCCTGGAGAAGCTACGGCGACACCGACCAGCAGCACGTCACCGGCATCACCGGATCGCCCTGCATTAACTTCGCGGGCTGCCTGAATAAGGAGGAAATAGACTCCCGCGAAACCCACGGCGTCAACCGCGCCAAGGAAGCCATCGCCGACATTGCGCTCCGCGATGACCCGGCTCCCATCACCCTGGACCTGATCGTCCGCATCCATGAGTCCATCTTTGGCGACATCTATCCCTGGGCCGGCAAATGGCGCACGGTTTCCCTGCACAAGGGCGAGGGTTCCACCAAGTGGCCGTTGCCTGTTACCGGCATGGAGCCGGTCATGCTTGCTTTCGAAAAGGAGGTGCTGAACCGCACACCCTTCCTGTCCGATGACGATTCGGAGGTTTTTCAGTTCATCGCCGAGTTCATCGGGGAATTTCTTGCGCTTCATCCCTTCCGGGAGGGCAATGGCCGCTCCGCTTTCATCCTCGCGGAACTCATCCTTCTGCAAAACGGCCTGCTTCCGTTGAACGATTACAACCGCAAATCCGACGAACCGCGCTACTTCGCCGCCTGCGAGGAGGCGCGCCTGAAAAAGGACTACGCCGCCCTCGCTTTCCTCATTGACGAATGGGAAACCGAGGCGCAAGCGAGCTTCCAGAGCCCCGATCCCACCTCCTGACCATGGCCCGCCTCAAACGATACGACATCAAGAAACTACTGCAGAATCCTGATCTCCGCCGCAAGTTGATCGTGGACGCGACCATCGCCACCCAGGCGAGGGAGGGCATTGATGTGTCGAAGGAGGATGCTGAGAATTCTTACTATGTGGTTTCGGAGGGGGAGAGAGCGGCGTTCTTTGGGCTGTCACAGTTTCGGTCAGAAGCTGGTGAAAATGACGGAAGGCATATTGAATTTGTTAAAGCAGTTAGCAATCTTTCATTTGCTTCGCGGATCGACGTCTCTCTCAAAGACTTTGAGAGTATCGAATCGTCTCCACTCGCCTACGACAAAGTCGCACTTGTCGGTAGAATCTTTCAAGATTTCCCAAGGCTTGACCCAACTTACTGTGATGCGAAGCAGGGCCTTATTTCAACTGAGTCTGAGCGGTTTGTTCGAGTCTGGTGGGAGGTTTCTCGGGACACGCCACGTCGTTGGGTGCCCTACGCAAAGGGCGGAGACTATTGTCGCTTTTACTCAGATCTTCATCTGCGCTTTGATTGGACTTCGGATGGTAAGGAAATAAAAGAAATTGCACGCGAGCGTTATGGGAGCGCATCAAGGACAATCAAATGTGAGGAATATTACTTCAGGCCAGGGATAACTTGGGTGGAAAAGACGGTGAAGGGAATGAATGCCAGACTGCTTCCGGCAGGGGCAATTTTTAATGTGGCTGGCCCTTCAGCTTTCCCGCACAAGGAGGAATCAACACTGTATCTTTTGGGTATACTTAACTCCACACTTAGCCAGTATATTCTTAACGCGTTGGCAACGCGTTCTTGGGGTGTGGACTGCGTTGGAAAATTGCCAATTCCACTGCAGAAAGGAGATTCGTCTGGAACTATCTCAGAAGTCGCATCAAGCATCAACCGGAAAAAGGAAGAGTGGGACACCGGTAACGAAATTTGCACACGGTTTGATCACCCATGGTCCTTGCGGCCAGATGTCAACAGCCACGCGCCCACTCTCGCCACCGCCCTCGACGCCGTTCTCGACCACGAAGCCAAGCTCGACGCCGAACTCGAGTCCACCTACGCCGCGCTCAACGACGCCGTCTATCGCCTCTACGGGGTGAACGAAAAACTCCGTGAAAAACTCGAAGCCGCCATCGGCAAGCGACCGCCGGAGATCGTCTGGCCCCAGATGGAGAACAAGGACCGCGATCAAAAGCGCCGCGAGCATGTGGACCGGCTCTTGCTCTACCTCGTCAAGCGTGTCGTCGAGGCGGATGAGGATGGCCTCGTCTGCTTCGAATCCGTCGACCATGAGAAGCCCCTCTTGGAGCGTCTGCGCCACGAACTCCACGCCGCCTTCCCCGCGCAGGATCCCGCCGCCCTTGAGACCGAGGTCATCAACGAACTCAAGAAAAAGACCAAAGGCTACCGCCGCGCCGAGTCACTCACCGAGTGGCTGCAGGACGCCTTTTTCGAAACCCACTGCCGTCTCTACCAGCAGCGCCCGCTGATCTGGCACCTCGCCAGCGATCAGGTCCGACGCGTCCCCGCCTTCGGCATCCTCGTCCACGCCCACAAGTTCAACGGCGACTCCCTCGCCAAGCTGCGCGGCACCCACCTGCGCGACCGCATCGCCATCCTCCGCCGCGAAGCCGGCCAAGCCAGCCAAGACGGCCGCGAGGACGACCGCCTCGAAGCCCTCGCCGCCGTCGAGGAAGCCGAGGCCTACGACGAAAAGCTGAAGCGGCTTCAGGACGGCTTTCACCCCGGTCCATTCCCGGTTCCAGACCAAGACTACCGCATCCTCACCCCGTGGAAATCGGAATCCGAGCGCCCCAAGGGCTGGCATCCCGACCTGGATGATGGTATCAAAGTGAATATAGCACCTCTCGGCAGAACCGGCTTGCTTCGGATTAAGGGAAGATTCAGCGAGAAGGAGATCGAGGATTAAACTATGGAAAACTTACCATTAAAATCCCTTCGAATTGCCCAGTTCCGCGGCTTGCAGGAGCTAAAACTGGACGGTTTTAGCCGCATCAATCTGTTCGTTGGTTCTAACAATGCAGGAAAGACTTCCGTTCTCGACGCCCTCGCGCTTTTTTGCCGCCCTCTGGACATTGCCAACTGGCGGGAAACGGCACGGGGGCGCGAAGTCAAATCCGCCCGCACCCCGGAGACTGAGCCCTTCAAGTGGCTCTTCCCGCAGTTTCTCGAAAGCACGCTGCCAGATCCCCACAGCATTTGGATTTATGGAGATGGCGCGTTCGCGGGACGCCGCGTGTTGGCGCAATACGAGGAGTTTCGCGAGTTCGGATCCAACCAAGACGAGCAGGATCAACTACCATTCCCGGATATTGAGCCGGACGAGTCATCGGGCATCCGGATACGCGTGTCAGCTGACTACGCACTAACCACTGGAGATCTCTTGGATAACTCCAGAGAAGCGCAGAACCAAATCGATTTCAAGGTGGTAGAAAACCGTCGCAATGTTTTCCCCACGGCGGTAAGCGCCCCGGTCATTGACATCGTTCTGATTTCGCCTCACACCCATCGGACCACGCAGGACGCCAGTTGGTATCTGAGCCGTGCGATCCAACGGGAAAAGACGAATGAGAATTATCGCGAGTCCGTACTCGAAATTCTCCGTCGAATTGATCCCGATGTGATGGACCTGAGCATCGTCGAGACTGGCAAGACCACGACATCGATCTTCATTAAACACAGACTAACCGGTCAGACTCCTATCCACGCCTTTGGCGACGGATTTAGACGCGCTTTACTCATTGCTGCTACGATTCCGTCCGTCCGTAACGGCGTTCTGCTGATCGATGAGCTGGAGGCCGCCCTGCATGTTTCGGTATTGGACTCCGTGCTGGAAACCCTCCGGTGGGCCGCCGATATTTACAACGTCCAGGTTTTCGCAACAACACACAGTTTGGAAGCGGTTGATTCGGTGATCACGGCGTTCGATGGAGAAATCGACAAGCTAGCGGCTTTTCGTTTGGAACGACGTGATGGAGTGCATGTGAGTTCGTTCTCAGGGGAGATGCTTAAAAACATTCGGGAAATGCTCGGGCAGGACATCCGTTAAGATCATGGCAGTTTCCTATATCGCAGTGGAAGGACAACACGATGCCGCGTTGATCGGGTGCTTGTTATCGAATGGTGGCTTTCGGCTTGTAAAGAAGCGCAGCATTGTTGACTCTGCGTTTGAGAGATACTCCGTTCTAAAGCTCCAAGATAGTCTCGTGGGCCGTCCACCAGAATGTCACTTTTGGAAGCGAGGCGAACACTCTGTAGGCTTGCATCCAGTGGGTGGGGACTCGCAACTGATCTTGGCGGGCGCAACAGTAGAAGCACAGATCATCGGCCCAATTTCCGCTGTGGGATTTTTCATTGATGCCGACCTGGAGACACCGGCGAATCGACTTCGAGAGCTCGCTCGGGATATTTTGAAGATGAACGTTCAACCGGGTTTCCAGCTTCCTGGCTCAGCGGGGCAGATTCACCAAGGCCCCCCACGCTGCGGCGTTTTTGTTTTCCCGAACAATCAAGATCAAGGGGCCATCGAAACGATTCTTGAGTCCTGTGCAGAAGTCGCTTATCCGGATCTTTTCGAGAAATCGCTTACCTACTTAAAGAACATTGACTGCAACAAGCTCACCGCAACGGAACGTACCCGGTTGGCAACTGGCTCAAACGAAAAGAAGGCGCGACTTTCGGTGATTGGATCGGCCCTCCGGCCTACGGCGGCCATTCAGAACACCATCCGAGAGGACCGATGGATTTGCACCGAAACTTTGGATCTCGATTTGGTTCTCAAGGTGCGAAATTTCCTTCGCGAACTCTTGGGCGAACCGACGATTTAGGCAAGCGTCATCATGCTCCCCGCCTCCTTCATCGCCCAGATCCAGCAACGTTTCTCCCACGAGAAGCGGGCGCGGGTGTGCCTCTGGTTCGATCCCTCGGGCGATTTTGTCCGCCTCCTCCCCGTCTTTGTCGATCACCTCGCCGGAATGGCCCATCCGCCCTTCCGCCTGATCGCCTACGATCGTGCCCAAAAGCACGGTCAACTTTGGCTGAAGCGCCAGGTCTGGCAGGCGATTCAGGAAGATTCCGCCGCGCGGGTGGTGATCCACCTCCCCTTCCCCGAAGAGCGCCTCCACGGTCCCGACGAGTCGGGCAAACATCATCTCGAACTGCTCCTCGAATACGAGGTCGATGGCATCGATTGGAAGATTGGCGGCAAGCGGCCGACCCTTTTCAGCTTCCTCAAGTCCGCCGGTGTCCGCCTGCCCGATGCCGTGGTCGATCAGCGCAAGCTCACTGACGGCGGGGCGGATTCTCTGGTCTCGAAATACGCGGCGAGATTCGCCTCGCGTCCGCCCGCCTACTGGGAAGAAACGGTGACGCCCGAACTCGTCCAATCCCGTCTCCTCGGAGACATCGACCAGACCCTGCTCGACCTCGCGGTGGACCCGGTCGCCCGGTGGGAAGCGCTGCGCGAGGAAGGCAGCCTCGACGAATTCCTCGATGCGGTCACGGAGCGGCATGGTCCCTGCCCCGAAACGGACAATCCCGATCTGTGGATCAAGGGCCTGGTGGAGCGCCTCGCCCTGACAGAAGCCTATGCGGGCTACGGCGAACCCGAAGATTTTCCCTTCGCCGACCGGCTCCCGCCGATGCGCTTCCGCGAGAACCAGCTCAAACTGGTGACGCGATGGCTGCGCGATGCGAACTGTCGCGGCGCCTGGGACCGGCTGGTAGTGGACGCCGAGCAGCACATCAACCTCTCCGCCTGGGCTGCCGGCAAAAAGGGTGCCTGCTACGGCTTTCCCCACCTCGTCACCCTGCGCTGGCGGAACACGGTTGACTCGCTGATGGAACCCTATGCAAGCGCCGAGCAGTTTTCGGTCCGGGTGCGGGAAGCCGCCGGTGAGATCCAAAAGGAGGTGGAGTTCGCCAAAGCGAGCGCGGGTGCTGCTGGAGACTGGGCTACCCTACTGGGATTCACCCGCTTTGTGGCCGCCGCAGAACGGGCTCTGGCAGCCGCCCGGGAGGCGAGTTCCACTCCCGAGTGTGTGAAGGTCTACGTGGAATACGCCGCCGAGGTCGATCAGGCCCACCTGCGGCTCAAGGCGGAAGCGGACGAACTGGACCTCGTGGATCTGGCAAAACAGATCGACCGCCACTACGCCCTCTACGCCAACACGCTCAACCAGACCTTTTTCCAGGCCTACACCGCGACCGACAGCGCCGAGATCCCCGGCCTTCCCTTTGTCACCGCCCAGATGGAGGCCCATGTGTGGTCGGGCAAGGCTCGCCGGGCGGTCGTCATCATCGATGCGTTGCGCTACGACTGCGCGCTGACCTTGAAGTCTCTCCTCGGGGGCCTCGAGGTGTCGGTGTCGCCGATGCGGGGGGTCGTGCCCTCGATCACTCCCTATGGCATGAGTGCCTTGCTCCCCGTCTCGCACGGGCCGGACCGGGTCACTAAGATCGGCAAGAATCTGGTCCCGGCGCGCGACACTCTCGATCTCTCGATAAGGCAGAACCGTCTCAAGCAAATGACCGCGGCCGGCGCGGTGTGCCGGGAGATCGACGAGATCGAGCAAAGTGGAGCCAAACCCACGAAACTGCCGGGCCTGCTCGTGGTCTTCGGCCACGAAGAGGTGGACAGTATCGGACACGGCGACGGCAGGGCGCTGACCCGGCATTTCCAGAAGGAACTGGAACGCATCGCCCGCGTCGTGAGAAAACTGCATTCATGGGGCTATCCCGAAGTAACCGTGGCAACGGATCACGGCTTTCTCCTGATGGATGAGGAAAACCTCCCTGCGGAAGTGCCGCTGAAGCCGGAGTGGAGCGTGTTGGCAAAAGAGCGTTATGCCCTCGTGCCGGCCACGGCCGATTTGCCGCTCAAGACCCTGCCTTTGCCTTGGTCGGCGGAACTCCGTGTCGCCTTGCCTCCCGGCTGTGCCTACTTCAAAAACGAGAAGTCATTCAGTCATGGTGGTGCGACGCTCCAGGAACTGGTCATCCCGAGGCTTTGCTCGCGCCAGCGGGCCAAACAGCAAAAGGTCGGGGTGGAGATCCTGCTGGCGGGATCGGGCACCGGACTCACCAGTGCCGCAGTCAAACTCGTGCTGCGCCCGGTGTTCACGTCGTCCGAGGGAGAGCTATCCACCATGGCCGCGATGCCCCGGCACTTGCGTCTGGACGTGCGGACGCGGACGACTGCCGGGGGCGAATCAGTGCTGAGCCGGGGTGAACCGAAGACCATCGAATTGCAAACTTCGGGCGAGGTGCCGGTCACGCTGTTCTTCGATTCCAAGTTCTCCATCCAACAGGGCGAGCAACTCCGGCTCCTCATCAGCGATCCCGAAACGGGAGAGGCATTTCCCGGTCCCGAGGGTATCGTCCTGACGGCTTCCCGTAATCTCTGAATATCCGCATCCCTTTCTGCCATGGCCGAAGAAACGATCCAACTCGACGAACTCGATCTCCTCGCCAACGAGGCCTTTCCCGGACTGATGGTGAGAAAGGATCTCCTGCGACGGATGCGGAACTCGTTCGGGGTGCCGGCTTTCGTGATCGAATTTCTGCTCGGCAAATACTGCGCCTCCACCGACGAACGGGAGATCGCCGAGGGGCTTGAATTTGTAAGGGAGACACTCGCTTCCAAATACGTGAAGCCCGACGAACGGGAGTCGGTGAAGTCGGCGATCAAGCAATACTCGACCTATGAGGTGATCGACAAGATCTCGGTGAAGCTCGTCGAGACACACGACAAGTATTGGGCGTCCATCTCGAACCTGAACCTCGATTTCATCAATATCGACGACCGCCTCGTGAAGGAGCACGAGCGCCTCCTCATGGGCGGAGTCTGGGCCGAGATATCCCTCCGCTACGACGACACTTTTTTGTTCAAAGGACAAAACCGTCCGTTTTTCATCGACTCGATCCGGCCGATCCAACTCTCCAATCGAAATCTGGAGGGGTTCATCGAAGCACGGAAGCGATTCACCCGCGACCAGTGGCTCGATCTCCTGATGCGCTCGATGGGGTATGAACCGAATCACCCCTACTACACCAGACGGCGGAAGCTGCATTACATGCTGCGGCTGATCCCCTTCGTGGAGCGCAATTTCAACTCGGTGGAGCTAGGTCCCCGCGGCACGGGCAAGAGCTTCGTCTACCAACAAATGAGCCCGTATTGTCACCTCGTCTCGGGTGGGCAGACGACGACGGCGCAGATGTTCGTCAATCTTTCGTCGGGCCAGCGCGGACTGGTCTGCATGTGGGATGTGGTGGCCTTCGACGAAGCGGCGGGCGTCAATTTCTCCGACAAGAGCGGCATCAACATCATGAAGGGCTACATGGAGGACGGCTCCTTCAGTCGCGGAAGGGACATCATCACCGCCGAGGGTTCGGTGGTCTTCGTGGGGAACATCGATGGCGAGATCTCGACGATCGTCCGAACCTCGCACCTGTTCTATCCGATGCCGAAGGAGATGGACACCGCCTTTTACGATCGCATCCACGCCTACATTCCGGGTTGGGAATTTCAGAAGACTAGCGACGACACCTACACGAATCATTTCGGACTGGTCACGGACTTCCTCGCCGAGGTGTTCCGCCAAGTCCGCAAGTCGAGCTACACCGACTACGCGGAGCGGGATTTCCGCTTCGGTAGCCACCTCGGCGGCCGTGATCAAAAGGCAGTCCGGAAGATCATTTCGGGTCTGATCAAGCTACTGCATCCCGATGGCGAAGTGACCAAGGAAGAACTCAGCGAATACCTCGAATACGCCCTCGAGATGCGCCGTCGGGTGAAGGAGCAGCTCAAAAAAATGGGTGGCTTGGAGTACTGGAACACCAGCTTTTCCTACATCGACAAAGAAACGGGGCAGGAGACTTTCGTCTCCGTCCCCGAAATGGGGGGAGGCAGTCTGATCGCCGAGGGCCAACTCTCACCCGGCAGCGTCTACACGATCGGCACTGACATGACAGACAACCGGCTCGCGTTGTTCCTCCTGCAAGCGCAATGCAATGCCGGGTCGGGTCGGATCATCCCGCTGGGTAATCTTTCGAAGGGCATGAAAGAAGGCATCAAGACAGCCGACGCCTTTCTCCGGGGTAATCTCAAGCAATTCGGCATCACGAAGGACATCGACAGCTACGATTTCAGCCTCCAGGCCATCAACCTGAATCAAGCCAAGGACGGCGGCGAGACGACGGTGGGCTTCTTCATTTCGCTCGTCTCCTCGCTCCTCGAAAAACCGGTCCTCGAACGGACCGTGGTGCTGGGCGAGATGAGTGTGCAGGGCCTCCTCCTCAAAGTTAGTTCATTGCCGGAACGGATGCAGTTGGCGGTCGAGGCTGGAGCCAAGCGAATCTTGATTCCAAGCGAAAACAAGCGGGATGTGTCGGAAATTCCGGATGCAATTCTCACTGCGATTCAATGGCAGTTTTACGATTCGCCCACCAAGGCGGCAATGATGTCGATGGGATTGTTGTGACAACATGTCGTCGCGATTCCGGATCGCACATGGTGGAGAATGCCTTGGGCCAGCGGCGGGTAGTGAATGGCAAAGGGGGGTCAGCCGGTGCTCCAATGTAAGCGTCTCGCGCGGACCACTGCCCGTGATTCGGTCAGGCTGCTTTCACGTAGCCGTCTCGGGCGCTAGCGTCCCGAACACCTTCCACTGGGGGGCTTGCTGAGAATGGTTTCACGATCAGGGGCCATGAGGGAGTATAGCATTTTATCGGCGTATCAACCACTCCCGAAATTTTTCCAATGCCCTGCCCCGGTGGCTCATCCCGTTCTTCACTTCCTCGGGCAATTCTCCGAAAGAGCGCTCGTGGCCTTCGGGGATGAAGAGCGGGTCGTAGCCGAAGCCTCCTTCGCCAGTCATGGTCTCGGCGATGCGGCCCTCGACGGAGCCGTCGAATTGGGCGATGACTTCGCCGCCGCGGGCGATCGTCACGGCGCAGCGGAATCGGGCGGTGCGGGGCGCGGCGGCGTGTTCGGGGCGGGCGAGTTCGCTGAGCAGTTTTTCACGGTTCGAGGCGTCGGTTGCGTTGTCGCCGGAGTAGCGCGAAGAGTAAATCCCCGGCGCACCGCCGAGAGCGTCGACCTCGAGTCCGGAATCGTCGGCGAGGACAAAGGCCCCGGGCATGGCCCGGCTCGCGTCGAGGGCCTTGATGGTCGAGTTCCCGGCAAACGTCGGCGCGTTTTCCTCTG
>Ga0209390_10005334_pt1 | contig 18307 bp, 24 predicted proteins | sample BON01_FD_187212 | JGI IMG/M metagenome (GOLD analysis project Ga0209390, IMG submission 187212) | Freshwater microbial communities from Lake Bonney liftoff mats and glacier meltwater in Antarctica - BON-01 (SPAdes) (version 2) | ecosystem: Environmental > Aquatic > Freshwater > Ice > Glacier...
TAGACTACAAAAAACCGATGGACGTGTATAACGAAAGTATTTTATCAAGTAGAACCTTGATTGAAGCGGCTTAAAGAAAATAAATAAGGATCTGGAAATAGTTGTCTTGACCTTTTGGGGTGCTATATAATGCTACGAATTTCATCTGTAGAAGATGTTGTTCTAGACGCTAATTGCCGAACTTCATCTGCAACTACGGCAAAACCACGACCATGTTCGCCCGCTCTAGCAGCTTCAATAGCCGCATTTAAGGCCAATAGGTTAGTCTGCTCAGCCACATTTTGTATCACTTCTAAAACGGCACCGATATTTTGACCACTTTCTTCAAGTCTGATCATTATTTGCTCAACGGCAATTAAATTAGTAGCTAAAGTTTGCACTGATAATGCCGTTTGGGTCAGTTGTTGGCTGGCATCGGCAGTAGCTTGATTTGCTAAGCGTGCTGATGTTGATGCATTTGCCGCATTATCAGCCACGCCTTTAAATGAATATGATAATTGTGTGACTGCTGTTGCCACCTGCTCAGTTGAGGTATTTTGCTGACGTGTTAATGACAGCGCTTTCTCTGAAATTGTACGCATATCATTGCTGGCACAGATCACTTGTTGGGATTCAATACTGAGCTGCTCAATAAGATTAGCTAAATGAGTTTGAAGTTGTAGGGCGGATTTTTCAACAGACAGTACTTCTTGATAATTCATATTGGCATGTAACGTTTGCGAGTAATTACCATTCAATAATTTCCGAAGAAACACTTCAAGTTGTGTTAGATGAACTATGACCTTATTTTGTAGGGTAAATAATAAAGCCACAGCGATGACGATGACAGCAACAGACACCAGCATCACCCATTTGACTCGCAAAGTTATATCTTGTTTGATGTTATCTATTTGACTTTGATGACTATTAAGTAATGATGCTAACTGTTCCATTGACTGGTTAAGATCAGCTTGGCTTGTTTTAGACAATGCTGCGAGTTCTGTCGTATTATCCAATTCTTTATTATAGCGGTTTGTAAGCGATGATAAAGAATTGAGACTCGTCTCTCCTATTTCTTCTGGTTCCTCTGGACGTAAAGCATCTTCATCGACGTCTGTGTAAATGCCAAAGCGAGGCAAGGCGATGGCGCTTTTCAGTGTTTGTGAAAAATTAATATTTTCATTAGTCAATGACATCTTTGAATTGTCAGATGGATTATAAAAATATTGTTGCCGAGATAAGGTGATCTTTTCTAATGATTGATTGAGTTGAACTAGCTTGTCAAAAAACTTGATCTTGCTCAGGTAATCATCGGTCTCGGCATTATTTACATATTTTCTTAATTGACTAAGATCGACAGCCCGTTCACGTTCATTATTGATAAGTAAAGCTTGTGGATTACCGGCAAGTTTGCCAGCAGAACGTACTAATTGGACGTTATTTTGAAGACGTTTTATTGATGCTTGAATATCAATATTATCCTGCTTATTTAACCATGCAATATCAGTAGCAAGCAGGCGGTCAAGTATCGTTTCTGCTTGTTGTAAATTATCAGCATGACCAGTGACCAAGTAACGCTCAAGGAGAAGGCGGGTGTCAGTGTCAAAGGCTGATTTATATGATTGAAAGGTTTGTGATATCTTATAAGGCTTGTCGAGCTCGTTCCACCCCCATATTCCGATGACAACAGCACTAATGATAAAGCTAACAATTATGGTGATTAAAATTTTAGAGACATCAGATAGTTTCACATTTCACCACGATAATTAATTTAATTAACTCAGTAGTGTATGTTTAAATTGTGACATCTATATTACAGGTAAGTAATGCGCTACAACGAGTGGCACAGCAGTGTAAGTCTCTTTATAACGACTGATAAAAATTGTAAGACAAGAGATTGAAATTTCAGTGTACTGTAAGAAAAATATCGTTTTAGTCGATGCTAACTTACCAACGATACTTATCAAAATTATCTGGATTAGCCCAAAATCGATTATTCAGCCAATCGTGTTTAGGTTGATAAGTTTCGATGGCATAACTAAATAAGTGATAATTATCAACGATACTAATACGCTTCATACCGAGTGCAAGATAGTCCGCTAATTGCCAGCCTTGTTGTGTTGCTAGTGTGATTTCAGAGATTACAATAATATGTTGTGCATGGGCATTACGCATCAATCCCAACCATTGCATTGCCTGTGACTTCGGCAATGTCTCAGTAATATCACTGATGATGGCTAAGTCTATTGTCGGTAAATCGGCCAGCTGTTGTATACTAAACGGTGTTTTCAATATGTAAGGCTTGGTATTGTGCCACTCTTTACAAGAATTAATTGCAATATCACCCGCAAGCAATAGTGACGGGTGCTGACATTGCTTAATCAAAGGCGAAAGTATTGTTGCTAAATCTAAAGAAGTGCTCATGATAGAACAGGATAAAACATCTAAAGAATTCTGGAAAGAAAAGCGTCTAAGCCAAATGAACCACGACGAGTGGGAAAGCTTATGCGATGGTTGTGGGCGCTGTTGTTTACATAAACTAGAAGATGAAGATGACGGGCAAATTTATTACACTCGCGCTGCTTGTACCTTATTAGATGTGTCTAGTTGTCGTTGCAAAGATTACGACAATCGCGAAACATTAATGCCCGATTGCATACAATTAAGCGTTGACCATGCCGAATATTTCGATTGGTTGCCTGAAACCTGTGCCTATCGTCTGTTAGCGGAAGGTGAGCCGTTACCTGAGTGGCATCCTTTAATTACTGGTGATCCTGACAGTGTGATTAAGGCTGGAATATCCGTTCGTGATTTTGCTAAACCGCTCAGTGAAGTTGAAAATTTATCGGATGAAGTTATTTCTCTACTAGAAGCTGGAATAGCGAGTCAGGATGACGCCTGAACAGAGTAAAGAATTAACCGCACGTTTAGAAAAAGCGGCACTTGTCTTATTAAGCTTAGATAGTTATCGAAAGCCAGATGATTTAGCCCGTCGTTTTGGTTTACCAATACCGGTTGTGCGTTTCTGGTGGCGAAATTCCGATCAGAAAAAAGAAGCGATAGCGGATCGTGATTTAACGCTTAAGCAGGCAAAAACGATTCGTAAAGCAACGCAGACGCTAGAAGGCTGGGAAAAAGTAAAGCGCTACCGTCCAGAATGTGGTGCTAAGTTAGCAAATGGGCGCCGGTGTAAGCTTTCGGTCGTTATTAGACAACCTGAAGGTTGGGATCAAGGTTGTTTAGCTGATCGTTGCAGAATGCATGGCGGCTCATCGCGACGAATACGTAAGAAAAAAGTGGAAGAAGATGAAGCATAAATTATTTCGAAGCAATTAGCATTAACAGACATTATCTATTTACGAGTTTAAATAACGTATGACAGACCTTACTGATAAAACAGAGTTCAATCAAAATTTATTACGATTTTTAGACGCCTCACCGACGCCGTTTCATGCCGTTGAAACGATGCGTTTTAGTCTAGATGAACAAGGTTTCCAATTTTTAGAAGAAAAAGAGGCTTGGGGTAAGTTGGCTGCGGGCCGTTATTATGTAACTCGTAATGAATCATCCATCCTCGCTTTTATCTTACCAGATGTCGATTTGGCTGCTACTGGTTTTCATATGGTCGGAACCCATACTGACAGCCCATGTTTGCAAGTAAAGCCGCGCCCAGAAAAAGTAAGTCACACATTATGGCAATTGGGTGTAGAAGTCTATGGCGGCGCCTTACTTAATCCATGGTTTGACCGTGATTTATCGATGGCGGGACGAGTCAGTTATCTTGATTCACATCAGCAGATTAAACACACACTGATTGATTTCAAGAAAGCCATTGCAACGATCCCTAGTTTAGCAATACATCTTGATCGTGAGGTTAACCAGAGCCGCAGTATTAACCCGCAGACGCATTTGCCGCCAGTTGTTATGCAGCTTGCGAAAGGTGAAAGTAAAGATTTCCGTGATTTATTGCTAGCGCAGGTTAAACAACAGCAACCCGCCTGCGATATAGCTAAAGTGTTGGATTATGAAATAAGCTTGTATGACACTCAAAACGCCGCCATCATTGGCTTGAAGGATGATTTTATAAGTAGTGCACGACTTGATAATCTTTTGAGCTGCTATGTAGGTTTGAATGCTTTAGTTAAGGCGGATCATGACAAGCCTAGCTTGTTGATCTGTACGGATCATGAAGAAGTAGGCAGTATGTCTACCTCAGGCGCACAGGGTTCTTTACTCGAATCGGTGTTGATGCGCTTATGTCCTGATATAGAATCTCATCATCGAATGATTCAGCAATCTATTATGATTTCAGTGGATAATGCCCACGCCATTCATCCGAACTTTGCTGATAAACATGATGCTGAACATGGCCCAAAACTTAATCATGGGCCGGTGATTAAATCTAATGCAAATCAACGTTATGCCACTAATAGCGAAACCAGTGCATTTTTTCGTCAATTATGTGAGCAACTTGATGTGCCAGTACAGGATTTTGTTGTACGTAGCGATATGGCCTGTGGCAGCACAATTGGCCCACTAACCGCAGCAGCCCTAGGCGTAAGAACATTAGACATCGGCGTACCCACTTTTGGTATGCACTCTATTCGAGAGCTAGCGGGCAGCCAAGATGCCTACATGTTGGATAAAGCATTAACTCAATTTTTTAGATAACTTTTATATAAAGGAACAGCATTATGGCTGAAACAGTAGATGAATTAACGGTCGAATATATGGAAGGCGACGACATGACCGTCAAAGAATTAGACAAGGTTGTGTTAACAAAAGGGGCTTGGGCTACATTAATGTATCGCTATCAAGATCTTGATCGTAAAACAGGTGAGTTTGGGCCTGATAAATACACTATTCGTCGTTATCAAAAACGTAATGGTGAATATAGCCAACGTTCAAAATTTAATATTTCAAGTAAAGATCAAGCGACAAAAATCATTGAAGCATTAAGCAAGTGGATTGAAGACTAAGAAAATGAATAAAAGCCTTATAACCAATGTCATTGCTACTGGCCTTGTCGCTACAGGACTGGTTTTAGATGCACCATTTCGCGAGCCTGTATTAGCCACTGGATTATTTGCCTTAGCGGGTGGGGTAACAAACTGGCTGGCTATTCACATGTTATTTGAAAAAGTGCCGGGTTTATATGGTTCTGGTGTGATTAGTGCTCGCTTTGAAGATTTTAAAGTGGGCATTAATACGCTGGTCATGGACCAATTTTTCAGTAAAGAAAATCTGGATCGATTTTTTAATGAAATGGTCAGCGAAAATGAAAATCATAAGCTCGACTTTCATGACGTGATTGATGAAACTGATTTAAGCGGCACTTATGACAGTCTAGTATCGACTATTATGGAATCATCATTTGGTAGCATGTTAGGTATGTTTGGTGGCGTAGAAGCTTTAACACCACTGAAAGAACCTTTCATCACAAAGATGAAACTGTCACTTAATAATATGGCACATAGTGATTCCTTTCAAAGTAGCGTGCGAGAAAAACTGACCAGCACATCGGTCAGCCAAGATATTCATCTACAAATTGAACATGTCGTGAAATCACGATTAGATGAACTGACACCGCAGATGGTTAAAGATATTATTCAAGCAATGATTCGCCAGCATTTGGGCTGGTTAGTTGTCTGGGGTGGTGTATTTGGCGGCTTGATTGGTTTAGTAACCAGTCAATTGCCAATTTAATCGTTTCTTCTTTATCGCTAGGCTTAAAATTATTTTCCAAACAAAAAGCCCCTGTCATTATGAAGTGTCAGGGGCTTTTTGTTATCGAGTAATCGGTCTTATCTGCTTGCTCTTTAGACGAGTTTTTTAAAATTTATCACGCCAATGTTGTCGTTGATCAGGGGTCATCTTGAGCCATTTTTCACGCATTTGTTGACGCTGTTGTTCAGGCATATTTTTAAATTTTTCACGACGATCTCTTAGACGCTGTTGTTCTTCTGGTGGCAGTTGTTTAAAGCGTTCATGGCTTTCACGAATTTGTTGTTGTTGTTCTGGTGAAAGACTTTTGAATTTTTCATAACGTTGTTTCGCTCTAGCTTGCTGCTCTGGCGTCATATTTTGCCAATGTTCAGCTTTTTGCTGTTGCTTGGTATCAGCATTATTGTCTGCATATGCAGGGCTAAGCATTGTTGCCGCTAGCAGCATGCTGAACAATTTTAATGAGATGTGTATTTTCATTTGAAGTCCTTTAACTGCACTTAACTGTTAGAGCCAACGGTATCATCAAACCATATGTAAAACGCAAGATTTTTGTATAGTTCGATTTCATCCATATCAGATACTAGTGACCACTCAGGATCGGCTGATTGTTGCTGGTTATTAGTCGCGAGTTGTTGATTAGTATTTGTAATTGCCAACTGCTGATTAACGGGTGTTTGCAGAGTTGGCATTACTGTGATGACTAATAATGCTAAGACAGCAGCCGATGCCAAGCCAGTAAACCAACGACCAAGGTTAAAGTGCTTTGTTTGTGCATAAGCGAGCGCTTTATAACGGGCCTGAGTAAGCTGTGATTGAGTCATAGCATCAAGTGTAGTCAAGCTCATGTCTAGCTGCTGTTTTACATTTTTTTCAAAGTTATTGCTCATGGCCATGTCTCCCCCAATTTGTTGCGTAAAACCGTTAATGCTCGATGGTAATGTGTTTTAACGCTCCCTGTTGAGCAACCCATTGCTGCCGCTGTTTGTGCCGTGTCCAAACCTTGCCAACAACGTAATAGAAAGGCTTGTCTCTGCCTAAGTGGTAATTGTTGTAATTCTATCTGTAACACCTCAATTGCCTGTTCATTGAGTAAATGGATTTCGGGTGTTCTTACTGATGAATGTTCTACGTATTCTAAGCTATTGTCAGCTTCTTCATCACTTGAAGCCGGTAACCAGCCAAAAAACTTCTGACGAATTTTTTTGCTCCGATACCAGTCCGTAATTTGCCTTTGCAAGATGCGATGAAATAATGGTGGCCACTCTTGTTCAGGTAGATGCCGGTATTTATTAACTAATTTAATCATCGCCTCTTGCACTATATCCAAGGCATCATCACGGTTGCCAGTAGCAAATTGCGCCATTCGAAATGCACGACTTTCATTTTCGGCTAAAAATTTATTGAGCAGTTCGGACATTAATATTTTATTCCTAAGGCGCACAGAAAACGTCTACCTATTAACGATGACCTCTAAAATCTTGGTAATGGTCTCTATTATGATGCTGATCACGTTTATGATGTTTGTTATTATGACGTTTATAGTCATTGCGATTTCTGTAGTCATTGCGATAATCGTGATGGGCGTAAGAACGATGAGGCATATAATAAGATGGTCCTGGAACAACCAGACTAAATGAAAAGAGTCTGTTATGTCTATCCACCGCTCTGTGATCACTGTGTTCGAAATGGCCAAAACTCTGATTACGTTGGTCTTTATATCTATGATCTGAGTCAGCTGTCGCGGTAGCAGATGTGGCTAAAGCGATGACTGCCGTTAAAAGTAATAATTTAATTTTCATTTTAACTTCTCCGTTGAATGTAGAAGAGTCTACAGTCATAACAACGGGGCTTGACAAGATCGGTTGACAGAGAGATAAAGTTTATTTTTCAAACTGTGGTTTTATACAATAGAAAATCTTGTCTGAAATAGGATTTTAATTGCAGATAAACGGCTGGACTGTGCTTTTCGAGGATATGAGGCGCGGTAAAGAAATACTCACAACTCACAGCAAAAAACTCAGCTGGGTTCGTTGCAGCATAGCTATTAATGTAGCTATGTTGATGATGTTCGATTTGGCTGATTAATTTGGCATGGGCTTCACCAAGTGTGTTTGACCATTCTTGGAGAGACATATCATTAGTCAAAGGCGGCTGGCCATCAGCTCGTCCAGATAACATGTCTAATTTATGGGCAAATTCATGAATGACGATGTTATGGCCTTGGTGCAAATTATAACTATCGTGTTCTACGTCTTGCCAAGATAAGATGACAGGGCCTCGCCCCCAAGATTCGCCACTCAGCCCATTAGTTTGTGCGTGAACAATTCCATTGTCATCCGTTATATTGCGTTTTACGAGAAATGCTGAGGGATAAATAATAATTTCAATCCAACCATCAAAGGCATTTAAGCCTAAATAGAGAATTTCGAGACAGGCCTGAGCAGCAATGGTGATCCCCATATCTAACGTTACTTCAAAGCCATGTGCCCCCGTGAATGACTTTTGATGAAGAAATAGTGTCGAGAGTAGTCTTAAACGGGCTTTTTCTTTATTTGTACGAGTGGCAACAAGTGGGATCTTAGATGTGACACGATGCCATGTGTTATAGGGGAGGGCATGTCGACGTAATATTCTTATAGTGAGATAGCGTTTGATCAAATTCATGATAATGTTAGCTAAACTTTTTATTATGAGCTTGTTTACGTATTGTTGTGTTGGCTAAAATTTGACTCTTTTGCTCGAGAGTAGTCTCGCTACGGCCCCATTGCATAATTTCATCTAAGCTACGAAAGCATCCGAGACATATGTCTTGCTTATCAAGACAACAATTTCTTATACAGGGTGAACTAAGTTCTTTCATATAAAAAAGGCATCCGAAGATGCCTTATTTTGTGACTAATCGTAGCTGTAATGTTTACGTAGTTGTTTTGTCACTTTCCACATACTTTTTAAGCCTACAGGGAAAATAGCGTAGTCACCAGGAACAATAGTGACTGAAGGCTCGCCATCTGGTGTTACAACGATTTCACCTTCAAGAATGTACGCTTTTTCTGTTTCGTCGAAGTCAAGTCTGAATTCTGTTACTGGGCAATCCCATGTTTCCCATGCTGATACGCCTAATTCTTTTAAACGTTCTTCACTTGGGTTTTTCTCAATAATGATTTTTGGCATAAATATCCTGACTGTAATTTTATTAAAAATCGGTTGTTGCCAATAAGCATAAGTCCGATGTTTAGTTTGAGCTTAATACACTTACATATAAGCGAGATTCTGTCACGCAGTGTGCGACCGGTAAATAATACCAGAAAGGCCGAATATTATTTAGCTTTAACAGTGATTTATTAATTTATATTTATTCACTTTGTAGGAAATTTAAAAACACATTTTGATTTCTGATTCATTGTCAAACTAATCTAGGAACCTTTAATTAAACTTTCATGCCTTCGACACGTTGTGAGGTAACAACTCTTCTCACTTGCTGATTTTGCTCTTGCATAGTGAAACTTAACAAATAGCTAGGTTAAATGCTTACTGTAGCCTGTGTGATAATATTCAACTTAGTATGACTGACGAATAGCCATAGCCGCTTGGAAAAAAGACAGTATTTGTTCTCTTGTTAATTGACCTTGATGTTCTACAGGCACTTCACCTACTGGAGACATCATATAACCTTTAAAGCGATAATTGGCTACTCCACTCATCATTACATTAGTGCTAGCGTTAGCTAACTCATCCGGCTTTACGATAACGGGAACGTTAAATGTTTGAGTTTCATGAGCACCTAAGCTTTTATTACTCAGGGCTTCAATATTAGCGATAGCATTATCATTGAGATAAATGTCACCGTAGGCTTCTCTCACTGGCAGCTTGAAGTCATTCGGGTTATATAGGGTTACATCCAAAACGGCACGGTTTTCTTCAGCTGTGAAGGACTTTAATTTGATATCAACAACTTCTGGCGGTAGCACTGAGTCAGGGAACACCTCTGCGTTACTGTAAGTCATCAAATTCAATATTACAAAAGCGATGGTAAATAATTTTTTCATTTTATATTCTCTAAAATACTAAGCTGATGATGTAAGATGGTTTTTATTGGTAAATGTTATCAATAAAGACAGTTAAATTAAGATATATATCCAAACAACGTTATAGTTATGTTGTCTTTCCTAAGGAAAAACTCACTTTAAATCGATCCAATGCAATGATTGCTATGTCTATTCTAGTTTTTCGATGGTTTTAACAATAATTTATTTTCTATCGGAATATATCTCGAAGCAGCCTCAATTAGAGAACCCGCAGTTAGCTGTTGAACGCCATAAACCTCGACAGAAGCACCATAATCGGAACGTATCTTTTTCACCAACAGATCAAAGTCACCATCGCCGGAGGCTAATACCACCACATCTGCTTGTTTTGCATATTCCATAGCGTCAATGGTTATTCCAACATCCCAATCGCCTTTTGCTGAGCCGTCAGATCTTTGAATAAAGGGTTTTAATTTCACCTCAAAACCGATTGCTTTAAGTATATTTTGAAACTGTCTTTGTTTTTCATCGCCGCGATCAATGGCATAAGCGAATGCTTTTACAACTTGTCTATTTGCAGTGGCTTGTGACCAAAACTCGTTGTAGTCAAAATTACAATGGTGGCTATGCTGAGTTGTGTAGTAAATATTTTGAACATCAACAAGTAAGATAACTTTTTCCATGAATACTCTAGTTTTTTTGTCTGCGGCTTAACACCTAGAGTTGTTAGTGTACATGCAAAAAACTCAGGCTCAGTATTTTTTAGGTCGTAATGATGTGTTGGTTAATATTTATTTTGAATACATCGAACTAAGGTTTTGATGCAATATATTCAGTGCCAGAAGCTATCATTCGTTTACGTCCGATCAAGCCGACTAATATTTCAGTTGGAAAAGTATTCTCAAGCGAATTTATTTGTTAGTTGCTAGTAAACTAGGCATTCTTAAGAGCACGAATTATAAATAACAAAATAACAGCGCCAATAGAAGCCATAATAATAGAGCCTAAAAACCCGCCTGTTGTTATACCGAGCAAGCCGAATACAAAACCACCCACTACAGCACCAATAACTCCTACGATAATATTTCCTATAACACCAAATCCTCCTCCCTTGACAATGATGCCTGCGACCCATCCTACCAGCGCCCCAACGGCTAAAAATATTAATAAGCTAATAATATCCATGTTTCCTCCAGAGTTAATTTTAGTAAATAGGTAACTGCTAACTACAAAATTGATCACATCAGTAATTTAGAAAGCTTGACCTTATCTTTAATCTATATTTGTGACTGCTTTTGTTATTTATGAGCTGACAGAAGCTAGATAATTGATACCGCAATACTGTAAGACCAATTACTAAAACTACCAGGACAATACCAATAATTTTCATAGCGTTCCCTGAATGCGTTTCCATGTTTTATAAGATGAAGTGCTTTCATGTTGTCACTAGCGTCCAGTTTAACCATTTGTTAGGTTGCCATCTATTCCTTGAATTTCGTGGCAATGTCATTAACCGCAGCCTTCAAAGAATCCCAAGAAGACTCAACGCGATTCTTGCTCGAATCCCAAGCGTCTGCTCCTGCCTCAGCAAGTTGCGATAGTTTCACTTTGCCATCTTCTATCTTACTTTCTAACGCTTTTATTTGTTTGTTCATTTCCAGCTGTGTATTTGCGCTGGCCCCTGAAGCCTTAGCTTTGAATTTATCGACCTCGGCCTTCCACTCGTTCAACTGTGCCTGCTTCTTCTGTTTATACAGTTCTTTGTCACTCATGACATTCTTCTTCCTAATAGTTTAAATTGTGCGCCGCTTTTCAGTAGAAGCGCAACAAGTTCTGCTGAAACGAAACTGTTTGCCACTGACTGCATTGGGTTGCAAGCTGCCCCGCGGGCATCTAACCTAGATACTCAGAACGATAAAATCAAGTCTGATCCACTTCAGCTAATAAATAGAATCTATCAACCGATTAATATAAGAGATATTTAAGAGGACTTATTTATCCTTACTTTTTGGATTTTTTAGATTTCTGTTTATCCTTTTTATTGTCTTTTTCTTTTTTTCTTTTTTTCTCTTTCTTCTTATCTTTTTTGGACTTTTTGGTCGACTTTTTGTCTTTGTCTTTGTCTTTATTTTTTGTTTTTGTGCTTGTTAAGTTTTCGTCTGGAATATCGGTCGCTAGTAGATTACGTGCATCGGCGATGACTTGCGCTGCTTTTGTTTCGCTGATTCCCGGCGTAACAGCGAGCAGTTCGACAGTCGTATTGGCTAAATCGACTATGGTTTTAAAACCCTGTTTTGCCAACACAATTTGCATTGCAGGACCAATTCCTCGGACATCAAGAATAGATTGAGTCATGATATTTTTCTCCAATTAAGCGATGAAATTACAGAATATTAGTTGTTTGAATTCTAAGTAAATTTTGCGTTGAAATTTAGGCGTTTAAACTTTATCGATCTATAATAAATCCAATATGGCTGGCAATCTGCGTTTATAATATTATTGAATAATACACCTGTATTCAGTGTCAGATTGTATTTTTTGCGGCAATCCATTGTGACATATATTTAGTGCTTGCCATCGTATGATGTTTAAGCATGCTACCCGTAAAATTTGCTAAGCGATGTGAGTCTAAATTTTCCTCTATATCAACTACTTTGCTGATTAACTCAGGTCCTAGTAATGAGCTATCATAACGTGACTTTAATAAAAATAAAGCATGTTGTTGCGCAGTGAGCCAAGCCTGTTGATCGTTATATAAGTTTACCGCTGCCGCTACAAACTCAAAGACATCATCAACAATAATACCAGGCCAAGGTTCTTGGTCATGCATGCCTTCGCTACCCAGTGTTGTCGTCACACTAGGTGTTTGCATCATCATCGCATCTAATAACTTACCTTTAATGCCCGCGCCAAATCGTATTGGTGCTAAACACACTCGGGCTTGTTCCATCACCATCAAAGCATCTTCTGCCCAGCCTTTAATTAAAAACCCAGTTTTAGGATTATTTAATGCCGTGGCTTTAGGAGGAGGATAAGAGCCGTAAATATGTAATTCGGCATCAGGAATCTGTTTCTTTATCAACGGCCATATTTGTTGTAGATGCAACACTACATCCCAGTTGGGTGCATGACGAAAATTACCAATGGTCATAAAGTGTTGGCGTTCAGCAAAAGGGCGCGTGGTAGTTGGGGATTGTTTCAGATCAACCATAAACGGTAAATGATGCAGTAAACGTTGATCTACCTTAAAGGTATTTATTAATAGATCCATTTCAAAGCTAGATATAATCAACGAAAGATCACAACGTAAGATGGCGGCAATTTCACGTTTAGCTAGATCGCTGAATAAATCAGTTTTTGTCATTTCTCGATCGGCCTTACTTGCTTGATGTCGTGCATTACGTAAACATTGTAGATCTTCAGTATCTAAAATCTTCAGGGCTTTAGGACAATTCTTTTCAACACGCCAGCCAAATTGTTCCTCCATCATAAAGCGGTCAAACATTACAATATCAGGTTGGTATTCTGAAATATATTGGTCAAAACTGTCACAATTTAAGGCAATGTTCTGACTAGAAATGCCTACAGTAGCTAAATCAATCATGTGATCGGTGGGTTGAGAAGGGGTCGCAAATTCAACTTGCCAGTTTTGTTGTGTATATTGGCGTAAAATTGACATCATATGACTGCCAGCAGCCGATGAATTAGGCTCTGGCCATACATAGCCGATTACTAATACTTTTTTCATTTAATTACGTCCGCTTGAATTTTGCGCCAGCATGTTTTTGTGACTATTGAGGTTGTCCTTGCAACAAAATCATTTTACTCTATTTAAACAATCGATAGCGTCAACGGCTTTGCCTGAACGATTTACATTTCCTTTTTATTACCAACCGCACCCATTGTGTGTCTTGGCCGCTAAGGAGTTACAATCTTATCTAGCAACGCAAACACAGTGGCAACATAACTTTGGATTGACGGGCAACACCGAGACTGCTATCGGCAAAATGTTTGGTGTGTTATTGGTGCAGAATAAACAAGGTGTCATCGGATATTTAGCGGCATTTTCAGGCAAGTTAGCCGAAAATAATCACCTGCCAAACTTTGTACCTCCTGTATTTGATATGTTGGCAGAAGATGGTTTTTTCCTAGCAGGACAAAAAGAAATCAATCTTATCAATGAGCAGATTAGAAACTTAGAAGACAACCCGCAAATACCACTACTTGAAATGGCATTAGAATCTGAGAAAGCGTCATCGGCAAAGCAAATTAAAGCTCATCGACAGCTGATAATTGAAGGGCGAAAAACTAGAAAAGTCAGACGAGTTGAAGCAGAAAAAATACTGAATCTTGACGCGTATACACAAGTCAAAGATCAATTAAGTAAACAAAGTATTCAGGATAAAAATCAGCTGCGTGACTTAACTATTTACTGGCGTGCACGGATTCAAAATGCCGAAAGAGATCTAGTTAAAGTTAATAGTGAATTGACTATATTAAAGCAGAAACGAAAAGTGTTGTCTTGTGCTTTGCAGCAACAATTATTTGAAAATTATCGCTTTTTAAATGACCAAGGTATATATAAAAACCTATGTGACATTTTTAAAGAAACACCTCAGCAAGTGCCGCCAGCCGGTGCGGGTGAATGTGCTGCACCCAAATTATTACACTATGCCTTTCAACACCAAATAAAACCCTTAGCTATGGCCGAGTTCTGGTGGGGTGCATCGCCGAAATCAGAAATCAGACAACATCGTAACTTTTACGGGGCATGTCTAGGTAAATGCCAGCCTATTTTGGCTCATATGTTGGAAGGTATCAACATGGATGACAATCCTTTATTGACCAATCCTGGTGAAGGAAAAACAATAGATGTTGTTTATGAAGATGAGGTTATGGTGATCATTAATAAACCTGCGGACTTTTTATCTGTGCCCGGGAAAAGTATTGAAGACTCTGTGTATCTGCGAATGAAACAACGTTACCCTCAAGCATCTGGGCCATTAATCGTGCATCGGCTTGATATGTCTACTTCGGGTTTGATGGTGATTGCGTTAACCAAAGATGTGCATAAAAATCTGCAAAAACAATTTATAAACCGCACCGTAAAAAAACGTTATGTTGCTTTATTAGATGGTGAAATAACAGTGGAACAGGGCATAATCGATTTGCCACTTCGTGTTGATTTAGATGATCGACCGAGGCAGTTAGTTTGCTACCAATACGGTAAAGCGGCTCAAACTAAATGGCAGGTGATCGGACGAAATAATAAACTAACTAAGGTTTATTTTTACCCGATAACCGGCCGTACACACCAGCTACGTGTACATTCTGCTCATTTAAATGGATTAAATACGCCGATTGTAGGTGATGATCTTTATGGTAACAAATCTGATCGCTTACACCTACACGCTGAAACCTTAGAACTAAATCATCCAGTCACTAAAGCATTAATGCACTTTCAAGTTGAAGCTGAGTTTTAGAAATCTAACATCAAAATAGACTAAAATGACTATTCAACATGAATTGAACGCATTTTATACTCAAAACGTAGTTAGGAATATCCAATGAAAATTGATAAAAACACCGTCGTTAGCCTAAGCTTTGAACTCAAAGATACTGATGGCAATGTACTAGATTCAAGTGCAAAACCTGTAAATTATTTAGTGGGTGGTTATGATAATATTTTCCCAAAAGTAGAGCAGGCCTTAATGGGTAAAAATAAGGGTGATTCGGTGAGTGTTGATCTACAGCCAGAGGATGCTTTTGGTGATTATGATGAAGAATTACTTCAAATTGAACCGGCTGATGTTTTCCCTGCTGATGCACTAAAAGTCGGTGTACAGTTTGAAGGTGAAGATCCAACAGGCGATATAATTTTATATACCGTGACTGATATTGCTGATGGCAGAGTGGTGCTAGATGGTAATCATCCTGCGGCTGGTGAACGTTTAATTTTTAGTGGCAAGATTATGGGTGTTCGTTTGGCAAGCAAAGAAGAGCTTACAATAGAGCATGCTCAGCGCTATCGCCACTAATTATTATCTATCATCGCCACTAATTATTATCTATCAATGAGTTAAATCTTATTATCTATCAATGAGTTAAATCATTATTTTGAGCGATCAATTAACTTAAAAAACCAGCTATTTGTTGTTTCGCCATTCAAAATATAATTTAATGCGTATTTATTTAATAAAGTCCATTCCATTTAATAACGAGAGGAAAGGCGTCCGCTAAGTAGCAATTTATCGTTTATTTGTAATGATATCTCATTATCAGGGAGCAGGGTAAGTATGCCATTACGTTGTAATAATAATGGCATGACAAACAGTTGTTCATCACGTTTTTTAGGATTGCCTAATATGTGGCCAATGGTAACGACTTCATCGGCGGCCAATTTGTTGATAACGGCAAATGCTTCTTCATCATTAATCACCAGCTCCCAGACTTCAGGTACTTGTTCTTTGACTATCAAACAGACGCGTTTGACCATTTCGCTTGCCCACTCAAGCGTTTGGTGGCTAGCTAAGCCTAAGAACGCATAAAGTAAAGGGGTTGCGAGTAGGCCTCCAATTTTATTTGCGATAATTGAGCTGGGGTGCATTACGATATCCGCTTTAATGGCATCGAACAGCCGTTTATTTTCTTCTAAATTATTACGTGCCACTACAAATAAATTCGGATTCATTTCCTTAGCAGTCATAATGATAGATAGGTTATTGGCATCATTATCTGTTCCCGCGATGATACCTACTGCCTCAGCTATTCCAGCTTTATTCAATGTGACAGCATCTGTCCCCCAACCTTTTATCCAATCATCTGACAATATGTTTGAACCTGGTAACCCCGTTATTTCAGGCGATGCTTCGATAATAAAAGGTTTAATGCCATGGTTTTTAAGTTGCTGATATACCGTTTTGCCAAAGCGGCCATAGCCACATATAACCCAACGCCCTTGGTTTGGAGGATAGATAGGATGATCTAAAGCTTGGTAACGAGCACCCGTTAACCATGTATTTAATAGGTTTAAAGCGGGCGATTGAATAGCTGTGGCTAAATGTATTGCAAACGTATCAAAAGGATCGATAATGTAATCGGTGCCAAACGAAGACATGTTGTCCTCAACCTCATGTGAATCCGCTCGACAAATTACTTTGAGTTTAGGGCTGAGTAGTTTGGAGGTCACCGCAATTTTTAAATTGACCTCATTATCATCCGTCACCGCAATGACACCCTGACATAATGGATGTTCTAAGCCTGCTTCAATTAAGTGAACAGGACGAGCAGCATCGCCATGTAAGCCAGGTACAAATTGCCGTAGGTTTTCCAGTTTTAAAAAATTGATCACATCAGGATTTATATCAATTACCACAACGTTTTGGTTGCGTTCCGTTAGAACACTGACTAATGCCGACCCAGTTTCACCGTAACCACACACAATATAAAAAGGCTCTCTTAGGTGTCTTATTTTGCGAGAAAACCGGAGCTCTTTTACGGCCTGTTGAAAGGTCTTGTCTTGAATAAGTGTGAGTAGGGTACCGATAGCATAAAGCCAGACAATTACGGTGGAATAGATCGAAAACATCACCCAAAGACGCTGAGCATCAGTAAATGGATAGGGGATTTCACCAAAACCAATTGTTGTTGACATATAGCCGACAAAATAAAAGGCATGGAAATAACTCATATACCAGACATTGCCGTCAGCATCTTGACCAGGTATCAGTGTCAAACCGAAGACTGTCAGTGAAAAGACTGTCACTAATGACAGTAAAGGCAGTCTCATGCGCCGAAAAAAGATGAAGATGATGTTATTCATGGCTAAGCAGTGTGTTTAATTAGCGACGTAACATTACGGTTTCAATGACTAATAACACAACCGAAATCACGTTCGCTAACAACGCTCCCCCTGATAATGACACAATGCTTGCCATTACTGTGGGTGTTAAACCTATATCCAAAATATGGACAGCGAATGTCCAAACAATGGTTGCAGCAAACAATTGCAACACAGCAACTAAACTTGTCGCGAGTAAGACCGCACCCATTTGCGTGCGATCACCAAATTTCAAAATTGTCGCGATAACATTGACTAAGACAACGGCAAATAATTCATACACATGATGATGGTTGGGGTTTTCGATATCACCAACAAAAAAGCCAAAGTTAAGTGTTAACGCTAAGACGATAAAAAAACCAAAGATGACTTTTTCCGGATTCATTAATTATTCTCCATAACACGCATAATTGATAAAGGATCAAAATAAAATGTCATTCTGGTCCTTGGCATATAGCTTTAACTGTTTCAGTTTACCTAACTTAAAGACTCATGGTGAACTATGCTGATAATGCCAGCATAAATCAAATAGAACATCATCATTCTATTTGTTAATGTTGAGTTGCATAGATAGATTAATGTAAACAGTGAGTTTTGTATTGGGTAGTGTGACCTGGTCAAGCTTTTTAGTACAACCCAGTTAAGAGGCTTTTTGTAATTCTATCCGTGGCACTTGCATCTCAATTTCAAACTGATTAGGCGACTTATAGCCTAAATATGAATGCAACCTGAGGCT
>Ga0209390_10005342_pt1 | contig 18282 bp, 10 predicted proteins | sample BON01_FD_187212 | JGI IMG/M metagenome (GOLD analysis project Ga0209390, IMG submission 187212) | Freshwater microbial communities from Lake Bonney liftoff mats and glacier meltwater in Antarctica - BON-01 (SPAdes) (version 2) | ecosystem: Environmental > Aquatic > Freshwater > Ice > Glacier...
GCACAACAGCTTACACTGCATCGGTAAGCAATGCGACAACTAGCATCACGGTTACGCCGACAAGAAGCGAAGCCAATGCAACGATTACGGTAAACGGAACAGCGGTAACAAGCGGTAACGCCTCGGGTGCAGTAAACTTAACTGTAGGTGCAAACACCATCACCGCTGTTGTAACCGCTCAGGATGGAACAACAAAAACGTATACGGTAACGGCTATTAGGGCAGGAACAGTTACCGGCATCACCTTCACGGCCAACAGCTTCGTCTTTGACGGCACCGCCAAATCGCTTGCCATTACCGGCACACTTCCAGCCGGTACTTCGGTCGCTTACAGCAACAACAGCAGAACCGATGTGGGTACCCAGCAGGCAACGGCCACGATCACAGGGGCAAACTTTACCACGCTGGAATTGACAGCGGAGTTGAAAGTGACCAAAGCAGGAGTCACCATCACGGCAACAAACCTTATAAAAGTCTACGGGGAAACCAATCCGGCACTGACCTTCACTTATTCAGGTTTGGTAAATAGCGACACGCAAGTGACTAACGAACCAAGTATCGCCACTACAGTAACGGCAAGTTCGAGTGTGGGAACTTACCCAATAGAACTGACCGGCGGAGCGGATGCAAACTATACGATCACCTTGGTGAACGGTACACTGACAGTGGGCAAAAAGGATTTGACTATCACCGCAGTCGGCAAGCAGAAAGTCTACGGCGAGGCGAATCCGGCACTAACCTTCACCTACACAGGTTTGGTGAATGGAGATATCGGATTGACAACCGAGCCAAGCATTGCTACTACAGCAACGGCAAGTTCGAGTGTGGGAACTTACCCAATAGAACTGACTGGGGGAACGGACGTAAATTATACGATTACCTTGGTGAACGGGACACTGACAGTGGGCAAAAAGGATTTGACTATCACCGCAGTCGGCAAGCAGAAAGTTTACGGCGAGGCGAATCCGGCACTAACCTTCACCTACACAGGTTTGGTTAATGGAGATATCGGATTGACAACCGAGCCAAGCATTGCTACTACATCAACGGCAAGTTCGAGTGTGGGAACTTATCCAATCACCCTAACCGGCGGATCGGATCAGAACTATACAATCACTCTGGTGAATGGCACACTGATAGTGGGCAAAAAGGACTTGACCATCACCGCAGCCGACAAGCAGAAAGTTTACGGCGAGGCGAATCCGGCACTAACCTTCACCTACACAGGTTTGGTAAATGGAGATACGCAAGTGACAACCGAGCCAAGCATTGCTACTACAGCAACGGCAAGTTCGAATGTGGGAACTTACCCAATAGAACTGACCGGCGGAGCGGATGCGAATTATACGATCACCTTGGTGAACGGTACACTGACAGTGGGCAAAAAGGATTTGACTATCACCGCAGTCGGCAAGCAGAAAGTCTACGGCGAGGCGAATCCGGCACTAACCTTCACCTACACAGGTTTGGTGAATGGAGATATCGGATTGACAACCGAGCCAAGCATTGCTACTACAGCAACGGCAAGTTCGAGTGTGGGAACTTACCCAATAGAACTGACTGGGGGAACGGACGTAAATTATACGATTACCTTGGTGAACGGGACACTGACAGTGGGCAAAAAGGATTTGACTATCACCGCAGTCGGCAAGCAGAAAGTTTACGGCGAGGCGAATCCGGCACTAACCTTCACCTACACAGGTTTGGTTAATGGAGATATCGGATTGACAACCGAGCCAAGCATTGCTACTACATCAACGGCAAGTTCGAGTGTGGGAACTTATCCAATCACCCTAACCGGCGGATCGGATCAGAACTATACAATCACTCTGGTGAATGGCACACTGATAGTGGGCAAAAAGGACTTGACCATCACCGCAGCCGACAAGCAGAAAGTTTACGGCGAGGCGAATCCGGCACTAACCTTCACCTACACAGGTTTGGTAAATGGAGATACGCAAGTGACAACCGAGCCAAGCATTGCTACTACAGCAACGGCAAGTTCGAATGTGGGAACTTACCCAATAGAACTGACCGGCGGAGCGGATGCGAATTATACGATCACCTTGGTGAACGGTACACTGACAGTGGGCAAAAAGGACTTGACTATCACCGCAGCCGACAAGCAGAAAGTATTTGGAACCGAAGATCCGGCATTCACTTATACCGCAATTGGCTTGCAGGCGGGCGATGGCACATCCATCCTTACCGGAGTGCTGAACCGTGAAAGTGGCGAAGAGGTGGGTACCTATTCCATCTTACAGGGAAGCTTGGATGCCGGAGCAAACTATACGCTGGTATATTCAGCCGGTGTGTTGGAGATAATTCCTGCCAAACTGGCGACGGTCATCAATCCGGCTCTGATTCAGATCCCATGGTCCATCAGTCCGGAATTACCAAAAAAGGTGAATATTCTTACTGTAGATGGTCAGCTGGTGGAGATCGCAGTAAACTGGAACAGCAGTCCGCTGAATCTGTTGAAGCGGGGAGTTTACACCCTTTTCGGAGCACTTGAGTTACCTGCGGGCATCCTGAATGAAGCAGATGAGAAAGCGGTGATCCGAGTGGAAGTACTGCCCAAGCCGGCTCCGCTGGATGTAAGATTGACCAACAGCATGTTCGATCCAAGTCCAACCGTGTTTTTCCAGGAAGTAGGTTTGTTTGTAATCGAAGATCCGACAGACAAAATTCATGTGGTCAGTTTGCTGGATGCAGGTTATGACAACAGCTATTTTGAGATCAAGGAGAATATCCTGTTCTGGAGCAGTTCGGATCGGGCAGAGGGGAAGACCACGTTTACGATCATTGTAAGGGTGACCGACCGTGACGGCAACACGCTTGACAAGTTCTTTGAGATCGAGCGCAAGCGATCGGATATCAACGATATCGAAGTGTTTAGCAGTTTCACTCCAAATGGTGACGGGATAAATGACTCATGGGGAGTACCTGATATCCGGTATTACAGAGGAGCGAGAATCCAGGTGTTTGACCGCAGCGGCCAGCGCCTGTTTTACACCGAAGATCCGGATGTGCGCTGGGATGGAATGTTCGAAGGCAAAGAAATGCCGGTAGGCTCCTACATCTGGATTCTGGAATCCAGAGAGACGGATGAGGTCCGAAGAGGAGTGTTGACGCTGTTGAAAAAGTAAAAAATGTATCACGTACAAAGTATCAATCAAAGTACCGGGTGCCAGGATTGGGAGTATCTCAATCTTGGTACATCGTACTTGGTGAAACAAAAAAAGCACATGAAAAAACTAACAATATTATGTTTTGCGCTGCTGTTAAGCGCAGGGGTTTTCGGCCAGTCTCGTAAATATATTTCGCAGTTCAGTCATTTCCAAGGCTACTTCAATCCTGCGTTGACGGGCTATGAGGGCAGCGTGGTCCGTGGCTTTGTCCGCAATCAGTGGGGTGGAATAGAAGGAGCGCCGAAGACCTATTTTGTGTCAGCGGAGTTGGACTTTGGGGAGTTGGCGGGGGAGGAGAATGCGACCTTGCTGGGCAAGAATGCGGTGTCGGTGAATATGATTCAGGACAATATCGGAGCCTTCCGAGAAAACGAACTGACGGTAAACTATGCTTCAAGAATCCGATTGACGTCGAGTCATAACCTACGACTGGGAGCAGGGGTGAGTTATCAGAGCATTCGTCTGGATGGGAATGCACTGACCACCGAGCAGGCTGGTGACCCGACGATAAGCCAATACCTCGGTACGTTCAGCAATACCAATGTGCTGGACTTCAACTTGGGGATTGCGCTGACCCATGCCAATTATTACGTATCCTATGGAGTGCACCGGGTGAACGGTGGCAGTATTCAAAACGGAGATGAGTTTATGGATGGCTATCCGGCCGAGCAGATGATTCAGGCGGGTTATCGGGAGTCGATCAGTGAGAATCTTGCGATTGCGGTGAATGGATTTTACCGATCGCGGAAAGATCTTCCCGACGTGACAGAGTTTAATCTGAAGGTGTTGATGATGGATCGCCTGTGGTTGGGTATGGGTCACCGGATTGACTATGCGACCAATGCTCAGGTAGGTTTTTTGGCCGGAAGGCTCCGGCTGGGCTATGTGTATGAGTTTCCAATGGCGAGTAGCTACTTACTACCTGGAGGAATCCATGAATTTACGGTGGCGCTGAATCTGTTTCGAAGCTATGATCGGAGAACTCGGGACGAAGTATTGATCTGGTAGCAGAACCAACACCAAATTTTTTTTTATCCTTGGAGGGTTTAGTACTTTCCAAGGGTTCTAATTTCACTTAATCGTTTTGGCGAAACCGAATTTTCCTGATTGACGTCTCCACCTGCTGCGGACGGAAATTCGGTCAAAAATTGAAAACCTTTAGACGTTTTGTTCTTTTAAAAAACATCACAACTTAGTTTTTATTCGGATCTTTTGAATTATGTAATTCTACTTTCAGTCGACTTGAATTATCCAACACTTTAAATTTATTTCCACGCCCTGAAGCCTCTGATTTCCTTCCATCGACACTGGCCTACTCTACTTATAATTGAGCTTTACTTTGCCTTTTGAAATTTATTATAATCATTGTACCATTACTTACTTTTTGCATCAATTCTCCATCGATTTGTCGAGTTAGTAAATCAACTAGCTGAGTGCCAAAACCAGTGCCTTTTGCTTTAGCATCCAGAAGATTCCCTACGCCGTTATCAGAGATCTTGAGTTGAAAAGTATCTTCAAATAAATTTTTTAAACTCAATTCAACCTTTCCTTTTTCACCTGTTGGAAAAGCATATTTCAATGAATTGGTCAGCAGCTCATTCACAATCAAACCTAAGGGCAATGCGGTATCTACATCTAATTCGAGCGCTTCCATATCAATAGTTACTTTGATCCGTTCGGATACGTTATAGGAGTCCAAAATATTCATGCACAGATTCTCGAAGTAATTTTTCATTTCGATAAATGCCAAATGCTCGCTTTGATAAAGTTTTTGGTGTAAAATACCCATCGATTGTACCCTATTTTGGCTTGCCAGCATAACTTCCTGCATATTAGGGTCGTGTATTTTTGCAGACTGCAAAGCCAGTAAACTTGATACTACTTCCAGATTATTTTTGACACGGTGGTGAATCTCTTTAAGCAATAGAACATTTTCATTATTTTTTGTTGATAGATTTTTTTGGGTTTTGGTGAGGTCACTGATTGTAATCTTAAGTTCGTGGGTTCGATCTTCCACTTCTTGCTCCATTGCGAGAAAAAGGCGGCCATACTGATTGGTGATGTAGATGTAAATACCTAGTGGATAGCTTATATAAAGTAATATAAGGTCTAAATAATATAAGGATGTAGTCAATGAAATAAGGTCAGCACTAATCATGCGATTAACCAATAAGAAAACAGATGTCCCTATAGCTCCAAATGCGACATAACGTGCCCCTTTGTTTTTTTCTTTGATTGCTATTCGCATGATGATTACCATGAGAACAATTACAGCCAAGATAATGGTCGCATCAAAAACAATAAAATTGAAGACATTGATAAAATAATTACCAGTTCTCAAAAGTGCTAGCCAAACCAAGTACTTGGTCCAGTAGAATTTTTTTATTTTGAAAAGTGTGCTCAGCGAATAAGGTAAAAGACCATAGCCCAAACCAAAAGCTGTAGAATTAAAAATACTACTGATAATTGTATTGGTAAAACCGTTGAGCTCAACAAACAAAAGAATATGAGCACAAATCGCTGCACATAAAAACAGAAAAGTGATGAACGTGATTACCAAGTTGGCTTCCTCTTTTCTTAATTTAAAATACAAGAGCACATGCAATAGTAACAGAATTGAAAGAACCACCACTATTACCGACAGCGTAGCAAAACTATTTGCATATCGGAAGTCTGAATAGTTTGCCCGGACAGCTGACGAAAAGCCAATATCAAAACCAAGGTTTTCAGAAAAAAAGTTAAATATTTTTTGGTTGTTTTTGGCCTGATGGTTCGAAAATCTGACGGCTATGGTATGAGTGCCTTGTGCGATAATTTTCAATGGCCGGTCTCCATTATAGTTGGGAGAGTAGGTTTTTTCCAGTTGGCTGTCGAGTGAAAAACTTCCATAGGAAGCCACAAGCTCACCATCCAGATAAATCTCGGCTGCTCCCCAAGAGTAAAAATACAGTCGCTCGATTTCCTTAATCATCTTCGGATTGGCAGTAAATGTAATTCGCCACCATCCAAAGCCATTCCACAAGCTGTCTGGAATTTGATAAGCTTTCAAATCAAAAGGATCTATTTTGTACCACTTCGAATCGTCAAAATTAGGTTCAGCCCATTCCAAACTATCGCCAGGATAATATCGCCAGCTATCTTGGAATTTTAACTCCATTAAACCTTCCTTAAATAAGCTAGCTTCTACATGTCTTCTTTGGGCGAAAGAATCTAATGCGTTGAAAAATAATACAAAGAAGATTAACGCAAAAAAGTATTGATATTTTGATAGAATAGATTTCAAATGAATTTGGTGACCATCCAGCATAGGTCAAACATAAATTTAATTTTTGATATTAAGTGGGTAAACAATCTTTTGGCTGTGAATATTAATTTTATATGGTTGCGCCCAGTAATGCCATTAATCTTATTTTATTCGATTACCGGTACCGAAGACCGAAAATCCCTGCAGTAGGTAGGCAGGAAAATCCAGCCATAGCGATCTAGCTCATAACGCTCAATTATTATGTAAGCGCCAATTATATTATTACTTCATCTGTCTATTGGCAAAGTAACAGATAATCAAATTCCCCTTTCTCGAAAATAGAAAATCGTAACTTGTTGAATTAAAATCAGAGCTATTGGTCTCTATCAATTCTTTATAAATCCACAATCTTCTTAACCCATGAGAATTTTCATCCTACTAGTTATAGTTCTATGCTGCAATATTCTGCCCAGCAATGCACAATGGAAAAATCGATACCCCAAAGTAGATGGCTATGGACATCACGTCTATTTAGAAGGACATGATTTACCTGTTTTGAATTCAGGGCCAATGGATGCGGCACCCGCTCCATTGACCGAGCAAGTCGTGTTTTCTGCAAAAGGCTGGCTTTGGCTCATGGACCTCTCCAGCTCGGAAGCCACACGAATCACTTCCTCAGCGGGGATTGATTCCAGACCGAATTGGTCTCCGAAAGGAGATCAAATCGTATTTATTCGAGATAATGGAAAGGACACTCAACTCGTCCTTTTGAACCTAAACTCAAAACAGGAAAGTATCCTGGTTGATACCGAAGCCATGGAATTAGATCCGATTTTTTCCGGAGATGGCAATTCTGTCTATTATTCATCTGGTAAGAATGGCTCCCTCGATCTTTGGGAAATCAACCTTTCCACCCGAGTGACTAAAGCCATCACCAAAGAAGGCAGCTTGGAGCGTCTCCCAGTTCCTACGAACGAAAATAATCAAATTGTTTACCTAAAAAAGAGAGGCTTTTCCTACGACTCTATAGAGTTATTAGATCTCGAAAAGGGTACGTCCACACCTTTAGCTGAGGAGAATTTTGCTTCCCAGATGGCTTTTTCCCTTTCGCCAGATGACAAGACTTTGGCCTATGTTTGGCCAAATGGGGATGATTATGAGCTTCGTTTATTGAATATTTCAGTGCCGGCTGCCAGAATGTTGCTCACCAAAAGTGAAGGCCTACCATTAGCCCCTAAATTTAGCTCCGATGGACAATGGGTTTATTTTTCGGAATACAGTAAAAATGAGCGAGCTGAACTGAAGCGAATCCACATAAATGGTGGCAAAGTGCAAAACTTGGAAGTCAAGAATTGGAATTGGGGAGCAACAACCGCGAAGCTCAAGATCACTAGCAAAGTAGATGGAAAAAATGCGCCAGTTAGAATGAGTATTACTGATGCGGCTGGTCACCCAATTATTCCGGCAAGCGGAGTGGTTCATTCAGAAGGTCAAAATGGAATCGTATTTTTCTATTCTCTAGGAGAAATTGAGGTGGAAGCTCCGGCTGGTGAGCTGACTATTACGGCTGTCCAAGGTTTTTCAACTGTAAAGCAGACTCAAAAAGTCCTGGTAAAGGAAGGAATGACTTCCACGGAAATTAACCTTTCTAAAATTTGGGATGCGAAGGCCAATGGATGGTTTTCCGGAGATAATCATTTTCACCTCAACTATGGAGGAACCAATCAATTAGATCCCGAAGATATTATTCTAGATCTCAAGGCAGAAAATGTGGATGTAGCCTTTCCACTGGTAGCCAATCTCGGCAACCGATTTTTAGAGCAAGACCTTTGGGGCTGGAAAAAAATGGGGGATCCAATTATCGAGTTTGGTCAAGAAGTCAGATCGCATTTCTTGGGGCATATTGCCTTGATCGGAACTCAAGACTTGCATTGGCCTTGGGTATGGGGACCGCGCTATGATATTTATGAGGCGGACGACCGACTAAATGCCGAACCTTTACGCTTTGCACGGAATCAAAATGCTTTGGGCGGGTATGTTCATCCGGTGTCGATTCAAGATCCTTTCCAAGAAGGCGGCACCAGTTCGATGCCGATAGCTTTAATTGCAGATGCCGTACTCGGAGAGGTCGATCTGCTCGAAGTGGTGTGTCTTTGGTCAGATGAAATCGGCACGGCCGCAGTCTGGCATGAGTTGCTCAACATCGGTATTCCACTGGGATTGTCGGCTGGAAGTGATGCCATGAGTGATCTTTATCGGACGATGTCCATAGGTGCGACAAGAGTTTATGTGAAGCCGATTGGGCAACTGACTACCAAGAGCTATCTCGAAGCGCTCAAATCAGGAAGAAGCTTTGCAAGTAACGGGCCTCAGCTTTTATTTTCAGTGGATGGAAAAGAAGTGGGTAAGGTGATCAACTCAAAAAGTAAGAAAACCAGTTGGACCTTAACCGTACACTCTCCCGTAGCCTATGAAAAGGTAGAACTCTTTGTAAATGGCAAAGTGGTCTGGAGCCAAAATAGCGAGGATGGCATTGAAAATAAAACCTACACTGGAACTATTGACATTCCAAAAGGAGGGTGGGTGACAGCTCGGGTTTCCGGTGGAAAATCTGAATGGCCAATGATGGACAGCTATCCATTTGCAGAGACTTCGCCTTTTTGGTTTGGGCAAGTTGGGAGTACAAATACTAGTGCAAAAGTCGAAGCGGCAACGAAGCTGCTCAAAGCTTTGGAAGTATCGGAGCAACAATTAAAAGCAGGCTATGGTGAAAACCCAATCCCGAATCTTTTGGGCCACTTTGGCAAGGCCAGAGAAAAATTAGAAGCGATGATTAAAGAAGGTGAAAAATAAGTGGGCATGAGCTTAAAATAGGTAATCGGTTGACTGATGCGTAGGCTGATAGAAAATGCTATGAGTTTATGATGAGAGAATGGGGATTAAGAGAATGGAGATTCCAGACTCAATCTCCAACCTCCAAATCCTATCTCCAACCCTCTCTACTTCCTCAAGGTCTCCAGATAGCTCACTAAGTCCAGCAGTTCAGTTTCTGAAAGTGGGAATTTCGGCATCAGAGATTCATCGAGTTGGGTGACGGATTCGATATTGGCTAGTTTGTAAATGGTTTGTTCACCGCTTCCAACCAGTTTCACGATCAGATCGATTTCAGTTTTGGAGTTGACGATACACTGAATTTCTTTCCCGTCCTTGAATTTCACCAAGTGAGTTTCGTAGCCAAAGCCCATTCCTTCAGAAGGATTCAGAATGGAATTGTAAAGAGCTTCTTTTGAAAGTTTGTCTCCGATTTGAGTTAAGCCTGGGCCGAAATCTACGCCTTCGTTTCCGACTACATGGCAAGACAAACAGTAGCCTTGAGCAATCGTTTTTCCATTCTCTACAGATCCAGACTTGGCCAGGAGGGAAGCTACATTTATTTCTGCACCGCTGCTATTTCCGAATTTGGCAGTTGCAGCTGATCGGATATCTGAGTTCCAAGTGGACAAGAGTAGCTTCTGGGCAATAGGCATCATATCGGCAGGAATCTGATTTTTATTCTCCATTTCCCAGAGATAGGCTTCAGAATTGGAACCTTTCATCGCTTGGGCGGCGGCTTCCCGTACTGAAAGACTTCGCTTGGTATTTGTAAAAACGGTCGCCAAACTTTTAGCCATATCCACATTGTCAACAGAACCGAATTTTTCAATGGCTTGGATAGCTTTAGTTTCATCTGAATTATCAAAAAACTTTGCTATTGAAGTCACACCGTAAAGATTCACATAAGTCCGGGCCGCGCTTTGAGAAATTCCCTGATCCTGAGCGTCCATCACCAAGGATAGTAATCGGTCTTTTTGCTCTTTCAAACCGTATTTGCTCACAATCTCTAAGAAATCTTGATCATCAGAAATATCCCCTGCTTTTTGTGAAGCCAAAGAAAGAATCTCCCGATCTGGCTTGTCGGGATTGAATGCGATTTGCCGAAGGGCAATTATCTGTTCCTCCGGGGATGAGTTGTTTACTAATGCTTTTAACACAAGGTTTTTAGCCTCTGCAGTTTGGAAATCTAAAGCTCGGTAGTAACGGAGGTTTGCAGGTCCTTTCTTTTCTTTTATCAATTTTCCCAAAAGCGTAGCTGTATTTATACTTCTAGATCGCCAGACTAAATCAGTTGCTTCCTGACTTTCAGTCCATCCAGTTCCGGCTTTATCCAAGTATGCCGTCAAATAACTATCCCAAAAACCTTCAGCAGCGATTCCCAAAGCTTCCAAATACCATCGGTCCCCTGACTTATAGTTTTCTACCAACGTTTCCCAAACGGCAGGCATTTGCTTGTATCGAATAGCCAAGGCAACTTCTCTTCTCACCTGAGGGTTAGCATCTGCAGCCAAAGGCAATAGGAAGTTTTCAGAATTGATTCCATTCGCCCGAGAAGCACGAACTGCCGCCACTCGAATGTCGTGATTGTCATCTTTTGCTGCCTTTGCGATATATTCTTGTCCATTTGGCAGCTTTGTTAAAAGCCAAAACGCCCGAGCTTTCATTCTTGAATCATCCCCTGCATAGAGTTTATTTAATTCGGCTTCAGCTTTTGAACCCATTTCCTTCAATGCCATGTAAGCTTTGAAATGAGTCGCACGATTTGGGTTTTGAAGTAATTTAATTAAGGATTTAACACTGGAATAATCCGGCTTTTTCATTTTGTAATTCACTCCTTTTGGTGCGAGTCGATATACCCGACCTTTGTCCAGATCGCCCATGGCATGACCTCCGACTCCCGGATCATACCAGTCCGAGACGAAGATCGATCCATCAGGAGCCACCGTTACATCCGAAGGTCTAAACCAGTTATCCCGCTTATTTCCATCCATTAAATTGATAATCTCCGCTGTAAAACCTGCATCTGATTCTTGTACTGGATAGGCTCGAATAATATTTGGACCAGCATCTGCATGGATGACTTGATTCTGATATTCTTTGGGTAAAAGCTTTCCTTCATAAACCAGAATTCCAGTTGGCGAGCCTGCATAGGTCTGCAAAAGGTTTGGGACCACGCCAGGATCATTCAAATGCCAATGGCGAAGTGGAACCGAATCTTCCATATTGATTCGGCGCGTGCGCCAATCCGTTCGGGTCATTTCGTCTTTGAAACCATAATTTCCATAATCCATGACGTAGTTGATTCGAGTGCCTCGATTGCCATCATCGTCGTTATCAGATTGCCACATTCTGCCATAGCTATCCACGGCTACTTCGTAGTTGTTTCGGAAGTTCCAACCTAAAATCTCGACATTACCTCCATCCGGATCCATTCGGAAAACCATTCCTTCCTGATAGGTTGTAGTTTCATTGGTAATCGGTCTACCGATAGGATCGATAATTGGATTTCCCTCCGCATCTCGAAGTCCATCACCGGCATTGCCATAGTTGAAATACAATTTACCGTCAGGTCCAAAAGTCACCGCATGCATCCCATGATCATGCTGCTCGCCACCTACTCCAGAGAAAAGTATCTCTTTCTTTTCGGGAACATCATCTCCATCGGCATCAGTAAATACATAGACATAAGGGCTGACGGAAACATAGACTTTATCACCCAAAACGGCAATTCCCAAAGCAGCATTGATATCTGTTCCTTGGTAGAAAACTTTGGAAGTATCGGCAACACCATCACCGTCGGTGTCTTCCATAATTAGGATTCGATCACCCTCGGCTTTGGTAGGGTTTTTTGGATTGAGTTTGGTTCGGTAGTTATACGCTTCAGCGATCCAGACCCGGCCACGATCATCCACATCCATATTGGTGGGATTGGTCATCATGGGTTCGGAGGCAAAAAGTGTCAGTTCTAGTCGTTCATCTTGCACTTCGATGCCATCTACGGCGAATTCCACGGATCGCTTTTGTTCATCTGTAAGCTGAGCATACTCCTCATCCGTAAGTTTTGGTTTGGATTCGTTGCAGGCAAAAAGTGCACTTGCCAGTATAGCAGCAACAATGAATTGAGATTTCATAAAGGAATAGGTTTTTGGGTTTGAGCTTTAGGTATCTATCTGAAATCTAAAGTATTTCTTTATGAGGAAATTAGCAAGGGAAGCGAAGATAGAAGGTTGACCGATGTCGGGTGTCGGATGTCAGATGTAAATCCCGGAGCAGAATTTTACAGATTGGAGACGAATCAAACTCCCCCTTCATTACAGATGATTTTTAAGGAACGAGATCTCATCTATTTCTTTCAAAATGCTTTCAATGTCAAGTATGTATTTCAGCGCTTCTGCATTCATAAAGCGAGATTTTAGATTTAATTGATTTCTTGAATAAGTATAGGGTTTTTAAGGACTTTTCAGAGACCAGATCGACGGGTCTGTTAAAAAGCTTTTCTAAGTTCTCCAAGAATCTGAAATAATTGTCAGCATAATCAAGAAGTTCTATTGTACTAAAAAAGTGCACTCAATAGTCCATATCGCTTGAATTGTTAAAATCACTTTGGGTTGCAGAACCAAAAAGAGCAAATGAGTCTACCTGGTGTTCCTCGCACAACTTTGAAATTTGATAGAAATTCTTCCTGATGAGTTGAATCATAGCTTTCCAAAGCTAAAATTTTTTATGATTAAGCTGACCTACTTAAAATTTTCTTGTTTAGTAGGTGATTTCTACATCACTGGGGTTTAGTAAAGTTCTCGCTAATCCTGAGAACTATTTTCGGAAAAAAGCGATCGATCTATTCCCGGAATCACATTCAGTGCATTTACATAATAAACTTTGCGAAGCACCGAATCAGGGAGATTCATTCCGTACATTTTCCAGTTGGCGTGGCGCTTTCGATAATAGTCGAAGTATTCATCATCCGTTTCCAAAACCCGGAAATAGGTATAATATTCCTCCATCTTGTAGGTGTCTTTGCCAAAGAGAATTCGATCCTGATATTGGATGAAAAAGGAACGAGCCGCTTTTGGCTGTCTGCCCAATTCCGCTAAAACCGCTCCAATCTCGGTGTACATATTAGGAAACTGATCCATGAGCTGACCTAGTTTGGTCAAATCATTTCCATACCAACCTAGATGCGCATTGATAAATTTGGTGTTGGGGTGCTTTTCGAAAACTTGGTGTTGCTCCGCCATGATTGAATCGAAGGAGGGAAGCTTTTCAGGATTTCGATACCGGCTTGGATACTGCTTTAATTCCAGCCAACGCTCATTTTTCTTATCTTTTGGCATCCAAAAAGGAGCAGGTTCCCCCGAATGAATCAAAATTGGGATCCCCAGTTCGCCACATTTGGCCCAAATCGGGTCAAGCCTTGGATCATTGACAGGGATTCTATTTCCATCGTTGTCCTGATCGTTCAGACCAAGCTCTTTGTACACTTTTAGCCCTTTGATGCCTTGCTTTACTCCATTCTCGAGCATCTCCAAGGGTTCCTCTGGCCATCCCGGATCGTCAAGATTTTCAAAATTCAGATTAAGGAATACCACAAACCGCTCAGGGTAATTCTCGGCTACATTATCCAGTGACCATTCTAGAATCTTTCCACGAAAACCACTCAAATTCACCATCATCCCCATATTGAGAGAATCCATCTCTACTACCAAATCCTCCAAATCCTGGATCGGCATGATCCACTGATGATTATGAACGTCGATAAATGGATATTTTGCTCTGGTAAGATGATGCTCGGGGACGACTAGAGTGGAAATCGGATCATACTCTTCCACATCCATTACATTCATCCGATATTGGATTAGCCCTACTAGCCAATAAGTAATACCAAGAAAAATGAGTACCCCTATTGGCAGGAGCACCCATTTCTTTTTAGAAAAAGCCATAATTGAATTTTATTGAACGCTAATTGGAACGGTAACTATAGTCATATCCCATGCAATATTCATCAGAATCTCGGAACCTGATTCTTCAAAACTGATCGTGAAAGTTTCTACTTCTGTTGATGGAGATGAAACAGGTGCGTTCACTTTCACCACGTCTTTTGAATAATCAGGCTCTTGGGCACCTAAGAATACTCCCAATTGTGAATTCAGGGAGATCTCAAAGGACTCAGCTCCCGGCACTGCATATATGCGATACGTGCCTGCTGCTATAGCCTGACCGGCAAAATTGACATCTTTGCTAAATGTGATTTCCGTAGCTGAATTAGCGCCCAGTCTCCAGTAGTTACCGTAGGTCTGAAGGGCTTCAGATCCTTCTTCACCGAATATAAGTCTGCCTTTTTTTGATGGCTGAGAGTAGTCGACTGTGATATCAAGACCTTGTCCAGAGAAGGTACTGGTGGTGGGAGGGCTTATTGGAAAGAGAATTCCGTAGAGGATGAAGCCTGCAAATCCCAGAAAGATAATGCCAAGTCCAATTGCGATTTTTTTGAACATAATAGTAAGGTTTATAAGTGGAGGTTATTTTACTTCGAAAGTAGTCAAATTCTTTTTGACGGTGCTATCATCTGTGGTGTCCCCAAATTGAACGTACCGCTTAAGTTGTATTTTAATTTTAGCGATGAGCAATGCCGACTAATCAATAAGCTATACTTGATTCTGAGACGTGCAGAACGCATTTTAGAAATATTTCTAAAATACCCTATTTTTAGGAGTGTTATATTTTCCACCTTGAAATGAGCTGTAAAAAGAACATAAAGCAGTTGGGAAATCATCAATTGAAGATTTATTATGCAGAAAACCCTATTACATTGTTTAAAATAAACAGGTTTATGATCATCATTTAATTGAGAAAGTAAAGAGTGGATATTTAAAGAGAAAAAACAAGAACTTCGGTTACAGATTTTTTGACATAAAAAAAGTTTTTATTTTTAGTCTTGAAAATTTTTCTTAAAATTATGAACAATAGACCCAATCCTTAATATTTTGAAAACTTTAGCATCCTCTTCTGAAAAAGGCGAAAGCTATTTGAAAATTCTTTTGGATAGTAATAGATCCGGATTGGAAGGTATATATCATAGTCTTATTAATGATTTACTTCAATTTGGTTGTTCCATCGTACCGGACAAACACTTAATTAAGGATCTTATTCAGGAAGTGTTTTTGGATCTTTGGAAATACCATTCTAATCTTTCCGCGACTGAAAAAGTAAAGTATTACCTTTTCAAATACCTTTCGAATAAAATTTCAAAATCGTTCAACGACGACAAACGAAGGCTTCAAATAAGCTTTGAAAATAGTTGCTTTCAAGACAAAGAAATGGAAAGTATTGAGGCCAAACTAGTCCATCTCAATCGGGAAGAGGAAATTCAACAAAAACTTTCTACAGCTATGGATAAATTGCCAATTCGACAAAAAGAGGTTATCACCTGTTTATTTTTTGAAAAGTTTACTTATGAAGATACTTCAAAAGTCATGGAGTTAAATCTTCGATCTGTATATACATTGGCATGGAAGGCAATTTCTTCATTGAAGAAATCTCTTATGTATGGCGATAAGTGATGCTAAATAATATTTTATTTTTTTGGTTCAAACCCTATAAATTTTACCTGCTAAATCTCATTTTTTTAATAAAACTTCTTCCTAGCGATAACTTCTGGTGTTTCTAGTATTCTATAATCGAAATAGGTCATTACCATTAATTAATAACTACTTATGAAAATTTTAAACACGATTAGGTTTTATCTACTGGCATTTTTGATGATTTATGCTTCAGGATCATGTAATCCTAAGCAGGGAAAAGAAGAAATTGCTGACATTATAGTCTATGGAGGGACTTCGAGTGCAGTCACTGCGGCTATTCAGGCCAAAAAAATGGGGAAATCTGTAATCATGGTTTTACCGGATATTCACCTAGGCGGGCTTACTTCTGGGGGATTGGGTTGGACCGATACGGGTAAAAAAGAAGTGATCGGAGGTCTCTCCCGTGAGTTCTACCAAAGAGTTTACGAAAAGTACCAAGCTGACAGTGCGTGGAATTGGGAAGATCAGTCTGATTTTGGAAATAGAGGCCAGGGAACTCCGGCAATTGACGGTGATTTGCGGACGATGTGGATTTTTGAGCCTCACGTTGCTGAGGAGGTATTTGAGGAATGGGTAAAGGAATTGGGTATAGAAATCTATCGAGACGAATGGTTGGACAGGGAAACAGGAGTTACCGTCCAGGATGGAAAAATCACCGCAATTCGAACATTGAGTGGCAAAGAATTCAAAGGAAGGATGTTTATTGATGCCACTTACGAAGGAGATTTGATGGCAGCTGCTGGGGTAAGTTATCATGTAGGAAGAGAGGCAAACAGCGTGTATGATGAAGAGTGGAATGGTATTCAAACGGGTGTGTATCATCATCGACACCATTTTAAAGCGCTGGACCAACCTATTGATCCGTATTTGATTCCCGGGGATCCTTCATCTGGTTTAATCCCAAAAATCAGTGGAGATGATCCTGGAGTAAAAGGGGAAGGTGATGACAAAATTCAAGCTTATTGTTTCAGAGTATGCATGTCAAATCACCCAACTAATCGTATTCCTTTTCCTAGGCCTGAGAATTATGATTCCACCCAATATGAATTATTAGTGAGAATCTTTGAGACGGGTTGGACAGAATGGTTTGATAAATTTGACATGATTCCAAATCGAAAAACTGATACCAATAATCATGGACCGTTTAGTTCAGATAATATTGGGATGAATTATGATTACCCAGAGGCTAGTTATGAGCGAAGGAAAGAGATCATAAAGGAGCATGAGGACTATCAGAAAGGACTACTTTATTTTGTTGCAAATGACCCGAGGGTACCGAAGGAAGTTCAGGAAGAATTTCAGAAGTGGGGATTAGCCAAAGATGAATTCAATGATAACGGTAATTGGCCCCATCAAATCTATGTCAGAGAAGCTCGTCGGATGATAGGCAAATACGTGATGACGGAGAATGAATTACTTCAGAAGAAGCCAACTCCCGAATCAATAGGAATGGGATCATACACCATAGATTCCCATAACATCCAGCGGTATGTCGACGAAAATGGACATGTACAAAATGAAGGGGATATTGCAGTTCCATTGCCCCAACCCTATCAAATCGCATTCGGTGCGATCGTGCCCAAGCATGATGAAATCAAGAATTTGGTAGTTCCATTGGCAGTTTCAGCTAGCCACATTGCTTTTGGCTCTATTCGAATGGAGCCTGTGTTTATGATTCTTGGTCAATCCGGAGCTACAGCAGCAGTAATGGCTTTAGATAGAGGAGTCACTATACAAAATATTTCCTATGAGGATTTGAAAACTCAGCTAGTGAAAGATGGACAAGTTTTGACCCTGGAGGATCGAATTAAATAATCTTCGCTAGTGCGTAACCGCTTTTCCACCAATAATTGGAGATAAGCCATTTAAAAGTGGCAAGTTAAATTTGGGTAAAACTCAAAAAAATCTTGTCAGATTCACTTCTGAGCCTAACTTTACAATCTCTATAATCTATTTAATCTCATGCCATTAAACCTAAGAAACCTTGCTCTGGGAATTTTTTCCTTAGCGGCAATTAGTCTTCAAGCCCAATCTCCTACGCAGCTTACCTTGGATTCTTTTTCCAATAATACTGGGACATGGTCATCGGTCGCTGAAGTTTCAACTAATCCACTTACTTCCAAAGAGCTCTCGGGAAGTGGAAAGGGCTCCATCATGATGAATCAGCCAACCAAAAAGGATAAAGGAACCGACATTGTCTCCAAAGAATCCTTTGGCGATGTGGATCTCAAAATGACTTACCTGATGGGTGAAGGTTCCAACTCCGGAATCTACCTCCAAGGACAATATGAAATCCAACTTTTTGACTCTTGGAAGGAAACTACCCCACGCGCAGGAGGAAATGGGGGCGTCTATGAGCGCTGGGATGAATCCAAGCCAGATGGACAAAAAG
>Ga0209390_10005349_pt1 | contig 18265 bp, 8 predicted proteins | sample BON01_FD_187212 | JGI IMG/M metagenome (GOLD analysis project Ga0209390, IMG submission 187212) | Freshwater microbial communities from Lake Bonney liftoff mats and glacier meltwater in Antarctica - BON-01 (SPAdes) (version 2) | ecosystem: Environmental > Aquatic > Freshwater > Ice > Glacier...
CCCCACCCCCCCCCCCCCCCCCCCCCCCCCCCCCACCCCCCCCCACCCCCCCCCCCCTCCCTCCCTCCCTCCCTCCCTCCCTCCCCTCCTCCCCTACAAATCACCCATATCCTGATCAGGGGCATCGTAGGGATTCACCATTCCCGGCACCGCCAACCGGCTCGCGCGCTGCTGCTCTTCTTGCTGCGCCCGCTGCAGCGCTGCCTCTTCGTGGAACAAATCCGAGTTATCCTCCGCGGAGAACTCTTTCAGTTGCACCAAAAAGTCCCTCAAATGCGTTTTATATGCTGCCAAGTCGTTGGACTGATCAAACAACCCGGAGACAAACGCCACGATCATCGTGCGGGTCAAATTCGGGAAGGAACGAGAGAGGAGCTCTAGGACAGACTCACGCATAAGCTGCTGGTTGGTCTGCCCAGGGGGTTGAGTAGTAGGATCAAACAACGGCGCCGTCACCTGTCCTAGCTCAATCAACGTGAAAATCTGCCTTAGGAGAGTCGCGTGCATCTTAAACCCACTCTTATGCAGCCTATCCGTCATCACCACGAAAATATCACTGATCAAATCCGGCAAATACGCCTGATAAAAAGCCGGGGCAACCTCCGGTACCCTTCCAACGTTCTGCAGCAAATCAAACAGAATCTCCAACGCCATCTCGGCAATATTCCGATCCGTATGCTTCATCCCCCACACCACCGCATCCACCACCAGCTTCTGATGCTCCCCGCGCAACCGCAAAATCGCCTCAAACGTCGCATTATTCACAGCCTTCAACAGCCCATAAAACCTTGATCGATGCTCGGGGAAATCCTCAAAATTCTTATTAATCATATCCAGGGTCACTTCCAAAACATGATCCAAAATCCGAGGCACCTCCGGCACGAGCTGCGAGCCCAGCTTCTCAACAGCAGCAGCAAACAACGTCAACACCTCCGCATCCCTCGCCTCAGGCACGCTGGTCCGGTAATCCGTCAGGACCGGCTCTAAAATAGGAGGCATAATCTGCTGCGCCACATACGCAGGGGTGGACTCGGGCTCGCCGCTCTTCTCGATAAAGGTGGTCAGCAGCCGCAAGACCTCCTTTTTAATCCCCCTCATTGCCCGTACATTCGACATCCTAGTAGCGTACTGCCCTTGCGTCGCCACCGCCTGAGCGACCTGCGCGCTGTACGTGCTATACAGATTGAGCAAATCCAGAAAAATCACCCCCAACTGATGCACATACAACGGACCCACCGACGCACACACCGCGGCGTTCGTCTTCAAAATCTTGGTCAATTCCCTCATCGTCCCCGCATCCAACAGCACCTGCAGATTCACCGCTGCTTGGGCCATGATTCCCTTCCACACCGAATTGGGCAAGTCCATCAGCTTCGCCAAAACGCCCACCCGATCAAGAGAGACCTGCGGGCCCTTCTCACTTAACATCGTCCCAGTTGCCTCATAGAACACATAAATCTGATGCGGCTCCAAATCCGAAGTATTATCCCCAATCTTCGCTACTAATTCTTCGATATACGGCGCGGATTCATTCGCTTGGGTCGTGACAAATTTCCGTTTGCATTTCTGCGCGATTTTGAGGTAGGTGTCACAGGCCATGTCTTGCACTCCCGGGTGTTTCTCGTGCATGAATTCAAACAGCTTCGTGACCACCGTCCGGAGGAATTTCCAATGCTTGGGCGCGCGGAGAAAGCGGGGGTATTGACCGACGACATACATGATATTACTAGCAATGACAGCCTTGTTATCCTTCCCTCGTTTCATCTCACACAACCCCAACAAGTCCTTAATCACCGTCACCAAAAACCGCTTCTCCTCCTCCTCCCCCATGGCCCCCGAAATCGAGCCAATCGCCCAACACAACGTATTCAAATTATTCCAACTCCACTCCGTCCCATCCACCTGCTGCGCCAGCTTCTCCAGCATAATACTCTCAGTATCATCCTGGTCCAAATGCGTCAAATACACCAACGCCTCCCTCATCGTCTTATACTGCGCAATCACCTCCGTATCCTTCGTCTGCTCCCTCACGATATTCCCCGCCTCATCCTCCACCACCAGCACCTCCTCCGGCTTCGCCATCCGACTAATAAACACCACCCGCACCCTCGATAACACCGGCGCATACAACTGTTTCCTCGGCGACCCTCCCCCTCCTCCTCCCCCCAGCCCTCCCCCACCATTACTACTACTTCCATCCCCCAACGCCAAGGTCGTTATCGACGAGCTCGACGAGCGATATTGGATATCGCCCATATACAGGTCCTGTGCCAGGACATGCCAATATTCCAGACAAATCTTGAACACTTCCTCCTCCGGCACCTCGCTAATCCGCACCAAATAGACCATGCCATTCATCAAAGCCTCCCGACACTCCGGGATCTCCAACACCTGCAAATGCAACCTAAAAAAGTTACAAAAGAAGAGCGCCAACCTCTGAATGAACAAGCAATCCACCTCATTTTGATTATGAAAGGGCGCGGATAAATCAGAGTCAAGAGGGATGATCGTCTGGAGCTGCCTTAAGAATGCCAAGTACATTTTTTGAAACAGCGGCTCATATTGAGGGTCTAAATCTTGTAGCGAGGCTATCTCGGTAAGGCACTCCAGCGTTTCCACCCGAAAGGCAGGGACGATAAAGAAGGTGTCAATGAGGGATTGAATGAGGGAGGTCTCAAAAATGAACGTCAGCGGGATCCAGGTCAGGAAGCGTTGCAGCGTTTGGAGGGTCGCTTTGATGAGGGAGGGACGTTGGGACCGACTAAGGATGAAGGAGAGCAGCTCGAAGATCTTGGCGAATTCATGCTGCAGGCTTTCTTTTAGGGTTTTGATCTTGGCGGTGGTCATTTGGTCCTTGGAGAAATCGAAGACCTCTTCCGAGAGCAGCTTGAGGATGCGGACGTTGTTCTCGCAGAGCACTTCAGAGGTTTGGGAGAATTGGACAATGTCACTGATGAAGGAGGGCCAGTTGTGGGGCCATTCTTGCTTCAGGACTTGGACTAACGCCATATTAAGCTTGTTGAGGAAGAGACGCTCGGCGGCCATGCTGGCTTCGTCTTTACTTATGTCCACCACCTTCCCGACGATATAATTTTTGATCCCCTCCCTCTCCTCAGCCGGCAAAATCTTCCAGCGGGTCTTGATCGTATCCTCCAGAATCTGCAGGCCAAAAAAGCGGGTGGCCGGGTTGGTGGAACGCTCCAGCACGGCGTCCACCCGCTTCCACATCTCGGCGTCTTGCTGCATTTCCATCATGAGCTGGTGCGCGGCTTGCCGGTTGGGATCCGAAGGTTTCTGCGAGCATGCGACGACCTAAGGGAAAGAGAGGGTGTGGAGGTGGGATGGTGGAGAGGAGGAGAGTGTGTGAAAAAAGAGGAGGAAGAGGTCATACGAATGCATTGCCGCCGGCGTCGAATCGAAGGCAAAAAATACAAGAGTTTCCCCTCTGCCCCACCCACCCACACCGCCGCGCGCGTACGTACATTATCCAGCAGCGCCACATCAAAGGGCTGGTCGTTGCTCAGAAGGCTGATCCGTGCTTGCTCCATGATGATGATGCAGGGAAAGTGATGACGACGACGGGTTGTTCGCCAGGGGGAGAAGCACCACCACCAAAAATGCGCGCCAACGACGACGATGGATGCCCACGGACCTAGGTAAGCAAAAGCCTCTGCGTACGCTCGCTCTCCTCACTCAGGTGTGGGACCACGCGTAGCTGTGTGCCTGCCAGGCCTGTGTATGCGCCGGCGTCGCCTCCTTCCTTCTTCCTTCTCGACCCCAGCAACCGACACGCAAAGCGGGCCTGCCTCCTCGTGGCTTGGCCCCCCGAACAACAAAAGCGGCTCGACGATTCCCCGCGCCGCTTCCTCCGTGCTCCCCTGCCTCCTGCACCACGAGCGCGCCCTGTGTTGGTAAAGTGTGAATGTAAGGGAGGGGGGGAGTTGGTCTTTGTGTTCTGTCGTTCATCATGACGAAGGAAAGGAGGCACACACACATCGCTCGGCCTGGTTGGAAGCCGGTACCCCACAATAAAGAGGATGGCGGCATTCAGGACCAATACAAGCAGGAGAACATCATCATGCCGGCGGAGGGCATGCCAGTGGTCTTGTGTGTGATCACAGCAAGGCTGACCAGCAAGGCCATGAGAAGAAGAAGACGTCGGTGGCGAACGAACCAGACCATGAGGAGAGGCGAGGTCTCTGGCCGCTTGCTTTGTCTTTGGCACCAGGACCTGGCCGCCCCTTCCAGCCACACCATTACAAGCACAGGCAAAGGCACAAGGTGAAGGAGGAAAACACATCCTGTGGCAGCAGGCGTGGAGGTGGGATTTGTGGCAGCCAGCAAAGTAATCTCAAGCTGGCCAACCTCCCCACCCCATTTCTCACAGACAGGGTCATTTGCCCAAGCACAAAGCAAATTATTTGCAAACTCGTGAATTCAACGGAAAATCTATGTTAGAAATGTTGCCGCGGATGCCAGGCCACTCGTCTTCGCGTTGTTTGACTTCGAAGCAGCAGGAACGCTAGTCTCATTCACGCCCAGCGCTCACCCCACCCCTACCACCCACAAACTCAAACAGGCCGCTGCTGCTGCTGCTGCTGCTACCATTTTGTTTTCCTGAGTGCGCCCGTGCCAGCCTATCAACAATAGCCCCACGGACGAGAACGATGACCTGAGAGAGCCAGCGCCCCTCCCTTCTCCACTCCGAGCCTTCAGGAATGCAGCGTTACCGCGTCGCCTTTCAGTATATTGGCACGCCCTACAGCGGCTGGCAACGGAATCCCGATGCTCTCAAACCGGCCGTTCAAGACGTGGTAGAGGCCGCCATTCATACCTTTGTAGGCAAGGGAAATTTCGAACCTTGTTATGTCTCCAGTCGAACAGATGCAGGTATGAGATGGAGTAGAGACCGGGGGGGAAAGGGGGAGGGTGGCATCTAATCAACGCTGAATGCTGAATGTATTATTCACTCATCACCTCTATCCAAACAAATCACACAGGAGTGCACGCCCTCCACAATGTCTTGCACGTGGACCTCCTTCGCCGCGCTCGACAGGATGGCGAAGTCCTAGAGCCACACGCACCCGAGACCGTTTGCCGCGCACTCAATGCCTTGCTACGAGGCAGTGGTGTCCAAATACTCGATTGTCAAGCCGTGCCACGGGAAGGCGACAAGCAGTTCCATGCCCGGTATGGGGCCAAGGAACGCAAATACGTCTACAGGCTCCTGACAGGCCGCAGTGTTTTTGAAGCGGAACGAGCCTGGTGTTTGGATCTAAGACCGTCCCAGCAGAAACTGAATGTAGAAGCCATGCACGCCGCGGCCCAGGTGCTGGTAGGAAAGAAATACGATTTTTCGAGTTTTCGTGGGAAGGATTGTCAGGCAAGGAGTCCGGTAAAAATGATTAGGAGCATTGAGGTTGTGAATGTACGCCCGGACCTGGCTCACCCTTCTCAGTCATATGGGGAAATGCTTCACGTTCACGTGCGGGCCAAGTCGTTTTTATACCACATGGTGAGAAATATTGTGGGGGCGGTTACTGCGGTGGGGATGGGGCGTTTGCCTCCTGCGGCAATGAGAGACATTTTAGAAGCGAGGGATAGGAGTGTGGCGCCGCCGATGGCGCCGGCCCACGGGTTGTTTCTGGAGAGAGTTTTGTATGTGGAGGATTTGAGGAAGGAAGAGGAAGCGAGGGAGGAGGAGTGGACAAAGGGGGCGGGAGCAGACAGGAGTTTGGAATCTGGGGAGAAAGGTGGATGAGTGGGAGCATGCTCTGCTTCAGGGTGGATTTGTCTGATCAGTCCTGCAAGTGGTTGAAAACGTATGCGTTTGTGTGCGTAAGGCATGCAAGGCCACCGTTTGTAGATAGATATAGAAGGCACAAAAGCACATGACGTAATATGCACAATGATATACACGAATGCTATATGAGCGAGTGCAACTACATGGATTATCTCATAAATTGAGTGTTATTCTTGGCAGTCTACAAATTTGAATCACACTTCATTTGTTCCCTTCCTCTCACATCATTTTACACTCTCAACTCCCTCCGTCATACCAACAACCACATATAACCTCTCATTTCATTCCCCATTTCCTTTCCTCCTCTTCCCCATCCCGTTCCTACGGCTTCGGTGTGTTGGGCGACTGCGGAGGCGCCCCACGGGTCGAACACAAAGTCTGCAAGGTCACAAGCAACCGCAAGTAGTACTCCAACGCATCCTCCCCCGACATGCCCGGATCCGGCAGCAACTCAAATTCATACTTACACTCCGGCTCCAACGCCCGGGATAAGCCAAAAGTCAAGAGACGGGCCTCCTCCCCCGTGCCCACCGCGCGGACCAAAGGAGGCTGGTTCGTCAAAGCCAGGACAATGCGAGGGGACTTGCCTGAGGAGTCCACACCAGCAAATGCATCAATCAAGCTCAAGTGGCAGGGCTTGCCCGCGTGCAAGATCCGACGCAAAGCCCGACCCACGGCGCTGACAGGGCGCCAGGCCAGGCGGGGGGAGTAGGCAAGAGGTCCCTTGTCCTCCAGGAAGAAAGTGCGGCGTTCGGGGTGGCCTTTGCGGTTGAACTTGTGGACGTGCAGGCCTTTGCGCAGGGCTTGCAAGGGGAGGGGGCCCTTTTCGATGGTGACGATGCCCCGTTCAAAGTTGCCTGACTCTTGGAGCAGCAACCGCGTCCCGCGTCGTGGAGGTGTGGCGGAGCGGGGTCGGGAAGGAGAGCGGGAGCGAGACGCAACGCGGGAGGGAGGGCGCGCGAGAGAGTCCCGTGACGAGGAGCGATAGCGTGGTGGTGGGGTCCGCATTCGCTCTGACAGGGTTCGGATTCGCTCCGACATCTGGTTAGTTGAGACGGCATCACCGTTGTCATCATTCAAGAGGGACCCACTGCCCGTGACCTCGTGCCGGTGCCCACTATTCGGAGTGCTCTTGGGCCTCGCTTCCTCCTCCTCGTGGTGAGCGCCCGAAGCATCCATCTCTCCCCTTTCTTCTCTGTCCATCGGCTCCTCGCCTTCCCCACCCTCTTCTTCTTCTTCGTCCTCCCTCGTCTCGGCCGCAGCTTCCAAAACCGTCGTCAAGACGGCGCCGGGACCATGGGCGCCAAGCAGAAGCTCAGAAGACAAGCCGACAGAAGAAGAAGAAGAAGGAGGCATGCTATCCAACCCGACATAAGGGCTCCTGAGCGAAGATGAAGAGGTCGAGCTCGTGATGGTAGGAAGGAGAAGGGATTGTTGGTAATTGGCGGCTGCCATGCTGGCTGGCGACGAGTCAGAGGACATGACCTGAGGCTCTTGTCGCCTGCGCTTCACCACCAAGTAGTTCCAAAGGCGACTCCCTCCTCCACCACTGCCCTGCTGGCGACTGGGACTTCCGTCCTCCCTCTTCTCCCTCCATGGGCTCTCTTTCTCTTCTTCTTCCTCCTCCTGCTCGTCATTCTCCGCTTCCTCCTTGATTCGTCCACTAGCAGGGGACGTCGCGACGGAAGGCGACCCCACCCTCGGCCGAGACTTGGCAGCGGCAGCAGCAGCGGCAGCAGCAGCCGCAAGGGCCAGAGCTTGCCGACGCCGACGCTGCGAACGGACACGCGCAACAACCCTGCACACAAAGCGATGCAGGACCCGAGATGCCTCGATCTCGCGGCGGCAGCGCTGGCCTCGAGAGAGGGCCTGCAGGCGAGTGACACCCTTGACAAGACGATCGCGCCGGTGCTGGGCAGCGACCTTGCGGACAGCCGCGGTGATAATAAAAGCCGCCCGATGCAGCAACTGCAGCTGCTGGCGTCGCCCGGCCTTGTAGTGCCGGAAATAAAGTTCCTTCTTCCCAGCAACTCGACAACGCTGCCTGGCCGAAATCGCCGCCTCCCCAAAGACAAGCCGCAAGCGCCGTCGGTACTGGCTGGGAAGTTCGCGGCTGTGCGGCGCCTTGGTTAGCACCAGTGCGTTGTAATCGAAGCGTGCTGCACCCGGGGAGCCACCTACGGCCAGCGTGTGCTCCTTGAGAATTTCCTTGCGGCGGGCATGCAAGACCTTGTCTTGCCAAACTTCGAGGCACAGGAGAGTGCAATCCGGGGTGTTGCTCCTCCCGCCACACATACCATTGCAAGGCTTGTGCAAAAACGCCACGTCCATCCCTTGAGCAGCAGCCTCGGCGCTTGCTCGTAGGTTGTCCTCCTCCCGCGCAAGCCTCAGGCGGCCCCCAAAAATGGCCAATTCGAACGTCTCGGTCAGGTCCTGGTGATGGGGCAAGTCAGGGGGAAAACTCCCGTCGTCGCGTAGGGGGGTGGAGCCCGCGAGGAGGGAGGAGGATGGCGATTGAGGTCGACGAAGAGACAAGTTGTGACCACCTGCAGGGCTCAAGGAACGGTAGCGTGGACTGAACGAGTCATTGCCACGTAACCGATCCCCGTCCCGTTTGCAGACCCCGTCGGAATACCGATGATTCGAAAACAATTGCGTCTCCATAAACCGCTTCATAAACAAGGCCCCCCTCCCATTCTTGCCCAAGCATTCCTTCCACCATCCCCTCGTTGCGGGGTCCAACATCCGCTCCTCCACCACAGAGCTGCGCCGTCGGTCCAGCACGGGCCGCTGGGGCCGGTAGACCAGGTCGATGTTCAACGCGACCTCCACCACGGCCGACACGTGAGCATGTACCTTGGCACACACCTCCTCCATCATCCGTCTCTCGAGATTCATGCTGCTCTTGGTAAGAGACAAGGAACCAGTCATAACGGGAGGCATGGCTGACTGCACTCCACCTACTGCTGCTGGTACCACTCCGTTGAGAATGGACAAGTAAGAGTCAGGGCGAGGCTCGGAGCAATAAGCAGGAGAGATGGGGCGTGGGGGCGTGATAAAATGCTCCCAATCTTCAGCCGTGCCTTGCGCCGGCCGGGTTCGTCGCAGGGAGGAGGAGGAGAGGGAGCAAGCGGTCACCTCTCGGTGGGCCTCTTGCATGGAGGCGGTGACCCAGCTGATTTGATGCGCGACGAGCTGCTTGGACACTTCATCTTCGGCCGGGTGGAAGGTCACGCGATTTGTGTCGGGATACACAACCACCATGCCCTTGGTGTGCTCAAAGCCGTAAGGCAGCTCCTCGACGCCGCTGAGAAAGGGCACGGGGCTTTCGAGGTAGCCCATGTGCTTGGCGGGGAGGGTGACGATTAGCGGCCCTGCCCACTCTAGAGGCCGAAGCAAGCTAGGGAGGGCAAGGACGGTGGCGGAGAGGAGCTGTAGGTCCTTGCACACCACCACCACTTGCATTTCGGTCAGCATGGAGAAAAGGACGAGGAGGACGTTTTCCAAGCTCATGGCCCCGAGGAGTAGGGGGAGAGCCCATTCTCGTATCCAGCGGGCGTTGTCGTTCTCTTCGTCGGGGCGGTAGGAGGGTCGGCGGAAGTAGGTGGGCACAGCGAGTGCTTGCGGAAGGCTTTCAAATACATTGAACTCCACTTCCTCTCCAGGGTTAGGAAGGGAAATAGCAGCGAACCGGTGCAGTGCTTGCGTGATTCTTAGGACGGCGTGGCGTTCACGTTCTAGGTCTTGGGCGAAGGGTGAGAGGGAGAGATTGCGCGTGGGGCTCCGACTTCTAAGCGCCGAATATGATGATTTTGGAGAAGACGAAAAGGAGGAGGGAGTGGAGGTGATGGTAGGGGTGGAGGACGATGCTATTTGGAAGAAATCGGGGCTCAAGTGCATTCGGACGAGGGCACGCAGGACGCCCAGGTGGAGGGGGAGGAAGGGGTGGCGGGAGATGAAGCAGTAGCAGAGGTCGGCTTGTGCTAGTACTTGGTCAGAGAATCGACACGGCCGCTTGAGGTGTAAACACATGCCGTAGCTCGTTTCGGACTGATTCGTCCCACCTCCCGAAAGGACGAACATCACCTCCTTCATTTCGGTCAACGCGGTTGTTGCAGCTGCTGCAATAGGCGTGGCCGCGGCGGAGGTATGAGGGCTACTGCTGTTGCTGCTGCTTCTGCTGCTCAGTGGTGTGACGGTGACGCCTTGCGGCAGGCAAAACTCGCTGACCGCTGTCGTGCACACTGCTCCTTCGGGGTAGGTGAAAATGATTTTGGACGTGTAGGTGCCACCCAGCGACACCACAGGCTCTCGAAGAGACTCGAGGGGCAAGCCCACGATCAGCATCTGGTCGAAGAGCTCCGTGTGGACGGGCACCGCCGCTGGATTAAGCAAGCTGATAACGTCCTTGCAGGAGGCTGCGGCCGTGGCCAACGTGGTGCGCACGAGGTCGGAGGACGACTCGCACAAGGCGGGAGGACCCACCCATTGCAGGGGAGTCTTGCCCGGAGATGAAGATGCCACTGCCGCAGACGACGACGGAGATGGCGAAGAAGAGGTGCTTATGCTTCCGATCGCAGCAGCCACACTGCCACTGAACATTCTCCTTACCATACCCGCGCCACCGCTGCCTTCCTCACTCTCCAATATGTGGACGAGTCGACGAAAGGCCGTGCTCTCCAATTGCTGAAGGCGCTTCTGCCGATACTTCCGCCGCCTTTGCAACCGGACACGCTCCCGCTCCTGCTTCACATGAAGATGTAGAAGCTGCATTTTCTTGGCCCGGTACCCGTCGTGGAAGTGGTGAGACCGCAAGCGGGTTTGATCCAGTTCCCGCAATTCTTCTCCTGTGGGCAAGGCATCCCGCCGTAGGACGTCGCCGCAATAAGTCCTTAGAATCCCACCATTCCTAGCCATGACTGGACGCTGCTTCCATCCACGAAGGTCCAGCTGCATGACACTGGTGTCCTCCTCCATGGCTTGACACTGGTGTCCCGCACAAAGAGCGGCGGGCACGGCAGGTATGGAAACGCCAGGGTAGAACTAGCGTCGCTGTTTGAGAGGGGTTGTGTGTGTGGATTGAATGAGAATAAAGCACGGCCACAAGACGTAATGACAAGGGGGGATACATGACTGTAGAGTAGGACGCATGGACGTGGGATAGCAAAGAGTGCACTAAGAAGAGCGCGAGTCGGGCAAAGTTGACGCAGTTCGTAATTTTGAGTTTGGGTTTCCGTTGGATTCTTGCGCCGTTTGAATGGAGAGATAGAGGAGGTTGAAAGCCCTATAGAGTTTTCTTGTTATTGACTTGACGACTTTCACGCGAAAGTGTGTCAAAGCCCTATAGAGTTTTCTTGTTAATGACTCGACGACTTTCACGCGAAAGTGTGTCTATTACATTTGACTTTTTTCTTTTGCTTCTTGTCTTTTTTCGATTGCTTGATGGAGCCATCCATTCTGCTACCTGGTATGAATTAGGGGGGTTACTTGTCTATGTACACATGAAATGTAGGTTTTCTACGCTTTTCCTACGGAGTTGTCATTGAGCTGTGTCTTCGTCATCTCCTACCCTCCTCTCCTTTCTTTTCTACTTTTTATACATGGTGGATTCAAAACTGGTGCATGACACACACACACATGTTTCTGTCTTTCGTCTTTCGTTGTTGCTTACAACACGCAGCTTTCTAACGCCGCCGTACTACTCGTGTTTTTGATGGTATTACTGGCGCTGCTGGTGCTGGTGCTACTGCTGCTGCTCTGGATTTTTGCCTTATAATTGGTGGCATAATCGGCCGCCGTCGTCGTCGTCGTTACCGCCGGGGCAGGGGTCGAAGTGGAAGTGAGGCTTGAAGACACGGTCGTCGGGACAGCAGGAGCAGCAGTAGCAGGAGCAGGAGCAGGAGCAGCCGCAGCAGGAGAGGAGAGAGCAGAAGCAGTAGCAGGAGCGGTGGCAGGAACGGACGGAGCAGAGGAAGCTGCAGGCCTGGAGATGGCTGCGGGCAATGTCGTCGAAGAGGGAGGAGGATGGGACACAGAGGTAGGCACTACCGCTTGCGCTGCTTGAGCAGAAGAAGGAGGAGGAGGGGTAGGAGGAGGAGTCGCTGTGGCTTGTGCCTGGGGAGGGTGTGGTGCGACTATGGCCCGAGGCGCTGGGACGGCGGCGCGGAGAGTGGAAGAAGGAGAAGTGGTAGCTCCTGTTGCTGCTGCTGCTGCTGCTGCTGCTGCTGCTGCTGCTGCTGCTGCTGCTGCTGCTGTTGGCGTGGGCGCGGGTGGTGTAGTAGCAGCAATAGTAGGAGTGGACGCAGGGGCCGAGGTGGTGAGAGCAGAATTGGCCCGTGCTGCTGCTGCAACTACTGCTGCTGTTGCTTGTGGCAGGAGGCGGTAGGGAGGAAGCACAGTTCGGCTGATGATGGGAAGCGTCATGTGGGGGGATGCCGCTGCAACAGCCTGAGCCCCTCCACCACTGCCGACCGCACCACTACTGCTGCTGCTGCTGCTGCTGTTGTTACTAGTGGTGCTGCTGGTGCTGCTGGTGCTGCTGGTGCGGAAGGAGGGCATGACGTTGTTGGTGGCAGGGTTGTAGGAGGCGGTCGCTTGTTGCGGTTGGCGTTGCTGCTGCTGCTGAGAAGGGGCAGGAGGAACAACAGCTTGAGGACCGGTGGTGGAGGGGGGGGGGCGTGGCGCTATGATTGGATAGGCGGCCGACGAGGATGACGAGGACGAAGATGGGAGGGGAGGACGAGGGGGGGGCACGACTGACCTACCCGCAGGAGAGGGAATGCCTGGCGTGCTGATTCCACCGGTTCCAATATTGACCACCCCTCGCCCTCCAGCCCCACCACCACCAGCAGCAGCAGCAGCAGCAGCAGCGCCAGGGCCAGTGAAAACCATCTTCGTGCCATTGCTGTGACCGTTCGAAGTCAGCGCCCACCCACCCCGCACCCCACCAACCATTGCTCCTACCATCCCTCCCCCAGCAGCAGCAGCAGCAGCAGCAGCATGAAAAGAACGGATCGAACTGCCACCGGGCGCTGATCCTACTCCTCCTTCTGCAGGGATGACTCCCCGGGCTTGCTGCTGCTGCTGTAGCTCCTGCTGCCGCTGCCGCTGCTGCTGGACCTGCTGATGCAACTGCTGCTGCAACTGCTGCTGCTGCTGCTGCTGCAACTGGGCAAATCGTTGCTGTTGTGCTACTAAGGATGCTACGGGAGCCGAGACGCGGACCTGCCCTCCCTCCCCCACCTCCAGGAAGCCGTGTTGTACCAAGAGGGTCACCAACCCAGTCAACACATTGCTTCGTTGGGTGTACCCTAGTTCATTATTTTCCAACAATTGCTCCCTCAACACCATTTCGTCATGATTCTTCTTCGCCCTCTCTTTAATCTCGGCGACCTGCCGTAGCTTCTGCTGTAGCTCTGCCATCCAGGCATGACATGTCTCCTTGAACTCAAGCATCTTCAAATCCTGCGCCTGCCTCTCGTTTATCAACATCTCCATCCCCTTCTTATGTGCTTCCGACAATTTGACTCTTTCCTCCCCTGAAGCAGCTTGAGCGGCGGCTAGCTTGTTTTCCTCCTCTTTCAAGTTCTTTTCCCGGGCCTGCATCGATTTCAGCTCTGCCTCTTGTGCCTCCGTTCGTTCCTTTATCAAGCCCTCCGCCCTGCTTTGCTCCTCCTTCATCCTCTCAATCGCCGTTGCCTTCTCCTCCAACTCGGTGGCCCGCTTGCCCTGTTCTTCCTTTGTCGCCTCCACTGCTGCTGCTCTTTCCTCGAGTGTCCTCTCACGTTCTGCCAGCTCCGCCTTCTTCTTCTCGTTCTCCTCCTTCAATGCCTTGGCTTTCAAAATTTGTTTTGCTTTCTTCTCCAGACCCTCTTTAAGTTCTGCCTTCACAATATCCATCTTGAGCAGGTTTTCGGCAACAGTGGCGGAGTACGCCTCGTCGTTGCCGCCGCTGATGCTGCTGCTCCCTCCTCCTGCTCCTCCTGCTCCCCTTCCTCCTCCTCCTCCGCCACCACCACCTCCTCCTTTATCCCGTTCTTTTTCTCTTTCTCCTCTACTAGGTGCTATTGATGACGAGGACGAAGGAGAGAAAGAACCACCACCGCCTTCTCCTCTATCTTTTCTTCCTCCTCCTCCTCCTGCTCCTCCTGCTCCTCCTCCTCCTCCTCCCCCTCCTCCTCCACCACCACCAGGTGCTACTGACGACGACGAAGAGGAAGAAGCCATCCTAACGAGTTGCTCTACAGGGGCGGAGAACGAGGGCGCTTTAGGAATAAAAAGAAGGTTCATCGGGGGAGCCTTGGGAAGCTTTATCGTGCCCCCTCCTGCCTGCTTTAGTAATCCTCCTCCTCCTCCTCCCCCTCCCCCCAAACTTGCGCCCCTCTCCTCCCCACCCCCTCTGCGCTTGGCGCTTCGCTCTCGATCCTGGTCATCTTTCCGCGCCCTGTCCTCCCTATCGCTGCTGCTGCTGCTGCTGCCGCTGCTGCTCTTGCGCTTCTTGGTGTGTGTGGTGCTTAGCAGTGGGTCAAGAGTGCGCGACGGCGCGGGAGGCAAGACTGAGGCAAGGCTGGAAAGGGAGGAGGCCGGGCGAGGGCGAGCACTCCTGGCGGAGGCGGAGGAGGAGGAGGCGCCCGAGCTCTTGCCCGCTCCTCCCGTGTTGCTCCCCTCCATCCGGGTGGCTCCCTGTTGGTGTGGGTGTATGTGTGGTGGTGTGGCTGGGTGTGAGTTTTGGGGCTGGGGGGATCATCCTCAGGCTATCTGGCTTCTCATGCTTGCTTCTGCTCTCCCAGCCAAACCAACCAGTCTGCCACGTCCACCGGGCATACACAATGAGGATGAGCTGGGCAGCGTCCTCTTGAGCCTGTACAGCCGCACATAACCACAATACACACACACACAAGACGCACTAGCACTAGCACTTTATGATCGAACCCACAATTCCTTTTTCCATCATATGGTCCGAGATGATGCGTTCTATTTATTGGGTTCGAGCCACAGCCTCCCAATCCCAAGCACCAAAAACAAAAGCGACAAAAACAAGCAATGCTTTTCTCTTTTTTCTGTTGCTTCCTCTTCTAATCGTGGTAAGGTTCTTTCATTTTGCGGTCGTTATATCGGTCAGGTCGTCCGCTTTGATGTTGTGTATGTATACCGTCAAGCAAAATTGCCTTCGCTTTTATTTTTAGTTTTCCCCAGCACTCCCGCCTCCTCCCTCTATTCCATGCCTTAAACCAGCCCCTTAAACGTCCAAACCAACCCCACCAAAATCGCCACCACCGAAGACCCTTGCGCGAGCGTCTTGGGAATGTTGGGCTTATCAAAGGCCTGCCCGACCTTGATCGTGCCTTCGCCAATCAGGCACGTAGCCGTGCTCATTGAAAGCATCGTACCCAAGCCATAGGAGCACAAAAAGGTCATCACGGGGAACCACGAGTCAAACGCCAGAGCAGGCGCCAACGTAGGTGTGCCGTCCCATGAGAAACCGTGCAGGAGACCATTGAGGAAGATGGCCTTGCTGGAAGCCTCCTGTTAATTTAATTAGAAGAAAAAAAGAGGAAGGACGGAAGGGTCAGATACTGCATTTCTTGATCAATCACCAGGACCACTATATTATCAAATGTACCTTCTTAAGTGTCCCCGACGAGCTAGCCACGGCCGTCGTCCCATCCGCCTCCATCACCACAGCAGGCGCCTCAAACGACGCCGCCTCCTTCAAGCCCAACAACCCAATAATAATCAAACTCACGCCAATCAACACCTCCGTGTACAAGGACAACTTTGGTATGAGCGTGCTGTGTGAATAAGACGACAGGCGGCCCTTGAGAAAGAAGGCGACCATGCCCATGATAATAGCGCTGATCCCGTGGCCTAACCCCCAGACAGCCCCAATCCGCAGGGCTTGGTACCATCGCTTGCCGATGCACCGAGGCAAGAGCGCCGCAAGATGGTCGGGGCCTATGTGTTCGTTTTTGTGTGAGGTGTTTGGTGATGTTTGTTGAAAATGAGAGCTTGGGAGAGAAGCAGGGAGGGAGAAGTTGATGCTTTGGGTTGACCCTTTGTGCGGGTGTGTGTTGGGTGAGGTGGAATGAGCAAAGGACACAAAGCAGAAGATGGAAATTCGAGTACAATAGCTGATGTAGACACAAGAAACCGTACGTACCCGTCACGGAGTGCAATGAACCCGCCAAGAAACCGCCCGAGATGGTGGAGAGGGCGACGACGGGAAGGCCCGTAACCACATTTTGGGCCATGCTCTTGAGGCGGGGCAAGAGACCACTTCCCGAACCCCCAACAGGTGCAACGGGCGCGGCAGCGGCAGCGGCAGGGGCGCACAGGCGTGTGAAGAGCGGGGAGGGCTCGAGGGCCTTGCTGACGGTGTGGGGCTGCCGTCTCAGGCTTGCGGCGGCCAGGGGAGTAGGCCGGAGCACGAAGGCGGAGCATTGGGCAAGGAATGCAAGGGCGAGGACGAAGGAGAGCGCTGCAGGGAAGGACGACGGCCGCCGCATCGTCGCCGGTATTATTCTATGCATTCCGCTTGTGCTGCTGCCCTGTGGTTTTTGGGGGGTTGCGAGTTTAGCCATCACACAAGTAGCTTCGATACGTGCGGCGTCGAGCTTTGGAGGGAAAGCAAGCACATGAGCGGCGGATACTGCTCAGCTTTTGCAATGAGCAAAGACCCCTTGAGGCCGCAGCTTGAGGCCCAGCACGTCCTCAAGACGCTCGTTTACGTCCCTGTCTTGCTCTGGTGTAGGAAATTGTATTGTGCAAGGGTGTTGACCAGCGCGCAAGTGAGATTTACGAGGGTGGGTGGTGATTTGCCGGGTCGCTTGGGATGCAAAAAGTGGGGAGGTTGATCAAAAAATCAAAAAAATCGAGCGCCCATTTCGCTCAAACAACTAGAAGAAACCAACAACCTATCCGTTGGATGCCTTTTGCAAAATACCTGTAGGTAAAGCTGGGCTTCTGTGGAGAGTACATGGCTGAGTGTGTCTAGCTGCTTTGCTCCGCCGCACGCCACGCGATGCGCCTCAACAAGTCCAGGAGAGTGCAAACTATCATTGAATCGAGCCAAGATCAATCAACACACGCCAAATAAAGTGAGAGCATTTCTGTAATTATCTGTTTGTTACTTTCTTCTTTTCATTATATTTCTCCGACTTTTTCCTATTATTATTCGAGACACAGCCCCACTCGGAGGGCTTGCTACTTGAACAATATTTCTTTTTTTGTCCGCCACGCCGCCTTCACATACAGGGCAAAATACTCCATTATGGGTATCGGGTAAGAAGTTGGGCGATGACTGATCGACACTCTCTCTCTCTCTCTCTCTCTCTCTCTCTCTCTCTCTCTCTCTCTCGCACGCACACAAAATCGATAACGGACGTCAACGTCTCACTTTCATTTCTCTCCAGTTTGTTTTCATTTATATTTATACATTACCAATCGAGGCTTCTTCTATTTTCTTCTACCTACGGGTTTCTCTTTATTTTGTACTCGTCTCCTTTTGTGGGAACGTTTCGTTCTGGACACACGGACAGCTTCTATGACTGACTTACTAGTGGCTGACAGTTTAATAAAGGGGGGGGGAGGGCCAGGAGGGAAAGGATGCAGGCTTAAATAAGAGACTATATTAGGTGTTTTTCTTATCTCTCTTCTCTCTCTTGCCGTGGATTAGATTAGATATGGGTGGTGTAGGAGTATTGCTGGTGCTCTCGTTGGCGCGGCTGCTGCTGGGGTGCTGCTGCTGCTGGTGCTGGCGTTGAGGAGGGTGGTGGGGTTGGTAGTGGCTCTGCTGCTGATGGTGCTGCTGGAGGTGGTGCTGCTGGGGGTGAGGGTGAGGAAAGGCGTGGGCTTGCTGTTGATGGGCCCGGTAGTGCTGCTGCTGCTCGTGGTGCTGCAGCTGCTGCTGTTGCTGCTGCTTAGAAGGATGCTGGCCCTGGCCGTAGTACGCATGGTCGTCTTGCTCCAGCTCTCCCTCCTCCTGCTGGTGATGCTGATGCGAGTGCTGATACTGGTGGCGTTGCTGCTGCTGCTGCTGCTGGTATTGACCATATCTCTCTACCTTATCGCTCCGCTTGCCCCAGTAATCCCCCTCTATCTCCCCTTCCTCCACCTCCTCTTCCTCCTCCTCGTTCTGCTGCTCCAGACGGAGAGGAGGAATCCTCGGGTCGAATCCTCCGCTTACCACACTGAGCTCGTCTTGCTGCTGCTGCTGCTCCTCCTCCTCCTCCTGCCCACCCTCATCTTGCTCCTCCTCCTCCTCTTGGTAATGCTGCTGCTGCTGCTCCTGCTGCTGCTCCTGCTGGTGACGCAGACGCCGCTGCTCCTCTTGGTCTGCTTGCCACTGGCGGCTTCGCTCTTGCTCGTCCCCTCCTTCCAAACGCGCACGCTTCTTCTCCCCACCCTGCGATTGCTCCTCCTTCTCCTCCTCCTCCTCCTCCTCCTCCTCCTCCTCCTCCTCCT
>Ga0209390_10005350_pt1 | contig 18261 bp, 20 predicted proteins | sample BON01_FD_187212 | JGI IMG/M metagenome (GOLD analysis project Ga0209390, IMG submission 187212) | Freshwater microbial communities from Lake Bonney liftoff mats and glacier meltwater in Antarctica - BON-01 (SPAdes) (version 2) | ecosystem: Environmental > Aquatic > Freshwater > Ice > Glacier...
TGATTCAGAGATGCGGTTTCATTACGGTTGATCGGCAACCGACGATCATTGGGCACACTCCATTCGAAAGAATTCACCCAAACAGCGAACAAGACGTGCGTGGCAACGGCGGATAAGCTCCCTCGTTCGCTTCGCTCTGTCAGTCCTGCGCCGCCGTGCCTCCACATCTAACGTTGCTGAGATTCGGAGCCATCTCAAATTGCCTCCGGTCAACATAGATGTAGCCATGGTAAGCCACTTCATCGAGCCCCTCCCCGACTCCGCAAGGCCAAACAGAATGAGGAACCGCACCAACGAAAAACGGATCTCTGACAAAATTTCATCACGATGGAAGTAGTAGACAAAATCACTGCGGCTGCCCCATGTAGAGAACGCCGGATCCCGAGTCGAGAAGGGCCCTCCCGATGGTCAGGAAATCCATTCCGAGAATGCCATCCACCGGGCGACCGCTGCCATCGCGGAAGTATTTCCGAACCGGTCCCAGAGGGGCAATCGAAATATCAAAGACCGCGACGTTCACTTCTCCGAAGGTCAAGTTATACAGACGGGCGTGACGCAACGGGATCCGGTCTCCGGAAGCGTCAATCATTCGCGAGTTCGTTTCCCGGCTGGCAATATTGAAGCCCTCAAAACTCTCGGCAGCCATCACCGAAACCTCGGCCCCGGTATCGACGACCCAGCTCACACGACGACCGTTGAGCGTGCCGCTCAAAATCAAATGTGGAAGCCTCCCCGCCGTTCCCAACGGAAGCACCTTGTGCCCCAGGTCTGGACGAACTCCGAGATGGAGATTTCCCCTTCCCCGGCTCCGGGCCGATCCCGGCCCCGGGACCCACATTCTTCCAGAGGGAATATCGACCAAGGCCCCCGTTGCCGAAAGAGCGTCCAAGCCCACTTGTCCCGCATAGCTGCTGGTCGAAGTCTTCACCCCTCCTCTTGGAGCAATCGTAAAGGGAAACTCAGGGGAAATCATCGAACCAATCTGCAGCGATCCAAATCCCCTGCCGCTGTGGATTTCACGCCCCAAGGCTCCCCGGGTCACAATTCGAACCGAATTATCAAGGCGTAACCCGGTTTTTTGCGCGAATTCCTCATCGACATCCGTCCGATTGGCCCCGGAATCGATGAGAAATTGCAGAGGGGTTCCATTCACGAAAAAGACGCCTGAGTATCGCTTATCCCCCGGAATTTTCGCGAGAGGAACAAACTCGTAGCCCATCTTCGTTAGTTTCTTAGTTCGAGGGTCTCCTCCCCCCACCGGAATGCTTCCGCATTGGGTCAGAAAAAGACAGGCCAGCAAGGCGCTGGCAAGGTGAAGGGATAAGCGTCTCATAAGAATCTAGGCTCACCATATGCCAAGTTCGGCACGCGGCAATTATTTACCACGCCGGACCCACCTCCCAAACCTCCAACATCTCTTCGGGACAATCGTCCAGGAAGCGGGAAGGCCTCGTAATGATGTCGCCCGTGTAACTCTTCGGGTTGATTTGAGGATAGGTCAGGTAGAGTTCATCCTTCGAACGGGTCAGCGCCACGTAAAACAAACGCCGCTCTTCCTCGAACATATCGAGGTCATCAGCCTCTAAAATCCGACCATTCGGGAACATCCCGTCGGTGAGCCAGATCAGAAAGACCACCTTCCACTCCAATCCTTTCGCCTGGTGAATGGAGGAAAGAACAATTTGGTCTTCATCGTTGGATTCCCGGTCTTTTGCAGGGTCTCCATCGACCGAGCTCATGAGCGAGAGCTGCTCAAGCAACTCCAGAATGTCCTCAAAGTCCTCGGAATAGAGCGCAAGTTGATCAATGTCCTGGCGACGGTGGTCGTAGTTCTCGAAGGTGACCTTCATGAACTCGTCATAAACACCCTCGACGACACTGGCGATCATCTCCGATGGCCGGGCAAACTTTCCGCCCGGGGCCAACTCATCGAGAGTATAGCAAACCTGCTCCCAATCCTTCTTCGCCTTCGCCGGAACCGAAAACTTGAGGAGGTGATCAGAGAAGCTCACCGGGGGATCAATTTCATGCGACAAGCCGGTCTTGAGCCAAAGCCTCCAGAGCTTCGAAGCCGTCACCGCGCCCACGCCAGGCAACATGAGGCAGAATCGCTTAAAGCTCACCTCGTCCTTGCGATTGGTGACGAAACGTAAAAAGGCCGCGACGTCCTTGATATGGGCCTGCTCGAAAAATCGAAGTCCACTGGTGATCTCGAAGGGCAGTCCCCGCGAGGTCAGCTCCATCTGAATCTCCAAACTCTGGTGGTGGGCCCGGTAGAGGACGGCAATCTCACTGAACTCCACCCCCTCGCCGTGAAGCTCTTCAATTCGCTGTGCGATAAAGTTGGCCTGCGCTCTGGGATCCTCCAGGGGAACGAGAGCAGGCGTCATCGAACCGGACGGACGGGCCGCCTTGAGCGTCTTTTTGAACTGCTTTAGGTTGGCCGAAATGGCGGCATTGGAGAGATTCAACACCTCGGGAACACTGCGGTAATTGGTCTCAATTTTGTAAACCTTCCCCCCGGGATAACGATCCGGGAAGGAGAGAATGTTCGCCATATCCGCGCCGCGCCACGAATAGATCGACTGGGCATCATCACCCACCACCATGACCGAATTCTGGGGCTGGGCCAACAAATGGATCAACTCGCTCTGCACCGAGTTGGTGTCCTGATACTCATCGACGAGGAGATATTGGAACCGTTGCTGGTAGAGTTCGCAAAGCTCCTTGTTCGCCCGAAATAACTTCAGGGGAAGAAGGAGGAGGTCATCGAAGTCCACCGAGTTGGTTTCCAGCTTTTTGGCGACATACCGCTCCCCCACCTTGGCAATTTCTTCCGCCCATTCCTCAAAATACGGGTAACGAAATTCCAGAAGATCTTCGAGCGGTGTGTTGGTGTTCTCGCAGAGTGAAAAGATGGAAATGAGAACATCCGCTTTGGGGAATTTTCGTTGCTTGGTGTCGATGTCGCACTCTGCAATCACGGTATTCATGAGCGATTTTTGATCATCGCGATCCATGATGGAGAAAGACCGGGTGAGCCCGACCTCATCGGCATGACGTCGAAGAATCCGGCTTCCAATCGAGTGAAAGGTTCCGCTCCAAAGAGCGCTCAGATCACGCGGGATGAGTTCGCGAACCCGCTCCATCATTTCACGGGCCGCCTTATTGGTGAAGGTGAGCAGGAGGAGATTCCTGGGATCCACCCCTTGATCGAGGAGGTAAGCGACCCGATAAGTCAGGGTCCTCGTCTTCCCCGATCCAGCACCCGCGATGACGAGGGCGGGCCCCGGAGGCGAACTCACGGCGGCGTATTGTTGCTCGTTGAGTTCGGCTTGGTAATCGATCCCGGAGGCCCCACCTTGTGGATCTCTTTTGAGCTGGTATTGGCGGGCCATTGCTTACTTGGAATCGAACTCGTCGGTATATTCGAGGTAGCGATTATATTCTTCCTTCACTCTGGGCATGAGAAGATACATTGCGATCACGTTTGGCAAAGACATCGCGAAAATCATCCCGTCGGAAAAATTAATCACGCTGCCCACGCTAATGGCCGAGCCCAGCACGATGAAGAGACAGAAGATCAGCTTGTAAATAATCTCGGCCTGCTTGCTGCGACCAAAAAGATGCGCCCATGCCTGAAGCCCGTAGTAGGACCAGGAAATCATGGTGGAAAAGGCGAAGAGAATGACTGCAACCGCCAAAATATATGGGAACCATGAGATGCTCTTCTCGAAAGCCGCCGAGGTGACATTCACTCCCTCCAAACCGGGATCATTGTAAGTTCCAGCCATGATAATCACGAGGGCGGTCGTGGTGCATACCAGAACGGTATCGAGGAATGGCTCGAGGAGTGCGACAATTCCCTCGCTCGCCGGGTAATTCGTCTTTGCTGCCGAGTGGGCAATCGGAGCTGATCCAATTCCCGCTTCGTTGGAAAAGGCTGCCCGTTTAATTCCTTGGATAAGCACTCCGACAATCCCGCCTCCCACTGCCGTTGGGGCAAAGGCTCCCTGGAAAATCAGACCGAAGGCTTCACCAAGCTGCCCGATATTGGAGAGAATTACGATGAGACCGGTGAGCATGTAAATTCCGCACATAAAGGGAACGATGAACGCGGTGGTCGTTGCAATACTTTTAATTCCGCCAATGATTACGAGTCCCACAAGAATTGCCAGAGCCACGCCGAAGACCCAGCGATTCTGATCAAAAAAGCTGCCCTCGCCGCCACTCACTTCGATGAGTTGGCTGCACGCTTGGTTCGCTTGATACATGTTCCCTCCGCCAAATGAACCGCCGATACACATGATGGCAAAAAAACCGGCCAGAAAAACCCCAAGAGGCTTCATCCCCATTTCGCCAAGCCCCTTCGTGAGGTACTGCATCGGTCCACCGTAGACCTTCCCATTGACGATTGTGCGATATTTCACGCCGAGGGTGCACTCGCAAAACTTCGAAGCCATTCCCAAAAGACCCATCAGGATCATCCAAAATGTTGCGCCAGGGCCACCCAGACTGATGGCGATGGCGACCCCGGCAATATTGCCCAAACCCACTGTACCCGAAACCGCAGCGGAAAGCGCTTGAAAGTGGGTCACCTCGCCTGGATCGGTGTCTTTACTATAACGGCCCCGAACCGTCCTCATCGCAAGTCGCCAGGACCGGAAATTGATGAACTTGAAGTAGATTGTCAGAACGATGGCTGCTGTTCCCAACCAAACGAGGACCAAGGGCATCTTGATAGGCGCACCTTTGTCGTCCTGAGTGACTTCCACCGAATAAAAGACGGTGTCATCGACGAACTCCGAGACGGGCTTGAAGGTTTCATTCAAGTTTTCGTCCAGCTCGGTGAAAAATGTCTTTGGCTTCCCTTCTTTCTCTTCAGGTTTCGGTGAAACATCAGGCTCGTTGGCCAAAGTGAGACCGGTGAACAGGAGGAGAAGGAAGCCCAAGAGGAAACACTGTTTTCGCATGACCCGCGCACTTTGGGTGAAAGCTTTCGGGCCGACAAGATAGAATCCGGTCCGCTGCCTCATCAAACGCACAAAAAAACCCGACAGGAACAAATCCAGCCGGGTTTTGAAAATTTTGGACATGCCTTAGGGCATGAGATTCACGGCGCGGGAGCGCTTGATCTCACGGGTGATGGCACGGTGCATCTTGGCAGAAACTCCGGTCACCTTGCGGGGAAGAATACGACCAGTCTCGGTCGTGAACTTCGTGAGCACCTCAGGATTCTGGTAATTAATCTTCTCAAAGGGCAGGTCGAGACGCTTGGTGGTCATCGACTTGTTGTGTTTGCGGAAGTTAATCCGGCGCTGGATGGTCTTGGGTTCAGACATGATAAAAGGGGGTTGGGGCGTGACTAGCGAAGCTCGCGGTGGAGCGTCCGGCGATTAAGGAAAGGGTTGAATTTCTTCTTCTCAAGACGCCCAGGAGTATTGAGGCTCTTTTTGTTGCGGGTGCTGGTGTAACGGGATGTGGGCTTGCCTTCGGCCTTGGCCTCGGTGCATTCCAGAATGATAATATCGCGTGGCATAATCTTGAAAAGTCAGAAATCGGGACGCGGAACCTATGAAAATTCCCCACATCGTCAAGGGAAAAGCCACGAAAGTTTGGAAAAACTGGCCAACAAAAAAATCGTTGATTTTACGGCCTCCGGAGCGCATCATCCCATCAGTTGAAGGTCGTTGACGTGAATTCGTCTCTTCCATCTTTCGCTTCTGAGAGATTCCCGACCCTGCCACACTTCCATTAAAGCAAGCTGTGTGCAATCTCACCGTGGGATCTTTGGCAACCTTTCAAGCGCCCCCTCCGTCCTTTCCGGATTCCTCACTGAACCGGCCACGTGCGGAATGGCTCACGAACCTTTTCCCATTTTCCCATTTTTCCTCTTTCCCTATGATCCCACCTGACTCCGATTCCGCGGGCACCAGCTCCCGTCATTCGAATCATTCCAACAACGACTCCCAAGGCGGAGATCGACGCCGGAATCGAAACCGCAACCGTAATCGTAACCGGAACAAGAATCGCCAACGCGGTGATGGCGGTGGCGATCAGCAAAACGAAGGGAGAAAACAGGGGCGGGTGCGCGGCTACGGACCACGGGATCGCGACCGCGATGACTCAAGAGATCGCAAATCCTTTGAATTCACCGGAGATCCCGTGGAAGTCGATGGCCTCTTCGAGATGGCACCGAAGGGATTCGGTTTCTTGCGGAAACCCGGCGAGGATTTCGAGCAGCGCAAGGAAGACGTCTTTGTGTCACCCGACCTGACCCGCAAGCACGGACTTCGCCCTGGAGTGTGGATGAAAGGGATCGCCCGTGACAGCACCCGCGGCCCCCAGATGATCGAGGTCACCTCCATCAACGGTCTCGACCCCGGCGATGCCCGCAAACTTCCCGCCTTCGAAGAACTCAAGGCGGTCAACCCCAAGAAGTTGATTGGCTTCGAAACCACTTCCGACCGCTACACCACCCGCCTAGTCGATCTCATGACGCCGGTTGGCCGGGGTCAGCGGGGTCTCATTGTTTCTCCCCCGCGATCCGGCAAGACCACGCTCCTTCTCCACATGGCCCAGGCCGTTCAGGAGCGTCACGAGGAACACATTCACCTCATCATTCTTTTGGTCGATGAACGCCCGGAAGAAGTGACCGAATTCCGCCGCCAGCTCCCGGACGCGGAAATCTATGCCAGCTCGAACGACGAATCACCGCGCAACCATTGCCGGCTCGCCGAACTCTGCATCGAGCGTGCCAAACGTCTGGTCGAGGGAGGACAACATGTTTTCATCCTGATGGACTCCATCACCCGTCTGGCCCGCGCATATAACAACAACCTGGGCGGAGCCAAAGAAAGCCGTGGACGGGGCTACCAGTCGGGAGGAATCGTGGCCGGAGCACTGGAAATGCCCCGCCGCCTCTTCGCGGCAGCCCGCAATACCCGCGAAGCCGGCTCCCTGACCATCATGGCGACCGCGCTTGTGCAGACCAATTCCAAAGCCGACGAAGCCATTTTCCAGGAGTTCAAGGGCACCGGCAACATGGAATTGGTCCTGGACCGGCGAATTGCCGAGCACTACGTCTACCCGGCGGCCGACATCTTTAAGTCTGGAACGCGCCGCGAAGAACTTCTCCTCCCGGAAATGACCCTCAAGAAGCTTTACATGGTCCGCCGGGGCCTGGCCGGGCACAAGCCCATCGAGGCCATGGAACGCCTCCTCTTCTTTATGAAGAAATTCCCCAGCAACGCGCAGATGCTGATGGAGATCAAAGGTTAGACTTCTTGAACAAAAGAGGTGGCAACTGACGCCATTCGCTGCTAGAGATTAGGCAAGGTATTCCCTTACCGAAATTCATTATGCAGACGAAAAACGTAAACCCGAATATCACCGTGACCCTGCGTCACGAAGAAATCACTGATTCACTCCGAGAATACGCGATCAACAAGATCAGCGGCATCCACTTGGACTACCCGAAAATCATCGAGGCCAAGGCAATTCTCGATGTTGAAGGCGGAAGAAGGCACAAGGCGGAAATCATTCTCTTCTGTGCCAATCACATCGTCATTGATGCCTCCACCGAAACCGATGACATGTATAAAAGCATCGACTTCACCATCGACAAAATCGCCCGCCGCATGCGGAAGCACAAGACCCGCCTCCTCAAGCGCCGAACCCCGCGCGGAGAGGAGAGCATCCGCTACCTCGATGAGCGGAACTACCAGGCGAACTTCCTCGACAACCTTCCCGACGAAGTCGTCGAGGAGCCGGAGCCCTTCTTTGTTCACAAGGAGTCCATTAGCCTCCGCCGCCTCTTCAAGGAAGAAGCCGTCATGGAACTCGACCTCACCGAACGTCCCTTCGTGATCTTCGAGAATGCCCGCCGCAATGTCACCTCCATCGTTTGGCGCAAGGGGGACGGCGACTACGGCATGTTCGACATCACCTGATCGAAGACGAATCAAGGAAACTCACCGCCACCGGATTTTCAGGGACATGTTCCGCTGAAAATCCGGTTTTTCTTTGCGCTAGGAAGCATTCTCGCCATCCATCCAGTGCCACTTGATGTCCACCTTGATATCCGGGTGGATGCTGTGTTGCACCGGACAATTCAGCGCCGCGCTCTGAAGAACCTTTTTATCCGGATGGCCCTCTGCCACCGGCATGAAAATTTCAAGATCCAGCCTCTCGATGCGGCGCGGCAGATCTGGAGCCATGTGTTTCTGCACCATGATTCGCATCCCGCCGAGTTCGATCTTCCTGGAGCGCGCAGTGATTCCCATGATCGTGGCCATGCAAGAGCCTAACGCGGTCGCCACCAGGTCGCTTGGCGAAAAGCTCTCACCTCGTCCCTGGTTGTCCAACGGGGCATCTGTCGCCAGCTTCGTGCCCGAGGGCATGTGCTTCGAGTCGCAACGCAGCTGTCCTTGATAATTAATCCGAATCTCCACCATTGTTTTCTTCTTCGATTTCCAAAATATTTTGGGTCTCTTCAGGCTCCTTGGCAAGGACCACTCGAAATCCATAGGTTTCATTCCTTGCTTCCACATCGATGACCGAATTGCGGAATCGGGACTCAAGCTGCCCTTTGGTAAAACTCTGCCAACTCCCTCCGCGTAGCAACCCCCGGCCCTTGTAATCGTCCGCGACCCACTCGTGAACATTTCCCGCCAGGTCATGAATTCCAAGAATGTTGGGCGAAAACTTTCCAGCTGGAGCCAGACGCGGAAAACCATCGTCGTATCCCGTGATCGTGCGCTCCACCGGAAGACTTTCAAGCCCCGCTGAGGCATCGGCAAAATTGCCGGCCTTCTCTGGCGGCGGCCACTCAGTTCCCCACGGAAATTTGCCTTCGTTCTTGATCAACACTTCCCGTTCTTCCGGGCCGTTGCCCACCTCGATCAAACCGTTCATGCGGCTCCATTCCTCATCGGTCGGGAGCCGGTATTGAAAGTCCTTTTTGAGCCCCTGCTCCTCGCGTTCCAACTTGGTCAACCAGTCGCAGAACGACTCACACTCCAAGCGGGTCACCCCGACAACCGGCTTGTTGGGATCTTCAGAGAGGACCAACTGCCCGGCAGGCGTTTTCTTCGCCTTCAGATAGCGCTCAAAATCAACGGTCCGGGTTTCCCAGACCGCAATGAGAAGATCATCACCCAGCGGCACCATCTCCATATTCAGGCCGTTGGACCAGGCTTTCCCCATTTCTGCACTCTTGTTGGGTTCCAAGATCAGGTGATGGCTCTGCTCGCCTCCGTCCGAGAGATATTCTCGCCTTCCTTCCGTCGTGTAACCACCCAACTCCACCGTCCACTCGACCCAGCCGGGACGGCAGATAATCGTCGCGGGGGTGACCTTGACCCGTCCATCACTCAGATAAATCACGGCCCCCGGAGGCGTCGATTCGATCGTCAAGGTCCCATACGGAATTGGCCTCACAACACAATGAAACGGCCGGATCACTTTCCCGCCCTTCTTGGCCTGCCCCGGCAAACGGTTCTCAGGGAACTTAAAATCATACTGCGCAATGAGTTCGCGATTACTGTCCAGCCTCTCCTCAGAATTTTCCTCAAAATAGCCTTCCCGGATACACTTTTCCATCAACCATTCGGCATATAACTTCGCCCAATCCTCCTTCACCGCAACGATCTCTTCGTTGTCGTATTTAAACCTGATGGGATTGAGCTTCGGATCGACTTCTTTCCGAAAAATTTCCCAGTCCTCGAAACTGACATGCTGGGCTGATTCATGTTTCTCGCCATCCGGGAGGTAAGTGTTTCCCAAGGCATCTTCCCAGATTTCATCAACTTTCGGAGGTGAAAACAAATTGAGATCCCGCTCGATCACGGTCACTTTGGTCCCATCCCCATCATCGTAGACGAGCTGATCAATCCGCGATTCCCGATACCCGTCAGCCGTCAAAACCAGATTCAATTCGGAATTCACCCTGACATTGGTGATCGTGGCCGGAGTGATATCAATGAAGTTGCCTTTATCATCCTGCAAAACCGCTCCCGGTGGATTGCTCATAATCTTCACCGTGACAAATTTCGGCGGAAGCGGCTCCCGCTTGCCTTCAATCACGTGGGTTCCCCAGGTTTTCTCGACCCAGATTTGGCTTCCAAAAAAGGCAAAAATACCGAGCACGGCCAAGACCCACTTCACCTGCGGAGGGGTCTTCTTGGTCACCTTCTTACCGGCCAACAGGCGATCCAATGCTCCTGCCAACTCACTTCCCGTCGTGATCTTTCGCCTCGCGACCCGTGGATCACAGATATCGCAGATCAGGCGATTCAGCCTAATCCATTTCTTCCGCTGGTCACCACCCGGCCCCCCCTCCGGCAGCTCTGGAAACTGAAGCCGGTCCATTCCTGTTGCCATCTCATAGAGGACCTTTCCGAGACTATAGATGTCCGCACCCTCCGATCCCGGACCTTCGGGCGGCACGAATCCTTCCGTCCCTACGAAAGTCCTTTGATCCTTGGCTGCCACCAGGCCGATATCGGCCAGCTTCGCCTTGCCCTCGACAAAAATCACATTCGAGGGCTTCACATCACGATGGGTCAGTCCGCGTTGATGAAGCTCCGCGAGGGCCTCCGCCAGACGGCGCCCGGTCTCGATGCAGAACTGGGTTCCCAAAGGAGCCCCCGAATCCCGCTTCATGTCGGTGCGGAGAGTCCGGGGCTCATACTCGACCGGATTAAGCTCGCCCTCGGAATGGGCATCATCGCCCAGCTCCATAACGTAGTAATAAAATTGCGATTCGCCCTCGGACCGACCCACGTGAAGAATATTGACGAAGCCCCGGTGGTCCCGGGATATCGGCTCAAATCTGAGAATCCCTTCAAATTCCCGCTCAAAGGTGCGCTCGTCGGAAAAGTCTTCGCGATAGACGATTTTCACCGCCCGCATCGCGCCCGTCACCCCACGGGCCAGCCAGACCTCGCCATAAGCGCCCCCGCCGATTTTGCGGAGAACCTCGTGGTCGGGGATCAATGGATCGGGCCTAATCTTCCTTTGCATCCTTCTCTAATTTGACCAACTCCTTCTTTAGGACGGACCCCACCCGGTGCTTGGCGAGATAAACCTGGGCCATGCTGACTCCCAGCTGCTCCTGCACCTTCTTGGCATCCCATTGCTTGATGACGTAGTAGTCGAAAATTTGATACTGCTTGGGCGAGACCTGGGCTTTCACTTTCGTGAGCGCCATGTCCGCGATATTTTTCTTCCACTCGACATCCCACATTCGCTCAAGCACGTCTCCTTTCGGATCCTCAAATCGCTCGATAATCGCGGTCTTGCGATCATCCTCCCACCCTCCCCCGGGCATCGCGGTATCCTTCTTGCGCTTGCGAAACTGATCATTAATCCGCCACCGGGTCATATTCATCAGCCAGGTCTTGAAGGATCCCTGGTTCGGATCATAAAGATTCTTCTTACTCTGCTTGGCGATCGAAAGGATCGTCTCCTGCACCGTGTCAAAGGCTTCGTCGTGGCGCAAACCGGCCTTGATTCCCACCGAGTAAATGAGCTTCCAGTAAGTCTGGTAAAACTCATCCCACGTCCGCTGGTCTTCCCAGTTTTCAAGGCGGGCAATCAAGCTCTTGCGCGTCTGCGCATAGCCTTTCGTGAGGTCGACCTCCTTTTTGTCATCCCCTTCTTTGCCTGACTCCTTGTCCTTACCTTTCGTTGCCATCAAGGCCACTATAAGCGATCTGACAGCAGGAGAAAGTCTTTCCTTACCACCTGATATTTCCGCAGATTGAATGGACGACGGGAGGAAATTGTTACCCGCTCCCAAAGAACGAGGCCATCCGGGCAATCTCGTCCGGCTCATCGCGGCAGAGGGCTTGAATCCTTTCGCGGCAACGTTGGTAGGCCTCCAGCCGGTCACTCTTCATGGGCAGGGAAGCTATTTCCCAAACTCGGCACTGACAAACCCTCATTCCTCACTACACTCCCACCCGTGAGCTATCAGGTCTTTGCACGAAAATACCGCCCCCGCACTTTCGCCGATGTTCTTGGACAGGATCACGTGGTCCAAACCCTGCGAAATGCCATCGAACAGGACCGCCTGGCGCACGCCTACCTTTTCGTAGGTCCCCGTGGAACCGGCAAAACCTCCACGGCGCGCATTCTCTCCAAAGCCCTCAATGCTTCCGGCGGCCCCAGCATCGACTTTGATCCCGATGATCCCCTTTCGCTCGAAATTGCCGAAGGAAACTCACTCGATGTTCTGGAAATTGACGGTGCTTCCAACAACAGCGTCGAACAGGTCCGGGCCCTTCGCGAAACTGCCGCCTATGCTCCCTCAAGCGCCCGCTTCAAGATCTACTACATTGACGAGGTCCACATGCTCTCCAATGCCGCTTTCAACGCCCTTCTCAAGACCTTGGAAGAACCTCCGGAGCACGTGAAATTCATCTTCGCGACCACCGAACCGAACAAGATTCTCCCCACCATCATCTCCCGCTGCCAACGGTTTGACCTCCGCCCCATCCCCACCGAGATCATTGCCGGACATCTCCAACACATCGCCACGGAAGAAAGTGTGAAACTCGATGATTCCGCCGCCTGGGCCATCGCCAAAGGGGCCGACGGAGGCATGCGCGATGCTCAGTCGATGCTCGATCAATTGGTTGCTTTCTGTGGAAACGAAATCACCGAGGCCAACGTGCTCGATATCTTCGGCTTCACCTCACGCGAAACGGTCGCCGCCCTCCTTCTGGGCATCCTCGAAAAGCAGCCCGCCAAGGCGCTCGAAGTCATTCACGGGCAATTCGACGGCGGCAAGGATTTGGGACAACTTCTCGGAGAGATTGTCGGGGCGATTCGCGCTCTCGTGGTCGCCCAGCTTAATACCGAAGCGGGCCGAGAAGGCTTTACCGAAGCCCTCTGGGACGACCTCACCCGCGCTGCCGGTCCTTACAAGCCCGACCGGCTCCTCTCGGTTATCGACACCTTTTCCGAGGCGGAGAGTCGGATGAAATGGGCCTCCAACAAGCGCCTCCACCTCGAAGTCGCGACCCTGAAATCAATTCAGAATCTCCAGGAACTTCGCCTCAGCGATGTCATCAGCGCGATTGGCAAAGCCGATCCATCGGAGTTGGAGATCGTCGCCCCTGTCGTCCAAACACCGACCCCGGCTCCGCCCCGCAAAGAAAAGACCACCCCGGCTCCAATTTCGGAACCTTCCGCCCCAGACCCGGATCCCCCCAAGCCGAAGAATTCCCCCAAGCTTTCGAGCATCGATCAACTCATCGCCCAAGCGCCGGAAGTCGCTGCCGATCCCAACCCGGACCCCGTCAAGCTCAATCCCGATCCGGAACCAGAGGCCGTAAAACCCAGAGAAGAAGAGAAGGCAGCTGAATCCGATAATTTTCATAAAGACCCCCTGATCCAGGAGGCTCTGAGAGTTTTCAAAGGCCGCTTGATCTCCTAGAGCCCCGTTCCTCTTAAAAACCTGCATGATTGACCGTCGTCCCTGGCACCCGGTGCCGCTGGCGTTGCTGGGCATGTCGCTGGCCTTGCATCTCATCACCCTCGTTCTCTACCTGCGCCTGCCTCTCAGGTTTGCGGCCTTTACGGTCTTCCCAATTTGGGTGTGGGGAATCATCGGCCTCACTCTCGCCTCAATCGCCTTTCTCTTCTGCAAGGCTCGCTTCTCCCTTGTCCTGATTCTTGTCTGGACTTTCACCGTCCTTTTCATGTCGGATGAGGCAAAATCATTGGGACGAATCGGCATCGAAACCATCGAAGCAGGTCCGCCTCCACAGTTTGCTGGTTCATCGGTTCTGCGGGTCATTACGCTCAACTGCGCAAGCCACGCCGATCCGATCGAAGCCGTCAAAGACTATGAGTCCGACATCGTCTTCCTGCAAGAAATGCCCCATGCCTATCACCTCAAGCGCCTCATCGATCAACTCTACGACGGACACGGAGACTACCGGTATGATCCGTCAAAACGCTGTGCCGTCATCGTCCGCGGCAAGATCGTCGCGGAAAGCCCGGTCGCGAAATACCGAAGCCAGTTGGTCACCGTCGAGATGCCCTCGGGCCATCGACTCCAGTTGATGAACGTCCACCTGCAATCGGCCGCGACCAACCTGCGCCTCTTCAGCCGCGACTGCTGGAGGGAGCACAGCCACAACCGATTGCGGCGCCAGATCGAACTCACCTATACCCTCCAATTACTCAAACAAAGAACCGGGTATCCCCGCATTCCAGCTTTGATCGCCGGAGATTTTAACGCCCCTGCCAATGACGCGGTCTACAAACTCCTCGAACCGGAATTCAAGGATGCCTTCAACGAGGCCGGATCAGGTTGGGGCAATACCTATCACCGGGCCCTCCCAATGCTGCGCATTGACCACATCTACGCTTCGGACAAGTTCCTCCCCGTGAGAGCCCGTGCAGTCGGAAACTCAAAATCCGACCACCGCATGGTCGTCGCTGACTTCGTTTTCCGCTAAAAATCGGTCTTCGGGCGACGACGGCGCACCGAAACCCGACCGCCGCGGGCGCGCCGAATCGGCTCGAAGACCTGGTCGGCACCCGATGACTTAATTTCGCTCACCATCGCCATCAATTCGCCCAACCGCCCCTTCGGCCACCCCCGCTCCATGAACCAAGTGAAGTATTCCGGGGGCAAATCTGTCAACGGAACACCGCGGGGAGGATAGTCCTTGGGCCCGTATTTCCCGAAAGGCATGTAGGCGCCCGCAATCTCATTGAGGAGATTGCGGAAATCCTCCCGGTCGATCTCAGTGAAATCCATGGAAGCCGATCATTCGTCACGATTCCCGAGCATCTGGAAGAGGTAGTAAACCAGCATCGCCAGAGAAGAAAGTGCCGCCACCACGTAGGTCATGGCAGCCCAGAAGAGCGCATTGCGGGCCCGCCCTTGATCCATCGAAGCCGCGATTCCGCTTCCTTCCATCCAGGCCAGCGCCCGCTTGCTCGCATCAAATTCGACCGGCAGGGTAACGAAGGCAAAGAGAGTCGTGATCGCAAGACAGCCCACAAAAAACCACATCAGACCCGGCATTTGGAAGGCCACCATCCCCACGATCGAAATCAAAAAAATGACGTTCATCATGTTCGAGGCAATATTGGTCACCGGAACCATCGCCGAGCGGAACTTCAACCAGGCGTAGGCTTTGGCATGCTGGACGGCATGTCCGCATTCGTGCGCTGCCACCGCAGCCGCCGCGACATTGCGCATGTTGTAAACCGCCTCGCTCAGATTCACGGTCTTGTCGGCAGGATTATAGTGGTCTGTCAGCTGGCCCGGAGTGCTGATGACCCGAACGTCGGTAATACCCGCATCAGCGAGCATCTTCTCGGCCACTTCCCGCCCGCTCATGCGCAGCGGAGCATTGGAATGTTCCCGAAATCGGCTCTTGAGCTTGGAACTCACCAACCAACTCACCAAGACGGACCCGCCCAGGATTACCCAGTAGAGCATCGAAATACCCAGAAACCCGCTATTCGAGGTCTGGTATGCCAGGACATTCGCTATTTCAGTCATGCGGCGAATCTACCCAAAAAAGCCAAGCCCGCAAGCGATACAGGAAGCAAAGATCCGCTTTTGACAAAGTTCACCTTTCCGTCTTACCATTGAGGACTCCTATGAACACCACAAACATTCTCCTGGGCACGACATCCCTTCTTCTGGTGGTGGCCTTTGCCGTCTCCTTCGGCGGATTTAAAAACGATAAAGAAAGCGACGAATCACAACTTCTGCGCCAGCAACTCCAAGCCGAAATCGCAAAAGTCGAAGCCGAAGCCGAGGCCCTCCGCCTTGAGCAACTTCGGGCGTCCGCTTCCTACACCGCCCCTTCGGTCATCCCCCCCCTTCCCCCGGTGACAACACCGGTTCCGACCGAACCCTCCGATGCCGAACTCGTCAAAAAACTTGCGAACGCGATGGAAGACAAGGAGAAGCTCGCAGAGGAAAAAGACGCACTCGCGAAGGAACTCGAAGTCACCAAAAAAGAGACCGACGCTGCCTACGACGAGAAAAACAAAATCAAGGAAGAAGAAAAACGCCGTGCCACCAAGGTTCGCATGGCCCTGCTCATGGGCACCGTCACGAACGCCGATAAAGAATATGGAAGCGTCATTTTCCAACCCACCGAAAACGCCAACTTCCAGCCCGGCAAAGTCCTCAACATCCGCCGCAACGACGGTATTATCGGCCAGATCGAAGTCGTGCGCCTCGACGGCAGTCTTTACGTCTGCAATATGCGCCCTCACGGATATTCACCCGATGGCTTCCCTGACATCCAACCAGGGGACGAGGTGATCATCGATCACGGCGACAAATAGCCCGCAGCACTTAACCGCTGTCAGAACTAAAAATCCGGGTAACGGGTTCCTCCAGGGCAAATCGAACGAACGTCGCGGGCTTGGCTTGGCCACGAACTTCGAGGCGCACTTCGCCTGTGACCAAATCCAGACGAAGATTGACCGAATTTTGCATCAAGGAACGACTCAAGATTTCCCGGGCGGGAGGTCCCACAACACTTTCGCGGCGGTAGGATCCCTGGCTTGTCCCCCAGGTATTGCGCGCCCTTCCCTACAACCTTGCCCCACAGGGATTCACCGTGCCGATCTCTTCCATGGCTCATCGCACCATCGCCGAGCTCGATCGCATCGTCCCTCCCACCTCCCACCTCCCACCTCCCAGCTCCCACCTTCCAGCACCAGCGATCTTAAAAAAAAGCAACAAATGCAGGCTTGACGTCCCTCCCTGGCGCCCCTAGTTTCCCGCTCCCCGTAGGACCCTGGGGATTTTCCAATCATGCAGAAACATATTCGTGGCGTTGACGTCAAAAATGGAGAGACCGTCGATCGTGCTCTCAAGCGTTTAAAAACCAAACTCGATACCGAAGGGATTCTCGAAGAGATGCGCCGCCGTCGTGCACACGAGAGCACCATCACCAAAAAAATCCGCAAAGCGCGCACCGCTCCCAAGCGCAACAAAGTTCGTTGGAGATTCCAAAGTGAGTCGCAAGTCGCGACCGCTGAAGCCGCTGCTGCCGCCGCCTCAAAATCCCGGGACTGACACAAATACTTTAGAAAGGGTCCTGAAAACATTGCTCCGCCGGTTCGCCAGCGGGGCACTTTTTTTTGTGAAATTTCTCAAAAAACTTCATTTGCAGAGTCCACAAACTAGTTTAGTATCATGCCGCTATGACTGCAAAAATTAGATTCGGCATTATGTGTGCCTTTGGCGCTGTTGCCACCACAGCCTTCGCTGCTCCCGGTGCATCCGCCGAGGAACAAGCCGCCACTACCATCGCCGGATACTCTGTATCCTTCAGCGGTGGAGGTTGAGGCGCTGCTACCAAGGCCCGTGCGGCCTTGACTAAAATGGAAGGCGTTGACAAGGTAATGCTCTCGGGCACTTCAGCCTTTGTCACCACCAAAGAAGGAACCAAACTGACCCGCGGCACTGTCCGTAAGGCTTTCGATCCCGCCGGCCTCAAGGTCGAGGGAGTGAAAACCAAGGAAATTGAGCGCCCCAAGGAGGCTTACGCCCTCGCCATCACCGGCGGGACATGAGCGCAGACCAACGAGAGATTGCGTGCCGATCTCGAAAAGTTGGACGAAGTCAGTGTTGCCTTCGTGAATGCCGGGTCCATTACCCTCCTCATGACCCAAGCCGAATCCTTCGATCAAGAGAAGATCGGGAAGATCACCGAAAAGCGTAAGTCGACCATCAAGACTGCGACCAAGATGACCACTCTTCCCTTCTAATCCTCTCCGACCCAATAAACTTAATTGAAAAATCCGGGGTCTCGCAGGCCCCGGGTTTTTTGTGCCCTTATCGTGCCCTTATCGTGTCGCCACAAACAAGGTGTGCGTATATCGCTTCGCTTTCGGATAGGCCTTGGCCGGGATGACCTCCACCTTGGAAAACACCTTGTTCAGAAGCTTCACAAACCCGGGATCGGGATGGGCCGACCAATAGACCACGATCCCGCGGGGGCGGAGCGCCGACCTTGCAATCTCAAGACCCCGCCGCTGGTAAAGGCGACCGTTCCCCCTTTGCACAAGCGGATCGGGACTGTTGTCAACATCCAGCAGGATCGCATCGTAGCGATCCCCGCCCTGCATGATTTTAAGGTAGTGTAAATCTTTGTCTGTAAAAGCTCTCCGCACAGCCCAAGTCCGCCGCAAGGCAGCCGATGGAGCGTAGCGGAATCGGCTGCCTTGCGGCGGCGCGCCGAACCACCCCCGTCTCACAGGGGT
>Ga0209390_10005351_pt1 | contig 18257 bp, 17 predicted proteins | sample BON01_FD_187212 | JGI IMG/M metagenome (GOLD analysis project Ga0209390, IMG submission 187212) | Freshwater microbial communities from Lake Bonney liftoff mats and glacier meltwater in Antarctica - BON-01 (SPAdes) (version 2) | ecosystem: Environmental > Aquatic > Freshwater > Ice > Glacier...
CGAAGTGCACCAGATGGCTCGACGGCACCCAATCGCGCAAGTCCGGCGGCAGCAGCAACGGGGTGTCCCGATCTATAATGACGAATCGTGTGGCCATGGACGTATAAAAATTCTTTATACGTTGATACTCAACCTTTAATGTTATTTTAATCCTAAGTCCGACAGGCTGCTAGAAGCCGCCCAAACTCGCCGTAATCCGCATAAGAGTCGCCCGTTTTATAGCCGAGCATCACTTCCGGTCGCTCAATCGAATTCATAAACGCGCGATCCTCGTAGAAATCGAACTCCGTCTCGACCGGGGTGAGCATCGGCGTCGGACTCTGCGCTACCGCGCCGACCAAACCGAGGGTAATCAAACCCACCATCCCTACCGAACCGTGAAAGCGTCTTTTAAAGGAACCCATGATCGAAACGACCCGCGCAACGAGTCTCCCACCGAATCCCGCCAACGGGAGCCTCGCAACAAGAATTCCTTTTCCTGCGCCCCAAAGTGTAACCTCCCCAAAATCGGCGCGTCTCCCCCCCAGTCCCCCACCTCGAATTCCTCTTCATCGACTTAATTTCTCTCCCGTGCGCACTCCCTTCCGCGACCACTCCCCCTCTTTTCGATCCGCCCAAGCCGGATTCTCCATTTTAACCGTCATCATCATTCTCGCCCTCCTGGGCGGCGCGGCTTGGTGGTTTTTTCTGCGCCCGGCCCATGCCGGACCCAACATCGCGTTCAACTCCTCGCCGGTTTCCCGGGGAAATGTGATCCAAGCCGTCACCGCCACCGGTGATTTACAGCCCGTCATTGAGGTCGACGTGAGTTCCCAAATTTCAGGCCTCCTCACCGAGGTGCTGGTCGATTTCAATGATCGCGTTTCCGAGGGCGACGTTCTGGCCCGAATCGATCCCGCGACGTTCGACTCTCGCCTCGCCTCCGCTCGCGCCGAATTCGCCAACGCCGAGGCCAATCATCGTCTCGCCGTGTTGAACAACGACCGCGTGCACTCCCTCTTTGAACGTAATCTCGTCTCCCGCCAGGAAGTGGACCAGTCCGACGCCCAACTCGCGCAAGCTAACGCCCAAGTGCTCACGCGAGATTCTTCCGTCCGCAACGCCGAGACCGACGTCGCGCGCTGCACCCTCTATGCGCCGATCGATGGTATCGTAATCGACCGCATCGCCGAAGTCGGCAAAACCGTCGCCGCCAGTCTGAACGCCCCCACCCTCTTCACCATCGTCAACGATCTGCGTGAGATGGAGATCAATGCCTACGTTTCGGAAGCCGACATCGGCTCAATCGCCGACGATCAAACCGTCAACTTCACGGTCGACGCCTACCCGGACCGCACCTTCCGCGGCAAGGTCACGCAAATTCGCAATTCTCCCCAGCGTGAGCAATCCGTCATCGTCTACTCCACCATCGTCAAAGTCGACAACTCCGACCTTAAACTCAAACCCGGCATGACCGCCAACGTGGAGATCGTCACCGCCGCTCGCGAAGGCGTCGTCCGCGTCCCCAATAGCGCCCTGCGCGTGCGCGTTCCCGACGGCGTCATCGTCATCGAACGCGATCAGACCGACCAACCGCGCTCCGCCGGCGGCGGCGCGGCCGGCGGGGCCGAATCATCAGACCCCCGTGAACAACTTCGCGCCCTCATGCGCGAAGCGGGATGGGACGGCGAAGGCCGACCCGATGTCGCTATTCTGGCCAAAGCTCGCGCCCTCGCTGAACAACGCGGCATCGAACTCCCTCAACGCGGTGGCGGCGGTGGCGGTGGCGGTGAGGAAGGCGGGCGCGGTGGTCGCGGTGGACGCGGCGGCGATGACGGTGGCGATGGCGACCGAGGGTTTGGCGGTGGCGGCGGAGAACGAGCCCAGCGCCAACTTCCGACAGACAATCAGCCCACCGTGCGCACCCTTTATCGCGAAGTCGCCGATGCCGCGACCCCGACCCTTGAAAGCTTTCGCGTTCGACTCGGCATTACCGATGGCAGCACCACCGAAGTCATCAGCGGCCTCGAAGCAGGCGATGAAATCGTCACCGGCTTGGCGCTGTCCAGCGGCGGTGGTTCCTCATCCTCTAACAATCCATTCGCTTCTCAATCCCGTCGTGGCAGTAGCGGCGGCCCTCGCGGATGAGCCCCCCCGTCGTCTCGCTAAACTCCGTCACCAAGACCTACCAGTCGGGTGAGATTGAGGTTCGCGCCGTGCGCGGCGTTTCCGTCGATATTCAAACCGGCGAGTTCGTCGCCCTCATGGGCGCAAGTGGTTCCGGCAAGTCGACCCTCATGAACATTCTCGGCTGCTTGGACCGTCCCACCGCCGGCCACTATGTGCTGGATGGCGTCGATGTTTCCAGCCTGGACCGCAATGCCCGAGCCGACATCCGTAACCAGAAACTCGGCTTCGTGTTCCAAGGATTTAATCTCCTCTCCCGCACCACCGCCCTCGAAAACGTCGAGCTCCCCATGCTCTATTCCGCCGAACGCATCCGACCCAAAGAGATGCGCGAACGCGCCCTCCGCGCCCTCGATATCGTCGGCCTGTCCGACCGCGCCGATCACCACCCCAGCCAACTTTCAGGTGGGCAACAACAGCGCGTCGCCATCGCCCGCAGTCTGGTTAATCAGCCCCAAGTCCTCCTCGCCGACGAACCCACCGGCAACCTCGACAGCAAGACCACGGTCGAAGTCATGGGCGTTTTTCAACGCCTCAATGCCGAAGGGATTACCATCATCATGGTCACCCACGAACTCGACGTCGCTCAGTTCTGCAAACGCAACCTGATCCTCCGCGACGGCCTCCTCGTTCGCGACGAAAAGGTCGAGAACCGCCACACCGCGGAAACCGTATTGGCCCGCCTCGCCCTCGCCGAAAAAGAAGCTGCCCTCACCGAATCCTGATGCGCCTTACCTCCACAACTGTCGTTGCCGCCCGCGCGCTTAAGCGCAATACTATGCGGTCCATTCTCACCGCCCTCGGCATCATCATCGGTGTCGGCGCCGTGATCGCCATGGTCAGCATCGGCAACGGGGCCAAGGCCCAAGTCGAAGCCCAGGTGGCCTCGCTCGGCCAAAATATCATCACCGTTTTCCCCGGCAGCACCACCACCGGTGGCGTCCGCGGCGGCTTCGGCAGCACCAGCACCTTGACTGCCGACGATGCCGACGCCATCGCCCAAGAGGTTCCCGGCATCGTCGCCGTGAGCCGCAGTGTCCGCTCCCGCGAGCAGGTGCTGGCCAACGGCCAAAACTGGCGCCCCTCCATCGCCGGAGAAGACCCCGAGATTCTCGACATCCGCGTGTGGCCTCTTATCTCCGGCGAAATGTTCACCGCCCGCGACGTCGCCAGCGCCAATAAGGTCTGTGTCGTCGGGCAAACCGTCGTCGATCAACTCTTTGATGGGGAAGATCCCGTCGGGAAAACCCTCCGCGTCGGTCGCATCCCCGTTAAAATCCTCGGGGTCTTATCCAAAAAAGGCTTTAATTACTTCGGCTCGGACCAAGACGATACCGTCATCCTTCCCTACTCTACGGTAATGCGCCGGCTCGGTCGGCCGCGCACCAACATCAGTTCCATTACCATTCAAGCGGCCTCTCCCGAACTCATCGCTTCCATAAAACTCGAGATTGAATCGCTCCTCTCCCAGCGCCGCAACGGCCGCGAACCCGACTTCATGGTGCGCGACCAACTCGAACTCGCCGAAACCGCCACCGCCACTTCCAAAACCATGACGGTGCTCCTCGGTGCCATCGCCGGGGTGTCCCTCCTCGTCGGCGGCATCGGCATCATGAATATCATGCTGGTCAGCGTCACCGAGCGCACCCGCGAGATCGGCATCCGCCTCGCCGTCGGCGCCCACAGCAACGACGTCCTACTCCAATTCCTTTTCGAGGCCGTCCTACTCTCAGTGCTCGGTGGCGGGCTCGGCGTGGCTCTCGGCATCGGAGCCAGCGAAATCGTCGCCAATACGCTGAATTGGCCCGTGCTCATCTCGATGCCCGCCATTGTGATCGCTTTATCAGTGAGTGCCATGATCGGAATCTTCTTCGGATTCTATCCGGCGCGGAAAGCCGCCATGCTCGATCCGATCGATGCCCTGCGCTACGAATAACCGCCCGGCCACGGTTAACTGGACATCACCCGCGAATTGGGCCACCGAGCATCATGGCCATAAAACTCCCCCCCGAGGATCTCGATTCAGTCGTCTACTCCATTCAGAAATACCTCGCCGCCGAGTTCGATCAGGACGTCAGCGCCATGAAAGCGAAGTTCCTGCTCGAATTCTTCCTGCAAGAGATCGGCCCCTTCGCCTACAACCAAGGGGTGAATGATGCCGAACGATTCTTCCGTGAAAAACTGGAAGATCTGCCGGGGATTTGTTTTGAAGAGGGTCTCGGATACTGGAAAAACCGGTGAGAACACGCCCCCGCTCCCGTCGCTTCTTTCTCGCCCTTGAAACCTCAGGCTTGTGTTCGCGCCCACGATGCGAATCACTCGCCCTCTTTTTTATCCAAATAGCTCTGATATGAATTCAAAACTTACCCTGTCTCGTGGCGTTATTACGACGTCACTTATCCTGCTCGCCGCCGGCTGCAGCAAACCTGCTGATCCTGCCTCTCCCGCGCCAGAGCAACCCACCGAACCAGCTGCTGCAGCTGAGTCAGCCAAAACCGACCCCATGTCGAACGATACCAACACCACCACCTACGAATCCGTAGAACAACGCGTCTCTTACGGCGTAGGCCACAACATGGCTTCGAGCATTATCCGCCAAGGCGGTCTCGACGTCGACGTCGACGCATTCGTCGCCGGGTTCAAACGCGGTCTCGCCGGCGATGCTCCTGAGATTCCTGAGCCTGAGCTTCAAGCCGCTTTCGAAGAGATCCAGCAACGCGCTCAAGCTGAAGTCGCCGAGAAGGCCACGGCCAACGCCGCGCTGGCCCTATCCTACTTGGAGACCAACAAGAACAAGCCCGGTATCACCACGACTGATTCTGGCCTCCAATACGAGGTCATGACTACTGGCACCGGCGCCAAACCCACGTCCGAAGATTCCGTTGAGGTTCATTACCACGGCACTCTTGTCGATGGCACTGTCTTTGATAGCTCAGTCGATCGCGGCGAAACCGCGTCCTTCCCTGTCACTGGCGTCATCCAAGGCTGGGTCGAAGCCCTTCAACTCATGTCAGTCGGCGACAAATGGCGTCTCACCGTCCCCCCTGAATTGGGCTACGGCAATCGCGGCCAAGGTTCGATTCCTGCTGGCTCCGTCTTGGTCTTCGAGGTCGAGCTCATCGCGATCAAATAAGACGATTGGATCCCCTATTTTCAGCCGTCTCGAGTTCCACTCGCGGCGGCTTTTTTGTGCCCTAAATTTCCACTTTAGCTTCAGTTTATACCAATGTCCCGCAGCTTTTAAACGCTAACCACGGCGCAACGAGTGAAGGGGGCGATCAGGAAGATCGTGCCCCGGAAGGGGGGACCATGGCGGGTGCCCTTTGGACAACAGAGGATGCCTGAGCCCACAACGCCTTCCGCCACGTTTTGTTGACCACCGCTTACCCGGATCCAATCCGGAGAAAAAACAGTGGCGCAGGGATTGGTCTCCGGTATCTACCCGCGCAATCTGTGGTAAAAATTATGCTACCGGTAGGTTTTAAAAAGTTAAAACCTAGTGGCCATTGGGATGAAAAACGGGAGCTCCCCAGAGATTTCCCCCCATCCGACTGTTGAAAGCCCCTCATCGGGGTATTTGTTTCGTTATACTCCGCTCGGTGATCTCGGCGCAAATCTCGGTGATCTCGGTGACTAACTCCAACTGCGGTGCTTGGATTCAGTTCAACTGAAACCCCAGCACCGACAATTCACTGAGCAAAAACGGAGCGCTCGCCATGACTTCTTCCGTTTTCTCCAACGCCGATTCCACCGACCCCATTTCACAAAAAGCGGCCCCATCATCACGATCATGCAGGTGAATCCGCCAGCCCCCTGATAAGTCTTCATCCGTCCCTTCGGTCTGCACCAATGAGCCAAATAAATAGTTTCCCGGCATCCCCGGATTCAACCCCACCCCCGGCATCATCAATAACGTGTGCATTGGGTCGTGCACATCATCATCCCCCTTATGGTGCCGATGCTGTTGTCGCCGCTCGATCACGTGCTCTCTGCCCTCTTCCGCCACTTTCTTAAGTTCATCCGGCAACGAATCGATATAGCGATTAAAGATCGATTCATCCGACTCGAGTTCAGCCACCGGCACCTTGCCTTTGAGCACATCCTCTAGATTTTCGGCCCAGAAAAACGGCCGAGTCGTGAGCTCTCGCACCGTGGCAAACCCATCTGGGTAATCGGCCGACGCATAAACTTGATGCGCGTCCTGCAATCGCCTCATCGCATCTTGGTGAGCGGGAGTCCGCGGCACCGCGCCAACCGGGCTCTGTTCAATAATATCCAACACGTGTTCGTCAAATTGAGCCTGGGGATCGAGCGTCATCGCTCCAGCATTCATGGTTCACCCCAATAGACCAGCGCCATCGTATCTCCCTTCCACAATCACAATTGCACCCCCTTATATTCCGCGCAAAGAATTGCTCCATGAATTTGTTAATCATTTCCGCCAGCCTCCATCCGGCTAGTAAAAGCCGTCTTCTCGCCGAGGCTGCGGGCGCCACCCTCACGGCCGACGGTGTCACTCACCAAATCCTCGACCTCCGGGATCTCCCCCTGCCTCTCTGTGATGGTGGAGCCGCTTATGGTGACCCCAACGTCGCCAAAGCCGCCACACTCGTCAGCAAAGCCAGCGCGATCATGGTCGCATCGCCCATCTATAATTACGACGTCAATGCGGCGCTCAAAAACCTGCTCGAACTCACCGGTAAAGCGTGGACCGATAAGACCGTCAGCTTCCTCGTCGCCGCCGGGGGACACTCTTCCTATATGTCGATCATGTCCGTCGCCAACAGCCTCATGTTGGATTTCCGCTGCGTCATCGTTCCTCGCTTTGTTTACGCGGCACCAGCCGACTTTAATGAAAATGGCATCGCCAGTGAAACGGTAACCAATCGGGTCGCCGAGTGCGCCCGAGCGACGGTCCAACTCGCCGCCCAACGAGCCCAAACCTAAGCCCCGCTTCACCGTCTGATCCTTTCGAGGCGGCGGCGCCCCATTCGAGGTCATTCAATCGCATAGGCTGACTCCTCTTCGCAATTGGCTCTCCTTGCTGCTCGGTCAACCTCGACCTGACCTCCATCGCGACCCGCGCCCACCCGGAGGTTATCGTCGACCGAGAATTCGGCCCCCACCACCCGGGCCCGCACGGCTAGGCCGTTTCTTTGACTCCAGCAGGTCAAACTGAGCCCACCTATGTCATGTTTGATCGCCCCCCCCGGGGAACTTGGCGCGCAATCCCGGGCATCATTAGGCAACTTTTTCGCACCAGGGTGACGTCACGCTAAAGGTCACCCTCTTAAACGGTCGGCCCATTATGGCAGTGAAAACCTGTCCAAGCCAGAAACCTCTCCCGCTTACCCTCTCCGGTGACTCCGGCTCCATCACGATCCCTGAAGCCGGTCGGCTAATCTAATGCAGGGTCGACTTCGACGGCCTCGACCACGCGCCACTCTTTATCTTTGCCAGTCCCATCGAACGTCATGTTCCCGACCGAACTGATGCAACGACGACAACATCAAAATCTACCCCCAACGTTGTAGCCCCGAGAACAACCCGATGTTCCACTAGGTGAACAGTGCCCCCTTTCACTTCTCCTGGGAACACCAAAACGGCGATCACCACATCTCTCGCGAAACCTCCCTCATTTACCGTGTTTTCAAGCGCCAAGACCGCGACTCCAACTCCGCCGTGATCGACGCCATGCACGGGCCCCCCGGCAGTGTGATCGAATACAATACAAAGACCATGGGGCGGAATCTATATCGACAACGGTTGTGATCGTCTCCTCTGATGCCGCGCGCAAGATGGCACGCTGCGCCATTTCAACATCCGCAATGTCGCCATGAAAAATGGTAAACCAACGAGTCCCGTTGGTAGGTGGAACGACCTCTACCACGGCACCGTTGAAGATATCACCATTACTCACCTAACCTGCGATGACCGACCGGTCACGGGCACCGGTGAAACCCCTCCGGCCCACCGTTCAGGACTACTTTGATTTCTGGGTGATGCGTTGCCGATTAGCTTCCACCTCGAATGATCGGTCGCCATTTCCGTTCCAGCAATTTAGCGTTCCTTCATTTGTAAATCCATGCTTAAGCGGTAACCTCTTGCGTGGCGACGACCTCCGATTTTCCGGCGACCTTACCCGCTGCTGAAGCGGCGGTGATGGCGGTGTGTCCGGATGGCTATGCGATGTCCCGCAATTTTCTCGATGGCGCGGTCACGCGTCTTTCTCCTTATCTCACCCACGGGTTTCTTTCGACGTCCGGGGTCCTGCGCAAGGTCGACGCGCGCCACTCGCTGGCTGCCCAGCATAAATTTGTTTTCGAACTCGGATGGCGGGAATATTACCGCCACGTCTGGTCGCACCGCGGCCCGGAGATTTTTCAGTCGCTTCAACCCGGGATTCTACCCGAAGACGCCTACGCGAAGGACCTCCCCGCCGATATCCGTGAAGCGCGCACTGGTATTCCGGCTATCGATGAAACCGTGCGCACGCTCTACGCGACCGGCTACATTCATAATCACGCCCGCATGTGGCTCGCCAGCTACGTGGTGCATTTGCGCAAGATCCACTGGCGACAAGGCGCCGACTGGCTTTACGGCCATTTGCTCGACGGTGACCTCGCCAGCAACCACCTCAGTTGGCAATGGGTGGCCAGCACCAGCAGCAAGAAGCCCTACCTGTTCAACGCCGAAAACGTCGCTCGCTACGCACCTCCTTCCTACCACAGTCCGGGTTCCATTATCGACACCACCTACGAGCATCTGGATGCGCTCGCCCGTCGACTTACGCCTGCTCCCGGACTTTCATCTCGTTCATTTTCGACCGCCGAGCCGGCCCTCATGTCGGAGCCGCCTCCGTCCTTTATTCTGTCGCCCCCTGACCAAGCGCTCGTAAGGGACCGTTTCGTTTGGGTAATCCATCCTTGGGCGCTGGGAGCACTGCCCGATGACCTCCCCGCCGATGCCCTCATCCTAGCCGTCTTACCCCCGGAGCTCTTTGCCATCTGGCCGTGGTCCGGCCGACGCTGGGCGTTTCTTCAGCAGCGACTTTCCGCCATCACCCCTCATCAATGGTATGCCGATACCAATACCCTCACCTCGATCCTGAGCGTGGCTCGCGAGGTGCATGCCCAGGCCGACCCCCATAGTGACGCCTTCCTCCCCACCTTCACCAAACTTCGCCCTCCCGATTTGATTTTCCCGCTGGTGGATGCTCGTTGTGACTCGTTTTCCCGTTGGTGGAACAAAGTCAATCGATCGGCTAAAACCGTCGCGGATCTCCTTAAACCACCGGCCCAACTTTCTCTCCTATGAATGATTCATCCTATACTCTCATCACCGGTGCCCGCACCGGAATCGGTCGTGCCTTGGCCCTAAAACTCCTTTCCGAGGGGCAATCCGTTGCCGTGGTTTCACGCGATCTATCATCCCTCGGTGACCTCAATCCTACTCTCGCGATTCAAGCCGATCCCACCGATGCCGCCGGCGTTGCCCAAGCCTTCGCCGCTTGCCTCGAGAAATTTGAGGGTCCTCCCGCCTACCTCGCCCATTGCGTGGGAAACACTTTGATCGCTCCGATTCACCGGACCAAAGCCGACCAATGGCGCGAGGTAATGAGAATTAATTTGGACAGCTCCTTTCTCGTTCTTTCCGCGTGGATCAATGCGCTTCAAACCGCGGGACTCAAGCAAGGGGCGGCCGTCTTCGCGAGTTCCGTCGTCGCGCAAATCGGGGTGGCCAATCATGAAGCCATTGCCGCGGCCAAAGGCGGGATCGAGGCGTTAGTCCGCAGCGCGAGTGCCACCTATGCCGCTCGTGGTTGGCGAGTAAATGCCGTCGCTCCCGGCATGACCGAAACCCCCATGACCGAGCGGATGCTCAGTAATCCCGCTTTCCGCGAAGGTGCCGGTCGACAATATCCTCTGGGCGGGGTGCAAACCGCTGCAGAGGTCGCCGGTGTCATGCACTGGCTCCTAGGGCCGGGCGCTGGGCGCGTAACCGGTCAAATCATCCCCGTCGACGGGGGATTCACCACCATTCGTCCTCTGGCAAAATGATCACGAAGACCCTCCGCCTCCTCGCCACGCTCGGTTTGTCTTTTTGCTCCCTCCAACTCATGGCTACTGAAGCCGCATTTCCGTCCACGGCTCCCGGCACCAGCGAAGTAAAAACCCTTCCCGGTGGTGTTCTGCTCAAGTCCGCCACGCCTCAGGGAACGTATTTCGACAATGGCGGCAGTCTCTTTCGCCCATTATTCCGCTACATCTCGAGTCACGACATTTCGATGACAGTGCCCGTCGAAGCGACGATCGACGATGCCGCCATGTTCTTTTGGGTCGCAAAAAGCCAAGAAAACAAAGTCTCGCAGAGCAAAGCGGGAGTCGAGGTCATCAATATGCCCGAACGCCGAGTCGCCTCGCACGGCTTCCGGGGCAGCTACTCCGCCCGCAACTACGAGCAGGCCCGCGCGTCTCTCCTCGCATGGATGAAAACTCAGCCCCAATTGACGGTCATCGGAGATCCCTACGCGGTTTATTGGAATGGTCCCTTCACTCTAGGATTTCTGAAACGTTTCGAAGTCCACCTGCCTTTAGAACCTGAATCATGACCCGACTCAGAAAGTCTCCTCCTCATTTCGCCACCCTCATCGTGGCCCTGCTACTGCTCGGTTTCTCAAATTCTATGGCCCAAGATCTCAGCAACTACCGTTGGAAAAATCGAATTCTCTCGATCGTAACTCCCTCGCTCGACGACACCACCTACCAAGCTCAATCCGCCGCCCTGATCGCCGTGTTCCCGGGCTTACTGGAACGCGATATTGTCGTGCTGACTTCGATCAAATCGACCGAATTTGAAATCACTTTAGTCGGCAAGGACGGCGGGGAAAAGCTCACCCGAAACTCGATGCTTACCCCCGAAGAGCTATTCGCAATTATTGACGCGATGCCCATGCGACTGGACGAGATGAGATCCTCCCCCTCGTCCGATTAGAAACTTAGCGTTGCGGTTGATCTCAAACATTTCTTGCGTCCGCGACGAATTATGCCTCGTCCCACGACTATTCTCATCGCCGTCAATGACGCCAATCTTGATCGATTTTTGCCCGCTCCACTCCGCGCGCAAATCGAAGCAATTACGGGGAAGACCGTTTGGTTCGACCCCACTGACGTCGCAGCAGCTGAGTGGCACGCGGTAGTCCGTGACACGAATCCCGATATAATCGTCGGCTGCTGGAGCACCCCCGCTCTGCCCGCCGAACTCCCCCCCCGCACCCGCTACTATTGCTACCTTGCCGGCTCCGTTCGCCCGAAAGTCACCCGTGCCCAGATCGAACAGGGACTCCTGGTGACCGACTGGGGGAGCTCGATCAGTCGCTACATCGCTGAAGCCGCGCTCCTCCACATTCTCAGTTGCTTGCGCAACACCCGCTACTGGACCACCGAAATGCATGTCAATCGGGGCTGGCAAGGAGACCATGGCACCACTTCGACTCTATTTAATCGCTCCGTGGGTATCCATGGCTTTGGCCGCATCGCTCGTGAACTCGTCAAACTTTTGTCTTCCTTCAATTGTCCGATCTCAGTCTTCGCCCCCGACGTGGACGAAGAGAATGCGCCCGGTTTGGGCGTCACCGCCAGCCCGTCCCTTGAAGCCCTATTTGACCAGAATGACGTCGTCGTCGAACTCGCTCCCCTCAACGCAGCGACCCGCGGTTCCGTTAACGCCACCCACTTCCAACTCCTTTCCCCCGGCAACGTTTTCGTGAACGTCGGACGAGCCGGAGTCACCGACGAAGCCGCGCTCCTCGCCGTCGCCCAAGCCGGCGAAGTAATGCTCGGACTCGACGTCTTTCACGCCGAACCCCTCGCCGCCGACTCGCCCCTCCGCGGCCTGCGCAACGTGAGCCTCACGCCTCACAATGCCGGACCAACGGACGATGGCGGGCCTTCCGCCGGAGCATTCTCGGTCGCCAATCTAATCGCCTACGCCGAGGGCCGTCCTCTCCAGTCAGTCATCACCCCGGCCGTCTATGACCAATCGACCTAGTCTAATCCTTCTTCGCCGCGGCCAACCCAGTATTGCGTTCCCCCGCCCGCCTCCTCCTATTTTATAATAATTATGATTTATTCAAAATTAGCCGGAAAACGTGTTCTCATCACCGCAGGTGCTCAGGGCATCGGAGAAGCCATTTCCCGCCGCTTTATTGCAGCCGGCTGCCACGTCGCCATTCACTACTTCTCCAGTAGCAAACGGGCCGAAGAAATCGCAGCCGAAACCAAAGACTCCCCCCAAAAGGTCATCGCCGTCGGCGGTGATTTGACCGCCACCGCCACCGCGACTCAACTGGTCGCCACGGTCGTGGAGCAACTCGGAGGGCTCGATATCCTCGTCAACAATGCGGGGTCGATGGTGGCTCGCCGCCGGCTCGAAGAAATCGATGACTTGTTCTGGACCGAAGTATTTGACCTCAATCTCAGGTCGATGCTCAGCATCACCCGGGCAGCGGCCCCTCACCTCGCCCAATCCGCTCAAGGCAGCAGCATCGTCAACCTCGCCTCCCTCGCCGGTCGCAAGGGGGGGCACCCGGGGTCACTCGCCTACGCCACCGCCAAAGGGGCCGTGCTGACCTGGACCCGGGCCCTCTCCAACGAGCTCGCGCCCCAAGGCACCCGTGTCAACGCCATCGCTCCCGGGCTCATTCTCGGCACCTCATTTCACCACACGCACACCTCCAAGGAATCCGCTGATAAAACAATCGAAGGCATTCCCCTCGGCATCGCCGGGAGTCCCGATGACGTCGCCCGCGCCGTCCTGTATTTCGCATCCGAATACGACGGATTCATCACGGGGGCGACGTTAGACATCAACGGCGGCGTCTACTGCGCTTAGTCGGTCCTCGTTGGTCGAAATCCCATAAATTTCGCCCAACGTTTCCCCGGTCGTTCTCGACCCGAGTCCCCGTTGCCGATTCCCGCGAGGGCTCGTTTCGAAACATTGGCGATTTGGTTCACGGCACCTACTCGATCGGCGTCATAGAATTCCAACAACGCGACGCCATCACCATGGTCTGCGTTACCCCCCCCCCGGCAAATCCCCCCCCCCAACACCGTGTCTTCCCTGAGATCACAAAGCCCGGTTTCATCGAGGTAAAAGTCTGAGTCTGCGAGTTATTTATCTGGGCACGAATGACGAGATTCCCTCAAAACCGAATCGCCTCGGGCTCAACTGCTTCACTATCAAAAAATCCGTTCGACCAGGAGGTGCCCGCGTTCTCAGCCGAAGAGGGAACCTGAATTCGACCCGCGCTCGTAGTGTACCGATCCGCCCCTACATCGAGTGATCGCGATCCCCATCAACGGTTGCCGCGTGGGCACCATTACCCCAACCGCGAACCAACGACATGCGACCTGGCCGAAAGAGACCGTCCGCCCCTTGGCTCAAACTCGAATCGATGCTCCCAAATCCACCAGGCGAAAAGCCCCCATCGCCCCAAATACCATATTCCTGCCATCCGTCATCGCGGCGGGAATCTCTCCATCTGTGATCAACCGGCCCTTACTCGAAATCAAAACGTTGTTCGCGATCGTCGATGAAGTAGGCTTCCGGGAGTCATTCTTCCCTCCGACCTCCGCCAAATTAAAGGTCTGTCGGTTGTCGTAGAAGGGATTATGCGTGATTTCGGCGAAGCGCACTTGCTCGTATCCGCCATCGGTATCCCCGCTCGAAACGCCTCCGGACCGGCGCGAGGCCAGCGCGGCTCACAGTCCCTTCCGTGTCGGAAACGTAGGGATTACGCCCGTGCGTGGTTCGTGACGCGGGCCAAGTGCAACCTGCGCGCCTATGTATGCGAGTCGCGTCCGGTGGACAAGTCCATCGGTCTGCGTTGTGACCAGACCATCCGACTCAACGCGGCAAGACCCCGTCGAGATTATCCCGACAAACTCTGCGCCGCATCCGCTGCCGCGCCCCGGACACCAACCTCTTCTGAGTCCGGTTGGCCAACAACTTTACCCTGCCGCCATCGACCAGCGACGCTGGGAGATCGAGCTGTTCTTCCGGTGAATCAAACCGCACCTGCGTCTGCAAGCCTTCTGATCAGACCCGCGCGCCCTCCTCCCCCACTTGGATGGAGGGCCCTCCCCTGGAGCGTCACCCCGCCTCCGTGAGTGAGCGGATATCATCCTTCGGCGATGCGATATGCTCAGCAGCCCCAAAACACCAGCGGCGCCGACAGAACACTAGTAAGCCCGACCACCGGAATGAAAAACCTCCCTGCCGGCCGATCCTAAAACTATTCCGGCACCTCATAAATTTCGACAATCGCCACCCCTGATTGGCCCGAGGCATCTTCCACTCGAGCCGTATAGCTTCCGGCTGGAACGCTCACCAACAACGCGGCGTCGGCGCCACCTGTCGTGAGGGGGAACGCACCCACCGTTAGGGCCGTAGCCGCAATCGCGCTCGATGCTCCGGTATCCTCCCAATTATCATTGGTCGCAATCGTCTGCTGGGATCCATCGATCAGCGTCAATACCGGATCGGGCAAGACATCACCCGGCGCGAAACCGAAGCTGGTCGCCAACTCCGGACCGACCGCCCGAATTAACAAACGACGCCCGCCCCCCGTGACAACGATGCCCGGCACCATGATCGCATCGCCGGACGCGACCCGTCCCCGTGTGGATATATTGGCTAGTCGGCTACCGCCGGTTGCGGAGCCTTCATAAAGTTCTACCAGGGCAACTCCTGCCCCACTGGTGCCAGCGACATGCACACTGTAGGCTCCAGGTTCTAACGTGGCCTTGAGCGCGGAGTCCTTGGATCCTACTCCCAGCGGGAATGCTCCGAGGGTCTGCGCTAACGTGGCGACTTCAGCCGCCTCCGTTTGCGTCTGCCAATCTTCGTTAGTCGCAATCTCCGTTGTGCCTGAGAACAACGTCATTTTGGGATCCTCGATGACCACATTTTGACCAATAAAGTCACCCAAGGTTGGCCCCACTCCTCGCATCAAAATCGTCCGCGGTCCGTCTCCCGCAATCACGAATCCTGCGATCAAAATATCACTTCCCGTCGCCACGTAACCGCGGGTCGAAAGATTCGCCAATCGGCCACCCTCAGTGAGGGACACGAATAGATCCATCCGCGCTTCATCCCACCGTGCTTTAGCGGGAGTCGTGTTCGCACCCGCCGTAAACTCAGGCCCCATCGAAGGCCACGGCGCACTCACATCCCACCAGGAGGGTTGAGCACTGTAAAAATAAGAATTCACCACGGTTTGCGCTTCACCCGTTCGCCATTGCAGAGAACCGCCTTCGTTATTGCCGTGAATGTAGGCTCCCGTCGACGTCGCGTCCACGACCACAAATGGCGAGGTCGGAGAAACGAGTTCATTGCCGACGATGACCTGATTCATCGTGCGGTCCTCGATCAGAATGCGCTCCTTCGTCGTGCGATTACGTAGGAAAACATTATTTGGCCCTATCGGTCCCCAAAAGTCAGATACGTGAATGAATTCAGCAATATTCCCTTCGATCAAATTACCGAAAGCGTAGTGACCATGACCCGAAATATCCTTGGCCACCGGGCTCCCGTCTTGAATCCCATCAAACGAGTAATTATAGGCAAATACGTTACCGTTTGCCCCTTCCTTCCAAATCATCGCGTGACGAAGCCGGCGGTAGACATTGTTTTCGATCAAACAGTGAGTGGTCGCTCCCCCAATCAGCGTGCCGTAGCCGTGCCCGCCTCCATCGTGGCGATAAGCATCGTCAAAAAACGAATCACGGATAGTCAGGTTAGCGCTCAACTCCGTCCGCAAATGGTAACGCACCGCCATGATGCTGTGCACCTGCTTCACCCACGAATTAACCGAGCGCACAAAATTGAAATTCATGCGCTTCGCCGCTCCCGCCGTATCCTCGATCGTGAAATCTTCAAACCCGATCCCACTCGCCATTTGAGCGACCGTCACAGTCGGATTTGGCCACGTGAAATCAAGGTGCAACGGTCGATCTAACGTGAGCGATCCACCATTCACCGCGGTCACTTGGACAACTTGCCCCACCGTGCGTTTAGCCCACCCACTGCTGTTATCGATCGTCTCCAGGTAATCCGAAATACTCCGCGTCGTGGCCATGGCCGTGAAGTCATTATCCTGTTCGATATAAATCCAGTCGCCGGCCGCCACCCCTCCGACCGTAGATAAAGTGAGGGTGCTGGATCCCTTGGTCAGTCCACCCGTGATCGAAATCGGCGAGCCTTTGGCCAAGCCAGTAACATTGAACAAACCGACTCCATCGGTGTTGGGGTCGTTGAATACAAACTTGGTCAATCGAGTGCCGGCACCCCGAATAATGACCCCGGGTAGATTCTTACCTGAACCTTCGTTGAGTAAGATCCGGCGATCAAAACGATACGTCCCCGCCGGGAAAATAATCACCGTGTCCTCGGACAACCCGTCGAGCAGGCTTTGCAAAAGTGGACTGTTGTTCGAATTACCTGAAGCATCACCACCGGCCGTTAGAAAGTTCACGGTCGTGGCATAAGTCACGATGCCTCCTTCGACGCCCGCTTTGGTCCAATCAATTAAACGCGCCGCTAGATCAATCGCTTCCTGCACCGGTCCCCCCGTGGAATCTTTCGTCACAACCACCTCGTCGATCCGTAAATCAAGCTCCGTGCTGCCTGAGCCGATCGTTAGATTCGTAAACTCGGCCTGCGCCCCCCCGACGATCGCCGTGCTCACTTCCTGCAGAATCTCCCCGTCCAAAGTGTAGCGTAGATTGTGCTGACCATTCGCGAGGAGCTCGACTTCGATTTTGATCGTCCGCGTGCCAGTCAACGTAATCGCCCAGCCGGTGCCACTGCCCACGGTCACGTCGCCACTGCCCCCCAACGCATTGTCGCCCCGATTAGCCGTATCTTGGTAAATCCGCATGTCTTCCTCGGTTCCCACTCCCGCCCGGAAGTAGTAGCCCCCCCACGCGTCCGTCAGCGTCGACCAGCCTTGGCTCTCATTGGCTGCGGTCACCGGTGATCCGTTGTGATGGTGCAGACCGATCCGGAATCCACCGGAATTCGCGGCACTGAACCGAGTCATTCTCACCCGCAGTGAAACCGTGAGCCGGTCACCTTCACTCGTCAAAGCAACCGCTGCAGGGAATTGGGTGGTCAGCCGGGAAAAATTCCCCGTGCTAATAAACTCCAGGGCATTTCCCGATCCGATCCCTACTGAATCGTCAACGACCGCGGCCGTCGCCGAGCTCGCCGCCAACCAATTGCCCCCATTAGCATCACCTCCGCCCGCCACTTGCCCATCGGTAAACTCGTCGTTGAGTATCGTCGTTTGGGCGAGGCCGGTGCTAGCGGAAAATGCGAGCAGTGAAGCCGCGAGAGATCGGCGAATTAGAGAAGTGTTCATGGGGATGGGGGGGCCAATAGACCGAGGTCTACCATTGAGTCTGCGAGCAAATAAACTTCGAGCAACGCCGTGCCGGTTGCACCTTCCACGCCACTGGCGTGGGCGGTGTAGAGTCCCGGTTCGAGGGTGACCAAAATCGCCGCGTCCTTCGATCCATCGGCGAAAGCGAAGGCCCCAATCGTTTGGGCCGCCGTTCTAATTGCGGCTCCTTCCGCACCCGCGTCCCAATCATCGTTGGCCGCGAATAGTTGTTCGGCGGAATCGAATAACTTAATCTCGGGATTTTCGATTGCCGAGTTGACCCCAAATGCCCCCAAGGCCGGCCCGGCACAGCGCACCAGAGCTCGACGCGGCGCCGAACCATTGATCACAAACCCTGCCACCAGCACGGCCTGCCCGTCGCGCACTTCACCACGGGCCAATTGATTCACCAGATCACCACTTCCTGGAGTGAGGTCGTAAACCTCCACCAAGACGGTGCCTGCGACTCCTCCACCTGGGACGACCTGAGCGGTATAAGCTCCGGGCGAGAGTGTTGTGACTAAGCCGTAACAATGCAGTGGAAAAAGAGTCACCGATGGTGAAGTGATTGGAGTTGAATGAAAAGAAACCAATCTAGGAGCGAAAACGCGCCTCACCAAACGGTGACCGAAGCAATCAAGTTCAA
>Ga0209390_10005353_pt1 | contig 18253 bp, 17 predicted proteins | sample BON01_FD_187212 | JGI IMG/M metagenome (GOLD analysis project Ga0209390, IMG submission 187212) | Freshwater microbial communities from Lake Bonney liftoff mats and glacier meltwater in Antarctica - BON-01 (SPAdes) (version 2) | ecosystem: Environmental > Aquatic > Freshwater > Ice > Glacier...
TTCGAGCTCGTAGGCGAGTTCGAGCTCGTAGGCGAGTTCGAGCTCGTAGGCGAGTTCGAGCTCGTAGGCGAGTTCGAGCTCGTAGGCGAGTTCGAGCTCGTAGGCGAGTTCGAGCTCGTAGGCGAGTTCGAGCTCGTAGGCGAGTTCGAGCTCGTAGGCGAGTTCGAGCTCGTAGGCGAGTTCGAGCTCGTAGGCGAGTTCGAGCTCGTAGGCGAGTCGTTGGGGGAACCCGTAGGCGAGCTCGTAGGCGAGTTCGTTGGGAACGAAACCGTAGGCGAGTCGTTGGGGGAACCCGTAGGCGAGCTCGTAGGCGAGTTCGTTGGGAACGAAACCGTAGGCGAGTCGTTGGGGGAACTCGTAGGCGAGTTTGTCGAATCTGTAGGAGAGCTTGTTGGTCTCGGCGTCGGCATTTCGAAGTTTGGATTGTGTCGGCACTCCTTTTTATACGGCTTCCACTCGCATGAAATCCAATTAATGCATGTTATGTTCTGTTCCTGTCGTCCGCATTGACCGCTTGGCGGCACGATGCCGTGGTTCCGGCAACGGTTATGTTCGAGGTCTCCGAACCATATGCATCCGGTGTAACTCTCGCATTCATTCTGCGCGAGTAGATCGCCGCAAGTGCCTATGTCAGGCTGCACGAAATCGTCTTGCGTACTCCCGAAGGCAACATTTGTCAGCAACAGGCAGCAAAAAAAACGAGCAACAAAAAACATTTTCGTAAGGGAACTGTCTTGTCTTTCTGTATGCAGCTACTCTATTGTATATCACGATTTATTTACGCGTTGGTATAGCCTTCGCGACGACGTCGCCAGCAAAACAGCGCCTACGATTACAATCAAGACATAGACGCATATTAGATTCACCCGCCCTCCGATGCTTGCCGTCCCGCCATACCGGCTTTCCCGTATAGCCAAAGGCACATGTCCCGCGTCCACTAATCGCCAAACGAGCGGAGATTCCCCCTCCGGAGCTGTCCAAGCGGTGCCCGCAGTGCGAATAGGCAGCGATTCTCCATAAGCACGCAGTTCCTCTACGCTTTGTCGGACATTGGCCGTCTCTGTTTCCGTAATCGCGTATTAAGAATATTTATTTTAACCTATTTATATGATCTTATCTTCAACTTTACCTAAACCTGTTTAGGGGTTTGTATATATATTGCGCTTTTAGCAATTACAACCTACTTGTATTTGACGGACAACCCGTTACCCACATTTTCTTTTTTCCCCTTTGCGTCTTGAGTAGTGTCTTTGACTGCGCGCGTGTCTCCTTTTCTTGTGTATGTATATTACTCACTGAACTCGTGGCCATGTCGGGGTGGTATTCTTATTCCCACTTCCATTTCATTTTGTATCAAATTTACATCGGGATGGGCGTTTCCAAAGTTGATTAGCGGGGGTAAGAATCTCCACTTGACCTCGTGTGCCAGGAACGCAGCGACAGGCACAAGGCCCACTACGGCGACCGCGATCGCTTGGGGTGCGGTCACGTTTACCACAAACTGGATCGTAATCGCGAGGCGTACTGCGTGGGTGTGCGCGCGAAACAGGTCTACCGCAGCACATAGTCGCGTCTTGAGTAGTGTTTTTGGCGCGTAAAGGTTGTCCCAGTGGCCCGTGATGGAATTCCAGTGTTGGTGACGATATGTCTTCTTGTAGGCCACGGATCCGGTGTCGAGTACAAGAAAAGCGCCCTTGTTGCGCTGCGAGATAGAGTTGGTGTAGCGCCTATCAGCACCTTTTGCGCGGAAAAAGCCGCTGCTTCTGGGTAATCTTCTCTCCGCGCGAACCACGGCTGGATGGTTAGCAGATACCATGGTGACGGCGCCCGCGAGGCAAGTGACCTTGCCCCATGTGCTCTCAACGCGCGTACGAACCACTTGCCTGTACGCATGCGAAAAGCCCTGGAGCAAATCCCACGGCGTACCCCCCTCGAAGCGCACCATGCCCGTGACGGCGGCGATGGATTTGTTGGCCATCATAATGTTAGACATACGCCGCAGAGCACCCTTTTCAATCACAGTGCCACCGTCCGTGTGGAAGATAAAGTCAGGGTGAACGCTCCGGTACAGCTGGTAGATAACCTCCTTGTTCGTTGGTGGCACTATCCGTACGGGCATGCCACCAACGAACCGTGGTCCGCGAACGTTGTTGGACGATATTATAATCACGGACACGTACAAGAGCCCCTCCTCATGCTGCTCGCCGAGCGAGAGGATGGTGCGCCTCAGATCTGTCTCGTTGTACGCCATGATGGCACACACAACGACCCGGCGATGTGACTGGTAAAAACCTCCGTCGGGGTCTACCGCTACGGATGGGCGGAACGCGAGCCGGTATAGGACGCCCAAGCAATCCCTCACGTGCGGGGGCGCGATAATGAAAAGCCCGACCCAGGGCACCGCCGTACCGATCCAAAGAAGCCCGGCGTTCAGAAACAGGCAATACGCCGCGTACGCAAACAAAACATATTGAGATTTATACATCCGATCCTTTTTTTTGATCCCATACAAATTATATAGTGTGCGATAGACCCCGAACGGAAACATGGTTTACCTTTCCTTGACGCAGGCGGAGCATGCCAAGATGCGCCCTTGGCTCTACATAGGCAACACTGTCTCCGAGCTCCGCGACGACTTTATGTTTGTGGACGGGCGCATGGAGTGGACGCGCGCGGTGCCTTACAACGAGGGTCTTTTGAAGATAATGAACGAGGCGATCGACAACGCCATAGACAATACCATGGTGTCCGACAACCCTACTACCGTGATACGGGTCAAGATGACCGCCACGCACTTTACCGTGGAGAATAACGGCAGCCACATCCCCTGCACGCCCATGGAGGGGCGCGAGGGTAAGCTCATCCCGGAGGTGATCTTTGGCGAATGCCTGGCCGGCTCACACTTCGATGACGAACGCAATTCGATCGGAGCCAATGGGCTGGGCATCAAGCAGGCGTCCATCTTCTCGGACGAGTTCACAGTGGTCTGTTACGACCCTACGCTCAAGAAACTCTTCCAGTGCACCTGGGTCGACGGCATGGACTCGATCGCGAGGCGCACCCTGACTTCCTGCGGGCGCCCGCCCGCGAGCACCACCGTGGTGACGTTCAAGCCTACCCTACGGCGCTTCAACGAGGCGGGCGCCGCGGTGTCGCTCACATCGCTCCTGGTGCTCTTACCATGGGTATTCACGCGACTCGCTCAAGTGGCCTCAACGCACCCCAACAGCAAGCTACAGCTGTACTTTAACGGGGGCACCGTGCTCAAGTGCCGCGACTTCAAGTCGTACATGAAGCTCTTCCCATGCAAGCATACTTTCTACGAGCGCCCCGATCCTGCGGTGCCCTTCGAGTACGGCATCTCACTGTCCAGCACGGGCCAGTTCGAGCACCAGTCCTTTGTCAACTGCCAGCGCACCACATCGGATAGTTCTTCGCAAACCAAGTTCGTGACCAACAAGGTTGTCGGTGTCATACGCGACTACCTCTTGGCGAAGCACAAGGGATCTGTACTAGGCCGCGCGACCGTCATGTCGCGCCTGAGCGTGTTTGTAAACTGCCGCGTACAGAACGCGCGCTTCTCGAGTCAGACCAAGGTGGAGCTCATCACCAAAGTCAACTTTGGGGTGGACATCGACCCGGGGCGCGTCCTAGGGGTCCTTAAGAAGTCAGGCCTGCTCGCCGAGCTGGAAAAGCTGCTGCACGCCAAGGGCGCGAAAGAGCTGGGCGCCGCCATGAACGGCTCCAAGCGCGCTGACGTGAGCGGTGTGGAAAAGTACGACGGCGCGATCGCAGCGGGGAGCGCGCGGTCTAAATCGTGCACACTGTTCATCGTTGAGGGGGACTCGGCCAAGACCATGGTCACCACGGGCATGTCGGTCATCGGGCACACGCTATACGGAGTGTTCCCCATACGCGGCAAGCTACTCAACGTGCGCGGGGCGTCAGACGCCGCCCTCAAGGGCAACGTCGAGGTGGTCGCCATCATGAAGATACTGGGGCTGCGCTTCGACTGCACGTACGCAACCGAGACCGAGTTCAGGACGCTGCGCTACGGCACGCTGTGCATACTCACAGACGCCGATGCCGACGGACACCACATCACCGGGCTGCTTATCAACTTTATCCTTTACCACTGGCCCGCGCTAGCTTCAAAAGGCTTCCTCGAACGATTCGTGACACCCGTTATCAAGGTCACCAAGGGCACTGCGCACGAGCACTTTTTCAACGAGGCCGAGTACCTCGCCTGGCGCGCGCGGACTGCGGACCAAGCAAAGTGGTTCGTGCAACACCTCAAGGGGCTGGGGACATCGGAGCGTGCCGATACGCTAGGATACTTTAAAGACCTCCCGCGTCACACAAAGCAGTTCGTGTTCTCCACCGAGACCACGGCGCTAACGGATAATATCTTCAACCCAAAGAAGGCCGTCTGGCGCAAAGAGTGGCTGTCAGGGGAACCCGAGCGCCGCGCGCTCGACTACTCGGCCGCGTCCGTGCCCGTAGACGAATTCTACAACGCCGAGCTGTATACGTACTCGCGTATGGACATCGATCGCTCCATCCCATGCGTGGTGGACGGGCTGAAAAAGTCCCAGCGACAGGCGCTCTGCGGCGCGCTGCACCATTTTGAGCGCACCGGCAACACCATCTTCAAGGTAGCACAGCTCGCTGGAGTGGCGGCGGCGCATACAAAGTACGCACACGGGGAAATATCCCTGCAGGATACTCTTGTCGGCATGGCACAAGGGTTCTGCGGCTCCAACAACCTCGCACTGCTCACGCCCAAGGGAGCCTTCGGGTCGCGCATGCTCAACGGCAAAGACGCGGCCGCGGCCCGTTACATTTTCACCAGCCTGGCCCCTGCGACAAGGAAGCTCATGCACCCAGCAGACGACGCCGTGCTCGACCTGCTAGTAGAGGAGGGCCAGACCGTGCAGCCACGCTTCTACGTGCCCACGGTACCGCTACTGCTCCTAAACGGCGCCCACGGCATCGGCACGGGCTTCTCCTCCAAGCTACCCTGCTTCAAGCTACAGGACGTGATACGCCTGGTCCGCGCGTCCCTAAACGGCGCCAACGATACAGAACCCATGCCCTGGTACACGGGCTACGACGCCAACGAGCTAACCGAGTCGGACCCCTCCAAATGGACCTTCTACGGCAAGTACAAGCGCATTGCCTCCAACAAAATCGAGATTACCGAGCTGCCCGTCGGCGTGTCCTTCGTCAAGTACAAGGAGGGTGTTCTCAAGCGCCTCAAGGAGAACAAGATTATCTATAGGGCGGAGGCGGACCACGTCGACGAGAACACACCGCGCTTCTCCATCAAGACCATCGAGCCGCTACCAGCGGCACACGAAGACGTCATGCGACTCTTCCAGCTATCGTCCACCATCACGCGCAACTGCATGAACTTTTTGGACACACACGGTGCCGTAAAGTCCTACAGCTCCATAGCCGCGATCGTGGACGATTGGTTGGAGGTTAAGCTGCTATACGCGGAGAGGCGCCGCCAGAGCATGATTGACGCCTTGCGCGCGCAGATAGCAGACCTACTCCAGAGGACTACTTTCGTCGAGGCCGTGGTAGATGGACGCCTCAAGGTGCTAAAGGTTCCGCGAGCACAAGTTTGCGCGGACATGCGCGATCTGCACGCCATTCCCGATGAGCTCCACGAAAAGTTCCTCGCCATATCACTCGTATCACTCACACGAGAGCGTGTACTCGACATGCGCGCCCGCGAGGCACTGCTACAAGCAAAGCTACTGGCACTGCAACAACAGACAGCGAGGGGCATCTTCCAGTCAGACCTTGCCGAGCTGGAGGATGATAACAAACCACCCAACCCCAAAAGACAAAAGCTGAACGTCGTAGAAAAATCCCATTAACACACATGAAAAAAAACAAAATCATACATTTGGATTATTATACATTTATTAAAGTGAATACCATGAATTCTTGTTATTTCATCAAACACAAAGACATGTTGTCAAAAAGCAAAAAAGTAGCTTTCGAGAGGAACCAATCAACCTCTTTCGTAAGATCCTTATGCAACTAAAAAGATTCATTCCGAGAGATATCCCTCAATCTCATTCGCTGGATCCTTATGCAATACGCTTGAGACACTTCCTTTTTATTGCTGGACAAAACATTTTACCATTTTTTTTGTTAAATCGCTTATCCTGTCTAGTAATGGCTCATCGTGCGAGTACCGGTGTCACTAATGGGACGCTCGTCCACAGGGCAGCAACAAATGCATGGCAACAAGAAGAGGCCGATCATCAGCGATATAATGCCGCAATATGTTTCATTTCCTGGGGCAGCTTCGTAGCAACAACTCATTGTTTTGTTTTGTTTTGTTTTGGTTTGTTTTGTAGTTTTGTTTGTCTCTACTTATGTTAAGAAGAAAATCTCAATCTAAAGAATGCACTTTTTTTTGCTGGACAAAACAGATATCTACGATGAAGCACTACTATATATCTAAATAATTTGTTTCGTTTTGGCGCCAATCACGATGCGAAGTGCGCTTTCGCTTCCCTATCTGTTCTTTTTAATCTCTTACATTGAAGGGCAGGAACCGACAATCCCGGGTGTGCCGACCTCAAAACCGACCCAGTCTCCTATAGCAATAACGATCGTGTTCAACCGTTCTCAAGTGGCAGCGGTTCCCTTTGAGGTGCTCATACTGATTATCAGCGGCGCTGTTTTATTATTGATTCTGGCGTTTACTGCCGTAAACGTCAGAGACAGGGTTTTGGTACGATCAGAGTTTTAGTTGGGAAAATATTTTAACATCAAATTATCGTACTGGAGCATGTTGAGAGTTTCGTTCTCGGCGAGCGCTAGGCAAATTAGGGATACGAGCCGGTCCGCCGCGTACCGCTCCGCCGCCCTCAAGTAGTTATGGCGCAAGCGCGTGTAGAGCGTGTACCTGCCCATGAAAAAGTGCCTGCATGTGTCACCTTGTCGCGCCAATTCTCTTTTACAGCACTCTATGAACCTTTCGTGCAGGAGCTCCCGCCTCTCAATGACATGAGATAAATTGCTGTGTATGTCGCGCACGAGCTTGTCGTCGTCTATGGACTCGAGTAGATAGCAGCTGTAAGCGATCCCGACCAAAAGCTCTGTTTCTTCAATGCACATATCGTTTTGTCAGAACGCGCGCGCCATCGTACTTATGTTACAAGTATCTTTCCTGTAGGTCCGGCCGTAGGCAACCATACTCTCTCTTAATGACGCGCATAAGGTCGAGGAGCACTAAATTCTCGGTGCGGTCGTGCTGCGCGATCTCATATTTAGTCTTCCTACCCCCCGCCAGACGCCTCGCTTGGTTTTGTATCGTGTAGGCCACATAGCTGGCAAATACAGATAGGAAGCTCTCCGAATTAAGTATTTCTTCATACAGCAACTGTGACTTGGTCCACTTTTCGTCCAAGTGCTCCGGATCGATCAGTGTTTTCACCGTCTCCAGGCTCTCGGTCCAAGCGCTGAGCAGGAAGTTGGAGTATTGGTAAGTCAGCTTCACCCGCTTGCCGCCGGTGCCGTCTTCGGTGAGCAAGGCTCCCTCTTCCGCGACCTCTACCAAATCGGAAAACCGCTGTTGTACATTTCCCGCGACGAGCTTGACAAAGTACAGGTCGCGGTTTAGTTCCACCTGCTTCTCTATTTGGTAGATTATGGCCTCGGCCCCCAATCTCTTTTCGGCTGCTGCAGTTTTCTTGGCATCTATCGCTTTCTGGACCGCTGCCGCATTCGCTGCCGCATTCGCTGCCGCACTCTCTTTCTCTTTCTTGACCGTTTTCGCTTTACTCGCCGCCGCTTTTTTGGCAACTAACGCCAAGTCGACGGCTTGCTGAGCCAAGTCGTAAGCGGTGCTCGGGCTTCCCCCAAAGTAAGGTTCGACAAAGTCGTTGTCCGCCATCTTTTTATCTATTTCGATCACGATCCATTTATATAGTATTCTATTCGTGAGAGGAGCGATGGTGGTTGTGGGTCGTTGTTTTTTTGGCTTTCAATAGCGATTCTATGTCTTCTCCCTCTTCTCGATTTTGCGACACGTTGGCTCCCGCGCGTCTTACGTACAGATCTTTTGTATAGGAAGTGCATATGTTTACAAGAATGAAGATCATCATGATGGTGAACTTTTTGCTGTCGAACTCGTTTGTCTCGAGCACAATGTTGATAAATTCATGCGACTGCAGCGCTAGTATGAAGGCAAAGGCGCCCTGGAATGTGGAGATGAGCTGGAACCCAAAGTTGAGCGTGACCACCGCCACGGCATCTTCCATATCCTGTAAAGTGTGTATCTTGCGCGTGCTGTTATAGTGCATCTCGGGGAAAGGTTGTGAGATACCCGTGCGCTTGTTATATATATTATCGCGTACATATATGTAACCTTTGGTGGGCGGTGAACGGAAGATGAATATCGGGTACGTGATCGCCGCGGCGGTGGCCTTGATGGTGACGCTCAACCGCGGGCTGTTCTCCTTGGAAGAGTATAAGCGTTTCTCTGCGGAACGCGCCACGGACATGTACATGAAAAACGTGTGTGACCAGATAGACTACCGATTGATAGGGCGCCATGCCGCGATTTGTTCCGAAATAGACCATCGGCTATCGATGCACATCGTTTTCCATGTGTGCAAGTCCGTTGTGAACGACACTATTTACCGAGAAATAACCCCTTTTACGGTCTTCAAGTCATTCGTCGCGCTCTCCTTCTTTAAGCTGTTCGGGACACTTCAGCGCCGCTACTCGGGCGCGCAGAAGAACCTCCCGTTGTTTCAGCGAGTATCCAAACTCGAGTGATAATGATTGAGAACACCCACAGACCCGCCCGCCAAGTCCACCAAGAGTATCGCCCACGCCCATCGCACGTTTAGCACGAAGAGTACCACGAAGACCAGGTACGCCGCGCCATGGGCGAAAGAGCTCCAATATACCTCCCCACCAGCGAACCCGACTGGCCGTTCGAGCCCAAAAACCCTGAGCGCGCCGGAAACTACTAAACCAGCGCCTACAAGAGCCGTGAAGGTTACGAGAAGGAAGCGTTCCAAGTTGCTTAAAAATGGTGCGTTGAATGCCGCCCATATCAGGGCAATCCTGACTGGGATACAAAACAAACAAAAAACGATTAATCGTTTCAAGTCAGATTTATTCTCCATCGCTTGATGCGCGTTTCTTATTGTATAAAAATCATTATATATGTCTACATTACTCGCCTTCGTCTTCGCTGGGGCACGTTACACAGTGATTCGCGCACGCTTTTGCATGACACCGAGAGTGCATCCGTTTACCGCAGACACACTTGCCTCTCTTGCGGGCAGTCTTGATGTAGGCGACCACCGTCTCTTTAGAATCGTTCCCGAATAGGCATGCTTCGTATATAGCGACGACGGAGTGCTTTGCGATTAAGTCTCGGAACAGGGCGCACACCCTGGGCGTAATGTCCGCGTAAGGCTCCGTGCGTTCCTCACACAACATCGCTCCGATCGCGGTCCTCAATACGCCAGTAATTAACCTATTGGCCTTGCTTGAGGAGATGTCGGCCGCCTTGCACAACGCAAACACGTCGGAAAAGCTCAGGGAAAGTGCCAGATAGAGCGCAGTCATGTCTTGCGGGGTCTTGGTGCATATAGCCGCCCGCCTGCTCTTGCACTCGGCGACGATGGTGCGCTCCGCGGCCATCATGAGGTTGATGCAGCATACGCAGGGGCAGGTGAGGCTCCTGGTCTTGCCAATCTCCTCAGCGAGCTTGAGCAAGAATACCCGCAGGTTGAAGATTGGGAGCTGTTTGTTTAGTAAAACAAGCATCCTGCCGGGGTCCTGCATATTATCGCAAACGATCTGCATGGGATCCTCAAACCCCAGCTCTTCCATGATGTCCACTAGGTTGTCGCTCGCGGGGGGCACGAGGAACAAATGTAACAGGTTGTCCCTATACCACGCCATGGCTCGCAGGACCAAGTCCTCGTAGTAACTACGCAGCGTGGACACGAACGCCTTCGCGCGCACCAGCGTCCCCGTCGCGGAATTCGGCCCTGTGTTTAAGTAGGCGCCAAAGAGGTTGATTTTATGCGCGCCGCCTAGCGCGACATGCGACTGCTCATCTGCGCTAAAGTAGTGCACCAAAAGGCGCCGCCGCCGCTCTCGCGAGAACACTCGCACGTGGTTCAGGAGCAGCTGCCTCTCCATGTCCGGGTAACCAAGGTTCACGTGCATAGTAGGGTCCAGCTGCTGCAGCACATACGACATGGTGCCGTGCGGGTCCGGGTTAGTGATATCTCGCAACTTGGGGCCCACGACATAAATACCAGGGGAGGAGTGTACAGTGACTTTGCTGGGGCGGTTTGTTTTACTAAAGAACCACGTGTCGTGCGTGTTAGTGCACTCCGCGTGTGCGTAAACGTCATCACTAGACGGCAACATCGCCCTCTCACATATCGCGCACAAACCCCAAAGAGCGTACTGCGCGTTCAGCGAAGGTTTTGGGATCGCCATCATCATGCTCTTACAAGTCGAGCCGAGCATCAACCGGTCGACATCCTCCAAGTAGGGGAGCAGGTGACATCTGAAAACATCCTCCTGCATGGCCCCCCCGAACAGCTTCATTTTAGAGCGATTCATCCCCGTTAGGGGTTTAAAGAGAGTCGTAGTACACACAATCGTGGTCATAAACAGATTCTGCAATTATATAGTTTTGTTATGACTGGCGCACCAACGCGTGCTTTGCGTCATAACAAAACAGCCGCTATGATGTAAAGGGAGTTCTTCGATACACTGGAAGCCGCGCAAGTTATATTTCTCGTCAACGGTTATTACCCGTTCCGCGAGGATAAACGATGGGATGTTGTCACCCACGAGGTAGATGGGGGCGCGTACATCGTTCGCCAGAAAGTGGAGCGAGTCGGCAGGTGCCTGCTCGTCAAAAACGTGGAACACGTACATCTGTCGAACCGCCGCGTTCACCAACGCCCACTGTGACAACCCAAACAAGCCCACATTGCCGTTACGGGGCACGCACGCGGAAATGGCCACGTTGATAGATGCCGCCAAGACAAGCAGCGTAAGCGGTTCGGACATTGGGGTTTGGCGAACTAATAATGAACCGCGACGGGAGGAACCTGTCGTGGCGGTACCCAAAAGCTGTACCGTAACGCTGCGTTCCTGAGGTCGTCTGCGAATCCGCCGCGTTCGAGTATGAGCAGTTTGAATTTTTTGTCTAGGAGCACGATCAGGATAAAGACATACTCTGCTGCGTTGGAGTCGTTAAACCAGAACAGCGCCGCCGCGGTGGTCATTGCAGCCAGGACGACCATGTCGGCGAAGAGAACCGCCGCGTCCACCTTCGCGCCATGATAGAACGAGTTTTTGTGCGCCCAAGTACTGATGAGCGCGAAACCAGAGCTTATACCCGCGAACACGTTGTGGGGGTTCTCGTCCGAGTGCACAGGGAGGTATGTCATCACGACCAGCGCAGCGATGTAGGTGTAGGAGGCGACCGCGATTATTTTGAAATGCGCGCCGCTGTAGTGTATGTAATCGGAAATGAGCACCAGGTAAGCAGTGAGCACGTACGAGTGCGCAAAGATGAGCAGCGCCGCGGTCACAGTAGTGCCCTTGTTGTACGCGATCATGTCGGACACGGTGTGCCCAAATGTGCCGTCCTGATGCTCCACTCCGAGTAAAAAGTAGAGCAGCAGCACCAAGTAGCCCGCGACGCTCACCGCGGTGCCCACGTCGAGGACCCAGTAGACGGAAATCGGGCGTTCCCAGATCTGTACAAGCATCGTTCGCTACTTGCGTTGTTAGGCATCCATATATACACGTTTCTATTGCTCATTTATACAAACCATGCGCTTGCTGGTCTTGCTGGCGCTCCCCTCGCTACTGCACGGCCGCAACCTATTCGAGGGCGATTTGCGAATCGGGCGCGCGCAGCTACGGCGCCTTTGGGGTAATGAGGGGGCCGAGCGTGTCATACACAGCGGTGTGTTAGTCGACGATGATGATGATGATGATGATGATGATCGCCGTTCCTTAAGTACTATACAGGACGACTTGTTGTGGAGGAGTTCGGGGCGCGTGGACGGGCGGTTCCGCGTACCTTATGCTTTCGACGATTTCTACTTTGATCGACTGGACAACATTAATTACACACAAAAAATGAGTCTGGTAGACCAGGACCGCGTAGTAACATGGATGGGTTCGCTCGCTGGTGTTGACGGGGATATCAAGTCCATCACTTTCGTACCGCGCGTAGGCGACGAGTACTACATCAGCATCGGGCACTTTGTGGACAACTCGTGCTGGAGTTACCTAGGCATGGACCCAGGCAGCGAGATGCACGCCAACCAGGGCATCAACCTCGGGGGAGACGGGTGCCTCAATAAGGGCACCGTCCACCATGAACTCCTACACGCCCTTGGTTTTGCACACGAACAGTCCCGCGCCGATCGTGACGGGTACGTGCAGATCAACTACTCCAACATCGCGCCAGAGTTCCACGCCCAGTTCCAGATCCTACACCCGGAGGCGGGCTGGTCGAGTCGCGGGTCGGCGTACGACTACGGCTCTGTGATGCACTACGGTGCGTACGCGTTCGCAACCGACAGGGACATTAAGACGATCGAGTCTTTCGGGAACCCTATCGGCAACCGCCTTGCGGCTAGTCAGGCGGACCTGTTCCAAATGCGCATGATGTACAACTGCGAAACCTCCGCAAGAACATTGGACACGTACTGTTCAGCGGACTGCCCCTGCGCGGCAGGGGAGCAGGCACCATGCAAGAGTTCGGATGCGAATTGCGAGGGCTCTTCCGTGTGCGTCGACGTATGCGTGGCCGCATCAGCTCCCGAAGCTACCGGCACCCCCACGAGCACCCCGGCGATCCCTGGCCCGCGACTAGGTCCCATCGCGTCAGTCCATGTCCTCGGGATTCGCGAGGAGCCCCTGTACAATTTCATCTCGCTGTTCATCGCACTCGGGTCCATCTTTGTTTTTTATGCCTTTTTCTACTTCGACACCCCTCCAGTGCAAGACAAAGCCGTCGAATACTGAGCACAAATCGACAGTGACCCACGAGCAGGGCGTTGTGGCGCGTGGTTGTTGTTGTTGCTGTTGTTGTGTGAACATCATCGATGCCATTAATATCTCTGTGAGCAAATGCACATGAGACATCATCTTACTAACCTCACGCTTGATTATCGGGGTATATATAAACACTCATGTTGTTTTCCCGCAAGCGCATTTCAGATGGTACGGTTCGGTGCGCTAACGTTTTTTGTTTGTATCGTCGTGCAGTCCGTTTTTTCACGACAACTGTCCGGCGCGGCGTACCCGTTCTGGGTCGTGTCGGTAGCGAATGGGGGACGGGACTGCGATGCGGTCACGGCCGCCATCGAGGAGGTAATGCGCGAGTTCTTCGCGTTGAGTTCTTCACGGCATTTGGATGAAAACCGTGAGGCGGAGGCACTCTCTGGTCCACTGGACTGTTTCGTGGCAATCGAGGCGCCCCCTGAGCTGGCTGCGCTGATCGAACAGAGCGTGCCAGAGGTGTTGGAAGTGGCCCCGGACGAGGTGATGACTGTTACGAAAGCGCCCCCCTGGGGCTTGGACCGTCTCGACCAACCGGGCTTGCCGTTAAGCCGTACCGCGTACGCGCCCGTGTTTGACGGTAAGGGGTCGGTCGTGTATGTTATTGACACCGGTGTATTCGTGGGCCACGGCGAGTTCGCTGGGGGGCGTGCGCGCGCCGGGGCCGACTTTATCAACGAGTCTGGTGGAAATGCCGACATGAACGGACACGGCTCGCACTGTGCGGGTATTGTTGGTGGAGGGACATTAGGTGTGGCCCCTGGCGCCTCGCTGGTGGGGGTCAAGGTGCTGTGCGCGGGGGGCAGCGGGTCAACAGCTGGCGTGATACGCGGGCTGCAGTGGGCCGAGTCCGACTCGCGCGGTTTCGCCGCCGTCATGTCTGTATCGATTGGCGGCAATACGAACGCGGCGCTGAACCGCGCCTTTGCCAACGTAGCCAAAGAGAACATCGTGGTCGTGGCGGCCGGCAACAGCAACTCGGACGCGTGCCGTTTTTCCCCCGCGGGCGCCGGCGGGCAGGGCCGTTCCGGTGGCGTCATCTCCGTAGGGTCCACTACGTCGAACGACAGCAGGTCGTCTTTCTCCAACCACGGCGCATGCGTGGACATCTGGGCCCCGGGGAGCGCCATCCTGAGTGTGGGCATCAAGTCCCCCACGGACCAGGCTGTCATGTCCGGCACATCAATGGCCTGCCCCGCGGTGGCGGGAGTGGCCGCGGTACTCCTGCAAAAGCATGCAGGGGACCGGATGGCTGCCGTCAGCGAGCTGTTTGCGATCGCCGCAGGGGGCCGCGTGGCGGACGCCAAGGAGACGGCCAACATACTCGTGCAGGTGCCCACCTACACGGGCCCGCCCACATCGCCCACCACATCGCCCACAGGACCGCCCACCGCAGGCCCGCTAGCGTTGTGCGGCACGGCCGGATGCGTGCTCTACACCCAGAGTACCTTCGGCCCCGACGCGCCAAATACAATCATAGGCGGACCGATCGTGTATGTCAAAGGCTTTTTAGGGTGCTCCCCAGTACAGGGAAAGCCGTACGCGGGTGCAATCCTCATGGTAGACCGCGGAAACTGCCTCTTCTACGACAAGGTCATGAATGCGCAGAGGGGGGGCGCCGTGGCCGTGGTCATACGCAACACAGGCGAGAGGCCTTTCGCGCCCGGGTACTACGGCGACGGTGAGACGCCTGCGATACCCTCGTGCATGGTCGGCAACAAAGCTGATCTATCCGCGGGTGAGCAAGTCACGTGGGGTCGAGACAAATATGCGAAGGCACCCATACCTTCCCCCAAAACACCCGTTGCTGCTCCAACACGCCGCGGGTGGAAACCGCGCTGCCGCAAGAAGAAGAAGCAGGCTCAGTGTGAGGTCCCGTGGTGCCGCTGGACTGGTAGCAAGTGCAAAGGGGTCTAATCTAACCGTAAACGAAATCCAATAGAAAAATCACATATTTATTTTTGAGGATGTCATCTCTTCTCGCATCTCTTGCATGGTGGATGGCAGCCACTCGAGCGTGTTCACGGCACTCTCCTCTTGGAGGAGCGCCAACAGTTCCCCCGCCTGTACTTTCTCGTGTGCGTTGAGGGATCCGGCGGTCTCTCCTAAAGTCCGGTCCACGGTGCCCGAGACGACGGAGAGTTTGTCAAACATGGACTCGAAGTGCGCGATACCCCCTATCACCTCAAGGGGACTTGAGACCGCGCTCACTTGCCGCAGCACGGCGGTAACCCCATCGGTCATCTGCCCAGTGGCCACTGCGGACTTGGCCATGGAGGCAACGAGTTCCATGCGGCACGCCATGCTTAAATACCGCAGCGAGAGCGTCTTGTGCTTTATGGACTGGTCCGCAAAGATAACCGCCCTCTCGTTCTCGCCGGCCGCCACCGCTGCACGAGCCTTGGCGCGGCACCCCTGCTCCTGCTTTTGGGACTTGCGCGACTGCTGCTCCAGGGTACGGATCATCATCATGATCGTCTGGTACTGCTCTTCCAGCTGCCGCTGAGCATAAAGCCTCCCACCACCCCACATGAGATTGTTTGTTGTTTGTTGTTTGTTGTTTGTTGTTTGATGTTTGTTGGTCCATCTTATATGTCATTAATGGGCAGGTAGTCGTCACCGAATCGCACGCCAACGCGCAAGACTACCAAAAAACCGACTGCTATGGTGGCGAGTGCGAACCAGGACGCGCCCACGGCGGGCACGAACTCGTCGCAAAATGCTACCTGGGCCGCGCCAAGGTATATGGGCTGCACATGCGCACACGAGAGGTCATCGACCAGAGCAATTGCTAAGCGCAACATGGACTCGGCGCGCACCAACTCACTTGCGAGCACCTCCTCGCATGCGGTGTCGGTATGCGATCCGTTTGTTTTCACGTAAGCGATGCTGTTCGCGAGCACGGTTAGATGTCCGGACCAGTCATCAATCGTTTCAGTTGTGCAGTCCTGGTAGAAGCACAGAAGCTCGTACGTGCGGCTCGCCGTGCAGAGGTCTTCCACGTTCAGCGCATTACCGAGCACTTCCGTGGCCGTTTCGGATACCCCGGGGGCGCAAATGTCCGCGCTTATCGTAGAGAGCGCCGCGAGTCCAGCGCCCACGCCAAATACGACCAAGAGCTGCACGGCGCCCGAGACGTGCAGGACCAAGCGTGTGGTTTTGACAGATGTGCCCGAAGCACGAGGCCAAACGAGTTTAAGGAGCTGCGTGGCCCACAAGAGACATAGTGTTGCGGAAACCAGCACGACTGCGTTGAAATAGAGCCTGTATGCGAGGTTGGCTGCGGGCACGTAATGATTCTGCAGGGCTGCCGTGTCGCTCCCCAGGCTGTGAATGTGCCCGCGGAGATCACTCACCTTGCGGGCCGCCTCGCCACACACCGAGACCCAGTGCTCGAGGGGGACCGAGGAGCCGCACCTCGCTTCCGCTACGGTCAGCCCAACGATGGCCTCAAATATCGCGTCTTCGAGCAACTGGCTATCCACAACCACCTGGTCGACGACCACGACGAATTGCATCGCACCGCCCTGCACGCCGTAGAGGCCGGTCAAGAGGACCTTGTCGTACACCAAGAGCCCGACCAAGGCGACGAGTAAGGTCACGTTTACGGCTACCATGACGGGTCCGTCGTCTCGTACGTTCGCGAAACGGCAGCACATCAGTGGCGCGAGCACAACCAAGAGCACCATTGCGGGCGTAAACGCGCCCACCCAGTACAGGTCTACCGAGCCACCAAAAAGCACGGTGGTGATGTCATTCCCGCCCACAACCCTGGGCGTACCGTGGAGCAGGGAGATAACCACATCCATTTCATTTCCGCGAGAAAGGGTAGGCAGATATATATATATACGCGCGCCCGGGTACAATGCCAACGAACTACCATGTCCGATGGCTTTTGCACCATACTGCAGAGGACACTCTTCCCTTCCAAACTATGCCTCAACCAGCAGCATATCGACCGCATAGACATCGCGCTGAGCGGGCTGTACGAAGCCCAAAACGAAAAGAACGCCAAACTGAACGAGCTCAAGGCGAGTTTACGACTGCTGGAGGATCACTCGAACAGCATCGACCCGCGCGGGCTCTCACGGGGCCAGATGGTGGCCACCACGAAAGCGCGCGCAAATGCAGTCTTCAAGCACTCTAAACTGATCACCGAAAACATAGGCTTTTTCGAACAGTGCAAGACCAACCTGGAGCACTCGGCTATGAACTCCGCGATGACAGTCCAGATAGGCCAGTTAAGAAACCAGCTGCAGTCGATGGGGGCAGTGGACACCGAAAAGCTTCGCTCCGACGTGGACGACATCGCGGAGATCAACGACCAGATGAAGGAAGTAACGCACGCAGTGCACGACACCATGCACAACGCTTGGGAGGACGATATGGAGATGGACGAAGCGCTCGAAGAGTTCCTCAAGTCCGACGGAGAGGACTTGCATGTCGCCGTGCAAGTTTATCAAGAGAAAGAAGCAGAAAAAACCTTACCGCAGGAGAAAACCGCCGCTTTTGTTTTCAACAAAACAAACAACGCCCGCGTGCTCGTGCACGAGTTCTAAATCGAAGGGGGTTCAAGTTGTCGTTGTGATGCGGGCCGACTCGATGTTATGTAGGCTCTTCGTCTCGGGATGCACAGCCAAACAGCTCGGCGAGGTGGTGGGCATCATGCGCATCGCCAACAAGCTCTTCGATATCTCGCATCGCCACTGGTCTGCCAACAAGACGTGCTGGGAGAGTGCTTTGCGTGAACTGGTGCTCAGTGGAGCCAAAACATCGTGGGATGACGCAGTCGCCGAAGTACTCAGTTTTAACGTCGCCACACCACCACCACTGCAATATCACCGCGAATGCGAGGATTACTCCGATAACTACGACAGCATGGACTCCGACTCGGATTACTAAATTCCAATGACAGGGCGCAGGCGAGCACTTTTCAAAACTAAGTAAAAAAGCTGATTTTTGTTGGAAAAGTAGTAAGGTAGGGATGCGGGGGTACAAGTTAATAAAGATATGTTTAGTAACTTGGTTTTATATCAGCGTAGCTATCAGCGTAGCTATCAGCGTAGCTATCAGCGTAGCTATCAGCGTAGCTACCTTATCCTATTTGCAAACAGTCAGTCTCCGGAGATCAAAGGGGAATCTTGAAAGTCTATGGGAT
>Ga0209390_10005355_pt1 | contig 18247 bp, 12 predicted proteins | sample BON01_FD_187212 | JGI IMG/M metagenome (GOLD analysis project Ga0209390, IMG submission 187212) | Freshwater microbial communities from Lake Bonney liftoff mats and glacier meltwater in Antarctica - BON-01 (SPAdes) (version 2) | ecosystem: Environmental > Aquatic > Freshwater > Ice > Glacier...
TCCTCTCTCACTTCTTGCCAGCCCCCCCGCCCTCGGGAAACAGCGCGTCCACGAACGTCTGCGCGTCGAACGGCTGCAGGTCGGCCACCCCCTCGCCCACGCCCACAAACTTGACGGGAAGCCCGAGCGCGTCGACCACGGAGACGACGGCGCCGCCGCGCGCGGTGCCGTCGAGCTTTGTGAGGATGAGGCCCGTGAGCGGCACGGCGTCGTTGAACTCGCGGGCCTGGGGGAGCATGTTGAGGCCCGTGGTGCCGTCGAGCACGAGCAGGGTCTCGTCAGGCTGCTGCGACGGCTGCTGCTGCCGCTGGCCGCGCTCTCGGGCGCCGCCACCGCCGCCGCCGCTTCCGCCCGCGTCGCCCTTGTCGCCCTTGTCGCCGGCGCCCGCGGCGCACGCGCCCTGGATGGCCTTGCGGCATGCGGACAGCTCCTCCATGAGCGCGTACGCCGTGTGCAGCCGGCCCGCCGTGTCGCACAGCACCACGTCGGCGTCGCGCCGCTGCCGCGCGTCGTTGATGGTCGCGGCCAGCACGCCGCCGGGCTTGGCGCCCTCGCGAAAGTGCGCCGACATCTTGGCGCCCGAGCGCCGCGCCCACTCGTCGAGCTGCTCCTTGGCGGCGGCGCGGAAGGTGTCGCCGGGCGCCAGCGTCACGCGCGCGCCCTCGGCGGCCAGGCGCGCGGCCAGCTTGCCGACCGTGGTGGTCTTGCCGGCGCCGTTGACGCCGACGACGAGGATGACCGAGACTGGGTTGAGCGGGTCGGACGGGTCGCCCGTGAGGCGCAGCTCGCTGTCGAGGGGCGGGGGGGGCGACGACGCCCGGCCGCCGCCGCCCGCCGCCGCGCTGCCGTTCCCGCCGCCGCCCGCGCTGCCAACAGCGGCCCCCTCCCTCCCGCGCCCCTGCAGCAGCTCCACCACGCGGCGCTTGAGCGCCCCCCGCAGCTCCTCCGGCGTGCGCACCGCTCCCGCCTTGACGGCGTCCCGCAGCGCGTCGACCACCCTCAGCGCCGTCGACGGGCCGAAGTCGCTTGCGATCAGCGCCTCCTCGAGCTCCTCGAGCCTCGCCTCGTAGTCCTCGAGCGACCAGAAGGCGAGGAGCTCCTCGACGAGGCCCAGGCGCTCGCGGGTCTTCACGGTGCCCTTGACGAAGCGCTCGTAGTCGCCCTGGGCCTTCTCGCGGAGCACGCGGCCGAGGCGCGACAGGAGCGTGGGCGCGGGCGCGGCGGCGGCGGCCTGCGGGTCGGGCGCGGCGGCGGCAATGACGGGGCGGCGGCGGAGGCACGGCGATGCGGGTGCTGGTGCTGCTGCTGCTGCTGCTGCTGCTGGCCGCCGCTGCTGCTGCTGCGTGGGCTGCATGCAGCAGTGCCCGCGCCGCATCGGACCCTGCATCGGTGCGGCTGGACTGTGCGAGGGGGTGAGAGGGGGCGGCGATCGAGAGAACACAAAAGATGAGCAGGAGTTTCGCGGTTCCGCGGTGCAAGCTTCTTGATGGTATGGTTGGGCGCGCGCGCGGTCGATCGACAGTGATGAGGTGGTGCGCGTTTGTTGAAAATTTGGGGAGATGAAGGGTGGCAAAGGACTTTCTGATTTGACCGCCGCCGCTGTTGCCGCTGCCGCCCCCAATCCTGTCGAGCGCAAGAGAGCGAGAGCGCGAGCGCGGCGCAGCGTCCCCAGCCTACACTCTCTCTCTCTCTCCTCTCTCTCTGTTCTTCTACGCTCCCCCTTCTTCGTCCAGGCGCGCCGCGATCGGTCGAGGCCCTGGCAGGTGGAGCTGATGGCCGAGCTGCTCGTCTCTGGCGCGTCCGTGCTGCCGCAGCACGCGGCCTACGTGCTGCCCGTCGCACGGCGTGCCGCTCGCCGCGCAAAAGGAGGCCGGGCCGAGCTCTGCTCCACCTGGCACGCGCAACCTTTGTCGGCCTGGCGCTAGACGTGAAGGAGCTGACGGCGGCCGAGAACGAGGTGGAGGACAAGAAGCGGCGCGTGCTGGAGCTTGAGCTGGAACTGTTGGCCTTAGGGGCCGGGGCGGAGAGCAGCTCTGGCAGTGACGAGGAGGACGAGAGCGAGGACGAGAGCGGGAGAGCGGGAGCGGGGGAGGACGAGGAGCGGACGGCGCCGTCCCGGCAGCGCAGAGTGAGAGCGTGCAGAAGAAAGGCGCATGGGGACCGAAAATCTTAGTGCGTAGTTACAAATGAACATGATTGGATGGTTTGCCGCTGGTGTCGATCGCTCGCTCGCTTGGAGGCGCGAGAGGAAAACGGACGTCGTTTCGTTGAGCGCCGCGGCGAGCGAGAGCGAGCGAGAGCGCGACGCAGCGTCTCAGCGCCGGGACGCTCGGGACGCACTCTCTCCCTCTCTCTCTTCTCGTACGCTCCCCCTCGATCCACAAGACCCCATCTCTTCCCTCGCCCACACCGCACATCAAAGAAAGGCCGTTTCTCACGGAGTGGGAGAACGGAGAGGGAGAGAGAGAGGCGCAACACACAAAATCCTCGGCTCCTCTCTCCTGTTTTCGACGAGAAGGATCGCTCGCATGTGCGGCCGCGCGCGCGCGGGCCTGCGGCCAGAGGCCGTGGCCGAGGCGGCGGGCTGCGACGAGTGGCTCGACCGCGACCGGTACCATCCGCGTGAGAACGCCGCGCCGGGCGCGACGCTGCCCGTCGTCTTTGCGGTGGCGGGCGGGCGACGGCGTCAGCGGCGCGAGGCGGGCGACGGGACGGCGACGGGAGCGGGGGCAGAGGAGGAGCCGGCGAGCGGCGGCGCGGCCGCCGAGTGGAAAGAGGCCACCGCCGGCGCCTCTCCTCCTGCCGATGCCGACGCCGACGACCGCGGCGCCGACGGCCCCTCTCCGCCGCGCAAGGCGCTGCGCACCATGCGCTGGGGCCTCGTGCCGTTCTTCACGCGCCCCGCGCCCGACGGCAGCGGCCGCCCGGCGGGCAGCGCCTACGACCACTTCAACTCGCGCGCGGAGCGCGTGCGCGAGCAGCCGCTGACGCGCCGGCTGTTTGGCGGTGGGCCCAGGAAGGAGGGCGCGGAGGAGGAGGGCGCCCGGTCGTTGGGCGCCGAGTTGGGCGCACAACAGTGTTCCCCCGCGTCGCCCGCGTCGCCGCACGAGCGCGCTGCCCGCCCCCCCGGCGCCGCCGGTTGGGCGAACCACCGGCGCGGCGTGGCGATCGTCCAGGGCTTTTACGAGTGGAAGGGCGAGGGCGCGGGCAACAAGCGCAAGCAGGGATACTACGTGCAGCTCCGGGGCGGGGCGCCGATGCGAATGGCGGTGGTGTGGGACACGTGGAGCGGGGGCACCAAGGGCAAGGACGGGTCTGGAGGGGCGGGCGGCGGCGGGGACGCGGGTGGCGGCGCCTCTGCGCCGCTGCCCCTGCCCCTGCCTTTGCACTCGTTCTCGATCATCACCGTGGACGCGTCGCGCGAGCTCCGGTGGCTGCACGACAGGCAGCCGGCCATCCTGGTCGACGAGGCGGCCGTCGACGCCTGGCTGGGCGCCGACACCGACGCGGCCGAGCGGGCGCTGGCGAGCGTGGGCGGCACCGGCAGGGAGGAGGGCGGCGGCAAAGAGGACGGCGGCGGCGACGTTTTTTTCGAGTGGTGGCCCGTGACGAGCGAGATGAACGCGCCCTCGTACGCCGGAAAAGACGCGGCCGTCGACGTACGCAAAAAAAGGGGCACGATCACGAGCTTTTTTGCGGCGTCGCCGTCGCCGAAGAGAGCCAAGCTTCAAGAGGACGACGAGTCGGGGAAGCGGGGCGGGGAGGCTGGCGGCGGCGGTGGCGGTGGCGGTGCCAACGCCGGCAAAACGGCTGCCGAGGCGTAGAGGGAAATCATTGCTTCTGGGGCTTGAAGTCAGCTTGTTACACACGCGCACACGCATCAAGGCGCGTTGCGAACATCACGAGGACACGATGAAAGTTTGGCCACCGTCAGTTTTGTGAAAAAATAGCCGTCGGTGAAACCGCTGGCGCTCATCAACGCGGTGCGCCAAACTTCCTCTACCTTGAACGGACGCCCGCCGCCAAATTTAGCGCGCTCATACGCGCCGAGATCGTCACTTCACGGGTGCAGCAAAAAGCGAATGTCTCGTGCAGGAGTCGAACCTCACCGCAAAAAGAAGGGAACGATTACGAGCTGTTTCGCGCCGTCGCCGTCGCCAAAGAGAGCCACGAGACGAGCGGGGAGGCCGGCGGCGGCGCCAGCAAAACGTGCCGAGGCCAAAAGGGAGACTTGAGAAACGCTCACAAGACGGAAACAAAAGATTCTCGTCTTGTTCAGGTGCCCGTGCCTGTTTGTCTTGTCAAAATACGCGGCGGCGACCGGAAACGGCAGCCCGCCCCCGCCCCCCCCCGCACGTGGATTTTTTCCTTCCTACAGAATGACAACCGTGCACACACACACACACGCACACACACGCTTGGCTCGCCTATCCGCGCGCGGCTCGTCCCTCCCTCTACCCCTCCATGGACGGGTGCCGCAAAAAGTGAATGATTCGTGCAAGAGTCGAACTTGCGGCCTCATCCGTGCTAGATCTGCGCCGCATATGCCGGCGACTACAAGGTGCTGTACATGTTAAGGATGCGCTCTAACCAACTGAGCTAACGAACCAACTCGGGGTCTGCATGGACGCGGGTCGCGACGGGATTGCAACAGACGTGATCTATAGCAATATATATTGTGGGGGCAATTCACAGCAACGCCTGGAGACCGGCCACGTTACCCCTTCTCGTCGGAATGCCAACGTTTATCGCAACCTCGAGTTGGCGCCGCACCAGTTACGCCGTTGCCGCCACCGTGCCGAGCGCCGCGAGCGCGCGCATCAGCGGCGGCGTCGCAGATTTCGCCGTTAGTCATCATCGGGCATGCAGCTGCCCTCGACAACGGGCCCGCACTGCCAGGCGGGTCGCGCTGTCTGAGGTACAGGCAAATGCGCAACGGCTTTCACCCAAGTTGATCGCAGGAGAGGCGCCCTCGGCAGGTTTTTGCGTGTGCGCCCGCCGCCAACTGGCGCCTGCGTCGGTCGCCCAAGTCGTCGGCGACGGCCGGCAGATGTGTGGATGCATAGCGTCGATGCAGCCACCGGACATCGGTCGCGGCCTCCTTTATGCCGAAGAGGCGTCATCGAGCGCGACGCCCGCGTACAATTCCTCCCCCCGGGGGGGGGGGGGGGGGGGGGGGGGGGGGGCGGGTCCCAATGGAACGGTCGCAATATGGCGCGGTCAGTCCTGAACCCGGTGACGTTGACACAAAAGCAGTTTTTTGAGATCCTATTTTGTGTCTGCTACCGCAGCAATCCTTCCAGCAACACCTCCAACTGCAAACGCCTCGAGATCGGCCACGCCGTCCTCCATCTCGTCCCAGCACCCGGCGCCCGTCATCGAACCACGAGCCCGAGCAGGTGCCGCGCCGTCGCCGCGCCGAGCGCCGCGCCGAGCGCTGATTTCCGACGCGAACGCCGACAATCGTCGTTCGGGCCCCACTCGCCACACATGCAGCATGCAGCGCTCCACGACGGGCGCGCAACGCGCACAGCGGGCGCGAGTCGCGCTGTCTGAGGCGCGACGGGCGTCCGCTCTCAAGCCGGTCGCAGGGGGGGACGCGCGGCCTCCATCTCACTTCCCCCGTCTTTCCCCGCCGCCCTCGCTCGCGTTTTTGCGCTCCCTTGCCGCCGCGCTACTGATGCCCTCCTCATTCGCGCCCGTCCGTCTCGGTCGTCTTTCGAGGCGCTAGGGAGTCGCGTGCGCGGGTGTGGTGTATCGTGTGCGCTTACGTGTTACACTCTGGCGCGCGGGGGGAATGGGAGGGCGGCGCCGTGCGATGAGAACGGGGGGATGAAAAGATGAAAGGCGGGGCGTCACATGTGCGCGCGCGAGCGGCAAACAAACGGCTGCCGTCGGCGGAAGGCGCCTTTCGCTTCTCCTCCTTTCAAGGAATACAGAGCCGAGGTGTGCCGCCCTCGCACATCCCGGTCGGAGAGAGGCGCAATACCGCGCGCAGCCGATCCGACGCTGTAGTCTCGAGGCACTTGGATCTGCGGCGGCGGCGCGAGACGCACCAAGTTTTCTGAGCAAGCGCGCGGGCAGTGGCGGTGCCGTTGCCTGCCGGCGCGCCCTCCTCGCTCTGCTGCTGCCGTGGCTCCTAGCCCTCCTCCTCCGATGGCCGCGAGCGCCCGACGGCGTCGAACGATTGGCGCGCGAGAACAAAAACAAAAAGCCCCTGATCGATCCAGATCATCAAACGCTTCCACACCCACACGAATTAACGAATGAATGAATGAATGAATGAGCCCTCGTCCCACGGCACGAGAAACTAAACCAGAAGGAAAAGAGAGGGGGGATTGCAACCTTCACAAACAGACCAGGGGCGGTGGTGGTGGTGATGCGCGCGTCGACCGTCCCTCTCAAGGGACGTGAGACGCGTGGACCGTCGTGTCGCAGGTCGAGCGCGGCTGTGCAGGCACCTCGCGCGGCACGACGAGCCCTGGCGCTGGTGGCCGCCGTGGCGACGACAACGAGCGGCCGACGTCGCACGCCGCCGCGCTCGCCGCCGCCGCGCCGACAACGCCCGAGCCTCGGCCGTCCAAACGTGGCCGCCTCGGCCTCCGCCGCATCCGCATCGTCCTTCCCATCCCCTGCGCCTCTGCCAAGCAGCGCCCTCCTCACCTTTCTCTCGCGCTACTACCTGCCCCTCGCGCTCGTCGCCGCCGTGTGCCTCGGCCTCGCCTGCCCGGGCCCCGGCGCGGCCGCCGCCGACGCGGGCGCCGCCGCCGTCTCTGCGTCGGGCATCTTCCTGCTGCAGGGCCTGTGCCTGCGGCGCACCGAGGTGGCGGCGGCGCTCGGGGCGCGCGGCGCCCTCGCCTGGGGCGCGCTCTCGATCCTGGTGGTGACGCCCGTGGCGGGCGCGGTGGTCGCGCTTCCGCTCGTGGCCAAGGCGGCGGCGGCCCTCGGTTGGACGGCCGCCGGCGCCGGCGCCGGGGCCGGGGGCGTCGCCGTTGGTTGCGCGGCGGCCACCACCGCAGCATCAGCAGCAACATCAGCGTCATCCGCCGCCGCCGCCGCCGGCGTCTCGCCCCTCGCGTCGGCACTCCTGGGCCTCGCCGCCTTCGCCTGCGTGCCGACGGCGCTGTCGTCCGGCGCCACGCTGACGGCGCAGGTCCGGGGGAACGTGGCGCTGGCCGTGCTGCTGACTGTGGGGAGCAACCTGCTCGGCGTGGCGACGGTGCCCCTGCTGCTTCCGCGCGCCCTGGAGGCGGTCGGAGCCGCGGCGGCAACGGCGACGGCGGCGGCCTCGGCCTCGGCCTCCCCCGCCGCTTTGTCCGCCGGGGCTGCTGCCGCCGCCGCCGCCGCCGCCGCCTCCTCGGCGGCGGCGATGGCGATCGACGCCGCCCCCCTGCTCTCGCTGCTGGCCAAGGTCGTGCTGCTGCCCGTGGTCGCGGGCGCCGCCCTGCGCGCCTGGGTGCCGGGCGTCGCCGCGGCCGTCGACGCGCGCCGACGCGGCGTCCGGTTCGCGAGCGCCTTCCTGCTCGCGCTCGTTCCCTGGTCGCAGGTGAGCCGCGGCGCGCTGGCCTCCTCCTCGGCCGCGGCCGCGGCGGCCTCGGCCTCTGCGGCCGTCTCGCCCCCGTCCTCGGCGCTGCCCGCCGGCGCGGCGCTCGCGGTCGCCGCCGTCGTGGGCCTCGCGCTGCACCTCTTGTACCTGGCGATCAACGTGGCGGCGTGCCGCGCGTTGCGCCTGGGGGGCGAGCTGCCGGAAGAGGAGGAGAAGGACGCGGGGCGGGGGGCGGCGGGTGGCGCCGGCGCGGCGGCGGCGGGCGGCGCGCGAGCCGGACGAGGCGACGGCGGGGAACATGGCGACCATCAGGGGCGGGCTCAAGAGCAGGCGAGGCGGCGCCGCCGGCGGAACGTGCTGGGCGTGCGGCGCGCGGTCGTGCTGACGTGCAGCGTCAAGACGCTGCCCGTGGCTGTGGCCGTGCTGGCGCAGGCGGCGGCGTCCGGCGGCGGCGGCCCCGGCGCGCTTGGGCCCGAGGCCGTGGTCGCCTGCGTGGCGGCGCACCTGACGCAGATCGTCGTGGACTCGGCGCTGGCGGCGCGGTGGGCTGACGAGGACCTGGCGGCGGCGGACGAGGCGACGGAGAAGCGGGATTGATGGTCTAGTGAAGTTTTGAAACAAAATTGGATCGCAACGCGCGTCGGTGTCGGTGTTGGTGTTGGCGGCCGGCGCGGAAAGGGCGGAGGGGGCGGGGGCCGGCAGGGGCGCAAAAGTGTTGGGTCTTTGCCGCGAAAAAGGCGGGCCGGGTCGTGTTACATGTCGAAGGGCAAGCTGAGGAGTCGGCGCGTGCCCCGTCTCACGCGCGCGCGCGCCACAGCCCTTTGTCCCCCCTCTGTCTCTGCTCTCTCTCTCCCCCCTCTCTTTCTCACTTGAACGCCTTGCCGGAGGCCGTCGACGCCGGCACGATCAGGCCCCGGCGCGACGACGTCCCCGCCGCCGCCGCCGCCGTGGGCGCCGACCGCAGGCGCTTGGACGAGCCCGCCGCGGCCGCCGGCTCGTTCGGCCCGACCAGCAGGCCCGCGCCCGCGGACGCCGCCACGCCCATCGTCGCGCTGACGCCGCGCACGTTGGCCGCGCTGCGGTCGCACACGTTGGCGAGACTCGTCGGGTTGGCGTCGACGTTGGTGGGCCCGCCGCGCGCGTAGACGCCCGTGTACGCGCTCTTGTCGTCGTGCAGGCGCACGGCCTCGGCCACGGCGCAGCCCTCGGCCACGGCGGGGCCGCCCGCGGCCACCACGCGGTGCGCCAGCTCGAGCAGCGTGCACCCGCCGCCGCGCTTGCGCGCGACGAGCTCGAGCGCGGCGACGGCGCCGTCGTAGCCGATGCGGCGGCCGCCCTTGGGCTTGACGCGCGCGAAGATGAGGTCGGCGTCGGTGGCGGTCATGGCCGGGGGCTTGAGGAGGTCGCAGTCGCGGCACAGCTTGGCCCAGCCCTGTTGGTTTGCTTGTTATGAGAGAGGAGGTTTTTGGCAAGTCTTTTTTTTGGGGCGGGGTCCGAGTGAGCGAGTGTGATTTGACCGAGGAGGAGGGCGGCGGCGGCGGCGGCGAGTTCCTCTTGTGGTCTGCGAACGCGACGCCCCCTTGCCCCCCCAAATCGCACCTTGCCGTCCATGTCGACGCGCGAATCGTTGCTTCCGAAGGACGCGAACGCGTACACGGCGGACTTGAGGCCCTCGGGCATGGCGTCGGCGGCGGGAGGGGCCATTGTCGTCGTCGTCTTCGTTCCTTTTTTTAGCAAGAGAGGTGGGGAAAAGGAGACTGGGGCTCCTTTGCGTGCTCTTTCGGTTGGGCGGGCGGGACGCGCGTAGTGATTGCGGTTATGTTGGTATGGCGATCAGATTCGTGGAGGGAGCAGGCGCTTTATTTTTACAACCAGAGGTTTGACAGCAGAGCGCCACCGAAAGAAAAAAACGAGGCGGCAAGCGCGCGCGCGACACGAGCGGGGAATGCGGCGCGCGCGTTTTCTCACGTTTCGTTTAGCCGACGTGGGCGTTGGGCATGGTCGACGTCACGGGCCCGCTCGTCGTGATGGCGCGCTCTCCCTTGAACGTGGGGTTGCCGTCTATTTCGTGCGGGGGGAAGGGGAAGAGGGGCGGGCTAGGGTGAGCAAAAGAGAGCGGGGCCCAGTGCGGGCGGCGACCCGAGAACGCAAGACGGCCGACTAAAAAACACCAGAAAACAACAACAACACGCGGGACAAGGGGCTCACCTGCGTCCGTCACGCAGTCCTTTAGGATCAGCTCGAGCAGCTTGCTCTTCTTCGTGTTGATCTCGGCGAGCGGCTCCCTCTCGTACGCCGGGCCGAACCACACGCGGTCGCCCGGCTTGCAGCCCGGCGGCACGTCCAGCGGCGTGACGGCGGTGTGCTCGGCGTCCGAGGCGCACATGACCTGTTGGTTGGTTGGGTTGAGAGGTGCGCGTTGGTGGCGTTTTTGTGTGTGTGTGTAGTGAAATGGGGATGAGGGTATTAGGTAGGCGTCGAGGTCGTGGATTGGGAAAAGGCGGGTGCGCGCGCTGCAAAAAAAACAAAAAACACAAATCAAAGTAAAGCGTCGCCTCAGATATTCTCAAACTTTAATATATTGGTGCGTCTCACCCGGCCCCCCCTTGAGGGGGCCGTCGCGCTGACAAATAGTTAATCATCCCCGGCGGTAACGAAATGCGCAAGAAAGGGAGGGGCGGCGGCGGCACGGACGGACGGACGGACCGCGACGTGCGAGCGAGCGAGGCCGGAACGCCCTCGCCGACCAACGGCCCCCTCGTCCACAAACAAAAAGACGACCACTCCCCCCACGCCAGAAAGAAAAGAAACTCACCATGCCGTAGCTCATGACGTCCCGCATCTTGGCCGCCTTCAGGTTGCACGCCACCACCACCCGTCGCCCCCGCATGCCTTCCTCCGGCACAAACTTGACCAATCCCGAGATGATCTGCCGGGCGCCGCTGGCCTCGCCGAGATCGATCGTCTCGACGTACAGGGCGTCGGCGTTGGGGTGGCGGCTCACCTCGGTGACCACGCCCACGCGCAGGTCGAGGTGGTCGGGGCGGGGGTCGTCCTCGGGCTTGGGGGCGGCGGGGGCGGCGGGCTTGGCCTCCTTCTTTGGCTTTTCTTTCTTGGCGGCGGCGGCGGCGGGGGCGGCGGCGGGGGCGGCAGCTGCGTCGGCGGCCGGCGGCGCGGCGGCGGCGGCGTCCTCTGCTCCCTTTTTGCCGCCCTTGGCGGCGGTGGCTGCCGTTCCGGCCACCGCGGCGGCGGCGCCAGCAGTGGCGGCCCCGACTGCGGCCGCCACCGCCGTCTTTTTTCCGCTGCCCTTGACGCTGCCAGATCCCGCCGCCGCCGCCGGCGCCGCCCCCGCGCCCAAAGCCGCCGGCCCCGCCCCCGCCGCCGCCGCCGCCGGAGCCGCCGCGGCCACGACGACGGCGGCCGGCGGCACGAAAGGCGTTGCCGCCAGGTCGACCAGCGCCAGCCGCCCAAACAGCGCGTCCAAGGCCCCGCCCCCGGCCTCCCCCGCCACGTGCTGCACCAGGTCCGCCCACCGCCGCACGCACGCGTACTGCCCCGCCTGCGCCGGCGGCATCGCCCGCAAATAAGGGTGCAGCTGCCCGAGGGCGGCGACGTCGGCGACGGTCGGCGACGGGCCGCCGGCGAGGTACGTCCTCGGCGCCAGGTGGGCCTCGAGGGCGAGCGACCGGTCGTCCAGGGCGGGCGCGCCGTCGGCGAGCTCGGCGGCGGACCAGGTGAGCCACTCGCGCGCGCGCGCCTGCTCCTCGGGCGAGGCGCCGAGCAGGCCGGGCCGGCAGGAGCGCGACGCGAGCAGCGCGCACGCGGCGGCGAGCGTGGTCGCGTCGCCGCCGTCGCCGTCGGCGCCGGCGTCGGCCGCCGAGAGCGCGGCGGCGCCGCGCTGGGGCTCGCCGAGTGGGTGGCCGCAGAAGGCGCTGACCAGCTCGACGGTGCGGCCCACGCTGTTGTCGGGGACCGCGAGCGACATCCTTCTCGGTGTTCTTGTTTTGGGTCGAGGCGAGAGAATCCTTGGCGGCTCGAGTTGTTTTGGGTGCGCGGCGCGCGGTTGGGGTTCTTCAGTGTGAGACCGAGCGCCTGTGTGCGTGGGTGGGTGGGTGGGTCGATCGATCAAGGTGTGCAAGATCGAGGAGCGCCGGCACGCGACACTCTTGTCCGGGCAAGGGGGCGGCGGTGATCTCGCAATTCCAATCGGCGAGCGCCCGCCGCCGCCGACCGTTTGTTCACTCTCCTCCTGTTGCGTGCGGGACGGCAAAACATCACCGGCATCGTTTGTTTTGTTCGAACACGTTGTGGCTCCGCTCTCTACACGACAAAATCGTTTCCAAACATCGCGGACGACAGCAAATCGGGCGCTGAAGAAAAGGGCAGCACGCCCACGGCTAGGGGCATGGCCAGGCCGACGGCCAGCAGCACGGCGACGTCGAGCGCGGCGGCCATGACGCCGCCGCCCCTCTTGCCGCCGCCGCCGCCGCCGCCGTCGGCGCCCCCTCCCGCCCCTCCTCCTCCTCCCCCTCTTGCCGCCCGACCAGCCCCGTCCGACAGACGCCACAGCGCGAGCGCCTGAACGGCGCACCACGCCCACCAGAGCGCGAGCCAAAGGCCCGCCGATGCGCCCAGGCCGTGCGCGACGTAGGCGCCCGCGGCGGCCTGCGCGAGCGCCCGCCGCAAGAGCAGGTCGACCGCCCAGGCGCTCGCGCTGTGGCGGCGGCCCTCGCCCCTCGCGCCGCCGCCGGACGACGACGATGACGCGCCCGGGGACGAGGAGAGGCCGCCGCCGCCAAACAGGCGCGGCAGCAGGGCCCCGCGCGCGACTTGGTACAGCACCCACGCCGCCGCCGCGTACATCGCCGTCCGGTGCGCGTAGCAGGCCGGGCGCGCGAGCCAAGGCGGCAGGGGTAGCGGCGCCGCAAAAGCGGAGGGGGCCGACAGCGGCAGCGGCGGCGACAGCGACAGCGGTCCGAGCAGCCAGCCGCCCGCCGCGCCGGCGGCGCGCCTGCGCGCGCGCCGCAGCCACCACCGGGTCGCCGACGCGGCGGCGCGGACCCCGCCGAGCAGCGGCGGCGCGCCGCGCCCCGCCTGCTCCTCCTCCGCCGCCGCCGAGCAGGCGGCCGCCGCCGCCCACAGCCGGCCACCGCGGAGCGCCGCCCATGCCGTGGCCGCAATCACGACGCCCTCGCCGAATCGCACGGCCTCGAGCAAGGCGGCGCGCCTGCCCTCGCGCGCGTCGGCGCCGTCGCGCGCCTCGGCGCGCAGGGCCAGGCGCTCGGCCGCCGACGCAAGGGCCGCCAGGCGCCCGAACAGCGCCTCGGCGGCCAAGACGCCGCGCTCCAAGAGGGCCGTCGCGCGCTCGGCGAGGGCGGCGCAGGCGGCCGAGGGGGCGGCGAGGGGGCGTGCGAGGCGGCGCAGAGCGTCCGCTAAAAGGGCGTGCGCCTGCTCGGCGTCGCCACAGTGCAGGGCGAAGGAGACGTGCAGCTGCAGCGGGACGGGGGGAGGGGAGAAGGAGGAGGAGGCGGCGGCGGCAGGCGGCGGCGGCGGCGACAGCGGCGGCGGCGGCCGCGGGAGCATGGCCACTGCTGTCGCTGCCGAGCCCAAGTCGGCGGCCGCGGCGGCTGGGGGCAGAGCAGACGGCCCCGCTAGCAGCGTGGTGGCCTCGAGGGGCTGCCGTTCGCCTCCGCCTACGCCCGCCGGTGTCGTGACCATGACGAGGGCGCTGGCGCAGTCGTCCTCGCCGCCGGCGTCGTCCCGCTCCTCTTCCGGCGGCTCTTGGCGGGCCTTGCGGGGCGGCCGCGCGGCGCCGGTTTGGCTGCTCGCCGCCGCCTCGCGCGCCGCCGCTGTCGACGTCGCGTCGGCCTCAGAGGGAGGCGGCGACGGCTTTTGCGGCCGCTGTTGCTGCTCTTTTGCCGCCATCAAACGTGCAGCATCGACGTCCGGCACAGAGGGCGCCGGGGCGTCGAGGTCGCTGCTTTTGCCGCTGCTCAGGGGGGCGGGAGGGGCAGCCGCAGGAGAGACGGCCGCCGCGCGTCGTCGCCCGCCCTCTGCAGCTGTTGCTGCGGCGGCCGCCGCCCCCCCGCCGCCGCCGCCGACGCCTCGCACCGCCCACCCGGCCCAAAAGCCGGCGGCCGCCGCCACGCTGGCGACCAGAAGCAGCGCGTGAAGCCTACCCTGCGAGGCCTCGCGGCCCGTGACGCTGGCACTGCTGTCGCCGCCGCCGCTGCTGCTGACGTCGCTCGGACGGCGCGGCGCGCCGCCCGCCTGTCCCTCCCCCGCTCGTCCGCCGACGGCGCGCGCGGGCGGCCGCGCCGACAGCAGCGTCGCCTTGCCGCTTCCATCGTCCGCTGCGCCTGATGAGGGCGACGGCGCCACCTCTCGCACGCCCTGCGCCTCGTCGCCGACAGTCCATGCGTGCTGTTGTTGGTGCTGTTGCTGCTTCTGCTGCTGCGCTTCCGTCGCTCTCCTCCTGGAGACCAGTTCCTCCTGAGCAGCGACGCGCGCGCCCGCCCACGAGCGCGAGAGCGTCGCGCCCTCGATTGCTGATGCGTGGGTGGTCGACCCCAAAGTACCGGATTCCCCGCGCGCGCCGCGGCAGGCGAGCGCCAGCGCGGGCAGGAGGAGGAGGGCGATCGAGACAGGGTGGTCTCGCTGCCGCGGACGAGAGGGCGCGCCGCGCGCCCGCGCCATGCTGCGGGGGGCGCTCTCGCACGCAGAGGGTGAGAGAGCAAAGAGGCGAGTGGATTGTTCTCCTACATGTGTGGTCGTTGGTTATTGTTTATTCTTTGCGTTTTTGCTTCCACTTCTTTCCCACACTCTCGGGACGAGCGGGAGAGACAATAGGCGCGCAGCGCGCCGCTGCCCGAAAAAACCAAAATCAAAAAGATTTGATCACCTCCGCCTTCAGCGCCTTGTCCGGCTTGCACACCTTGTACTCCGGGAGCGCCAGCGACGCCACGCACGCGTGCCCGGCCTCGCAGTGCACGTCCTCCGAGCAGAAGCACTTGCGCGACTTGGCGCACCGCGGGAACGGCGCCATCGGCCCCTTGGCGGCCTCCTTGACTTTGGTGAAGAGCGCCGGCTCAAACATGCCGAGCGGGTCGTACTTGGCGGCGGCAGCCAACGCGGCGTCAAACTTGGGAAACAAGTCCCGCACGGGGCAGTCCGGGTGGGTGAACGTGCGGTCGTGGTTCTTGCCCCAGTGCGGGCGCCCTTTGTACTTGCAAAGCGTGACCAGCTCGAGCAGGTCGAGCACCCACCCGTACCGCTGCGAGAACTCGGGCGCCGAGCGCGACTTGAGCCACGTCGACTGCACAAACACCGGCCGGCGCATGCCCGACATCGTGGCCAGGTTGTCCTCCGTCCCGCGCCCGAACCGCAGCCAGATGTACCCCGGGCCCATGCACCGCCCCGGCTGCGCCCCGTTCTCTTTGAGGTCCAAGGCGATCACCCGCCGCATGTCGTCCAGCCACTGAGGGAGGTGCTCGAACTCCATGGTGAGCTCGACGTCCTCGGCCGTGCCGTTGTACACGGGGCTATTCCAGGGGCAGTCCTGCCCGCACTCGCACACCTGCATGCGGTTGGTCCGCCCGACCACGTCGAGCACAGGGGAGCCGTCCGCGCTCGACGCCCACGTCTTGACCACGCTGTTGTAAGCCACCGTGGGACACGAGTACTGATACTGCATCTCGGGCGCCGGGTAGAGCTCGTTGTACACGTCCTCCTGGAAGTACTGGAACGCCTTGGCCTGGCTGACGCGCCCGTGAAAGTTGGGCAGCAGGGTCATGTAGGGGTCGCCGTCGGTCGGCACGGAGGTCTCGACAGGCCGGACCAGGTAGGCCGAGTAGAGGCCCTGGTCCGGCCGCCAGAAGACCAGGATGTGCGGAGAGACCTTGAGCATGGCGTCCAGGTCGCCGAGCATGTCGGCGTCCGAGGACAGGTATCGCGTGATCAGCTGCGTGTGCGTGGGCGGCGTGAGCTGCAGCACGAGCTCAGTCACCACTCCGGTCAGGCCGAGGCCGCCGGAGATGGCGCGGCCCTCGTCCGAGTCGCGCGCCGAGCGGCGCACCACGCCCTTTCCGTCGATCCAAACGATCTCGGCGACCGTGTCGCAAAGCGCCGAGATGGTGCGGTCGCCCGAGCCGTGCGCCGACGTGGCCAGGATGCCGCCGAGAGTTAGGTTGCCGTACACGGGCGTGGAACCGACCTGCACCGACATGCCGTTGTCGGTGGCCGCCTGCATGTACTCGTTGAGGGTCATGCCTTTTTGGTTTGTCGTGTTGGTTTGTTTTTTGTTCGAGGGCGTTTGTTTGTGTTTCGAGCGCGTTTTTGGGGGTTGTGATTTAATGTTCGTTTTGGTGTTTCAAAGTGAGATGAGGGAGAGGGAGTGAGGGATAAGGGAGAGGGAGGGGCGATGAGCGCGGGCGAGGGGCGGGGGCGCGCGCAGGTGTTTGTCCGTGAAACGACGGAAACCAAACGGCGCGACGCGACGCGACACGACGACGACGGGACCAAAACGCGCGACCCCCCCCCGCAAAACCAAAAAAAACAAAACTCACCCGCCCCCAGGCGCAGCTGGTGCTTCTCCGGGTAGGCCTCGAGCGTCGTCGCCATGCCCTCCAGCAGCGCCATCACGCGCTTGACCCGCTTCCCGCCCTGCACCGACGCCCGGTCCGCCAGCTCGGTGCCCGCCGCCGCCGTCGGGCAGGTGAAGGCGGCCGACGAGTGAAAGGCGTCGCGCGTGGCGCGAATTTTGACCGGCACGCCGGTCTCGACCGACTCGTCGTGCAGGCTTTTGATGGCAGCGGCGAGCTCCTGGGTGCTATTGGGCCGGAGGATGACGTCGGCGTCGCAGACGAGGTAGAAGTAGGCCGCCGTGACCTGCTCCTCGGCGCGCTGTGGTGTTTTGTGTTTGGTTGGTGGTGTCGTCGTCGGGAGGAGTTGGCGCGACGGGGGGGGGGGGCGCGCTCGCGGCGGTGAGGCGGCGGCGCTCTGCTCCGCGTGTGTCTCCTTGTCTCGCCGCTTGGCATATTGGTCGCGAGGTGGCAGTGCGGATGTGTGTGGCACACAGCCACGCCTGGGGAGAGGAGCAACTGCGCGCGCGCCTCACTGCGCGCTTCCGAAAAGAGAGAAGAAAACAAAAAATCAGGCAGCGGCAGGCCCCCTCCCTCGGCGGCGGCGGCGACGCGCGACCGCCGCGGCGGCGACGACGACGCGCGCGCCGCCGGCGACGTCGCAAGCCTCAGCGTCCTTCTCGGGCAACGCCGAATGCGCGCGCGGCGAAAGATGCGGCCGGCGTCCAACTTACCGCCACCGTGGCGATCGCGGACAGCGCCGCGAGCGCGAGCGCCGCGAGCGCGACGCCGCGCGGCCCCCTCATTTCGTGTGCCTCGAGAGAGTTGGTTGAAACTTCTGTTTTTGGTGGGGTCGCGAAACACGGCGAACAAGGGGGTTCCAACCTGTCCGGGCTGTGTGAATGACGCTGGGGTAGTCGCGCTCGGTGTATGGCGATGCGGGGGGGACAGTGGATTGTTCGTGTGAAGGGTCGAGCACGGCTTGAAGGGAGCCTCGGTCGGAAGGAGGGGGAGGGCAGACCTGAGAGGGAGAAGGAGGTCGAGGCCTGAGGCGTCCGACGCTGACCCAAAACGCGGCGCGCCGCGCCTGCTCGACACGACGGCCTGGCGCGCGCGGCTCGATTCGATGCCAGCCACCTACATTGTCCATGGTGCAAGGTTGGGGTCGCGTGCTCTCCGTTTGAAGCGAGAACGCAGGCGAGGCAGACGGACACGGGACCGCAAAACGGGCGACGTCGTTATCTGGGGGTCGTTCCGAATCCGTGCGCTCCGCCGCTTTCGCCCGACGACGCAACCGAGGACGAAACGCTCGATGCATGTCATGTCCAGGCCCTTCCTTACATAGCGCGCGCCCGATCGTTTCCTTGGAGGGGGGGGCGGGTTGTTGCTGTCATCACAGGCACCACAACACCACACGGCTCAAGGAAGGCGCACAAAAAACTAACCTGGTCCCTCTAACTAACCCGGCACCCTCCAATCGCCTAATTAGAAAGAGCCTACTACTTTACCCGCGACCCGCCAGCACCCCGTCAGAACCTCTTTTGTCCTTTCCCGCGCCCGTCGCGCTCAACGAAAAGTGGTTGCAAGGCAGAACCAAAAAAACCCAAAATGATGGCGAGGCGACTGACAGCAGCGCTGTTGCTGGTCCTGGCGCCCGCGGCGGTCCTGGCAATGGTGAGGCGCATCGATTGGTCGCGTGATCGCGGCCGCGCGCGCGCATTGGGCCGGCCACATTGGGGGCAGGCGTTTTGGGGGGGAGAGGGGGGGGGGGCACTACTCTACCCCTGGTAGCTCTCTCTCCCCCCCTCTCATCTTTTGGGACCCCCAAGCGCTTTGGCCCGCCAGCACCCCCCGTGGATGACGCGAGAACGCGCCGCCGCCGCGCGCCAATGCGCAGGGCCGCACTAGCGTCCTCGCCCGCCCGCTTGCCGGATTGCATTGGATGAGGGGGGGAGCCGCCAGCCTGTGCTGCCGTCGCGGCGCCGCCCCGCCGTCGGCGGCGAGCAGACCCCGTCGCCGCCGCCGTCGCCGCCCGCCCGCCCGCCGCCCGCCGCCGTAGCTCGCGCGTGTCTGTGTGGCCGCCGCGCCCACGCTCGCCCCCCCCCCCCCCCCCCCCCCCCCC